>Ga0209541_10000820_pt1 | contig 61950 bp, 58 predicted proteins | sample RifCSPlowO2_01_FD_184027 | JGI IMG/M metagenome (GOLD analysis project Ga0209541, IMG submission 184027) | Groundwater microbial communities from Rifle, Colorado - Rifle CSP2_plank lowO2_0.1 (SPAdes) (version 2) | ecosystem: Environmental > Aquatic > Deep subsurface > Groundwater | place... | reverse complement strand
TTGACAAGAATTAGGTATGGATGTAATGTGTTGGATAGCCCTTTTCTGAGCAAAAGGAGGCTCAAAGCGTAGAAAGCGCTAACAAGCCAAAGCGTGCCCAAGAATACGGGCGCAATTATAATTAATAGTAAATATAATATGAAAACAATATCAAAACTAGTTATAGGAAGCGCAGTTTTATTGACACTGTTCCTTTTGGCATATGCCGGAACAACAAATGCTACAACGTCTTCGGCAGAAGCTACCGCCACGGCTGGCACGGTGACCGCGTCAACAGGAACGGGGACATCAACAGCAACAGGGACATCGGCATCTACTGCGGGCGGAGCGTCGTCATCTGCATCTGCATCGGCTACAGCTACGGCTACGGCTACAGTCATAACTCCCACTCCAACACCGACACCAACACCTGCACCAGGAAGTCTAAATGTTTCCTGTTACGCTTCACCAAGCTCTATTAGCCAAAATCAATCAACTACTTTTTTGGCGAATGTTTCTGGAGGAACAGGATTTTATAACTACCTATGGTCTGGAGCGTGTTCGGGGTCAGGTTCAGCCTGCTCAAGATATTTCTCTAATTCGGGAACACAGCCAGCTACTGTGACGGTAACATCCGGCAATCAAACAGCTAGCGCAAACTGCTCAGTCAGCGTTGGACAAAATTGTACGACAAATTATCAGCAAAAATGTTCCGGGAATAATCTTTACTGGTATGATTCGTGTGGAAATCAGCAAGGTTTAATTCAATACTGCCAAAATGGTTGCTACAATAATGCTTGCCAAAACTACAATAATAACGGCGTATTAAGTGTTACAAAAACTGTCAGAAATTTAACAAATGGATCTGGTTGGTCTAATTCAACATATGCCAATCCGCTAAACACAGTTATGTTTATGATAACCGTGAGGGCAGTTGGAAATCAGAATGCTCAAAACGTTTTTGTGAAAGATGCGCTTCCCGCAAATCTTATCTATAACGATCAGCTTATAGTGGCCTGTACCGTTAACACGGGTAATTATAACAACTGTAACGGAAACAATTATAACTACGCAGGAAACATAACATCTGGTATAAATTTAGGCACAGTGTATGCTGGCCAAACGGTTACGATAACCTACCAGGCGCAAGTTGCATCGACTGAAAACTTTGCTTACGGAACAACAACCTTGAATAACAATGTCTATTTGACAAGCTCAAACTTATCAAATCCATCAGCTAACGCATCTGTTATTGTTACAAGGTCTGCTGTATTGGGAGCAAGTACCGTTGCAACAGGTTTAACAAATAATTTCTGGGTAGATTCATTCTTTTTACCATTAATGCTTGTTTTACTAGGTATCTGGTTGTGGAGAAATGGTATGCTTTTTGGAGCAGGGAATTGGGTCAAGTCAAAAATAAAGGGCAGTCCCGCAAGATAGGCCAATACATTAACTACCTAAAACACCCTTCAAAAAGGGTGTTTTAATTTGTATAAAAAAAGCGGTGTACTAGCAAGCTAGCACACCGCAGAGTCTTGGACGTTGCCCGAATAGGGCTACGGCGTTGTGCCGCCACCTGTTGCGGCGGCAGCCGCCGCGGCGGCGGAAGCCGAAGCGCTTCCACCTCCCGCGGAAACGTTAGACGGGCGGATTCGCCCTGCTCCGATGATCATGCCACCGGCCATGAACGCACCCTGTACCGAGCCCTGGAACGCTCCGTTTACGAGCCCGGTTGTGGCCGAGTCGTTGGCATTGATCAGTTGCGTGTTGTCCTGGCCACTACTCGTCACACATTGCTGGACGCGCATGGGGTGTTCTTGAGTATGCGCGTGTCCACGCATGCACGCCTCGGGCTGGCTACCGTAGTGAACCGGCGTCGTTTGAACCTGCGCACATTGCGGCTGTTGCGGTAGCTTCGTCTCGAAGGCGAGGATAGAGAGCCCATTTCCGGCGCAGGGGTTAACCCACTCTGCGCCCACAAAGGTGATCTTCTTGTCGCCGATGGTTTCCTCTCCCATTACCTTAACCTTCGTGGTCGTGCAGCCCCCAAGGCTGCCCATCACAATCACCAACGAGGCAATCGCGAACATCGACATCGTCTTCATGATGCTTCTCCTCTGCTAGAGACCTATTATCGTAGAAATGGTACACACAATGCACCACTTCGTTATTCTCTGTCAACGAACTACTGATACTCAATCATACTACACTTCAATAAATTTGTAAATAGCTGGCACCTTGATATCCAGCCCTCCGTTTAGTTGGCAAGGAAGCTTGTTGCTTGGCTAATAATAAGAAAAGTGCTATGATTACAGAACAGAATATCTTTTAATATTTATTATTAATAAAAACCTATGGAAACAAAAAAAATTTTAATAATCGATGATGATCCCGGATTGCAAAAATCTCTAAAGGAGAAACTTGAAGAGGAGGGATTTATTGTGCTATTGGCCGAAAACGCGCCAAAAGGTTTGGAGGAAGCAACAAACAATCATCCAGACCTAATATTGCTTGATATTGTAATGCCCACGATAGATGGTATAGAAATGCTGAAGGCCCTTAGGGAAGACGATTGGGGAAAAAATGTGAAGGTAATACTTCTTACTAATCTGCGAGAAAATGAAAAGGTGGCAGAAGCGATGGAATTAGGATCTTTTGATTATTTAGTTAAAGCAGATTGGTCGCTCTTGAGTATAGTAGAAATGATAAAACAAAAACTAAAAAGCTAGTCAATTAAATCCCGTAAATTAAACCGCCTCTCGAGGGGCGGTTTTTATTGTCCAGGTTCAGATAGATATTTCCCACCTAGGCTTGTAAGACGATTTTTATGGTTTTATGTAACAAAAAAGGTTCTTCACAAGTTCTCCAACAAGAAGGAGCAGTTATGAAAATCGGACAGGTGTTGGGATTTGATAACGCAAACAATAAACTTACCCGACTCGTCAAAACGTGTCGGGCTTTTTATTAAGTTGCATTTTGTTTTAAAAAAGGGATAATTAACCAAATCAAAGAAAATTAAAAAATATGATTTTATTAAACATACTAGTCGCCTCATTTTTTATAAGTTTATGCGTTTGGATAGCTGTTTTGTTTTTATCATTCAGAAAGGAAACACTTTCTAAGATAACGATATTTCTTGTTTCTTTATCTGCCGGAGTTCTAATCGGCGGAGCCTTTTTGCATCTATTGCCTGAAGCTTCCGAAAAAATGAAGCCGGAAAAACTTTTCTTTGTGGTGATGATGTCTTTTGTTTTATTTTTTCTGATAGAAAAATTATTTCATTGGCGTCATTGCCATAAAGATAATTGTGAAATTCATACATTCGGATATATGAATTTAGTGGGTGATTCCATTCATAACTTTATTGACGGCCTAGTAATCGCGAGTGTTTTTATCGTTGATTTTAAGCTGGGACTTATAACAACACTTGCCATTGCCTTGCATGAGATACCACAGGAGATAGGGGACTTCGGCGTTCTCATACACGCAGGATTTAACAAAACAAGAGCGCTGGTACTAAACTATATAGTTGCAACCATGGTTATTGTAGGTGGCGTTGTCGGATACTTCGCCTCTTTCTATATTGATAACGTGATACCCTATCTTTTGCCGATTGCTGCCGGAGGGTTTATTTATATTGCAGCCTCTGACTTAATGCCGGAAATAAGAAAAGAAACAAATTTCAAAAAATCGGTCACATCTTTTGGCTTGTTTATATTAGGAATTGTTTTAATGTTGGCTGTAAAATTTATGGGCGTCTAATGGGGCGAATCTGTGTTAGGAAGGCGTCTTAGTGCCTTTTAATCAGCGCGTTTTTTTGATAAAATAGGGGAATAATATTAAAGGGAAAGAAATGTTTAACATAATTCCGTATATTCTTTTACCAGTAGGGTTTATTTTGCTTATAAAAGGAGCAGACTTTTTAGTTGAGGGGGCATCTTCGATTGCAAAAAGGCTTGGCATTTCAGCGTTGGCTATAGGGCTTACTATCGTAGCTTTTGGAACGTCCGCTCCAGAGTTGGTGGTTAACATCTTCGCCAGCTTGCAGGGCAACGCAGATATCGCGATTGGTAATATTTTGGGAAGTAATATAGCCAACATTTTGCTTATTTTGGGAATTTCGGCTGTCATTTATCCCCTGGCGGTTAAAAGGGGAACCGTCTGGAAAGAAATCCCGTTAGGACTGTTGGCTGTGATCGTTATGGCTCTTATGGCTAATGATAGGTTGATTGACGGGGGGACATTTTCCGGGCTTACAAGAATTGACGGGTTTATTCTTCTTTCATTTTTTATAATCTTTTTGTATTATACTTTTGGTATCAGCAAAACGGCGGGGAGCGGGCCCGATGTTGTGGTCAAAAATCGATCATCTCTAAAATCTGGCATCATGATAGTAATTGGTCTTACGGGCTTAACATTAGGCGGTAAATGGATTGTTGATTCGGCCGTGACGATTGCTGAAAGCCTTAAAATAAGCCAGGCTGTAATCGGGCTTACGGTTGTGGCTATCGGTACATCACTGCCGGAACTGGCAACGTCGGCTATAGCAGCTTATAAAAAAAATACGGATATTGCCATTGGTAATATTGTGGGTTCGAATATTTTTAATATATTTTGGATTCTGGGCATAAGCTCGGTTATTGCTCCGTTGCCATTTTCCGCCGCTTTAATGAGAGATGTGGCGGTGACTCTTGTGGCAACGTTTCTTCTGTTCGTCTTTATGTTTGTAGGCAAGAAACACATTCTTGAGAGATGGCAGGGAGTCTGCTTTACGCTGGCATATGTTCTCTATCTTACCGTTATTGTTGGGCAAGAGATAATTAAATAACTTAATTATTTGTTATTTTGTACGAGATGTCTGATAATTTTAATTTTAAAAAATAGATGCAAAGTAATTGGTATGCAAAATCAATTCAGGATGTTTTCGAGGCGACAAAATCCAATGAGCAGGGGTTAAGCGATCAAGAGGCAGAGAGGCGCCTTAAGGAATATGGATTAAATAAATTACCAGAAGAAAAGCCTGACGGAATTTTAATTATTTTTTTAAGACAATTTAAAAGTTCTCTTATCTATATACTTCTTTTCGCGGGAGTTATTGTTTTTGCTATGGGAGAAACTGTTGACGGGATCATTATTTTATTTGTGCTTGTTTTTAATGCAGTTGTGGGAGCCATGCAAGAGGGAAGAGCCCAGAATACTTTATTGGCGCTTAAAAAATATACAGAAACCAGAACAACTGTTTTGCGAGATAGTAAAGAAATTATTATATCAGCTAAAGAGGTTGTTTTAGGGGATATAATTATTTTACAGGAAGGAGAAAAAGTTCCCGCGGATGCGCGCGTGATTTTGTCTAATAATCTTAAAGTGGACGAGTCAGCTTTTTCCGGAGAATCTTTACCTGTCAATAAGATTTCAGAAGTATTAAATCGAGAGTATTTGCCAACTACGGATCAAAAAAATATTATTTTTAAGGGGACGAACTTATTAACGGGCAGCGGGAAGGCGGTTGTTATTGCTACCGGCATAAAGACTGAAATAGGCAAGATAGCAAATGAAATTGCATCCATAGATACAGAAATCCCCCTCAAAAAAAATATACGCTACTTATCAAGAGCCATTATTATTGTTGTGGCCTTTTTGAATGTTGTTTTATTTATTGAGGGTTTATTATACGGGAGGAATATTAGAGAAATGTTTGCGACACTGGTGTCCCTTTCCGTGTCTGTTATTCCGGAAGGATTGCCAATAGTTATGACATTGATATTAGCAACAGGGGTGTGGAGGATGAGTAAGCGCAACGCGCTAGTGAGAAGATTGCAGGCAGTTGAGGCACTGGGCCAGGCAGAGGTTATTGCAGTTGATAAAACAGGAACAATTACAAAAAACGAAATAGTTGTACAAAAAGTATTTGCTGATAATAAATTTTTTGATATCGGCGGAGAAGGGTATGAACCGAAAGGAAAAGTTAAAGTAGATGGCAAGCTTGTAGAGCCGTTAAATCATCCAGAATTAATTTTCGCTGTTAAAAACGCCGCGCTTTGTGTTGGCGCTAGGATGGCTTTTTTAGAAAAAGAGAACAGATGGATAGCGCGCGGCGACCCGACAGAAGCTTCGTTGCTAGTGTTGGCGCAAAAAATAGGTTTTCATAAAGACATTTTAGAACAAGAGTCGCCGGCTGTTGCAGATTTTCCCTTTGACTATCATTTAAGGTATCGGGCATCCCTTAGAAAAATAAGCAACAAAAATTTTTTAATAGTTATAGGAGCTCCTGAAAACATTTTAAAAATTTCAAATAAAATATGGCACAATGGAAAACGATGCGGTTTTTTAAAAGAAGAGAAACGGGAGTTAGAAAGTATATTTGAAAAGATGTCAGAAGAAGGTTTGAGAGTAGTAGCGATGGGAATAAGCAGTAATCCCGATAAAAATATATCACAAGAAAAAATAAAAGAAATTACTTTTGTAGGTTTTTTTGGGATGAGGGATTCGTTGCGTCCAGAAGTGTCCGAGGCAATGAGCAGGGCGATTAGCGCGGGCGTGCGCGTAGTTATGATAACAGGAGACCATAGTATTACTGCGCTGGCTATTGCGAAAGAAGCAGGTATTTATATATCAGGAGATGAAATTATCACCGGAGATGAATTGGAAAAAATTAACGATGCGGAGCTTGTCGAAAAAATTAAAAAAGCCTCAGTTTTTGCAAGAGTTTCACCGGAACATAAGCTAAGAATAATAAAAGCTTTTAAGGCTTCTAAAAAAATAATTGCGATGACGGGGGATGGCGTAAACGATGCGCCTTCGCTTGTATCAGCAGATCTCGGCGTAGCGATGGGCAAAATAGGTACAGAGGTTGCCAAAGAGGCATCAGACATTGTGCTCCTGGACGACAATTTTGGCAGTATAATTTCCGCCGTAGAGGAGGGGAGAAGTATTTATAAAACAATTAAAAAGGTGATTCTTTATCTTTTTGCTACTAGTGTGGGAGAGGTTCTAACCATCGCCGGAGCGCTTTTCCTGGGGTTCCCTTTGCCCCTTTTGCCCGCGCAAATTATTTGGCTCAATTTCGTTACGGATGGCTTTCTTGATGTTGCTTTATCAATGGAACCCAAAGAAGATAATTTGCTTTTAGAGAAATTTAAAAAGCCCAGTAAATATCTAGTCGATTTTCTAATGGCGCAGAGAATGTTTTTTATGGCCATACCTATGATGGTAGGAACCCTGTTTATCTTTAAGGGTGTGTTCCAGGCAGATTTAATGAAAGCCCAGACTATGGCGCTTGTGGTTTTAGCGGTGTTTCAATGGTTTAATGCTTGGAATTGCAGATCAGAAGATGAATCAATTTTTAGAATGAACCCGTTCTCAAATAAATTTTTGGTGGGCGCGACAATTACTGTCGTGGCTTTACAAGTATTGGCCGTTTACAATCCTTTTCTGCAAAAAATATTGCATACGACCCCCCTCAACGGTTACGATTGGATTTTAGCTATCGCAGTAGCCTTTTCTGTTATAGCTGTTGAAGAGAGTAGAAAAATATTTTATAGATTATACAAAAGGCGCAAGCTTCTTGGTTCTAGGTTTACCACGTAACTCCCCTTCGCTTAAAGGATTCTTTGTTATATAGTGTACACATGCTAAAAGAAAATCAAGCAATTGTTGTAGAAAATCTTAGTAAGGTTTATCCAAAGAACGTTAGGGCGGTTTCTGATGTTTCTTTTTCCGTAAAGGAGGGGGAATTTTTTGGTTTTTTGGGGCCAAATGGCGCGGGAAAAACAACCACGATGAGAATGCTTTCCACCTTGCTTAAACCAAGCTCTGGGAAAGTTTCGATAAACGGGTATGAAATAGGGAAACAAGACGATTGGATAAGATGCTCTATCGGTTTTGCTATGCAGGGGGTCACATTAGATCTCACTGCGTCCGGGTGGGAAAATATGATGCTTATAGGAACATTATATGAACTCTCAAAAAAAGAAATAGAAGAAAACGGCAAGAAGCTTTTAAAACTATTAGATTTGGAAAAAGTGGCTTCTGTGTGGGTAAAAAATTATTCAGGAGGAATGAAGAAAAAGATGGATTTAGTTATAGCCTTGTTACACAGTCCCAAGATACTTTTCTTGGATGAGCCCACAGAGGGGCTGGATCCTGTCAGCAGAAGAAGAGTTTGGGATTATTTAAAGGAATTAAATAAGAAGGGGACTACTATTTTTTTAACAACCCATTATATGCAGGAGGCGGATTATCTTTGCGACAGAGTTGCTATAATTGATAGGGGTCAGATTGTTAAGATGGGAGATCCTCAGGAATTAAAAAAAGAGATAAACGGCTCTCTTGATGATGTGTTTATTAAATATACCGGTCACAGTATTGGGGAGGAGAATATTAACAAAAATGCGCCCGACCCTTATATCAACATATAATGAAAGCAGAACTTGCTAAATTTCTGATATTATTTAATAGGGGATTTAAACAAGCCATAAGGCCGTATATGGCAGTAGTTCCCGAATTTTTGATTCCTATCTTTTACTTTGTAGTTAATTCAGCCGCTTTTCAAAAGGTAGCGTCTTTGCCAGGATTTGACCAGGCAAGCTATTTACAGTTTTATGCTCCGGTTGCCCTGCTCGTGTCGATATTTATGAGTTCTGGAAGTACGGGATTGGAAACGGTAACAGATATTAGTACGGGATTTATGGATCGTATGTTTTTAGCCCCGGTCAACCGCTGGTATATAGTTCTGTCTAAACTTTTGGCTGTCGGAGTAAAATCCGTGATTTCACTTTTAATAATGACAATATTCCTTTTTCTCTTTGGAACTTCTTTTCATGGAGGAATAGTGGGATTTATTTTAGTTTTATTTTTGGCTTTAATTTTTGCAATGGGTTGGGCTGGGATAGGACTGTCTTTGGCCTTTATAACTAAGAATCCAAGAATACTCCAATCTTCTTATGTTTTCTTTTTTCCATTTTCTTTCATCACGACTTCTCAATTACCACTTAATTTGCTTTCAGGCTGGTATAAAACAGCGGTACAATTAAATCCCGTAACATACATTTTAGAAGCTATAAGATCTGTGCTAATAAGGGGCGAGACCGGGTATACGGTCGCGCTAGGTTTTTTAGTGGCAATACTTTTCGCTACGGCCACATTATCTTTATCTCTGTGGTCATTTAAGCGCTCGGTTTTAAAATAGAAATAATAAAAAACCGCCCTTTAAAATCTGGCGGTTTTTTTATTGATTTTTATTGAATTCCCAAACTTTTTTTTATCAGGCTAACTATGTTGTTTGGCTCCCAATCGGATTTTATTAAATAATTATAGATATTTTTTTCTAGACTCTCGCTTACTTTTTCTGCTTCATTGAGGTTGCTTAAAACTATAACCTTGGCAGTTTTTCCCCATTCGTCTTGTCTTAACTCCTTTAACATAGCAAGTCCGTCCATGACTGGCATAACTATGTCTAAAAGGATAATATCTGGGTGACTACTTAGAGAAATATCTAGGCCAATTTTACCATTATCTGCCTCCAAAACCTCGAAATGCTCGCTGATAAGCTTTGTTTTTAATAGTCCCCTTAGATCGAGTTCATCCTCAATAATAAGAACAGTATTTTTTTTAGTTTTTTCCTCCATGTTTTTAAGGTTTAATGATTTATTATAACTTATTTTATCGGTAAAGAAAAATAAAAGGCTGTCCCTTTGTTTTCCTCGGATTTAAAACCTATGCTGCCTCCGTGCGCTTCGATTATATTTTTTGACAAGAAAAGGCCAAGTCCCGTACCGATGGTGTTCATAGTTACCGCGTTATCGGCCCGAAAAAATTTTTGAAATATCTTACCTTGTTGTTGTTCTGGGATTCCTACGCCAAAATCTCTTATTTCAAACCTTATACCATTATCCTCCTTTTGTAAATTAATTTTTATTTTCCTTGCACGGGGAGAATATTTTGTCGCATTATCGACGAGATTTTGTATAACTATCTTTATTTTTTCTGAATCTATCATTATTTCTGGAAAATCAACCGGCCTCTTGTATTCAATTATTATTCCTCTTTTCTCGAATTCATCTTTATTAGTATTTAGTACGGCACTTATGATTTCTCTCATATCGGCCTTTGCGCGCTTATATAAATATCTGCCGTCTTCCATTCTGGTTACATTGAGGAGGTTATTTACCAGGGAAATAAGTCTTTCATTGCTTTGAAAGGTGTTTCTTACAACCTCGTCTTGTTTTTTATTAAGCTTACCAAAATCTCCTTTGGTAAGCATGCTTATAGACCATTTTATTATAGAGAGAGGGGTTCTTAGTTGATGTGCGGCCAAAGAAACAAAGTCTGTTTTCATTTTTTCAACCATTTTTTCTCTTGTTATGTCGTGCAAGATAATTAAATGGCCCATATCCTTTCCTGCGGAAGTTAACATTATTACCGAAATCTCGGTGATCAAGTTATCTGCCAATTTGACCGGCTGTCGATAAATAGCTTTAAGCCCGTCGCCAAAAACAGACATTATGGCTCTGGCTTTTGTGATTTTTACTGAAGGAATTATAGATTTAAGAGGTTTTCCTATGAACTCCTTTTCTTTTAACCCTAATAATTCTTCGGCCGCCGGATTGATAGAAAAAATATTATCTTTATAATCAAGAAGAATAAGGCCGTCACTGAAGCTACTCACAATTGCTGCTGTTTTATCCCTCTCAGCTTCCGCTCTTACGCGATCTGATTCTGATTTTTTTAGAAATTCTGTCAGACTTATTTTCGCTTGTTCCAAATCTTTTTTCTCCATAAAAAATAACCTTCCGATAAAAAACAATACTAGCGAGACCAGCATAACAAGCGCATAAATAGGCCAAACCATCAGGTGTGAGAAGAAAAAAGAGCTTATAAACAACAATAAAAGAAGAAAGGCTACTATAGAAATTATAACCGCGGAATAAGTGATAGCGATAAAAAATAAGGAGCTTATGTTCATCAGGTTATATTTTATAATTGAGTAGCCCGTGAAGCCAACTAAAAAAATTGAAGCTGGCGAATCAAGTTCGGAGAATTGGCTGTATCCAAGAATAGGGAGAGCTACAGAGACGACCAGAAACCAAATAGCAAAAATTGCCGCCCCCACTAGGAAAAAAAATATTCGCCTTTTTTGTTGCTCGTCAGTCGTTCTTATAAAGCTGAGAGGAATATAAAAACTCGCCAAGATAAAAGAAATCTCCAGCGCGGACCAAATTCCCAAGAGGGGGCCAAAGACCACCTCAAAACCAAAGTCAGTAAAAGATATGAGGCTCTCTATTAAGAGAGGAGTAAAGAGATTAGTTAAAAAGACAATGATACCAAGAACAATCAAAAGGATTTTTATCAGCTTGTTCATTGTTTTTCCCACGAGAGCATGCGCAAAGAATATACCTCCAAGCGGAATAAAAAACCCTATGGCAACGGTTGCTCTAAGCCAGAATAAATTTCTGATTATTAAATCTATAACATTAGTAAAGCACCACAGAGAAACGAGTAAGCCAAAATAAAAAAAGTCTCTGTTAATTCTCTCCTTAGGATTTTTTGCATAGGCATAAACAGCAAGAAACAGGTTTGCTGACCCGGACAGCGTAATTATAAATATAATAACTATATTGCTGAGACCCATATTACTAACATTATAATACATTACGAAAATTTTTGGTATGGTATGTTTTTTGCCCAAGAAATATTTCTTAAGAATACAAGCAATTCCACACTACGGTGTATTTTTGTAAGAAAGTAAATATGCTATAATAATATAAACTAAGATTAAAATATGAAAGTCGGAATAGAGAGGCTCCAAAAATTTCTTTTAGAATCAAAATTGCTTACTGAAAAGCAATTTGAAAAATCCCTTCAGGAAAGTAAAAAATCTGACAGTGATGTTAGGGATGTTTTAGTTTCACACGGCTTAATTTCTATGGAAGATTTGGTAAAAGTAGAAGCGCACATTTTAGGCATACCCTTTATAAACCTGGAAAAAGAAAAAATAAACCCAGAAACCCTAAGGGTGATACCCGAGGCCATAGCCAGAGTTCATAATATTGTTGCGTTTAGAAAAAAAGGAAATACCCTAGAGGTCGCTATGCTAGATCCTGAAGACCTAAGAACAATAGAGTTTATCCAAAAAACCAATCCCTCCTTGAAAATTTCAGCGAGCATGACAACCGAAGCCAGTATTAGAAACGTTATCTCCCAATATGAAGAAACGCTGGAAAACGAATTTGGAAAACTTGTGAAAGAGACGGTGGGTGGTATTAGGCACATGAAGGAGGATATTGTTTTTAAGGAGAAGGAAGGGTTGCAAAAAGATGCCGATGATTTGCCCATAATAAAAATTGTCGATACTTTATTAAAGCACGCTATTTTACAGCGCGCGTCCGATATTCATATTGAGCCAGAGGAAAATCGAGTTTTAGTACGTTATAGAATAGATGGGATATTGCGCGTTGTAATGGTTCTTCCCGTGCTTAGCGGACCCGCAATTGTGGCCAGAATAAAAGTTTTATCCAGCCTTAAACTTGACGAACATCGCCTCCCGCAAGATGGCAGATTTAAAATTGAGACAGAAGACTTTAAGTATTCTGTGAGGGTTTCTATTCTTCCTGTTTTTAATGGAGAAAAAACCGTGATGAGGCTTTTAGCCGAGGATAATAAAAAAATTGAATTAGAAGAACTGGGCATGTCGGGTTTGGCGCTAGAGCATCTTAGAGAAAACCTGGTAAGACCGACAGGCATGATTTTAGTTACGGGTCCCACCGGATGCGGAAAAACGACGACTCTATATACTGCTATGGAAAAACTAAATACACCGGCTGTAAATATTTCTACTGTTGAAGACCCGATTGAATACAGAATGCCGGGTATTAATCAAACGCAAGTTAACGCTAAAATTGGTTTAACCTTTGCGGCAGGATTAAGGGTTTTAGTCCGACAAGATCCAAATATTATTATGGTTGGGGAAATCAGAGACGGTGAGACGGTCAACCTGGCCATTAACGCTGCCTTAACCGGGCACTTGGTTTTATCTACCATACATACGACAGAGGCCGCAGGCGCGATACCCAGATTGATTGATATGGGAGCAGAGCCATTTTTAATTTCCTCGACCCTTAATTTAATTATTGCCCAAAGGCTCGTCAGAAAATTTTTCGGGGATAAAGAGGCATACAAACTTAAACCCGCTGATTTGCAAAATATGGAAAAATATTGCGACACAGAAAGAATTTTGAACATCCTAAAAGAAGAAAAACTGGCTAAGCCCAACGACAAGCTTCGAGACATTGACTTTTATAAGCCCAAACCAACCGAAGAGGCGAGCGAAGGATATAAGGGACGCATCGGAATTTTTGAGGTTTTACCGGTCAAAGAAAAGATAAAAGATTTGATTGTGAAAAAAGTGGCAACAAAGGAAATTGCTGCGCAGGCCATAAGAGACGGAATGCGTACGATGATTGAAGACGGCTTTGTGAAAGCGGCTCAAGGAATGACTTCAATCGAAGAGGTTTTAAGGGTTATTGTCGAATAAATTATAAGTGTAATTTGTGTTTTAAAACCCAGATCGGAGGTTTTAGGACATGACCAATTTAAATAAATGCCTAATTATTCTTATACAGCCAAAACAATTGATGGCCAGACAAAAAAAGGCAAAGCCTCTGCAGAAGATTTGAGGGGGCTGGCTCGAAGCCTAAGGGATGAAGGGTTGATTTTGGTTAATGGGTTTTCTGATGGAGAAAGGCGCGCGAGGAAGCATATAAATATTGTGTTGCCCGGGTTTGGGATTTCGATTAAAGAAAAAATTATAATGGTTAGAAACTTAGGAGTGATGACCTCGACCGGCCTGTCTCTAGTAAAAATTTTCGATATACTTGTCATGCAGGCGAAAAATAAAAGATTTAAGAATGCGCTTGAAGACATTAGGGATAGAGTTAATAAGGGAGAATCTCTTTCAGAAGCCATGGGTACTCATCCAGACGTTTTCTCTGCTATCTTTTTGAGTATGGTCAAAATTGGCGAGGAGGCGGGAACACTCGAGGAGATATTTAAGAATTTAGCGGTGCAATTGGAAAAAGAGCACGAGTTAAAGGCGAAGGTTAAGAATGCCATGATTTATCCTTCTATTCTTTTTCTTGTTATGATCGCAGCTGCCGCGCTTGTTGTTACGGTTGTTATTCCAAAAATAGACATGTTTTTTTCCAGTTTTAAATCTCCTATACCTGTTTATACCAAAATAATGCTTGATTCGGGTAAATTTGCGGCGAGGGAGTGGCCTTTATTCATAATAGTTCCCGTTATCTTGGCATTTGTTCTATGGGTAATTTCAAAGACCACGCCCGGGAAGAAAATCTTTGACGCAGTTTTGTTAAAAATACCCATTGTGTCTTCTCTTATAAAAGAAAGTAGTTGCGCGCTCTTAATCCGTTCTTTAAGTTCTTTGATTGCCTCGGGTGTTCCTCTGCTAAGATCTTTAGAGGTTTCCTCTGATATTATGGAAAATTATTATTTCAATGCGGCTATCAAGGAGTCAGTCTTGAGAGTAAAAAAGGGAGAAAGTTTATCAAGTGCGTTAAAGTTACACCAGAATATTTTTCCTTACGGGACCGTTGAAATGTTCGAGGTTGGAGAGGAAACGGGAAAAACTTCTGAAATTTTGGTGAGGCTAGCCGAATTTTATGAAAATGAGGTTACCGAAACAACTGAACAGCTGTCTGCATCCATTGAGCCCATTCTTATTGTGATAATGGGAGCTGCGGTTGGGCTGTTTGCTGTCGCTGTAATCGCGCCCATGTATTCGATGCTGGGTGCGATACAATAGCGTCCAAATAGCATTTTGTCAAAATTATTTAGACATGATCTTGCATAAAATAAAAGTGGGGGAAACTATAAGCCTTGGTATTAAAAGCAGGGGGGTTACGCTAATTGAGATGATAGTTGTTACAGTAATTGTAGCAATTTTGTTTTCTTCAGCGTACGGTCTTTATGCTGTAATTATAAAAGCGATAGCGTTTTACCGTACTGAAACGACTGTTTCGGCGCTTGCCGGCCAATATCTTGAAATTGCTAGGAACCTACCTTATGCAGAAATAGGAACTGTAAATGGTAACCCTCCAGGGAATCTTCCAGACGAAACCAACACAGTTACGGTGATATTTAATGGTTACGATTATCGAGTTTATTATGTTGTTAATGCTTTACACGATCCAGCTGACAGTAATCCCACAGTGCAGGACTATAAGCAGGTTAAGCTTTATGTAGAGGATGTAGATAACGGGAAAAAGCATAGTTTTGTAACCACAGTTGCTCCGATAAATCTCGCGAGCATGGGAAGCGGGGGAGCTCTTTCTATAGAAGTTTTTGATTCTGTGGGCCAGCCGGTTTCTAGCGCGCAGATAAGCATTGTAAATAATGACATTGTCCCGAATATTAATTTAAGCAGGACTAGCGACATTAACGGAAATTGGGATGAGGTTGGTCTGCCTGAAAGTGCTAACAATTATCACGTCACAGTGAGTAAAAGCGGGTATTCGGTTGATCAAACGTATCCTTCTACGATTGCAAATCCTGATCCTACGAAGCCCGATGCCACAATATTAAACGGACAAGTTACTCAAATTAGTTTTTCAATCGATAAAACAAGCAGCTTGGTTTTTGATACTCTTGATCAATCATGTCAACCATTATCCGGAATCGATTTAGAGATACAAGGATCAAAGCTTATTGGTACTCCGAATGTTTTTAAATTTGATAACAATTATACATCAGGTGCGGGAGGGCAAATTCAGCTTTCTAATATTGAATGGGACAACTATACTCCGCTTGTAATAGGCGGTCAGGGTTACATGATTTACGGTTCTTATCCCGTTCAACAGGTTATTTTGCTTCCGGACACCAGTCAGAATTTTAATTTGATTCTGGGCCCCAAAACAGATCACAGTTTACTTGTGGTTGCGCGAGATTCTTCAACGGATAATCCGATTGAGGGGGCATATGTTAATTTACAAGGGGGCAGCCCTCTTATTGATGTAACCCAAGTGACAGGAGGAAGTATTTTAAGCCAGCAGGGTTGGTCGGGTGGTTCGGGCCAGGAAAATTTTACAGATGAAATAAGATATTTTGAAGATGATGGCAATATAAGCGCCAGCGTATTGCCTGCCGCATTGCGTTTGGCAGAGATCAGCGGTTCTTATGTTTCTTCGGGTTATTTAATCTCCTCAACCTTCGATACGGGCACTTCGTCAACCCAGTACACAACCTTAGCTTGGAATCCTGCCTCCCAGGACCCAGCAGCTAGTGTTAGATTTCAAATTGCGAGCAATAACGATAATTCAACTTGGGATTTTGCCGGGCCGGACGGTACGGCTGGTACTTTTTATACTGTGCCGGGGTCAGCGATCAATTCCCTAAACAATAACAACAGATATATTCGCTACAAGGTTTTTCTTTCAACGACGAATTTTTCAATAACACCGGTACTATCAAATTTAAGCATAAATTATGTTTCTGGGTGTTTTACTCCGGGACAGACAGTATTTCCTGGGTTATCGCAAAATACATATCAGGCGATAATAAGTGCGCCCGGATATTTGCCTCAGACTGTTAATAATATTGATGTAAGCGGATATTACATTTTACAGGTTTCTCTTTCTCAATAAAAAAATGGGCAAAAAAAATTTAAAAAAAAATAATTCAGGGGGATTTACTCTTTTAGAGATGGTAATAGCTATTACTATCTTTTCTACTTTGATGTTTGTTGTGAGCAGTTTGTTGTTAAGCATAATAAAGAACCCCGAAGCGGAGCTCTCAGCAATGAGTACCATTGACCATGCAAGAATGGTGTCAACAAATTTTACTAATGAGTTAAGGGGGGCTTCCTTTGGTAGCGACGGCGCATATCCCTTAGGGCAAGCGGGAGATTCGCAAATAATTTTCTATTCTAATATTGGAGCATCTGGGAATAATATAAATAGAATACGTTATTATATTTTAGGGAATACTTTATACAAAGGTGTAACTACGCCATCGGTTGGGCCATTAATTTATGATCCGGCTTCTGAAAGCGTGAAACCAATTTTAAACGGCGTAATGAATGGAGCAGTTCCCGTATTTTATTACTATAACGGAGATTACGACGGGGCGGGCACAGAGCTTTCCCAGCCGATAAATGTAAATCAGGCAAAATTTGCCAGAATAAACTTATCGGTTAAAGAACAATCTTCCTCCGATAATAATAGTATTTTTGATTTAAACGCTGGTGTTGCGATTAGGTCTCTAAAAGATAATCTAAGCGATTAATTACTATGCTAGAAAAAATCAACAAAAAACAATCAGGTGCCGCTCTTATTTATTTGATTGTTTTTATTGCTATTTTTACCATAATAATGTTGCCCGTTGTACAGAACTTTGCCGCCAAGATAAATTTACTGCGCCTTACCATAACCAGAGAAAAGGCGTTTCAAATTGCTGAGGCCGGTATAAATTATTATCAGTGGCATCTGGTGAAGTTTACTGATGATTATCAGGATGGAACTGGATCATCGGGCCCATATCTACACGATTACGTTGATTTTGACACTCAAGAGACAATAGGGCAATTTAGTTTAGTTATCACGCCCCCCTTGCTAGGATCGACTATCGTGAAGGTTCAATCGACAGGTTGGACAAATGATAACCCGGGCGTTAAAAGAGTAATTACGGCAACTTATGGAATTCCTTCCCTTGCGCAATATTCTCTTTTGGCGAACGATGGAATAGCGGCTTATTATGCGACAGAGGTATTTAGCGGAAGAATCCACTCTAATAACGGAATACGTTTTGATGCTATCGGGAATGCGCCGATAGAGTCGGCAAAAAATACCTATACATGTATGTCTTGGCAGGGGGGCGGTTGTCCTACTACAAAAAATGGAGTATGGGGTTCTGCCTCACAAGACGTACAGAATCTTTGGCAATTCCCCGTGCCCGCAGTAGATTTTTCTTCTTTAACCTCTGACCTAGCGGATATGAAAAGTGCTGCTAACAGCGGGGGAATTTATCTTCCGCCTTCGGGGCAAAAGGGATATTCGTTGGTTTTTAATGGCAATGGTACGGTGTCTGTGTATGTTGTCAAAAAAACATATTCAGATGCTAACGCTCTTGATGGCTATTATGTTTCGCGATCTGAGGACACAGATTATTATCAAAGGATTAATCCTTCGTCTCCGATCCAGGGTAATTACAACATTCCTTCAAACGGTATGATTTATATTGAAGATAATGTATGGGTGGAAGGTACGGTTAATGGGAGAGTGACGGTAGCGGCGGCTAAACTGCCCCAACCTGCATCTCCCCCTATAATATTTATTCCGAATAATATTTTATATGCTACAAAAGACGGCTCTGACGTTTTGGGTCTTATAGCTCAGGGAGATATTGTTTTAAGTAAGCGTGCTCCTAATAATTTAGAAATTGACGCTGCAATGATTTCTCAAACAGGGCTTATACAGGTTTTCAGAACTTACGACATTAAAAACGCCCTTACTATTTATGGATCAATTATGAATTTTGGTTACTGGTTTGATAACTTTGTTTGGACGACTGGCTACAATACGATTGTTATTTCAGGATATAGTGATACTACTTACAGCTATGATACTAACCTTTTATATGCTCCGCCACCACACTTTCCTTTTTCATCATCGGGCTATCAATTATTAAAATGGGAAGGTAATTAAGCATGGAGTGCGCAAAAATATTTATTTTTAGTTTAATTCTTATGGTCTTTTTTTATCCGGTTAAAATTTTCGGATTTATTGAAATGCCGGGAGACTCTAGCCACTCGATGCCTTTCAATGTTCAGCGTAATTATCCAACTATAAAAAATGATGCTAGCCCATCCTTTGAGCAAAACAATATCAAAGACAACCCAAGCGTCCTAGAGAATAATATTAATGATCCTGCGGTGAATGGGAGGTCTGGCGATAACAATGAACCTAATCCAGTTAAACCCGCGTCGATTTCTTTTTGGGTGATCGTTGTAATTCTATCTGCTGCGTTGATATTTTTAGTTTTTATTATTTTTTCAAAAAAGATAGTTAAAAAATATTAACTGTTAATTTTAATTAACAAAAGACGTGATATAATGGCTTATAGTCTAATATTAATGAGATGATGAAATTTTTAGATTTAAAATTTAAAGCTTTCGGTCTAGACATAAACGATTCCTCTTTGAAGATTGCGATGTTTCAAAAAAAGAAAAATGGTTTTTATATTGATTCTCTTGGTGAGTTAAAGATGGACCCAGGACTAATAATAAATGGGGCGGTTAATAATGAGGACGCTCTAGCAAAAGCTATTAAAACTCTCTATGGCACGGTTAAAGGAAAAAAACTTAAAACAAGATACGCCGTTTGTTCTTTGCCGGAAGAAGAATCTTTTTTACAGGTGATTCAGATGCCCAAAATGAGCGAAGACGAATTAAAATCTGCCATATTATTCGAGGCAGAAAATTATATCCCGTTGCCAATTGATCAAGTGTATCTTGATTTCCAAATTATAACTCCGCTTGAAAAGGTCTCTGATCATTGCGACGTATTGTTTGTGGCTATGCCAAAGAAAATCGTTGACACCTATTTTTCGTGTATTAGAAAGGCGGGCCTTATTCCTTTGGCCTTTGAGGTTGAGTCCCAATCAATTTCTAGAGCTTTAATAAAAAATGAAATGTGCGAGCAACCAATTGTTATACTTGATATTGGTCAAAACAATACGGACTTCGTTGTTTTTTCCGGACGGTCTACCCGTTTTACTTATTCAATACCAACCTCCTCATCCCAACTTACAAATGCCATAGCCGAGGCTCTGGCGGTCAGCCCCAAAGAAGCCGAACGGTTGAAGGTAAAGCATGGATTAGAGGGGAAAGAGGGCAGTGAGTCAAAGGCCGTTCTGAAAGTTCTTTGGCCAATTCTAGACGATTTTGCTTCAAATATAAAAAAACACATTGATTTTTACCAAGAGCACACCTTTCACGAACATTTATTATCTAAAGAGGAAGTACGAAAAATTATTATTTGCGGAGGAGGTGCCAATCTTAAGGGGTTAGTCGAATTTCTTTCCCAGAGATTAGGAGTTGGGGTAGAGGTTGGGGATCCTTTTGTTAATTTCGGTGAAAAACCAAAAGACGAGAATATTGGCAAAATTAATTTTTCCTCTTTTACTGCTTGTTTTGGTCTCGCTCAAAGGGCAGCTGACTTTGAAGGATATGAGTATTAAATAGTTTTTATGATCAACCTTTTACCACAAAAAGAAAGAGATGTAATTTATAGCAAGCAGGTAGAAAAACTCATTAATGTCTTAGGAATGACTATTCTGATCGGGCTTGTGTGTTTAGTTTTGATTTTGTTATCTGTAAAATTGTATATTTCAGGACAAACATCTCTGCAAAAATTTGAGCTTGAGGGCGCTCAAAAAATAATTCAGTCTCCCAATTCACTTAATCTTCAGAACACTGTATTAAAATATAACGACGCTCTATCTAGGGCGAGCTCGTTCTATGTCGATCAGGTATATATGAGTCAAATATTAGATATTTTATCGGGAATTACAAGGCCAGAAGGGCTGTATTTTACAGGAATTTCCTTAGACGCAACACAGAAAAACAAAGAAAGCGTGGGGATTATTGTTTCCGGTATAAGTGACACGAGAGACGGATTAACAATTTTTAAAAAAAATATAGAGGAAGAGAAAAAAATAGGGGCTGCTTATTTTCCACCGGAGAGCTGGGTAAAATCCCAAAACATAAATTTTAATGTAACCTTGGAAATATTAAAAAAAGAGGTTGGGAATGATAATATCAGCGATGAATAAAAAGAATTATATAATTATATTGGTTTTCTCTCTACTTTCATTATCTATAATAGTATTTTTTATTTGGCCGTATTTTATCGAAATAAGAGCAAGGTCCGAGGAGTTGGTTTTAGAAAAAGATCAAGTTTCTTCTCTTAATATAAAAATCAACGAATTGGATAATTTTGAAAAAGAGTACGATAACTACTTGCCGAATTTGCAAAAAATTGAACAAATGTTTGTAGACCCGCAAGATCCCATCGATTTTATTGAATTCATCGAGGATGTCGCGTCAGATTCTAAAATTATTTTGCAAGTATCTCCACAGTTTTCTTCCCAAAGTAAATCTAAAAATATTATTTTCCAGTTATCGGGAAGAGGTAATTTTTATGATTTATCCGTGTTTTTGGAAAGATTAGAGCATAGTCCTTATCTTGTAAATATCGAGAGCTTAAATATAAGCAGCCGGAAGGATGGGGGCGGATTGACAGAAGTGACAGTTAGAGATCTTTCCGGAGAAATTAAGGCAGACTTATTAATAGAGGCTTTGTCAGAGTAATTATTATGAAGAATTCTTCAGAAAATTATAGTGTTTCAAGGAGCGGGAAAAAGATGATTTGGTCTTTAGGAGAGCACGCTTTTTCGGTCATTCTAGCTCTAATTTTAATTGACATAATAATAAGCGCGCTTATAATTTATGTTTATATAGTTTTGCCGCAGGGAAAAAATCTTGTGTTTGTGGGCGAGTCGTTTAAATTTAACGAGAGCGTTTATCAGGACGTCTTAAATCAGCAAGAAAAAAATCAGCGATATTCCGCGCCTCTACAAGATAATAATGAGCCTCCCCCCGAGGCCGGCTTGTAGGCTTGTTCCGTATTAATTATTTGGTATTATTTAAAAAATATGACAAAAACAAATCCCAAAATTTTAATTGTGGATGATGACGAAAGCTTTCTTCTTGTTTTGAAAAACGAATTTACTGCGGAAAATTTTTCAGTTATAACCGTCAAAGATAGCAAAGCATGTTTGTCCGCGATAGAAAAAGAAAAACCAGACCTAGTTATCTCTGACATTATGCTCCCGGGGGTTGATGGGGTAGAGACCGCCAAAAAGATTAGGGAATTGAACAAGGAATTACCTATTATTTTTTTAAGTAATGTAACTGATTCGGAATATTTGGATGGTGTAAGGGCCCTTAAAAACTGTGACAGGTTAATTAAAGCTAATGTTCAAATAAGCGACGTCATCGCAAGAGTGAAGGAAAAGTTGGGTTTAAATAGGCGAGTTGTATAGATATTCTATTGTGGAATAAAAAGTCGCCTTTTTGGCGGTTTTTTGGTAGAATAGAAGTATGAAAGTTATTTTATTAGCTGTGTTCGGCGCGGCAATGGCCTTTGTGGAAGCTACGGTCGTTGTTTATTTAAGAAAGCTATATTTTCCTGGTAATTTTATTTTCCCAATTAACGTTTCTGCAATACCCTCTCAGGTTATAGCTATTGAGTGGGTCAGGGAGGCGTGCACCATAGTGATGCTTCTTGCAATAGCTGTGATAGCGGGAAAAAAGTTCCAAGATAAATTTGCTTACTTTATATATTCTTTTGCCGTGTGGGATATTTTCTATTATATCTGGCTTAGAGTTTTACTCGGTTGGCCATCGTCATTAATGGCTTGGGATATACTTTTCCTTATCCCCGTAACGTGGGTATCCCCGGTTTTGGCCCCCGTTCTTGTGTCTTGTACAATGATAGTTTTGGCAGCCGTTATTCTTAAAGAAAAACGAAAAAAAATTATTTCTTCGGAATGGATTTTACTTATTTCCTCGGTTGTTCTGTTCTACGTTTCGTTTGTTTGGGATTATTCTTTATTGTTATTAAAAAAAGGATTTTTGGTTAGGTTTACAGAGCTTGCAATAAACCCGGCATCGTTGAGCGCCGTCTCGGATTATACCCCTACGACATACCATTGGGAGATTTTTATTCTAGCGGAAATTTTGGCCGCCCTGGCCATATTTTCCTTTTGTAAACGGGCAAAATTAAAACAGCTAGTGCGGCGACAGAGAATTTCTTAGTCATGTCATACTCTTTAAATTTAGCTATTTTTCTGCTAATATAGCGAGATAGCGTAATTTAACTTTTTCTATGGGAACTGAAAAAATAGATACAATAAGCGCGGAAGAACTGACAGAAGAGATTACTAAAGATTTTTATCAGCCGGATTATTTTAGCAAGTTTAAGATAAACGGCAGGAAGAGAAGGGCAGACATAAGCGCGGTTATTCCCACCTATAACAGGTGTCCGTTTGACAGCGACTCCGAAAATTATAAATATAACCCCTTAGCAATGGCCATAACCGCTCTTTTGATGCAAAAGGCGACCATTAAGGAGATAATAATAATTGATGACGCATCAACAGATTATACTGAAAAAGTTGTTAAAGATTTTACGGTGGAGGCTTGCGCGACAAAAGGGGTGGAAATTAAGTATTTTAAAAATTTGAAGAGAATGGGAAGCTCTGTTTCGAGAAATATCGGAGCCAAACATGCTTCTGCAGAATATTTATTTTTCCTCGATGATGATTGTGTGCCCACGCCATACTTGAGTTTTGTATCAATGATAGCTATAAAAAAACTGGAAAAAAGGGATAGTAATTTTGCAGTTTTGGTTTTGCCGGTATATGACAGAGCATCTTTTCCGAGGGCAGTGCGTAAAATAGAAGACCTGACGAGAACTTTTTTTAAGAGAGAAAACATGAGTGCCTCTTTGAACTCTATTCCGCTTGAGTATACACAAACAAGGGGAAACTTTTTAAATAAGACTTTGCAAATATTGGAACCGATAAAGGTTTATCAGACATGGGGGCACTTTATCGTAGATAGAAGTAAATATCTTGATGTGGGTGGTTTTCCTGATTTTGCGGTTTGGCCCAATAAGGCTGGCGAGGAGCAGGAATTTGCCTGTAAACTTATAGAGAACGCATACAACTTATATTATCTTCCAGACCCCAAAGCATCTTCTTATCATGGCGCCTATGGAGCTAGGCTTGGGAAGTTCACAGGAAAGGACTGGATGTCAGATTTAACGAGTGGAAATTTAAGTTTAGTTAAATTTTCTGAAATTTGTGATAACGGCATAATGTCCGGCAACAGGGTTGATACTAAAGGATACATTTATTCGAGGATTATAGCTACATTTTGCATAATATATAAAAGAAACACAAAGGAGGCTATTAACTGGGCGAAAAGAAGTTATCAGGACTTTGTGGCTCTTAATAAAAAAGAGTGGTATCCTGCGTATGCTAGAGAATTATTTACAGAGCGGAAGGATAGAGAGGAAATTTGGCATATGGCAATAAGCAACGGACTAAATCTTTTATTTGGGGCGGAACAAAAAAGATTAGCAAAACTTAACGGTTTTATTAAATCGCTAAAAAAGAAAGGTCAACTAGAAGAACATGCGCAAAAAAACATGTTGCGTTTCGGCTTAAAAAAGGTGTTAAAAAAGCTTTTAAAATAAATATAATGAAAACATTTTCTACAATTCGTTTATCAGTTTTTTTGCCCCCCAGGCCCCAAGAGGATTATCTTCTCGTGTCCAAAAAGTATCCAATATTCACCGTAGCTGACGGAGTTACCCTTCAGTTTAAGAATGGCGTAAAATATCCAAACATATCAGGGGCAGCAAAAGCCGCTGAAATTTTTTGTCAGGTTGTTATTTCTGAAGCGGAAAAAAGATACGGCAGTTTTAAGGAATCTGATCTTAAAGAAATATTTAAAATTGCCAATGTGGCTCTTGCTGACTATAATGCATCTTGTGGTATAACAAAAGAGAAAATTAATTATTTTGATAAAGATTTTTTTTCAGCCACTACAGCTTTTATGCTCATTAAAGATAAAAAAGCATATTGGTATTCATTGTGCGACTCTGGAGTGATTGTTTTTAACAAGGATGGTCGCAAAAGATTAAGTTCACCAATCGCCCCACCGACCATGGGAAAGTTTCTTCCGACTGGATGGAAGAAAATGAATCATGAAAAAAGGGCAAAGATTATGCACGCTTATAGAAATATAATTGGGGAGAACGGGGAATTGCTTGGTTATGGCGTTGCTGATGGCGAGGAAGGAGCTGTAAATTATCTTAATTGCGGGGTAGCAGATTTAAATGATGGCGATCTAGCTGTTGTTTATACGGACGGATTTGAGGATTACTTCAGGCTAGAAAGTTTTACTAAAATCTTTACCGATTGGTCCCCCGATTTAGAGCAGAAATTAGATTCCTTTATGGGCAAGATGGCAAAGCGGTCAAAGAAGAAATATGGGTTGGAAAGATCGCTTATCGCCATTAAGGTATAGGTAAATTAATTAAACCTTAATTCTCTTTCTAATAAAATAGATGAACACTTAATATGTTGTATTGGCTTACAGTAATAATTTTAGCCTATTTATTTTTCGGCCTTGGCTCTTTCGGAGACAAGTTAGTTTTGGCCGGAAAGCCGAAACCGAATGCTTACGCCTTTTATGTGGGTGTTTTTGGCTTGGTTACAGCTTTGTGCATAATTCCGTTTATAAAACTTGGTGTTCCGAATGGCCCGATGTTTGCCTTACTGGCGCTAGACGCTCTTGCGCGTATATTAGGGATATATAGTATGTTTGTGGCCTTAGAAAGTTTTGAGGTTTCAAGGGTTTTGCCGATGATCGGGGCGGTCCAACCTATATTTATTTTAATTTTGACCTGGATTTTTTGGGGATCCCAAGCAATGACAACAGCAGATATTTTGGCATTTTTAATGCTTTTTGCTGCTAGCATTATTATATCGATCGAGAAAAATCCAAAAATTACAGGAAGATTTTTAAAGATTACACTTTTTTCTTCACTAATGTTTTCCTTAGACTATGTCTTTTTAAAGCTTATTTTTTCAAGTCAGCCTTTTTGGCAGGGAGTTGTTTGGATACAACTATTTATATTCATTTTTGTTTTATCTTTTCTTTTTTCCAAAAAATCAAGAAAGGAAATTCTTGCAAGGCGCCTTGTTGCCGATAAAAAAAATCAAGCGCTATTTATTTGTGCTCAAGTTACAGGAGGAATAGGGAATTTGCTTCAGAGTTTTGCCATATCATTAACTCCGGTTGTTTTTTTGGCAACGATTAATGCTCTAAGGGGAGTCCAGTATGCCTTTCTTTTTATTATAACCCTTTTTGTTTCTTTCTTGTTTCCGAAGGTTTTAAGAGAGGAAATATCAAAGAGGGCGATTTTTCAGAAAACAATTTCGATTATTATGATAATCATCGGATTGTATATTTTAATGGCGTAAACAGCTTGCAAACAAAAAACCCCGCAACGCAGGGTTTTTTGTGCAAAATGTTAGGATAAATGTTTTGAAACCAATTTTGTCATTTCAAACATATCTACTACTGCCTTTCCGCCAAAAACTACTTTTAGTTTGGCGTCAGCTACTATATTTCTCTTAGCCTTCGGATCCTGTAGATTATTTTTCTTGATATATAACCAAAGTTTTTTTACAACTTCAGATCGCGGCATCGGACCCTTTCCTACGACTGCCTCTAAGTCAGCAGAGAGGGTTAACGGCTTCATAAAAGCCGAATTTGCTTTTCCTGGCATTTATAAATAACTGTTTGATTAGCAATTTTTTCTGTTTCGTCCAGTCACCGCAAGGGGAGTGAACTATTTCGAAAAACTGCCAATCAAGCGGTTTTTAATTACCTAAGTTAATATTGTGCTTATACCATGATTTTGGCACATATTCCCTTGTAAAGCAACTGTCCGTCCATTTTTCCTTCCAGAAAGTTTGTGTTGGAGGAAGGGAACTTCTTGATATTACGAAAAATAAGAAACATAGCTGAGAAGTTAAAGGACAAGCTCCCAGCATAGAAACCAAATAAAAATTTCAGGCACAGTCAACTTTGTTTTATATTCGCCAAAAGGAGGAATTTAAGAATGGAAGTATTCTGGCGGCCACCATGACAAGAGCGGAGTTTGTGCTGTTGATGGTATAGTCGGCGATAATAAGTGAGGTCATGGTTGAAGTAAGCGCGGATAGTGATATAGTTAGGATAATAAAATAACAATGAATCAGGAAGAAATTAATAAAAAAGTCGTTATAACCTCTGGCTATTTCAATCCTTTGCACATAGGGCATATAAATTTGATAAAAGATGCTAAGAAATTAGGAGATTTTTTAGTCGTCATTGTTAATAATGACGAACAAGTAAGAATAAAAGGATCTATTCCGTTCATGCCAGAACAGGAAAGAATAGAAATAATTAAAGCGTTACGATATGCGGATGATGTTATTCTGTCAGTTGATAAAGACAGAACGGTCGGGGAGAGCTTGGTGGCAGTCGCTAAAAAATATCCACAATCAAAGCTTTTTTTTGCAAAGGGAGGAGATAGAAACTCAGAGAATATCCCAGAAAAAGAAACAAAAGTCTGTAAAGATTTCGACATAACATTAATCAATGAGGTTGGAGGAGGAAAAATACAAAGTTCCTCCTGGCTATTGAAAAACGCTACGGATAGAACCTAGAAATATTCAGAAAAAATAGGACAGTTTTTAGCAGACTTCATGGTTTTATCTGTGATATAGAATGGGCATTTGAAAATGGAAAACTCTATATCACCAATCTGGACCGATTACAACACTATAATTTACACAATAAAAGACCCCGTGGCAGGACTACGGGGCGAGAACGACCTATACGGTCGCTTTTAGTTTGGATTTTATACTTTTGGAGTTTTGTAAAATAAGAGTATAATTGAGCAATAAAGAAGGTTATGGTGATTTTAATAGTTAAATTTAAAAAACATGATTAAGAATTGGATACATGCCATGAAAAAAGGAATATCGTACTTTTTTATTGGTCTTCCATTTGGAATAATCATAGGAAATTGTATAATTTTTACGATAAACTCTTTTGAGTACGCATACCCTCCGTTTATTGTTTTTTTATCTTATCTCTTGTTACCTGCCTACACTATTTTTCCAATACATTATTGCTCATTTGTTTGCGGAATATACTGGTTAATTGTACTAAGTATAGAGATGGGCATGGCGACCGGATTAATTATTTTGATACTAACTAAAATCGTTGGCCGTACTTCCCTTAAAAATCACAAACTACGATACTCAATTATCATTTTTTTATTGATTTTTATACCATCAACTATATACATTGCAGCTTATCCTTATCTAGGGGGTACCGGAAAAGATGATACAAAACGAGATACCTGCTTTGATTTTTCAACAACAATCGAGCAGATGGACGAGTGCCTGCTTTCCTTCGTTTATGGTTTAACCCATGGATACCCAGAATTTGATTTACCCGACGTCAAAAAGCATTGCGACAATGTTCAGCAAAAAGAATTTAATGAATCGATTCTCAATAATACTCAATTCGCTGATTGGATAAATTATACAGGATTTAACCAAAGAGATTATTGCTATTATTTCTTTAGTCGAAAAGCATATTATATAGAAAAATATAGTTTCAGCGAAACTGAAATTCAAATTCAAATTTGTCAAAACCTCATTACCAATAATGATTATTTAAAAAGAGATATGTGCTTGTACTATATTACCCAATCTCCGATAGGTGAGGTAGATAGTGAAAGCATATGTTCAGCTATTAGTGATAGCACACTTAAACAAGCATGTATGGTAAAATAAAAATCTCAGGCATTCATTAAATTATTGTATATCAAGCGACTCCTGTTATTTTTTGCAAAAAAAGAGCGCCGGGTCCTAGTGGACGGGCGCTTTTCGATTTTGTCTTTTCGGACGGTGTTTTCTGAAGAGAAAGCTGACGTTTGTGATTCTCCCGCCACCTTCTTTGCGCCAAACCTCAAAATCTTTGCCGATTCTCCTGCTGTTGGCGACCAACGTGCACATTTCCTTGTCGCACTCAAGTAGATTATGGGGCTTGCCGCCGGCGCACCGAACCATATGACAGGCGGTATCTCCCTCTCCGCCTTCGGCGATTCCCAGTGCGATAGACCAGTCAACGTCTTTGCTTTTTGGTTCCAGAAACCACGCATATTTTCTTTCTCTCTTTGCCATTTTGGGCTCCTTAGCGGTTGGGAAGGTGCGACCTTAACACTGTTATATTACGACTTTTTTATAATAAGTCAACGATTTTATACCCAGTTTTGGCACTTGATTACCTGTTCAAAATGGAGTAAAATAAAAGAATACTGGTTATATAAAATATGAGGAAAAATATTGCAACTGATGACAAAAACGAGAGGGAGCTGATTAAGGATTTAAAGAAAAGGACGGATATTAAGGCGGAAAGAATTAAGCGTTTGCTTAAACTCCCGGACTTAACAAGAAAGGAAAATTCTCCCGTTAAAATTATGAATGATGCAATAATGAGCCTACCGGTGTGGGCGAATTTTGATATAGTTGATATTCCTAAAATCGTAACGGTTGAAGATGATTTTGATTTATTAAACACCCCAAAAGACCACCCAAGCAGGCGAGAGTCAGATACTTATTACTTGGATCAAACTCATATTCTACGCACGCAAATGACTGTGATGTGGCCTTATTATTTCCGAGACAAAGAAGTTTTAAGAAGGTTGAAAAAAGATGGCGAGGTTGGTTCGCTTTCCCCAGGAATTGTTTGGCGCAAAGACGAAATAGATAGAAAACATTTTCCAGCGTTTCATCAGACAGATTTTTTATATGTTTGCAGAAAAGATAAAAGAATTATTACCCTGAAAGAATTGCAGGATATCCAAGCAGATGCAATTAAAGCCATTTTTGGAGGTATTGAATTCAGATTTTTAGTTGATACTTTTCCTTTCACAGATCCGTCTACCCAGGCGGAGATTAATTGGAACGGAAACTGGATAGAGATAACCGGAGCCGGGCTTGTACACCCAAATTGTTTGGAAAATTTCGGGTTAGATCCGGAAATTTATAATGGATACGCCGGTACGTTTGGTTTAGACAGGGTTGCGATGATAAAGATGGGGATACCCGATATCAGAATTTTGTGGTCAGAGGACGCAAGGATAACCAGCCAGTTTAAAGATATAAACTCAAAATATAAAGAAGTAAGCAAATATCCGGAAACTTCGCGTGATATATCTTTTATAATAAATAAAGATATTAACTTGAATAATTATTATGAGATAGTAAGAGATTTCGCGGGAAATTTAATTGAGGAGGTAAAGCTGATTGACCAATTTGAAGACGACGCAAAATTCGGTAAGGACAAAAAAAGCTATACTTTTAGAATTGTTTATCGTTCGCCAGAAAGAACGTTAACCAACGAAGAAATAAATAAAATCCAGGAAGAAATTAGAGTAGAGACAGAGGAAGAGTTAAATGCGACATTGAGATAATTAAAAAGTCCCGATGGCGGAGCCATCGAGGATCCTCGATAAATTTTAAAAATTTATCGGGAAATTAAACGCGGTTTTACGATAGAATATGGGAAATTATGAAAAAACAAAAGATGATTATAACGTCGGAGTGAAGTGGCACTCGGAAAAAACTTTCTCCTACGATTGGTCAAAACAAATAAATAAATTTTGTGAAATCTTAAAAGGGAAAAAAGTTCTTGATGCAGGTTGTGGCGCTCCGAGGGATATTAATGTTTTCTTGAAGAAAGGGGTTGATGTTGAGGGCATAGACTATACAGAAGAAGCCATAAAAATGTGCAAAACATCTTTCCCTGATTTAAAATTCTATCTCGGTGATTTCAAAAGAGTAGAAGTCCCAGATGGATATTATGACGGCGTATGGGCGTCTGCCTCTATATTAAATATATCAAAAGAAGACTTGCCAGAAGTATTAAAGGAATTCATCCGGATTTCAAAGTCTGGCGCGATAATTTATGTGTCGGTTAAGGAGGGCCAAGGTGAAAAAATGGTATCTGATAATTATGGCGAAAGATTTTTTAGTTTTTATTCGAGAGAGGAATTAGAAAAATCTTTCGTTAACGCCGGGATTAAACTAATTTATAGCGAAGTTATTACAGATCAAGAATTAACGGGAGAAATATCTAATAAGCCGAGCTGGATTTGCGTTTACGGTGAAAAATCATAAAATAAAAAATGGAAAAGCCGAAAACGAAAATTTATATTGACGGGGCGAATATGTTTTACACTCAAAAAAGATTGGGATGGTCTGTTGACTGGAAAAAAGTTAAAAATCACATTGAGCAAGACAAAGATGTGTTTGAGTGGAGATATTATGTTGGAATTAAAGATAGCGACGAAAAAATGCTGAAATATTTAAAGCACTTAAACTCGGTCGGTTTTAATACAATAACCAAGCCATTAAAAAAGATAAAAATCAGCGGTGGCGAAGCCCCTGAAAGAGATTTTATATATAAGGCTAATTTTGATGTGGAAATGACGGCCGATATTCTGTTGGAAAAATTTAAATTAGACGAAATTATTATATTCAGCGGCGACAGTGATTTTAGATATTTAGTAAAAAAATTAAAAGATGCGGGATTAAAGGTTGTCGTGTTTTCTTCAAGGAAAACGATCTCTTGGGAATTAAAAATTGAATGCGCGAAAGTTGTTTATTTTGAGAATATAAAAGAGAAGATAATGAGAGAATAAAAACCCACCCCAGCTTTCGCCGAGGTGGTTCTGTTAAACAAGTTAATTATAACAGAATAAGAAGCCGTGTCAAGAGCTAAATTTTAAAAACATGAAACTAAATATAAAAGAAAAAGACGAAGTGCCGGAGAAAAAAGTTGTTGCCAAAAAAACCGACAAAAGCGCGAAGCGCATTTTGACGGGCCCGTCGCAATCTCGCCCGAAGGCGAGTTTGGTCGGGGAAGAAAAGCAACCCGCCTTCGCTAAAACTACGGTAAGCGAGAGAAGAACGCCCGCCCGCATTGCTACGCAAAGCGTTGCAGGCGGGGAAGTTGTGAAGTCGGAAGTGAAGTCGACCGAGCCGGCAGTAAAGAAAACAAGAAAAGACGGGGAATATACCGCAAAAGACATTTATGTTTTGAAAGGGTTGGAGCCCGTAAGGTTAAGGCCTGGAATGTATATTGGATCTACCGGAGTTGATGGTTTGCACCATTTAATTTGGGAGGTAGTAGACAATTGTTTGGACGAGGCAATGGCGGGATACGCCAAAAATATAGAGGTTGTTTTATTGCCCAATGATAGAGTCACAATTTCAGATGACGGCAGAGGAATTCCCGTCGAAAAGCATCCCGACACTGGCAAATCAACTTTGGAAACGGTCTTGACCACCTTGCACGCAGGAGGGAAATTTGGAGGAGAGGCATATAAAGTTTCCGGTGGTTTGCACGGAGTTGGTATTTCTGTTGTCTGCGCCCTTTCGACATATATGCTTTCAGAAGTTCATAGAGACGGCGGAGTTTATCAGCAGGAATATTTTAGAGGAAAGCCGAAAACGGCTGTAAAAAAAGTTGATACCGCAAAGGACACAGGAACTACGCAGACATTTGATGCTGACCCAGAAATTTTTAAGGAAATAAAATACGACCCAAAAAGAATTTTGAGCCACTTACGCCAACAGGCATATTTAACTAAGGGAGTTAAAATTACTTTCCGCGACGAGAGAAAGAAGGGAGAGGAAGCCAGCTACACCTTTTATTTTGAAGGAGGAGTGGGTTCGTATGTCAAATATCTTGTTGAGGCAAATACTCCAAGACATTCCAATATCTTTTCTGTTGCCGCCGAAAAAGACAGTATCTGGGTTGAAGCCGCCTTTCAATACACTCAGGAGATGGAATGTACAGAGGAGTCTTTTGCAAATAATATTTATACAGTTGAAGGAGGAACCCACATATCCGGATTTAGAACCGCCCTCACAAGATCCCTAAACGACTATGCCAGACGAGAAGGCCTTCTTAAAGAAAAAGACGAAAATTTTTCCGGCGATGACGTGAGGGAGGGATTAACCGCCGTTGTTTCAGTCAAAATACGCACTCCGCAATTTGAAGGGCAAACAAAAGCGAAGCTGGGAAACCCCGAAGCAAAGAGCGCGGTTGAAGCGGTAATTGCAGAAGGCCTTTCTGATTATCTTGAAAGGAATCCTTCGGACGCAAGGTCTATTATAGAAAATTGTCTTTTGGCAACTAAGGCAAGATTAGCTGCCAAAGCTGCCCGACAAACAGTTTTAAGGAAAGGCGCCTTGGAGGGGTTGGCTTTGCCGGGTAAATTAGCAGATTGTCTTTCAAGAAAACCGGAAGAATCAGAAATATATATTGTTGAGGGAGATTCGGCTGGCGGTTCGTCAAAACAGGCCAGAGATAGAAGATTTCAAGCAATTTTGCCTTTAAGGGGGAAGATATTAAACGTGGAAAGAGCCAGATTAGACAAAATGCTGGCATCAAAAGAAATTAAGGCCTTAATTATTGCTATGGGAACGGGAATTGGTGAGGATTTTGATATTGAAAAATTAAGATATCACAGAATAGTAATTATGACTGACGCTGACGTTGACGGCGCTCACATCAGAACGTTGCTTTTAACATTCTTTTACAGGCATTTTAAGCCTATTGTTGACGCGGGACATATTTATATCGCTCAGCCCCCTCTTTATAAGATTCAGTCTGGTAAAAATGCACAATACGCGTATTCGGATGACCAGAGAGATAAAATTGTAAAAGAAATGGGTAAGGCGTCTACTTCTATACAGCGATACAAGGGTTTAGGAGAAATGAATCCGGAACAGCTTTGGGAAACAACAATGAATCCGGAAAACAGGACCTTGTTACAAGTGGCGGTTGAAAATGCTGTCCAAGCAGACAAGACTTTGGATATATTAATGGGAGAGCAAGTGGCGCCAAGAAAGAAGTTTATTCAAACACATGCAAAAACAGCCAAAAATATCGATATTTAAAATTTGAAAGAAAACTCGCCCCTGCGGGCGAGTTTTTGTTTTGGTTGTAACTGTTGACAAATGACAATATTTAGGTGAATATAAGTTTAGTTCATTCAGCTACCCCTCACCTTTTTTGGAAGGAGCGCAAGATGATATCGTCCGCAGAAATGATTATCGAGCTGGAGCGTTTGTGCGGCGAGGAAGTCGGTGGCTTGCTCTCAGAGGGTCTCAATGGGGACACCATGCATGACCCTGATCACGTTGCGGCTATAACCGCCATGGCAATGCGCCTGGGTGTTCCGCCAGACGAGCTTAACGTCTTTGTGTTAATGCGGTGGCATATCAGAGCAGTGCTCGGAGCGTGTTACAACACAGCTACCGTCGACGCAGTACGACAGCTCGTACTGAAACAGATCGGAATTCGGCAAGACCAGGTCATTGGGAATAGGACAGCGCTCGTTCAGAGCTAGTTCGGGAGAGGTGTGGTAGCTCCTGTGTAGAGCCCCTGGCTTTACACAGGGTTTTTTTTGCATCTTGCGGTTTTTGATCGCAGGCGTATAATTATAACAAAGGCTTGACTTTGGGAATATTTCGGCTATTATACATGTATAGATGGCCGCGAGGCCGTTTTTTAAAACAATGAAAACTACACAAAAATTAAACATATTTTTTAAGGAAGTTATTGTTGAAATGAAAAAAGTAAGTTGGCTTCCCAGAAAGGAGATTATAAAACATACACTCATCGTGTTGGCGGTTACAATTACCGTAGCTGCGTTTTTAGGCGGGCTAGATTATATTTTTACAGGAATAATAAAAAATGTTATTTTAAGATAAAAGCGAAAACCTAAAACAGTTTATATTTTAAAGCTATGCCAAAACAAGTCATAGAACAAGAAAAAAATTGGTACGTTATTCATACTTACTCAGGATATGAGGATGCTGTAGCAAAAAACCTTAAACAAAGGATTGAGAGTTTGGGCATGGAAGATAAAATTTTCAGCGTTATAGTTCCTAAAGAAAAAAAAATAAAGATTAAAAACGGTAAAAGAAAAACTGTTGAGGAAAAAATTTATCCGGGATATGTTCTTGTTCAGATGGTAGTTACCGATGAGTCGTGGTACGTTGTCAGAAACACGCCAAGAGTTACCGGTTTTTTAGGAGCAGGAACAACCCCTATCCCCGTTGCAAAGGATGCTATGGACGACATAATGAAAAGAATGGAAGTGGGAGAGCCTGAATTCACTATTGATTTTGAAATTGGTTCCTCTGTTAAAATTATTGACGGACCGTTTAAGGGCTCAGAGGGCAAGGTTTCAGAGATTGATAAAGAAAGAGGAAAAATAAAGGTGTTGGTGAATATGTTTGGGAGAGATACGCCAGTCGAATTAGATTCATTACAAATAAAAAAAGTTGAGTGAGCGGAGCGAACGAAACCCCGCCCTCTATTTAAAGAAGCGGAGATTTAAAAACAAATAATTTAATGATGATGTAGCGTATCCGTCCGGGTAGGTTCAAAGAGCTTAGAGGGCGGGGTGCTCATTTCATTCGCAAATATGGCAAAGGAAATAAAAGCTATCGTAAAAATACAGATACCGGCGGGGAAAGCAACTCCAGCCCCCCCAATAGGGCCGGCATTAGCTCAACATGGATTAAACATTGCAGAGTTCTGCCAAAAGTTTAATGCGGCCACTCAGCAAATGGCGGGCTATAAGATCCCTGCGGAAGTTACAATCTATAAAGATAGGTCTTATGTTTTTAAACTGAAAACTCCGCTAGTAGCCGAGCTTATTAAAAAAGCGATTGGAATTGAGAAAGGATCGGGAACCCCAAATAAAACAAAGGTTGGTAAAATAACCAAAGCCCAATTAAAAGAAATTGCAGAAAAGAAAATGCCAGATCTAAACACTACAGACATTGAACAGGCGATAAAAATTATCGCCGGCACCGCCAAAAATATGGGAGTGGAAGTTAGAGACTAATTCAGATAGCTTGACGGCGATTTTTGAAAGATTATAATAAAGTCATATGGTGAAGAAAAATATAACAATTGATGACTTGGCGGTAATGGTCCAAAAAGGGTTTAATAGTGTTGATAAAAAATTCGAGCAAGTCGATAAGCGTCTAGAAAATCTGGTGACAAAAGCCGAAATGAACAGGCGTTTTGACGGATTAGAGGACAGAGTTTTAGCGAGCCATCAGAAAAGAATTGAAAAGTTGGAGCAGGAGGTCAAAGAATTGCGTGAAATGTTTGCAACGTAATTGCAAAATAAATGAAAAAGAGCGGAAGACGGGCTTCCGCTCTTTTTGCTTGCCTGTTCTTGACAAACCAGTATTTAGTGGTATAATTAATGTATGGAGCGTCCATAACATTTGAAAATCAAACAAGGAGAAAGCCATGAGTCGCAAGGTCAAGATGGTAATCGTATTGTCCTACGTCGTTCTACTCGCAATCATCTGTGTTATCGGATGCAATCTTTACGAGGCGCACAAGTGGAGCGACATTTACTTCCGGCACATGATGCAGGCCGAGAGCGAGCTGGATCGGGTACGAGTCATCGACTTCGCCGACCAGCGGTTCAATGTGAACTATAAGATTCGCATTAGCCACGAGGAGGTGAAGATTGAGTCGGTGGTGGAAAGCCGTGGCGTGACGATACCGAATCCTCTCCTCGGGCCATCGCCGACTAGCAAGGCCGAGTAAAATCGGCAGTCGTAAGAGTTTCAAGGGGTTCTCTAAAAACCTCTTTTTGCTTGTAAAAATTTGACACGGTCTCTTGGCGGAGTATAATAATACAAAAGATGAAAGAGTTTGATAAGTTGGATAGAAATTCTCTTTCGGTGTGTCTAAAAATTTATTTTGGGGTCAGCTAAGAATATGGGCGCGGAAGTTAGAGAATAAAGAAAACTAAAAATCAACCGAGACGGTTGATTTTTAGTTGTTGGAGGGGATAAAATTACTTGCCGATAAAATTATTTTTTGTAAAGACTTGATTTGTTTTTCCGCCAAGTGGTAGAATGATGAATCTATTAAATAATAAACAAAAAATATGATATTATCTGATGTCGATATAAGGAAACATATAGAAGCGGGAACAATCAAAATAGATCCGAGTCCTAACTTCGAAGAACAACTGGGTCCATGTTCATTGGATTTGCACCTGGGCAACAGTTTTAAAATTTTTAGAGTAAGCAGGTATCCTTTTATTGATTTGAAAAATGGAGTCAATGTTGATGAAATGATGGAGGAAGTCGTGATTAAGGAGGGCGGGTCTTTTATAATCCAACCGCACGATTTTGTAATCGCGGTAACAAAAGAAGAAATAACCCTACCGGCAAACATGATGGGAAGGTTAGACGGCAGGAGTTCTTTGGCAAGATTGGGTTTGGTTATACACGTTACGGCGGCAAGATTTGACCCGGGATGGCGAGGCAAGGCTGTAATGGAACTAGGGAACCTTGGAACTGTTCCAATCGTTCTGTATAGTGGAATGAGGATCTGCGCTATGACTTTTGAGAATCTCTCATCTTTGTCCGGGATTCCTTATCTTGACCAAAAGGACCATAAGTATGCCGACCAGAGTTCTGCCACAGCCAGCAAAATAATTGAGGAGCCAAAATTAAATATGGCAAACCTAAGTGCAACCCCCGTAGATAAAAACCATCCTGAATACCAATATTTAAATTTAATGCAAGAACTCATAGACAAGGGCGTTGAGCAGGTTGATGCTGGCACTGGCGTCAAAACCTATAGCCTTTTTGGAAAACAATTTCGGTTTGATCTTTCCAAAGGATTTCCTCTACTTACAACCAAAAAAGTTTTTTGGAGGGGCCTTGTTCACGAGCTTTGTTGGTTTATAAGCGGGCAAAAGAATATAAAATATCTCGTAGACAACAAGGTGCACATATGGGATGACTATCCTTACCGCATTTACCGTGAAAAAATAGAAAAAGGGTTTGAGCCAGAAATGACCAAAGAAGAATTTATTGAGAAAATTGCTGGCGATGCTGTTTTTGCCGAGAAGCACGGAAATTTACCGCACGTTTACGGAGATATGTGGCGCCATTGGCCGACGAGAACGGGGAAAACAATAGATCAGTTGCAGTGGATGATAAATAACGTGCGTAAAGACAAAAGCACGCACTCAGCCTTAATTAGCGTCTGGAATCCGGAATATCTTTATGAAATGGCTTCGCCCGAAGACGCCAGCCGTTTCCCGATATGTCATAACATGTGGCAGGTAAACACAAACGGCGGCAAGCTGTCGCTCCAGCTTTACCAGCGTACGTCAGATGTATTTTTAGGCGTTCCTTTTAATATTGCCAGTTACGCTTTGTTGGCCTTGATATTAGCTAAGATAACAGGGAACGAGCCCGGAGAATTTATCCATACATTTGGGGATATACATTATTACGAAAATCATTTAGACGCCATAAAAGAACAATTAAAGCGCGAGCCTAGACCTTTCCCGACCGTAAAGCTGGACCCAAATTTAAGAGAGATTGATGACTTTAGGCCGGAGATGGTTGAGCTTACAGGATATGATCCGTACGACACCATAAAAGCCGAGCTTACCCCTGTAGGAGGGTTAGTTACCAGAGCCTGGAAAGATTTTGTACAAAAAGATAGGAACATAACTAATTAAATTTTATATATTTATGTTTATTGGAGCTAAACAATTATTACAGCTGGTAAAAGAAAACAAATTAATGGAAAACCTTTGCGAACGAGAGCTGACAACTCCGGAAGGCGCAGGATTTGATATAAGGATAGGAGAGTTATATAAAATCTCAGGAAAGGGTTTTATGGGGGTCACAGAAAGAGAAACTCCGAATATGGATCTTGTAGCAAAGTATGAAGAGGGAAAAACTACACGAGTGACGCTTGAGTCCAATGTTTATTACCTGATGAAAACGATAGAGAAGGTAAATATGCCGAATGATCTCTTGGCGATTTCCACCCCGAGGTCAACCTTGTTCAGATCGGGTGTGTATATATTTGGCGGGCAGGTGCCCCCAGGATATTGCGGAGAGTTATCGATGGGCATATATAATTTCAGAAATGAGCCATTTGATTTGGAGATGGGAGCTCGCTTGTTGCACATAATGTTTTCGGAAGTCGCGGGAGAATCCAATCTTTATAAAGGCCAATGGCAGGGCGGAAGGGTGACAACCGAGCAAAAAGAAAAACAGATATAGTATTGAAGAACAGCTTGAAACCCGAGCTGTTTTTTAGTATATTAAATCAATGAAGAAAGGAAAATTTTTTGTATTTGAAGGAATAGATGGATGTGGAAAAGCCACGCAAGCTAATTTATTGGCAGATTTTTTTAAAAAAGAAGGTTATGACGTTGAAAAAATTGATTTTCCTCAGCACGGCGAAAGATCCTCAGCTCTTGTGGATGATTATCTAAACGGCAAATATGGAAGCTCTGAAGATGTTGGTCCGTATATCGCCTCGGTTTTTTATGCCGTAGATAGATATGACGCAAGTTTCAAAATAAAAAAGTGGCTGGATGAAGGCAAAATAGTTATTTCCGACAGATACGTTGTTTCAAACCTTGGGCATCAGGGTGGGAAAATTATAAAGGACAAAAATAGGTGGAAAAGATACGTAAAATGGTTATATGACCTAGAATACGGGATTTTTGGGATTCCTAAGCCAGATTGCACCTTCATTCTGAAAACCTCAGCCGAGCTGTCTCAGAGGTTGTCTCACAAGATAATAAACAAAGAAAAACAGAATAGGAGGAAAGCATATCTTGCAAGCAGTGAAAATCAAGATATTCACGAAAAGGACAAGAGTCATTTGGAAAATGCTCTCAAATCTTATTTAACTGCCGTAAAAGAATTTCCGAAAGATTTTAAGGTGATAGAATGCTTAAATGAGGGAAAAATGTTATCACCGAGAATAATAAGCCAAAAAATCATAAAATTAATAAGACGATAATTACAATGATTTCAATGATAGCCGCGGTGGGCGACAACAGAGTAATTGGAAATAAAAATACTATACCATGGCACTTGCCGGCCGACTTTAGGTATTTTAAGGAACAAACTTTAAATAAAACAATTGTTATGGGGTTAAACACTTTTAAGTCCATCGGCGAAAAACCATTGCTCGGCAGAAAGCATATTATTCTTAATAACGACCCAAATTATGTTCCGCCGGAAAATTGCGTTGTAGCGCATTCTATTGAGGAGGTTGTGGAAATGGCAAAAGATATTCCGGAAGTTATGATTTGCGGGGGAGCTTCTGTGTACAAGCAATTTTTACCGCTGGCGCAAAGGTTATATATTACCGAAGTCCACGCCAGCCCCGAGGGTGATACATATTTTCCCGAAGTAAATCAGCAAGAATGGAAAGAAGTAAAAAGAGCAGATTTTAAAGCCGACGAAAAGAACGCGTTTGATTATTCTTTTGTAATTTTCGAGCGAAAATAGTATGAAATATAAACCGACAATTGGATTGGAAATACATGCTGAACTCAAGACAAATTCAAAGATGTTTTGCGGTTGTAAAAATGATCCCGATGAAAAACGGCCGAATTATAATATCTGTCCGGTCTGCACTGCCCAGCCGGGAACTTTGCCCGTGGCAAACGAAGAGGCGATTAAGAAAGTAATAAAAACCGGACTGGCTTTGCATTCTACAATTGCCGAAAATTCTAAGTTTGACAGGAAAAATTATTTTTATCCGGACTTGCCCAAAGGCTACCAAATTTCTCAATACGACCAACCATTGTGTTCCGGGGGTTATTTGGAGATTGAAGGCAGAAAAATAGGAATAACAAGGATTCATTTGGAAGAAGACACTGGAAGTTTGGCGCATCCGGAAGGGGCAGATTATTCCTTGGTTAATTTAAACAGGGCGGGAATTCCCTTGATGGAATTAGTTACAGATCCTGATATAATATCGGGAAAGGAGGCGAAAGCGTTTGCCGAAGAGTTGCAGCGGATTTTAAGATATTTGGGAGTTTCTGATGCTGATATGGAAAAAGGCCAAATGCGGGTAGAGGTGAACATATCAATAAGCAAAGACCATAAATTGGGCACGAAAGTGGAAATTAAAAACCTGAATTCGTTTAAGGTGGTTGAAAAAGCAATTGATTTTGAGATTAAACGTCAACAAGAGGTTTTAGAATCCGGTGGAAAAGTAATACAGGAAACTAGGGGATGGCACGACAAAAAAGAAATTACATTTTCACAAAGAGAAAAAGAAGAGGCGCACGACTACAGGTATTTTCCTGAGCCGGATTTGCCTCCTCTTCATTTTGAAAAAGATTATATTATTAAAATAAAAACAACTATGCCAGAGCTACCAGAGCAAAAAAGAGAAAGGTTTAAAAAAGAATACGGCTTGGACGATGCCTCAATTGAGTTTTTTGTTGCCAATAAGGACTTAAGCGAATACTTTGAAAAAGTAGTTTCGGAATTTGAAGAATGGACCGAGGAAGAAGAAAAAGGAGAGGCGCATAAAAAGGCCTCAAGGTTAGTGGCAAACTACTTAATTTCAGACATTCAGGGTTTATTATCGGGCACAGAATTTATTGAAGCGGACTTTAAGATAACGCCGGAAAATTTTGCGGAATTTATTAAGATGATTTACAAAGGAGAAATTTCAAGCAAAGTGGCAAAAATGGTTATTGCCGATATGTTTAATACTGGATCTGATCCATCGGATATTGTTGATGCAAATAATTGGGGGCAAATGTCTGATAGTGGAGAGCTGGAGAAAATGGTAAAAGAAGTGATCGGAAAAAATCCAAAGGCGGTGGAGGACTATAAATCCGGCAAACAAAACGCCATTCAGTTCCTATCAGGGCAGGTAATGGCCAAAACTCGCGGAACGGCAAATCCCGAAAAGGTGCAGGAGTTAATAAAGGAATTATTAAAGTAATTTACAAAAAAAGAGGCCTACAGAGTAGCACGGCTCTGCGGGCCTTTATTTTGTATTTCAGCGGACGCGCTGAGGCCGCTCCCTAGTGGGCGGATGCGGGTAAATCATCAACCCGCATTTGAGGTGTAGTATCGCCGCTCCAACGACGAAGAAGAACGCAACCATGAATAGTGTAACAGCAGCGTTTCTTGTGGCAAACATAGTCGCGATCAGAGCGAGAGCCCCGAGCGTTAGTAGAATACCGACGAGCACGCGGAATTCTGTCTGTCTAAGCTTGCGCACCTTCTTCCTTAATTTCATAGCGAACTCCTTGTTAGGGTTGATGTGCTAGATAGAGTATATAATCTCACTCCTTAATTGTCAAATCGGTTCATTTTAATTGTCAAATCGGTTCATTTTTTGCATAAATGATTTTATAGTAGAATTTGCTTCGCTACAATTTTTGATCCATTTAATTTTCTTATCTTTTTTAAACCAGGTCATTTGTCTCTTAGCATAATGTTCTGATTCTATTTGTATGTTTTCCGCCATTTTCTGGTAGGAGATCTTATTTTGGAGATATTGTGCGACAAAACGGTATTCCAAACCGAATTCTTCAAGGCGCTTCCACGATAATAATTTGTGAAGTTTTTTTACTTCTTTAATCATAGCGTCGTTTTTCAATCTTTTTATCAGCCGTTTATGTATTAGGGCTTTTAATTCGTCGGAGGATTTGGCAATGCCTATTTGCAGTATATCAAAAGAATTACTTATTTTTAACTTTGGCACGGGCTTTTTGGTGGTCATAACAATTTCAAGCGCCCTTATTAGTCTTCTCGGGTTATATCTATCTATGGACTCTGCCCTTCTGGGATCTAATTTTTTTAGCTTCCCGAATAATTCTTCGCTTGTCAAATTTTCCAGTTTTTTCCTCAATTTCCAGTTCGGCTTTACTTCTGGGATAATAATTCCATCAACAATCGATTGTATATAAAATCCGGTTCCGCCCACTAAAAATGGAATCTTACCGCGTCTTTGGATGTCTTTTACAGCCCTTAGCGCTAATTTTTGATATTGGGCAACAGAAAATCTTTTTTTAGGATTAGCCATATCCAAAAGGTAATGTGGGATTCCCTCCATTTCTTTTTTGGTAATCTTGCCGGAGCCCACATCCATTCCATTGTATACTTGCCTTGAATCAGCCGAAATAATCTCGCCGTTAAATTTCTTGGCCAGTTTTATTGACAGCCCAGTCTTCCCGGACGCCGTCGGCCCCAAAATTACAATGAGTTTATTTTTCATTAACCAGTTTAATTAAAATTTTTTCACGGCGTTTTTTTTCGTCCCAGGGAACATTGTCTTCCATTCTGGCGGCAGCGGTTCCAGCTCGCGGGGAGTACTTATTTATAAATGCCACGCCATAAGCAATCTCTTTTAATGTTTTTACTGTGTTATTAAATTGTTTTTTGGTTTCGCCGGGAAAACCGACAATAATGTCAGTTGAAAGCCGGATTTTCGGAAGCGCCCTCCTGATTTTTTTAACCAGATTTTTATATTGCGCCACTGTATATGGCCGGTTCATTTTTTTTAAAATTTCGTCGTCGCCCGACTGGATTGGCAAGTTTAAATCCATAGACAGTTTTTCGCATTTTGTCATTGTTTTTATTAATTCGTCGGAAAAATCTTTCGGATGGCTTGAGGTAAAATTAAGCTTAAAACTCCCGGAAATATCATTTATCATTTTTAAAAGTTTCGGGAAGTTTACCCCGTTAAATTGTCCGCTTTTTGCGGACACCCCGCCTTGCGGGGATTTAACTGGGGTGGTTTTTTTATCCTTGTATGAATTTACGTTTTGACCGAGCAACCAAATTTCCTTTGCCCCGCGAAGCCTTGGCGAAGTGGGGTTTATGAGTCTTTTTATCTCATTGATTATTTCCTTTACCGGCCGGGAAATTTCTCTTCCTCTGGTGTATGGCACAACACAGTAACTACAGAAATTATTACATCCGGTCATAATCGGGACATAGGCTGAATTTTTCGAGGCGTACTTCGGCACAATATTCAAATAGTTATCTTGTATATAAAATGAGCGGTCGGACATTTTATATTCTAATAATTTGGGGAGTTTTTTAATATCTTTGATGTCTATTATATGATCAAACCCCCCCGCAAAAGCTTTTTGGTCTTTCTTTAAAATGCAGCCCGTTAATAAAGTTAAGGGTTTTTTATTTGGTTTTTTAAATTTTTGAACAAGCCAGTGAACGCGATCTACGGCCGATTGTCGTACGGAACACATTACAACAGAAACTAAATCAGCCTCGTTAATGTTGTTAGTTTTTTTATATCCTGCGCTCTCTAAAACAGCCGAAAGCCTTTCGCCGTCGGATAAATTCATCTGGCATCCAAAAACTATTATATGATACTTTTTAACCATGTTTAGTTCGGTTTATTCTATACTTAAAAACCGGCTTTTTCAAGCCGGCTTAGGCTTAATAATTAGCGGATTTCTTCCTTCTTATCCTTTGACAACCCTCTATATATTTTCTTACTGAGGATTGCGAGATGTGGCAATACCATTATTTGTGTGTTTATTGATCAATGTGATTAGCGTATTTCTTCCTTTTTGTCCTTTACAGCCTTTTATATATTTTTTATTAGAAGGGTGCAAGCTCATTGGCATTTTCATACCTTAGTCTCTTTCTCATTATAACAGCTATCTAATCTCCTCTTTCTTATCCTTTATAAAGTATCTCCATTTCTCCAGGAATTCTACAAAGACTGAAAATGGCATGTCTATTAGGGCGTTGAATAGGGCAGTAAGGGCATTATATTTTTTCCATTTATTGGAAATCCATCTTCCGAGGCCCTGGACCGGCAAAAAAAACACATCAGACAGGAATCCGATAAATCCTTCCTTTTCTTTTTCCATAGTAAGTTCCTGCGCCCTTTTTGAAAGTGCCGTTCCGGCGAATAAGATAACAGCAATAAATATAACATCTATAATAATAGATGTTATTGGGAAGTTGAAGCGGTGTAAAACATAATATATGGCGCCGAAAGTTATAAGGGCCGACAGGACGTACATCAATGATAAAACCATTTTCACAACAAACCCCTTTTTCCTGCTCGGTTTTATCTCATAGGTATCTACCCTTTCTTTTTTATAAGCGATTTTCATCGTTTCCATCGTGACCAGATTTAGATTCTTTTTTGACGGGCGTTTTATGCTAGAAACAATCAGGAACATCAAAATTGTCGGTATTAAGACATCCGAAAGAAGCACCATTGTGTTTGGGTTTTCCTTAAAGAGGGCTTTTGCTATTAATACTTCCAGAAGAACCAGGGATAAAATCTTGGTTACGAAAATGGAGACGGTAGAATAAATAGCGGCCCTGGAAATTCTTGATTTTAAAGTAACTAATCTTTTTGAGTAAACATCTTTTACCAAGTTTTCCAAAATTGAAGGGTCGGAAATTTCTTTTTCCGCTTCCGCTGGATTATTCATAGATAATATGTCGCCCATCAGCAAATATGGAGTGTCGTATTTTTCGCAGATATTGTAAAATTTATTTCCTATTGGGTTTTCCAGGTCTTCTTCTGTTTTTTGCCAAAGTTTAAATATCTTTTCTGAAATCTCGGAAACTAACCGTTCGTCGGCCTTCTGCCAGTCAGGGTATTTGTATTTTATCAAATTGTAGCTGATTATCGGCTTGTCTAGTTTGAAAAGCGCCTGGCATACTGCGATGTAAATTTGAACATGTGTGTGTTCTTTTGTAAGAATTCCCGCCTCATAAATCTTGTCAGAGACCACTATTTTTTCTTTCATCGCGCTGAACATGTAATCTATTAAAGCCATCTCTCTTATTGCCGGAACCAAGGTCTCTTCAATTTCACAGGCGCAAACCTCTATCAACCAATTATAAAAATTCAACCCGGCTTTCCCTTTTTTATTTTCCGGATTATTTTTAAGTATAAAGATATATTTGCCAATTATTTTTTGGACGTCTCCAATTTTTGATTCAGGTATTTTATCATTTGGAAAGTGCCCCCCTCTTATAAGTTCTAAAACCAAAGATTCCGCCGCGCTTTCGGTTCCCGTGAAATTGTTAAGCTCTAAATCAAAAAATTTCCTTTTTAATTTTCTGATAATTGCTGCTCTGCGCATCAGATGTTCCTCTTTCCAATCAACTATTGTCCTTATTTGCTCATAGAAGGCAGCAACCTTCTGGGCAACTTCGTCAACGTGTATCGTGATGGCTCCCTGTTTTGGAAGTTCATACTGTTTGGCAAGGGCATATTGCACGATTAATTTTTTTGTAGTCTCGGAAAGTTCTTGTGTTGGCATAGTCTTTGTTCTAAATTTTATCTTTTATTTCTTTAGAAATTTTCGTGATAAGGTCGTCTATTCTCACAGCCCCGGTGTCGCCCTTTCCGCGCTCCCTTACGGAAACTGAATTTGCGGTAATTTCTTTGTCTCCAAGAATCAGCAAAACCGGAATTTTCTGCATTTCCGCTGACCTTATTTTCTTGCCTAAAGTTTCATTCTCATCCCTTAATTCCGCGCGAATATTATTTTCTTTTAGTTTTATCTGCACTCCTTTCGCGTAAGCCAAATGATTTTCTCCAATTGGTATTACCGCAACCTGGACAGGGGACAGCCACAACGGAAACGCCCCGGCATAGTGTTCTATAAGGATTCCGAAAAATCTTTCAGGCGAACCAATAATCGCCCGGTGTATCATTACAGGAGTTTTTTCTTTTCCGCCGGAATCATTATATTTTAGCTTAAATCTTTCTGGTGTTATAAAATCTAATTGTACTGTTGAAATTTGCCACTCTCTTCCAAGAGAATCCTTGGAAAGAAAATCCATTTTCGGGCCATAAATTGCAGCTTCACCGACAGCCTTAAAATATTCTATTTTATTTTCAATTAAAATCTCTTCCAAAAGTTGTTGAGATTTCTTCCATACCTTAGCATCTCCGAGATACTTTTCCGGATGTTTTGGATCCCATAGCGAAAATCTTATTCTTAAATTCATCCCGTATGTTTTCATTGCTTTCTCAACCACGTACAGGACGGATTTAAACTCCTCTTTTATTTGGTCTTCGCGGCAGAAAGAGTGGCCATCATCTTGTCGGAAGCCTCGCAATCTTGTTAATCCGGCGAGTTCTCCGGTTTTTTCATCTCTATGCAGTTGAGAAAAATCTGCAATTCTAATCGGCAAATCCTTGTAGCTTCTTGGCTTTGAAGCAAATATCTGGGTGTGTTGAGGGCAATTCATCGGCTTTAGGAAATATTGCTCCTTTGTATAATGAGAATGAACAGTGAACATATCGTCTTTATATTTTTCGTAATGCCCCGAAATTTTAAAAAGTTCGGCGCGGTTCATGCTCGGAGTTTGTACCTCCTGATATCCTATTTCTTTTTGCAAGTCGTTGGAATAATTTTTTATTTCATTCAAAACAGTAGTTCCCTTGAACGTATAAAGCGGAAGGCCCGGACCTACCAATTCTGAGAAGGTGAATAAATCCAATGCCTCGCCAAGTTTTCTGTGGTCTCTTTTTTCAGCCTCCTCTAGCATTTTAAAATGATCCGCTAGTCCCTTTTCGTCCTCAAAAGCAAAACCATAAATACGAGTTAGCATTTTATTTTTCTCCTCTCCTTTCCAATAAGCTCCGGCTGTTTTTGTTAATTTAAAAGCACTTACGTCAATTTCTTTTGTAGATTTTATATGAGGGCCTTTGCACAAATCAACAAATTCGTCGGTTTGAAAAATAGAAACAGTATCTCCCGGCAAATCTTTTATGAGATCTAGTTTATATGGCTGTATGGCAAATAACTTTTTGGCAACCCTTTTTGTAACGTTCTTTTTTTCAAATTTTAATTTTTGAGAAATTAAATCTTTCATTTTCTTCTCAATCTCCTGCAAGTCCTTTTCTTCCAAAGGTTTCTGCAACTGAAAATCGTAGTAGAAGCCGTTATCAATTGCTGGGCCCATTCCTAATTTTGTTTTAGGGTAAAGTTCCAAAACAGCCGAAGCCATAATATGCGCCAACGAATGCCTTATTTTTTCTATTTGTTCCATTTTATATAGTTAGTTTTTGTATATTTGGTAATCTTACCACCTTTAGGTGGGGTATAAAAGCATTGACGAAGCCATTTTTGTATGTTAAAAATACAGTGGTACACTTTAGTCCTGGTCATTTTTCAAGCGCCATAAGGAGATGGAAGCGTGAACAGAGGAAATATTGTTGTGGGAGGCGTCTATACCATCGCAAGGGCGGCGAACCTCGGGGGCACTCTCTACACATATCTTTACGACGGAGGGCAGTTCGTCAATATTAGGATTGTCGGGGCAGACGATGGGCGCTTTGTGTGCGCCACTAGAGATGAGGGCGGAAATCATCTGGGGCCCGGTAATCTCTGGGTAAGAAGAGAAATCCTGAAGTTGCGACCCGATGACCTTGAGCCCCTTCAGACATTGGACTAAGCAGGCCAACTGCTTACCGACATGTTTCTGAAAAGAAACCTCTGTCGGATTTTTTTTTGATAAAAATTTGAAATAAAAAACCTTACACTGTAATATGCGATGGGTAGTTAGAGGTTGTGGTTTTAATTTTTAGTTTTCGCAGGGGACGAGAATCTCTTGGGGACGCTTAGCGTCCCTTAAACCCCGCTTAGCGGGGTGGGCGTCGTTTGTATTAGGACTCACGAGGAACCAGTATCTCTTGCGCGTCGTCGGCGACAATTTTTATCTCGCCGTTGCGGTCGTCTACTCGGCCAGCGACGAAGATAATTTTATTTTCCTGCAAGGCAGCAGGATTTCTCTCTAATAGATTTGGAAAGATTACGACCTCTGTTTTTCCGGTTAAATCTTCAAGCTTTATAAACAGCATCGGTTGGCCCTTTTTTGTGATAATCTTTTTGACAGAAGAAACTAGTCCGCCCACGATAATTTTTTTATCAACAAAACTGGCGTCTATTTTTATTATAGGGGTGGTTCTTGTTTCGAACAATTTCTTAAATCCATTTAGCGGGTGGGACGAAACATACAATCCTAAAAGTTCTTTTTCCCAGCCAAGTTTTTCAAAGTCGCTTGCCGGAGTCGCAGGTTCCAGTTTTATGTTGCTATTTATCTTTACTCCCGAAGACGCAAACAGCCCTATTTGTTTTGTACTTCCGTTTTTGGCGTTTTCTCTTGCGATTTCCAGCATTTTCTCTAAATTTTGTAAAAGCTTATTTCTTTCTTCAAACTGGTCAAAAGCACCGGCCTTTATTAGCGCCTCCATTGATTTTTTATTGAGGTCTTTTGATTTAACGCGATATATAAAATCTCCAATCGATTCAAACGGGCCATTAGTTTTTCTTTCTTCAACAATGGCGTCAACAATATTTTTACCAACATTTTTTATTGCCAGCAAGCCAAAACGAATCTGGTTTTTTCCTTCTACTACGGTAAAGTTTTTTAAACTCTCATTTACATTTGGAGCTAAAACTTCAACATTAATTTTTTTACACTCATCAATTAAAAAGGAAATTCTTTCCACGTCCGCTTTTTCAGAAGTTAAAACGGCCGCCATAAACTCAACAGGGTAGTGGGCCTTTAAGTAAGCTGTCTGGTAGGCAATTGTGGCGTAAGCAGCTGAATGTGATTTATTAAATCCATATGAGGCGAATGGTAAAATCCACTGCCACAATTCCTCGGCAACTTTTTTTGAGGCGCCGTTTTCTATGGCTCCATTAATAAATTTTGTTTCTTGGGCGTCTAAAAGATCTTTTATCTTTTTACCGACGGCTTTTCTTAAAACATCGGCTTCTCCTAATGTAAATCCACAAACCTCTTGCGCGATTTTCATTAACTGTTCTTGGTAAATGCAAATTCCGTAAGTGTCTTTTAAAATCGGCTCAAGCTTTGGATGCAAATATTCAATTGTTTGATTGCCCTGCTTTCGTTCAATATAATCGGGAATAAATTGCATTGGCCCCGGGCGATACAAAGCAACCATGGCGGTGATATCATCAAACTTGCTTGGTCGTAACTCTTTTAAATATCTTTTCATTCCGTCAGATTCTAATTGGAAAACGCTTGTGGTTAGAGCTTGCTGTAAAAGTTCAAAGGTTTTTTCATCGTTGTCGGGAATTTTATCTAAGTCTATTTTTAAATTATTGTGTAAAACATATATACGCGCGAGAGTGTCTTCTATTATAGTAAGGTTTTTTAAACCCAAAAAGTCCATTTTTAAAAGCCCCAGGTCTTCAACGCTGTGGCCTTCATATTGGGTGATAACGCCGGTTTCCGAATCTCTCGGCCTTTGCAGGGGAACTGATTCTGTAAGTGGTTTTTCTGAAATTACAACTCCGCAGGCATGAGTGGAAGCGTGGCGCGCGACTCCCTCCAGTTTTTTGCCTAAATCAATCAGGCGCTTTGCCATCTCATCGGTTTCGTATTTTTCCTTAAACTCGTCAACTTTTTCAAGAGTTTCCGCCAAATCCATTCCCATAGGAATCATTTTTGCCAATTGGTCGCAATAAGAATAAGTGTATTGCAAAGCTCTGCCGACATCGCGGACTACGGCTCTGGCCGCCATTGTTCCAAAAGTAATAATTTGCGCCACGTGGTCTTTGCCGTATTTTTCTGCAACATATTTGATAACTTCGTCCCTTCTTCTGTCGGCAAAGTCCATATCAATATCTGGCATGGAAATTCTTTCGGGATTTAAAAATCTTTCAAAAAGTAAATTATGTTTTAGCGGGTCAACATTTGTAATGTTCGTTAAATAAGCAATAATAGAACCTCCGGCCGATCCTCTGCCGGGGCCTACAACAATCCTGTTTGTTTTTGCCCAGTTGACAAAGTCTTGGACAATTAAGAAATATCCGGCAAATCCTGTTTTTGCCACAACCGAGAGTTCATATTTTAATCGGTCTGTAACTTTTTGGTCGGGATTTTTCCCATATCTTTTTTCAATGCCAGTCCAGCTTAATTCTTCCAAATATTGCTCGGCTGTTTTTCCTTCGGGCAAAGGGAATACCGGCAGCTTTGTTTTTCCAAGTTCTATTTTTAAATCACAGGCATCGGCAATTTTTTGGGTGTTCTCAATTGCTTCGGGAGTATCTTTAAAAAATTCCGCCATTTCATCGGGGCTGTACATAGAAAAATTGTCCTGGGTCATAGACAATCTTTCGGGATCATTCGCGTCGGCTCCGGTGTTTATTAACATTAAAACATCTTGCGCTTCAGAATCTTCTTTTCCTAAATAATGAATGTCATTTGTGGCAACTAGAGGAATGCCGGTTTTTTTTGAAAGCTCAATTAATTTTTTGTTTGCGCTGGCTTGTTCGGGTATATTTGCGTGGTGCTGGATTTCCAAATAAAAATTTCCCTTGCCGAAAAACTTTTCATATTTTTTGGCAGTTTCTTCGGCTTCCTCTAATTTGTTGGACAAAAGCAATCTTGGAATTTTTCCTTGTATGCAGGCAGAACATCCAATCAAACCTTCGGCATATTTTTCTAAAACTTCCTCGTCAATTCTCGGCTTGTAATAAAAACCATCAAGCTGGGCGATTGTAACAAGTTTTACTAAATTTTTATAACCTTGCTCGTTTTTTGCCAGCAAAATTAAATGGTTTCTTTTTGAATCAACATTCGGCCGTTTGTCTGTCAATTTTTCAAAAGCCGTATAAACCTCGCATCCGATAATTGGTTTTATTCCTTTTGCTTTAGCTTTTTTATAAAACTCAACCGCGCCGTACATAACTCCGTGGTCGGTAATTGCCACAGAATCCATTCCCAGTTCTTTGGTGTAATCTAAAAGCTCGTCAATTTTTGGCAGTCCGTCCAAAAGAGAGTAGTGCGAGTGAACGTGTAAATGTGTAAACTTTACCATGTATTTAATTAGATATTTTAACCCGCCAGATTTTCAAAAACAAGACCATTGACTTAATTTGAAAAATAATCTATAATCTTATTGTGTTTAGTTTGGTTCATTGACAGCCTTTTTGTCTATTATTAGGGAGAGAGGTATGACCTCGGCAAAGGAGTTGACGCCAGAGATGCTAAGGCCTTTTGTGGGCGGGCAGATCCGGATTGAATCGCCCTTGATCGCTGTCACACAGCAGGGCGAGATTTGGGAAATCTCCATTAGCGCAGACATCGTCTGCGTTAAGCTCCGATGGCTGGCGAGGCTGGTTGGAGGAGTGTGGCACGAGACGACCGCAACAACGCGCGCCTTCAGTTTGCGGAACAGCCAATTCCAAATGGAAGGTGGCTTGGATGCGGGAGCCATGACGATTGATTGCCCGCTCTCGCGTGATTATTTCGTGCTCTACCCAGCCGGCCGGTTGTCTAACCTCAGTTGGGCGGCAGTCATCAAGCAGCCGCAGACGGTCTAACCATTTACGGCGCAATACATATCCGCGGAGTTCTGAAAAGGAACTTTGCGGATTTTTTTTGCCTGTTTTTATTTATTGGTTTGATGTAAGATTTATAAATATGAAATACCCGAATTTTAATGAGGAAAAAAAATTGTGGAAGCAGGGGTTTAAATGCGTCGCTGGTTTAGACGAAGCTGGGCGCGGGCCGCTGGCTGGACCTGTAACCGCTGCTGCGGTAATTTTTAAATTTGAAATTTTAAATTTGAAATCAATTTTAAATAACTCAATTTTTAAAAAAATAAACGATTCTAAAAAGATGACGGCGAAAACTCGTGAAGAAGTTTATGATTTTTTAGTAAAACATCCCAATATAGAGTGGGGAGTCGGAATTGTCTCGGAGAAGATAATAGATAAAATAAATATATTGGAAGCGACAAAACTTGCGATGGCGGAAGCAATAAAAGATTTGGATTGTGCGACAGAGTATCTGCTCCTAGACGGAAATTTCAAGATTAATACCCGCCGCCTTCGCCAAGGCTACGGCGAGCCAAGGCAGAAATCAATTATCAAGGGCGACCAAAAAGTTGTTTCTATCTCGGCCGCCAGTATAATCGCCAAAGTAACCAGAGATAAAATTATGTATGATTACGACAAAAAATATCCGCAGTACGGCTTTGCAAAACACAAAGGCTACGGAACAGAATTTCACATGCAAAGAATTCGCGAATTCGGTTTGTGCAAAATCCACAGAAAATCATTTCGTTCAATTTATTAAGGAATAGAAAAAATAGGATAGATGAAGAAAAATAAAAGAATTAAGAGGATTATGCTTAATGGTAAGGAAGCGACGCTTGTATAAACAAGGAATACGGGCGAAACGCTTACGGTTTATTGCGATTTGCTTGGGAAAATTTATAACATGATGGAAACTAAGGAATAAAAGGAATAAAGAGGGTGGCACCAAGAAAGTTTTGAATTTTAGATTTTTTGTGGTATTGTTGTGATAAATCACCCTTTTTAATTTTATTAAGATGTTTATTATTTGTTCAAGCGGTCTCATCTTAAACTCAAAAAATGAATTTTTGATGTTATGTCGAGCAGCCGATGACAATTTCTTGCCTGATTATTGGGAGCTGCCGGGGGGCAGAATGGAAACGGGGGAAGATATTGCAAGCGGGTTGAAAAGAGAAATAAAAGAAGAAAGTGGATTAGATGTGGATGTTTTACGCCCCCTAAAGGTAGTATCTTATTATCTTGATCCAGAAAATCCGCGGGAAAGTTATGGAGTATTTTATATTTGCAAACAAAAGGATGAAAGCCAGGAAGTTTCCATCAGCAATGAACATTCTGATTACAAATGGGTTTCTTTTAATAATTTTAGCCAGTTGAAAATAACCGATTTTTTAAAAAATCTTATTGAGGATATCAAACGTCACCCTTTAGTTGAAATCGATTTAAATAAAATTTAAAAATTACCTAAAAAACCTAAAAAAATAACCCATAAGGAAATGAAGGATTTCAGGGATTACTGTCTTTTGAATAAAATACCAAACATTGGTAAGCTCGAAATAAAATTTTAATTATAAAATATAATGAAAAAAGTTATTATAGGGATTGGTATCCCTTCGTCTGGCAAAACCACTGTCTTAAAGAAATTTGCAAAGGAATACGGCTACGACTATATTTGCACTGATGACTTAAGGTTAGAAATGTTCGGGAAAATTGAATATCAAGTTTCTCCGAAGGACGATTCATGGAAGTTACGGAGCAGAGAGGTTTGGGATGAGGCTAGAAAAAGAACAAGGGGGTCGCTCGAAAACGGCAATACGCTTGTTTTCGATGCGGTTTTCAACGATGCCGATAAAAGAAAAGAATTTCTTGATTTTGTAAAAGAAAATGGAGCTGAAAAAATACAGGGAATTTATATAGACGCGCCTATTGATGTCGCAAAGAAGCGCAACAGTGAAAGAGAGCGTAAGGTGCCAGAGCAAATTATCGATAATATTGCAGCCGATTTGAAAGAGGCAAAGCCTAAAATTGAAGAAGGATTAGATAGTATTTTTACAATTGATGAATACCAAAATTTAATTGCGGCGGAAATAAGAAGCCCCGAGGGAAATATAAGAAAGGGATTCAGGTAAACAACAATTTTAAATTTTAATTATGAAAAAAATAATATTAGCATCGCAGTCGCCGAGAAGGAGAGACCTGCTTAAACAAATTGGTTTAAAATTTGAAATAGATCCAAGCAACTATGAAGAGGATATGAGTTTGAAAATGGAACCAAATAAATTGGCAGAGTTTTTATCTTTGGGAAAAGCAAAAGATGTTGCGCAAAGGCATAAAGATTCAATTATTATTTCGGCAGATACAATCGTTGCAATTGATGGAGAGGTTTTCGGAAAACCCAAAACTCCGGAAAGAGCTAAATATATGTTGCAAAAGTTCAGCGGTAAAGCGCACTCGGTTATAACAGGATTTACCATAATTGATACGGAAACTAACAAGCAGGTTTCAAAATCAGTAGAAACGAGGGTTTATTTTAAAAATCTTTCTGAAAAAGAAATAAACACATATATTGCAACAGGAGAACCGTTGGATAAAGGGGGCGGGTATGCAATACAAGGACTTGCTGCTCTGTTCGTAGAAAAGATAGAAGGAGATTATTTCAATATTGTCGGCCTTCCGATATTATCTTTAACAACGGAGCTAAAAAATTTCGACGTTAAAATTTTATAAAAATATGAACGGCGAAGTTGAGATAAAAATAAAAAAGGATGACAGCCATGTCATCCTTCGAAGTTTTAGAACCATGCCGCTGCGGGCAGATATGCCGCATCAGCGGTGGCTTCGACCTCTTTTGATTCTGATTTTTTCCCGATAAGTCGAGGCACAACAACGAGTTCGCCTCTCCTTTGTTTAAGGAATTTTACTACAGCCCGATAGATTCCCACAGTGGCAGGAACAAGTCCTGTTTGGAAAATATGCAGTTCACATCCTTCGCTCTTTTCCTCTTTTAGTTTCAGCACATTCCACAGATATCTGAATCTGATTTCCTGCTGGCAGAGCTTTTCAGCTCCTTTGTGCTGAACAAGATCAACAAAATTAGAAAGGAACCACCACGTTCGCCTGAAGGCGTAATCCTCTTGTTCAGCCGACGAAAGTTTCCGTTTGCTAATCATGATGTTCTGGAGAAGGTAACCGTCGGTCACCGAATCCAAAGCAACGTGACGCATAGAAATTGAGCCGACCTTCATTTGGAATAAACCTTTAAGCTTGTCGGTAGTGGGTCTACTCGGCAGACAGAAAAGCGGGAAGGGACAACCCTCGGTGCCGTCGCTGTATACTACACGCAAATCAGTTGCGTCCTTTTTATTTTTAGTAAAGACATAATCCCTTATTGCCTCAACAAAAATCTCATGACGTAGATAAGAAACAGCCAAAGGCTGTCCGCTTTTCAACGCCGCTTGAATCTGTTGATGCGTCCTTGCTATTTCCTCCGGTCTGTCTATTGCATAGGTTGAAGAATCAATTTCGTTGGGATCCACTTTGAAGCGGAAACCCGAACCGACAAAATGAGTCCTGGCCGTTAGTTGGCTTAGCTCAATTATTTCTTCTGCCGATGAATAATCCGGAACAACCACAGCAACAAGGCCAGTGTTCATACTTTCGCTTTTACGAAGCATTCCTTTTGTTCTCTTAATAAAATCGGACATTTCGTCCGGAAGAACAAAGGGATAGGCGATGCCACTTTCAGAAGCTATTGCCGACAAAAAGGTTTTGCTGTTTTGACCTGTAACTTCGCCAATCCATTTAACCTGGTCGTCTTGAACAGCAATTCTTTCGACACAATTGCAATTAACGCGAAATCGGATCCTTCCCAGTCTCAGGTCAACTTTGTTTTCAATCCAGTAGCCAGCGCTTCTTGCATCTTCAACCGAATAAAGCAAATCCGGTTTTTGCCAGCGCTCTTTTGGGATTTTAAACAACTGCAAATGCAGGCACGTTTTCCGCGCAGGAAACTGGCGTTTCTTACGTGCAGAAGCCATTCTGTTTTCAACCTCGTCATTCAATAAATCCAAACGATAAGGAGAGAACATAAGGTAAACACCCTTCGCAGCCAGCTTTTTGGAATTATCTTTCATAAACTCAGCGACCTTCATTCCGTATTTGAGATCGCTGAATTCAAATCCTACAAGCAGGCAACGAATTTTGGCCTCTGATTGAGTTTCCTTCAGGGCATTGAATCCGGATTTTAAAACGTCCAGGTCGTTGGCTTCTTTGGTTGTCTGTCGGGGAATTGAAAGAATAAGCACCGGTTCGTCGGCTTTCACCAGAACCGGATCGCTTCCTTTTATCATCCATGGAAGATCAAAATTTCTGATTGCTTTTAGAACCCAGAATTCTCCGCAGGATTCAAGCTCGCAATCAGATTCTTCTCTTTCTTCAATAGACAATCCATCTGCCAAATCAGCAGAGACTTTGATTTTGAGAAGATTGGCCAGATAGGCTGACCTTCCCCAGTGCAAAGACTCCGTGTAATAAAGCCTGTCTTCGGGAATATCAGATCCGAGCAGGACAGCTTCTGGCCTCGGAGAATTCTCAAAGAGCCAAATTGCTTCCTGTAAAGACCAAATCCCGGAATAAATAACGCTGGCCAAAGCCTGTTTTGTGAGATATCCTTTCTCCTCAAGCTCATCAACTTTCGCCTGTAAATGTTCTGGCCAGCCCAATGCCGCCCAGAGAATTTCCAATCCTTCCTGATAGGTAATTATCCCATTGTAGGACTGGCTTAGAGAAATTTGATGTTGTGAAGCGAAATCAACAAGTTCCTGCGGAACAGGACAGCTGATTCTTCCATAATTTTTTTCCGCTTCGGCCTTTCTCTTCTCCGGTAATTTTTCCAATGCCTTTCCGAGGCCTCGGTTTATTTTTCCGGTTTTCGGATTTTCCCTAACGTCTTCTGTAAAAGCTAAAGCCAAAGATCCGGTCAATGCGCTGGCTTCAGAAAGAATGGCAACCGCCAAGTTCCTTATGGCCTGGCCCTTAACATAACCAGCTAAGTCACCCGACCAAAACGTATCAACTTCCAAGCACGACATTTTGTAACTATATCGAAAGGCTGTTAACCCAACAACATAGTCGGTAACTCGGAAAATCCTAGTGTACCAATCTTGATGTCGCGGATGAATAAGTATAGGCTTTTCTGGCCTTCCTTTAATCATCTCGATTCCTTTTTCCGAAAAAGTCGGTAATTTTACTTTATTCTCCAACTTTTTGTCTACCCACTCAACAAAATCAAGTTTTTTTCCTGTTAATGACTTCCACTCGTCGTAGCATTCTCGGCAAGTGAGCCGAGGCTTTTCTCGATTAGTTTCTTGGAAAATAGTAACTTCTCTCTCTCGCGATAGGCAAATCGGACATTTCTGCCTGAAATTTTTTATGAGCGCGCTTAAAAGCTCTCTTTCCAAAATCTCATTATTTCGATTCCTAATCTGCCGGCGGGCCTTCTTAAAATGGTTGTGTCTTATTTCCATTTGTTGAATGTGAAATAGCCAATCACTAAAAGTTCCAGGATCATGGCTGATGGGTTCGGTCTGTTGATTGATATCCGTAATCAAAACAAGCGGAGCATCATTCTTTGGCTCGCCAGACAAATCCATACACAAAGCCATTTGCCTGTCAGTATTCGAGTCTTGTTTGAAGAAAATTGGAATAAGCTTTCTATTCGCCAGATCCGTACACCTTTTCCGTAAAAACTCAGTGGCTTCCACAACAGAGATTTCTTGTTTCCGTTGTTTTTTTACCACGGATGTTTTTAGAGAAGCGCGTTTATTTTTAATCCAAACAGCAATATGAATATGCCGCTCGCGCGTTTCGTTTGAATACGCTAAATAGCAAGGATAGCAGACATTTCTGCCGATATCTTTGCGTTGACCACAAGCCGGACATTGCTGGCTTTTTTTAATTCTATCAAAATCAAGCCAACTATCTTCAGCTTCGGTCTTTTCGGGTTCAACCTTTTCGGACTCGCCAATTTTTTTGGGAATCCCAAAAATCGAAAATCCTGCGGACTTCATATTTCCATGTGTGAACAAAAATTCACGATAGGAAGTGGGGAAGGTGACACCGAGATAGCATTGCATTTCATTAATATCATTTCTAGAGATTGTGTTCATTTTGATCATCCTTTCTTCTAGTTTGGTTTCGAAAATTGACAAAGTGCTGGTATCGAGATAATATAATATTATATGGAAAATGTCAATCAAAATAACTTAGATTCAGAGGCGCTAGAAAAATACATTAAGGAGGTTCAAGCCTACCCTGATTTAACTATAAAAGAAGAAAAAGAGTTATTTGAAAAAATAGCAAAAAATGTTGATCAAGAATCTATTGAAAAAATATCTAAAGCGAATTTAAAACTTGTGGTTTCAATAGTAAAAGAGCATAGATATGCCAAAAAATATCCAAGCATACCTTTATTAGACTTAATACAGGAGGGAAATCTTGGACTTATCAAGGCTATTAAAAAATTCTCCTTACAATTGCAAAAAAAAGATTATAAATTTTCTACTTACGCCACTTGGTGGATACGACAGGCAATAGTAAGAAGTTTTCCAATTGAAAATTCTAATCATTCTGAATTAGACTTTAAAAAAATACAAGAAGAGATAAAAATAATAAAAACATTATCTAGTTTTGGTCATGGCATACCTGAGTTTATTACTTTTGTTTATAAAGATGTTGTCATAACGATTACAAATTATGGCGAAAAAAGCAATAGGGAAAATGCCTTGGCGGACTGGTTCCATGAGATTAAAGAGAAAGAGAAAAGAGAAGAAGAGCAGAAAAATGAATATTATGAATATTTGAATGAAGAAATGAAATATTCGAGTCTAGCCATTTCTTATAAATCTCTTTTTGCGTTTGTTAAAAAAGCTATGGATAGAGATAGTCAAACAAAAAAAACAATTCTTGATTGGTGGAAACAATCTATTATTGACATGGCAAGAGACTTGGCTGAAAATTTTCTTTCACTATACACTCCATTAGAGATCCTACAAAAAGTTGATGGAAAAATAAAAGAAGCAAAGATTGTAGCGGCTATAAATGCTCCTTTTGATACCGAATTAAATCCAAAGGAAATTATTAATGATTTAGAAAGAGAGAAAAAAAATATTAAAGAATATATAATAAAAGAATTCTTTTTTCTGAATGGTCAATATAATAAAAAAAGATTAGAAGCTGAATTGCAGAAAAGGGAGAACAGAGAGAAAAAACAGCAAAAAGTATTGGAACTATACGTAAAAGACATAAAGGCACTTTATAATCTTACCAGGCAAGAAACAAAAAATCTTGTTAGCGGACTTTTTGTTGGTGACATTAGTTCTGAAAATAAACTTTATCAAGCTAATCGAAAAATCGCTTTAGCGATTACTCAAAAAGAAGCTGTAAATACAAGATATTATAAACGAATAGTAACCTTGTATGAATTAATAAAGATTGGTGAAAAAAGCATTAAAAAATCAATGCAAGACTTTGTAGCCGATAAATATGAAGTTCGAAAAAATCCGTTCGCGATAAAAAAATATATCCAACGAAACATAGAAATAGATATAAGCCGTACTTGCAACGGAAGACCGATGTTGGAAGACAAAAATATTGAGTTATTTAGTCGAGCTATTTATCTATAAATTTTCCAATAATAAATAAAAAACCCGCCTTATTTAAAAAGCAGGCTGATTTTTACCTATTCATCAAAAGCTTTAGGCATATATTCGTCGAAGAATTTACGCATTTCGTTGCATAGGTTAGGAGAGTTCATTATCCATGCGGCAAAATGTTCGTGGACAAAATGGCGGTCGCTTCCAGTTTTATGAGTCGCCCCAGCAACATCAGATACGAATTTCTGTTCACTTGGCTGTTTCATTTGTGCATCAATAGCTAGATCCCAGCGACTGAAACCGATTTTCACGAATTCGCCAGGAGCAATTTCTTTACTTACTTCGCGTTCAGCGAGTGCCACGGGTTTGAACCACTCCATCTTTTTTCCAGCCTCTAATTGCCGTTCATTAAAAACTTCATGCTCGTGTGCAATTTCGTGAGCTAATTGATGGAGTAATGCATCTCCTTTTGGAAATTCTCCGGTTATCGGATCGTTGAAGATAAAGATTGTAGAAGGTAGGTCTTTATCTCCATAGAGAGTCCCTCCGCCATGCGTCATTGCCAGTATGCCCGGTGGAATTTCAATTCCTTCTTTTTCCAAAGCTCCTCTATCAGCAAACATAATTTTATTCGCGAAGGCTCCGGTCCACAGTTGCCGGTATTCCCAAAGTTTTTCATTTTGGGAAAGAACCTTGATTGTTTCATTGATATGCGGTTGCATATCTTTTACGCCAAGACCGGTAATCGGCGGTAGAGAGGCACATGACCACTCCTTTATCCCAAGTTCGAGTCCTGCGCGACAAGTCTCACGGGATTCTTTGTCTGACGGCCATTTGCCGTGATCAAGGTCTTCAAGTTTTTTCTCCCACTCTTCTTTTCCTTCTCTTGATCCTTCGGTGGAAAGAGTCCTTGCTTCATTAATCCTTTCTTGGGAATCTTTTGCATGTTGTTGAAGAAGTTCAACAGATTTATTTTCCATTGCCACTTCTATCGCTGGCAATTCTCTTTCAATTATACCTTCCGGAAGACCACCAACTCGTTCTTCCGCTTCGTCGAGAAGTTGTTGAGTTTCTTTGGAAACAATGTCTCCGCACTGAGTAGCCATGATCGACTCCTTTTAGTTTGCTGATTGTTTGTTTGTGAATGAACAATAATGCTAAACATTATCATCAAAAATATTATTTGTCAAATTTTGGGAGAAAATAAAAGCTCTGAATACAAATTGTACTCAGAGCATCGTGCTCAAAATTAGTTGTCACAGGTGCACTCTGGCAACGGTTCTTTGCAATATGAGCAAATGGAATTTTCGTAATCGTTATCCTGCTCATAAACACGCTCGTCACCCTCAAGATGGAAGTTTGGTTCTTCAACCATATTCCCTTGGAGATCAATGTGTTTTTCCGCCATTTGTGCTTCTTTCTGTTCGGCATAGCACTTGCAGGATTCAGCGACTGCCTTCTGTATCTTTTTTCTCAGCGACCTCAGAAGACCTTTTAAGTTTCGAATGCAACCATTGACCTCGTAATCAAATCTTACATTAATGGCCGCATCCTCATGATGCGCCCCAATGGTGACATTTTTAAATCCGTACAGGGTGTCAAGCTTTGAACGAAAAATATCAAAGTTTGGGCAGTTTTGAAATACCAACCTCTCTGCTGAGATGGTTAATATTATCGTGCCACCTTCTGCATTGTGCTCGCTAAGAACATAGATCTTACCATACAAACCAAACGGCAGAGACTGAATGTTCGTTTTCATTTTACAAACCCTTTCTCAAAGAACTGTCAGTTGGTTGTTTATTGAGCCCAACTTATTAGCTCAGAAGAACGCTCGTTCTCTATTATTATGATATCATATTAAGATACATTAGTCAAGGTTTTAGGTTTGACATTCATAATAAAAAATGTTAGACATACGTTGAGTTCGTTTACAATTGAATACCCTGAATCTACTGAAAGGAACAGAGCAATGGGAAAAAATATTACTGCAAAATGCAAGCATTGTGGAAAAATGTTTAGCTATAGCGAGAGTGCCTATAAATTAGCTTCCGAAAAAGATACGAGCCGTCCACGGAGATGCAATGAATGTTCGAGTGGGCATGGGGTTAGAATTAAATCCTTGCCTACGCCATATTTTTTCTTCAATAAGCTAATTGGAGAATCTGCAAATGTGGGAAATTGCGATCAAGAACTTGCATTTCGTGGTAAGAGGGTTCAAAAAGAGGAGATTTTACAAGCAGATCAGTCCGGCATGGACATCAGTATAACTGATGACGAGATTATCAATCTTTATTCGAAACTTGAATCAAATCAGGTCGTGCTTATGGTTAGTCCGACTGGAACTGGAAAATCAACTTATGTGCCAAAACGCCTTTTGCAGGCACCGCGTATTAAAT
>Ga0209541_10000817_pt1 | contig 62015 bp, 77 predicted proteins | sample RifCSPlowO2_01_FD_184027 | JGI IMG/M metagenome (GOLD analysis project Ga0209541, IMG submission 184027) | Groundwater microbial communities from Rifle, Colorado - Rifle CSP2_plank lowO2_0.1 (SPAdes) (version 2) | ecosystem: Environmental > Aquatic > Deep subsurface > Groundwater | place... | reverse complement strand
ACGAATCATTAAAAAATTCTGGCTTGAAGACGAGGGTTATTTCTTGGAAGAATTAGGCGACCAGGCGGTGAAAGAAAAATGGTACTCCTCAGACTGGCTTATAGCCTATCAAACCGGATTTCTTGACGCTGATGATAAACAAGATCTTGCATTACTTAAAAGATCGGTCGAATATATTCAGCTTAATAATATTGACCAGCCATTTGCGATGAGGTATCAACTTGATTCAAGACCAAAACAACTTCACAATACAGTTCGTCTTTTTGCGAGAGAGTATGGATCAACGGCAATATGGAGTCATTGGGGTATGGAATACACAAAACTTCTTGTCAGACTTTCTCAAAAAACGGGAAATATTTTTTATCTGGCCGACGCCCGCGACCAGCTTCGGGCATATATTCACAACATTGAACAATATGGAGGGTATCCCGAAGTTTACGAAAATGAAGGCGCCATATTTCGATCACGAGTTTATCGAGGAGTACTTGAGACGGGATGGATCGTGAACTTTGAAGAGGCTTTGCATATGTACACCTGGACAAAACTACATTGGAATGATATTGTATACTGATAAATAACCATGCTCGACATAAACTACATTCGTGAAAATCCGGATAAAGTAAAAGAAGCTGCTAAAAATAAAAACCGAGTTGTCGATATTGATAAGATTCTTGAACTTGATAATAAACGCGTCGAGCATATCCAAAAATCACAAAAACTTCGTGAAGAGAGAAATGCTTTCCCAAAAGGCAAACCTGATGAAAAAACCATCGAACGCGGGAAACAAATTAAAGTTGAACTGAAAACTATTGAAGACGAGCTCGCTAAAATCGAATCCGAATTTAAAAATCTGATGCTTTATGTTCCCAATGTGCCACTTGATGAAGTACCGATTGGCAAAGATCCGAGTGGCAATAAGGAGTTGAAAAAGTGGGGAGACATCCCAAAGTTTGATTTTAAACCTAAAGACCATATTACTTTGGGGACCGAACTTGATATTTTCGATCTGGAACGTGGTTCAAAAATTTCGGGATTCAGGGGATATTTCCTAAAAAATGAAGGCGCAATTTTACAAGTTGCACTGCTTTTTTATGTATTTCAAAAACTTACAAAAAAAGGCTACGTGCCGTTTATTGCCCCGTCCATAGTCAAACAATTTACTCTTTTTGGCTCCGGACATTTTCCATGGGGCAGTGAGCAAGACGTGTACAAACTAAATGAGGATGATAGATATCTTTCCGGCACTGCGGAAATTCCGATCACCGCATATCATTCAGGTGAAGTTTTACAAGAAAAAGATTTGCCAAAAAAATATGTCGGCTTTTCGTCATGCTTTAGAAAAGAAGCTGGAGCTTATGGAAAAGATACCAAAGGCTTGTATCGGCTTCATGAGTTCTGGAAAATCGAACAGGTGATTGTCGGAAAAAATGACATTGATGAGGCCCGAAAAATACATGAAGAACTGGAGCAAAACGCTGAAGAAATTTTACAGGACTTAAAACTTCCCTACAGACAACTTCTCATGTGCACCGGTGACATGGGTGAACCGCAACTTAAAAAATACGATATCGAAACCTGGATGCCTTCACGAAATGCCTATGGAGAAACGATGTCAAACTCGATAATGGGGGAATTCCAATCTCGCAGGCTTAATATCCGCTACAAAACAAGGGGAGGAAAAACGGAGTATGTATATACATTTAACAATACTGCTGTTGCCTCGCCAAGAATTCTTATTGCGATTTTAGAAATTTATCAACAGGAAAATGGGAATGTGAAAATTCCCGAAGCACTTCAGTCGTTAACAGGATTTTCGGAAATAAAAAGAAAATAGTCTAGATCATCTTCGATATTTGATCGCCAAGATCTGATGTTGACAGGACATGTGTTTTGGTTATATCTTTTGTCCCGTATCCTTGTTCAAGAGTTTTTTTCACTGCAGATCGTACCGCTTGAGCCTCTTCTTTCATCCCAAAACTATACTCGAGCATCATCGCCGCAGATAAAATCGTTCCTATTGGATTTGCTGTATTTTTTCCGGCAGCTTTTGGATACGATCCATGAATTGGTTCGTAGAGTGATGTCTTTTCGCCGATTGATGCTGATGGGAGCATGCCGATTGAACCTGTGATAACCGAAGCTTCATCGGTGAGTATATCCCCGAACATATTTTCAGTCAATATGACGTCAAATTCCGATGGTCGTTTGATAATTTGCATTGAAGCATTGTCAACAAACATGTAGGAAACAGTCACTTGAAGATAGTCTTTTGACATTTCCTGAACGGTTTCTCGCCATAAACGGGAAGTTTCAAGCACATTCGCCTTGTCTACCAATGTCAACAATTTACGACGTCGCATCGAAAGTTCAAATGCAAATTTTGCAACTCGTCGTATTTCCTCTTTTGTATATGAACAAGTATCATAAGCCGAATTTCCATCCTCTCCTCTTCCCCGCTTTCCAAAATAAATTCCGCCAATAAGCTCGCGAATCACGACAAAATCAACACCTTGAATTATTTCTCTTTTCAATGGAGATTTATCGATTATAGAGTCGTAAGTAAATATCGGCCGTACATTGGCATACAATCCCAGTGCTTTTCTCATTGCAAGAAGTCCTTGCTCAGGGCGTATTTTGGCTTTTGGGTCATTGTCGTACTTCGGATCGCCGATGGCACCAAACAATATTGCATCGGATTTTAAACATAACTCTTCAGTTTCTTTTGGAAACGGATTTCCAAACTTATCAATTGCCACTCCACCAATAAGACCTTCGGTAAAATTAAATTCATGATTGTAATTTTCTGCAATTTTTTTAAGAACCTTAACGGCCTCAGCTGTAACCTCCGGCCCTACACCATCACCGGGTAAAAGCGCAATATTTCTTTTCATATCATCTTTTTCTTTTTTTTATCAATTTTTGAAATTCTTTTTCCGAAATTAGATCCAGCGAACTTTCGACTCTATCGATAAATAATTTTCCTTCTAAATGATCGTATTCATGCTGAAAAATACGCGCCACAAAATCGGTGAATGTTTTATTAATCTTCTTACCTTCTCTTGAGGTATAAGATACCTTAATTGATTTTGATCGAGGAATTAAACCGCGAAGTCCGGGAATACTCAAACAACCTTCCCAATCTTTAGCTTTGCCTTTCGACATATCAAGAATTTTTGGATTGATGATTGCTGTCGGTTTCATTTTCGGAGCATACGGATATCGTGGGTTAGGATGAGAAGCAAGAATGAAAATTCTTAATGATTCATATACCTGAGGCGCGGCAATACCTACTCCATCTACATCCATGACAGTAGATATTAAGTCGTCAATAAGTGATTGAACACTCGGAGTTTTTATATCAGAAACTTCCTTACTTTTCTCACGTAAGACTGGATGACCTAAATGAGCAACCTGCAATAATTTTCCTTTATTTTTTTTCATTTTATTATTTAACTTCTACCCTTTCTAATAGGGGGTAACCATTTTTAAATTTAATTTTTCCTCTTTTGTTTCTCACAGGTCTATCGTAAGTCCAAACATTTTTGACAGGATCAAAATCACATTCCCTAATTTTATCTCCAACGGATAAAACAGCTCTTCCTAAAAGAACAACTTGATCTAATGTAATCGGCTCATTTAATACATCACTCTCACTTTGTTGCATTGACATATCGCCGAACCCATTTGTAGTTGGAAGTGCCTGAGTCTGATGAATAACTCCATTGCCATTACTCATGGAACCAGAATAATCGACCCCGTTTGTGGATGGAACTACAGGATTTTCTTTAGGTTCCTCTTGAGTCACCTGAAATGGTATAGGTTGACCTTCTGCCATTCGTTAATTCGAAATTGAAAAATCATTTTTTCTATTCTTTTCAAACTCCTCTGTCTTTTTTTGCATGGATCTTAAATATTCTATATCATCATAGCCATTCATAATAGTCATTTTTTTATAACGATTGATATCAAACTTTTCAACGTTTCCATCTTCGGTTTTTACAGTTTGTTTTTCGAGATCAATCTCAATTTTCGTTTTAGGATTTTTTTTGATGAGAGAAAAAATATATTGTAAAAACTTTTCCGAGACTTGGACAGGTAAAAGGTTATTGTTTAAAGCATTGCTTTTAAAAATATCGGCAAAAAAACTTGAAATCACTACTTTAAATCCGTAATCGACAAGAGCCCAAGCTGCGTGTTCCCTACTCGATCCGCAACCGAAATTGCGTCCGGCAACTAAAATTTCACCTTTATACTTTGGATTATTTAATACAAAATCATTTTTTGGTTTTCCTGCGGCATCATATCGCCAGTCACGGAACAAATTTTCACCGAACCCTTCACGAGTAGTGGCTTTTAAAAAACGTGCAGGAATAATCTGATCGGTATCTATATTTTCAATATTGATAGGGACACAAGTTGAATGTATTTTAAGTATTTTATTCTTCATATTTCCTAAATCATAAATCTAAAATCTCTATAAGAACTTTCGTGGATCTGTAACATATCCGTTAATGGCTGTGGCTGCCGCTGTTAAAGGACTCGCGAGCATTGTTCGTGCTCCAGGACCTTGGCGACCTTCAAAATTACGATTACTTGTCGAGACACAATATTTGCCGGAAGGAATCTTATCTTCGTTCATACCCAAACATGCCGAGCATCCGGCGCCTCGCAGTTCAAATCCGGCTTCGGCAAAAACTTTATCAAGTCCTTCTTTTCTTGCTTGTTCTAAAACTTGTGTAGAACCCGGCACTAAAAAAGCTTGCACATGTTCTGCTTTCTTTTTTCCTTTTAAAATTTTTGCTGCCAATCTAAAATCTTCAATTCTGGAATTGGTACAACTTCCAAAAAAAACGAAATCTACTTTCTGACCAATCATTTTTTGTCCCTCCTGCAAACCCATATATTCCAATGATCTTTTTAGCTGTTTTCTTTCTGAAGGATTTAATTCGTAATTCGTAATTGGTAATTGATCATTAATTCTAATTCCCATTCCCGGATTTGTACCATAAGTAATCATAGGTTCAATGTCTGATGCGTCAAACTTTTCTGTACGATCATATTTTGCTCCTGGATCAGAAGGCAAAGTTTTCCAATATGAGACGGCTTTTGACCAATCTTTACCTTTGGGCATAAACTGCCTATCTTTCATGTATTTATATGTTTTCTCATCAGGAGCGATCATTCCACCGCGTGCACCCATCTCGATACTCATGTTGCAAATTGTCATTCTCGCTTCCATCGACAAACTACGAACAGTACTTCCGGCATACTCAACAAAATATCCGGTGCCACCAGATGCAGTGAGTTTTGAAATAATGTAAAGAATGATATCTTTGGCAACAACTCCTTTTTTTAATTTTCCACTGACTTCAATCTTCATGGTTTTCGGTTTATACTGCAAAATAGTTTGTGTCGCCAGCACTTGCTCAACTTCACTCGTTCCGATCCCAAATGCCAGTGCACCAAACGCTCCATGTGTTGACGTATGACTGTCGCCGCAAACTATGGTCATGCCGGGTTTGGTGATGCCAAGTTCAGGTCCGATGATGTGTACAATCCCTTGCCATGGGTGACCAAGTCCATAGAGATCAACGCCAAACGCTTTGCAATTTTTTACGAGCATTTCGACTTGTTTTCTTGAAAGTAATTCTTTGATTGGCAAATGCTGATTTTTGGTCGGCACATTATGATCTGCTGTTGCCCATGTCCGATTGGTTCTGAAAACTCCGATACCGCGATTTTTTAAACCAGTGAAAGCTTGAGGAGAAGTGACTTCATGAATTAAATGCGCATCGATATAAAGTACAGCAGGATAATTCTTTTCTTGAACTACTACATGTGTATCCCAGATTTTGTCAAATAGTGTTTTGGCTTGTCGCATGAATAAATATTATATCAAAGGTATAGAATCTTCTCCACGCATATTGGTATCTCATTTTTATGATGAGTAACGTATAAAATATGAGCCTGAGTATTTTTTCCGATCCAATATACAAGTTCAAGCACTTTTTTTCTATTTTTAACATCCAGTCCGTGTAGTGGTTCATCAAGTATAAGCAGCAGGGGAGACTTAACCATTGCACGAGCTATGATTACCATTCGCTGCTGACCTTGAGATAAATGTGTGAATCTTCGATCAGCAAATTTCTCAAGCCCGAAGTTTGTCAGCCATTTTTTTGCAATATTAATTTGATTTTTTGACGATCCTCGATAAACTCCGATTGAGTCAAAAAAACCCGAAACTACGACTTCAAGCGCGGATATATTTTTTTGGTATCGCAGCTGCAGGTCTCCCGACACTTCAGAAATATATTTTTTTATCTCCCACACCGATTCTCCAGATCCTTTTTGCATCCCAAAAATTTTGATGTCTTGTCCGTATGCTTGTATATTGTCGCCTGTTATTAATTTGAGTAGAGTTGTCTTGCCCGCTCCGTTTGGACCAACTATTGCCCAGTTTTCACCTCGCTTCATGATCCAATGAATTTTGTTTAAAACAATTTTTTTGCCGTATCGTACCGTCACATTTTTCATCTGAATTAGAATATCTGGAATTTTTTTTATACTAGTTTTATGAACAACAATGTCCTTGCCAATACTTTCTTCATGAGAAAATATTTTTTTGACTTTTTTTTGATTAAGGACGGATTCTCTAAGGCCTTTTGCAAAAACTTTGCCTTTGTGTAGGACTAAGATTCTACCGATCTCTTTTGGAATTTCATCAAACCGATGAGTGATAAGAATTAATTGAGTTTTTTTTAATAGTTTTTTAATTTCATGAGCTAACTTTACCCTTGCACTATAATCAAGTCCCTCATAAGGTTCGTCTAAAATCAATAATTTTGGTTTTTTTGCAAGAGCGCGGGCGATAAGCAGCTTCTTCATTTCACCGGTTGAAAAATTTGATATTGGCTGATGAGGTAATTTTTTAAATTGCAAATCATTTGCAATATTAATAAATGGGGGAGAGGAGTGTATTTTTTTCTCAAGGTCAAAAGCTACGTATCCAATTTCATTAGAAGAATAAATGCAGGATTTGTACCCAGTGTAGGGGAAATCTTCAAATAATGATTTTACTAGTGTGCTCTTCCCTGCTCCATTTAATCCTAAAATTACCCAGCTTTGGCCATCTGTGACAGTCCAATTTATACTTTTTAAAACTTCTTTTCCTTGAAGTCTAATAAAAACATCTTGAAAAACAATAACCTTTTTCATAAAAACTTATGGAATTTTCCTCCAGTTTTCCGGCCTAAGTTCACGCACTTTTTTACCGGCTTTCCACATCTCATGATTTTTCATTTCCTCAATTTCTTGATTCAATTCTTCGCGATAATTTTTTGTGCTGTTTTTTTTAAGAACTCGCTTCGCTTCTCGACCGCTTGAAACTTCATCGTAAAGATCTTTAAAAACCGGCTTCACCGCTTTTCTGAATTTATCCTTCCAATCAAAAGCTCCACGCTGTGCGGTAGTGGAAACATTGGCAAACATCCAGTCCATACCTTTTTCACCAACGAGTTTGATCAGACTTTGTGTAAGCTCTTCAACTGTCTCATTAAAAGCCTCACTTGGACTGTGTCCATGCTTGCGGAGTTCTTCGTACTGTGCTTCAAACACTCCTTCGAGAGCACCAATAAGTATTCCTCGCTCACCAGTAAGGTCACTGAAAACTTCTTTTTGAAAGGTAGTTGGAAAAAGATAACCTGAGCCAACAGCTATTCCAAGTGCGAGACATTTTTCTTTAGCATTACCTGATGCATCCTGAAATACTGCATAGCTACTATTGATACCACTTCCTTCCAAATAATTTCTACGGACTGTAAGACCCGATCCTTTCGGCGCTACCAAAACCACGTCAATATCTTTTGGAGGGATTACTTTGGTAATATTTTTATAAGTGATCGAAAAACCGTGCGAAAAATAAAGCGTCTTTCCTTTTTTAAGTAACGGCTTTAGTTTTGGCCAAAAAGCCTTTTGACCGGCATCGGACAAGAGATACATAATTATAGTTCCACGTTTTGCCGCATCTTCAATTTCAAAAAGCGTTTTCCCGGGAACCCAGCCGTCTTCTTTGGCTTTTTGCCAAGACTTTGAATTTTTACGCTGACCGATGATCACATTAATTCCATTATCGCGCATATTGAGAGCCTGTCCTGGCCCTTGAACACCGTACCCCAAAACGGCAACAGTTTCCTTTTTTAATATTTTTTGAGCTTTTGAAAGAGGAAACTCATCACGAGTAATAATATTTTCAGTGACTCCTCCAAAATTTATTTTCATATTAAAACAAAGTTGTAATTATTTAACCGCAATTGCTTCAATTTCAACACTTGCTCCAAGCGGCAAAGCAACAACTTGGACTGTCGATCTGGCAGGTTTATTTTTGCTAAAAAAGCTTCCGTAAACTTCGTTGACCTTTTTATAATCATTAATATCTGCCAAGAATATTGTAGTTTTAACAATATTTTTCAATGATAATCCAGCAGACATTAATACATTTTCCAAATTCTTCACTGCCTGATTTGTTTGTTTTTCAACACCTTCAACTAACCGTCCTTTCTTTGGATCTATCCCTACCTGCCCTGAACAAAAAATCATACTATTATGTTCTATCGCTTGAGAATAATGTCCAACCGCTTTTGGCGCTTTATCTGTACTGATTATTTTCATAACTCTTCACTCTTAACTTTTAACTATAAACTAACTAGTAACCGCACCATGTGACGCACTATTAACCAGCTTTGCATATTTTGCCAGAACTCCCCGTTTGTATTTCGGCTCCTTCGGTTTCCATAATTTTTTTCTTTTTGTAATTTCTTTTTCAGTAACAACAATATTTATTGTTTTTTTTGAAGCATTGATGTCGATAATATCTCCTTCTTTAATTAAACCAATCGGTCCGCCAACAGCAGCTTCGGGCGTCACATGCCCAACCATAATTCCATGTGTGCCGCCGGAGAATCTTCCGTCGGTGATGAGTGCGACATCTTTTCCTAAGCCCGCACCGACGAGTGCCGCCGACGGCGATAGCATTTCGCGCATACCAGGGCCGCCTTTCGGTCCTTCATTACGGATAATCATTACATCACCTTTTTTTATTTTGTTATCTAGAATCGCGTTTAATGCGTCTTCCTCACTTTCAAAAATTCGGGCAGGTCCTTTGTGTTGTTTCAATTCTTTTCCGGAAAGTTTCATGACTGCCCCATCTGGAGATAAATTTCCGTACATAATGACTATATGATTCCCTGGGGGTGCAAGTGGTTTTTCTAAAGAGTAAATGACATCCTGATTTTTTGGGCGTTTTGGAGCTTCTTTTAAATTTTCGGCAACTGTTTTTCCGGTGACAGTCAAACAATCACCATGAATTAAACCGTCATCAAATAACATTTTCATAACCATTGGAATTCCTCCGATTTCATCAAGATGTTCCATCATGTATTTTCCAAATGGACTGAAGTTACCGATAAGCGGGACTTTTTTTCCTATTTTCGTAAAATCATCAATGGTAATTTTTATTTTTGCTTCATGAGCAATGGCGATTAAATGCAGCACAGCGTTAGTCGAACCGCCAAGCGCCTGCATAAGAACAATCGCATTTTCAAACGATTCTCGCGATAAAATATCACGAACCCGTATCTCGCGACGCATTAACTCAAAAAGAGCTTTGGAAGTATCACGACAGTCCTGACGTTTTTTTTCGGAAATCTGATTATTGCGATTTACCGCAGGATGTGATGAACTCCCTGGAATACTCATTCCCAAAGCTTCAATAGCGCTTGCCATCGTGTTTGCGGTATACATACCGCCGCATGCTCCACAACCAGGGCATGATCGAGACTCGACTTCATTGAACTCCGACGGACTGATTTTTCCCGCACTATATTTGCCAACCGCTTCAAAGACGCTGACAATATTGAGATCTTTATTTTCAAATCTCCCGGGGAGAATAGTCCCTCCGTACAATGTGATCCCGATGACGTTATTTCGAGCCAATGGCATAAGTGACGCAGGAATTGTTTTATCGCAACCCGACAGCGCAATGGTACCATCGGCCATGTATGCCTCTTGCATCATTTCTATAGAATCCGCAATAAGTTCGCGAGAAACCAGCGAATACTTCATGCCTTCCGTTCCCATTGTTTCGCCATCGGTCACAACCGGAGTGCCAAAAATAAACGGCTTTCCTTCCAACTTTTCTACTTCGTGTTCAACAATCTCACCAAGTTGATGGAGATGAGCATTACAAGGAGTGATGTCAGTGTATGGTGCTGCAACGACAATAAGCGGTTTTTCAAAATCCGAATCTGTGTACCCTACGCCTCTCATCATCGCCCGCGCCGGCGCACGTTTAACCCACTCACCGATATCGGTCGTGTCACCGGTGAGCGCAAAACTTCGTTTTTTTAAATCGGCAGTTGCGACATAACCTTCACAATTACAACCATCACAATCGCAATTTTTCATATTAATTTTGTAAAACTAATTGAGCGAAGTAACCAAAATTTGTGCAGATGCCATGCAACATGCCGCTAACGCCTTTATTATTAATTACAGAGATAATTGCTTGGCGGCAAACAAATTTTCGGTTACGAGCGAAACATTTTTTTAACTACACTAAATAATCGTACAGTAAATCTGAATTTGTAATTTTTCTATAATTCAATTCAATCTCTTTCATCCTATTTAAAAGCGGTTGCAAATCTTTTCTGTCTCGAAGTTCGATGCCAACAAGCGCCGGTCCTTTTTCTTTATTGGTTTTTTTTATATATTCAAACCTCGCAATATCATCGGTTGGACCCAACGCTTGATCGACAAATTTTCGCAACTGTCCCGGCTTTTGTGCAAATTCAATAATAAAATAATGTTTTCTTCCCTGATAAACCAAACTTCTTTCCATGATTTCCGGGTATCTCAAGATATCATTGTTTCCTCCGCTAATTATACAGACAACATTTTTTCCTTTAATTTCATGAGCGATATCATCAAGCGCAGCCACAGCCAAGGCGCCTGCCGGTTCGGTAATTATTCCTTCGTTTTGATAAAGCTCGATCATTGTCGTGCAAACTTTGCCCGAGGAAACACGAACAACTTTCTCTAAATTTTCTTTACATATTTTAAAAGTTAAATCGCCTACGGTTTTAACGGCCGCGCCATCAACAAATGTATCGATTTTTTCTAAAGTCACGACCCTCCCTTTACTTAGAGCCTCATACATGCTGGCCGCTCCATCGGGTTCCGCGCCTATACATTTTACATTCTCATTCTTTCCTTTTAGATATATAGATATTCCCGAAATTAATCCTCCACCGCCAATCGTAGCCACAAGATAATCAATTTTTCCTTCCAATTTTTCATAAATTTCTTTCCCGATTGTACCTTGTCCGGCAATGGTAAGCGGATCGTTAAAAGGATGAACATAGATCATATTATTTTCCTTCGCATATACTTGAGAAGCGATACTGGCATCATCAAATGTATTTCCGATAAGTTTTATTTCTACATAACCATCTCCAAAATGCTGGACTTTCTCAATTTTCTGGTTTGGCGTTACTATCGGCATGAAAATTACTCCGTGAATCTTCAAGATATTGCAGCTATACGCGACACCCTGAGCATGATTTCCGGCACTAGCGCACACAACTCCTCGTTTTTTTTCTTCTTTTGAAAGACTAACCATTTTGTTATAGGCACCACGAATTTTGAATGAGCGGACTTCCTGAATATCCTCGCGTTTAATATAAATATTTGCCTTATATTTTTTTGACAATCGTTTTGAATACTGAAGAGGTGTTTTTTGCGCAACATCTTCCAAGCGCTTCACCGCTTCATCAATATCTTTTATTGTTATCTCATTTCTCATTTCTAATTCCTAATTTCTAATTAAATTATTTTATTGAGCACATCAATATAGGCTTTGACCGACGCAACAACAATGTCGGTGTCGGCTCCAAATCCGTAATACATATTATTTTTATATTTAACCTGCAGATGAACTTTTCCAATATCATCACTTCCTTCTGTTATTGCTTGCACCAAAAACTCCTCAAGATCGAGTTTCTTTTTGACAATTTTATCAATTGCTTTAAATGCGGCATCAACCGGGCCATTGCCGTTTGCGACAACAAGATGTTCTTCGTTATGCACCTTAAGTTTTACTGTAGCCATTGGTTTTATAGGAGTTCCGCAAACCACCTCAAGTAGTTCAAGTTGAATTCCTTTTATATCGGATTTTTCACCTATAAGTATATGTAAATCATTGTCATTGATATCTTTTTTCTTGTCTGCAAGTTCCAAAAACTTTTTATAAATTTTTATTAATTCTTCATCTGACAAAGAGTAACCAAGTCTTTTTAAGTGATGATGAAGAGCTGCACGTCCCGATCTTGCAGTTAATATTATTGAGGAAGTGGGAATTCCGACATCTTTTGGATCTATGATTTCATAATTTTCTCTCTCTTTTAAGACCCCATCCTGATGAATTCCTGATGAATGGGAAAAAGCGTTTCTTCCGACGATTGCTTTATTTGCCTGAACTGGCATTCTCATTAGATTTGAGACGAGACGACTAGTTGGAAAAATTTTCTTGGAATTTATATTTGTTTCGTATCCAAGTTTGTGGGTTTTAATAATCATCACCACTTCTTCAAGTGAAGTATTTCCGGCGCGTTCGCCTATGCCGTTCATCGTGACTTCAACTTGCCGCGCACCGTTTTGAATTCCTTCGATAGAATTGGCAGTCGCCAGCCCCAGATCGTTATGACAATGAACCGAGATAGTTGCTTTGTCAACATTTGATACATTCTCCATCAAGTATTTTATTTTCTGCCCAAATGTCCAGGGCAAATTGTAACCGGTTGTATCGGGGATATTGACGACTGTAGCCCCGGCCGTTATCACCGACTCGACCATTTTTGCAAGAAACACAAGATCGGCACGGCCTGCATCCTCGGCATAAAACTCAACGTCATCAACAAATTGTTTTGAGTATTTAACCGCTTCAACAGCACGACGAAGTATATCCTCTCGCGTGGATTTAAATTTATATTTTATATGAATGTCTGATGCGCCAATACCCGTGTGGATTCGTTTCTTTTTTGCATATTTGAGTGATTCTGCCGCAGCATCGATATCGCCTTTGACCGCTCTTGTCAGCGCACAAATCACAGGATCTTTTACGGCTTTTGAAATCTCTATAACCGATTGAAAATCACCGGGTGAAGAAATCGGAAATCCGGCCTCAATGACATCGACTCCAAGCGACTCAAGAGACTTGGCAATCTCAATTTTTTCAACGGTGTTAAGTTGGCAACCGGGAACCTGCTCACCATCCCGTAAGGTCGTATCAAATATGTAAACTCTGTTTTTCATAAATAATTATTTTTTTAAAATCTTATTGAGCGAAGATACCCTTTTCTGCCGACTTGAGGAAATAGCTGTATTTACCTCACGGAGGCAAAGAAAACGGGTATCGAGCGAAAATGAACTATTCATAGACTTATTTAAACACTACTATCCTTCCCGATCGCACAAACTCTCTAATCCCAAAAGGTTTCAGTAGCTCGTGAAGTGAATCAATCTCTGTTTCGGTACCGGTTTTTTCAATTACCAAATAACTTTGATTAACTGCCGATATTTTCCCGTTTGCCAAATGCACCAAATGTTCAATCTCGCGTCGTCTTTCAAGATTCCTTGCCGTGATCTTAATAAGCGCAATTTCTTTAATGATTAAACTTTCATCAAGACTGTCAATCACTTTTGTAATTTCGATAATTCGATATAACTGCTTGACAATTTTTTCAACAAGATTCGGCTCAGCACGAACAAGAATTGTGAACCTCGACTGACCGGCATGTTCGATTTCAGAAACCGTAAGGCTTTCAATATTTACCTTTCGGCGCAAAAATAAATCGGCGATTCGATACAAAACACCGGGACGGTTTTCGGCAATTGCTGTGATGGTATAGTTTTGTTTCATATTTTTATTCCAATCTAACTTCCTCAACTGAGGCACCGGTCGCAATCATCGGAAAAACATTCTGTTCTTTCTCTACCTTTATATCCAGTAAATACGGTTTTTTTGACTTTAGCATTCTTTTTAACGCGCTAGTCAGTTCTGCGCGTTTTTCAACTTTTTCTGCGTCTAGATAAAATCCTTTGGCCACTGCGACAAAATCGGGATTTGTCATTTTGGTCATTGAGTATCTTTTTTTGAAAAATAATTCCTGCCACTGACGCACCATCCCAAGATAATTATTGTTTAAAATCACAATTTTTACAGGCAGACTTTCTTGTGCCAAAGTGGCAAGTTCTTGGATATTCATCTGTACTCCTCCGTCCCCGGTTATACAAATTACTTCACGATTTGGAGCTGCAAATTTTGCTCCCATAGCGGCGGGTAATGCAAATCCCATCGTACCCATGCCGCCTGATGTTATAAAACTATTTGGTTTTGTATACTTTGTATAGCGTGCGGCCATCATCTGATGCTGACCGACATCGGCGACTATGATTGCTTCTCCTCGGGTAAGTTCATTTATTTTTACGATTGCCTCACCCATTTTAATTTTTCCTTTTTTTGGACTGCATTCATTTTCTATCACCTTTTTTTCTTCGATTTTGTAACATTTTCTAAATTCATGCACCCATTCTTTATGGCTATTTTTTTTCATTGCTTTTTCAAGTGCTTGAATGGCAAGTTTGGCATCGGCAACAATCGGAATTTCCGCTTTTACATTTTTGTTAAGTTCGGCAGGATCGATATCGATATGAATGATCTTTGCCTCCGGCAGATAATCCTTAAGTCGACCCGTGACTCTGTCATCAAAACGCATTCCGACGGCAAGTACCACGTCGGCTTTATTTGATAAAAAATTGGAGCCGTAATTTCCGTGCATACCCAAAAATCCAACATATAGTGGGTGTGCGCTTGGGAAAATTGAGATACCGTGAAGCGTTTGGGCAACCGGAATTCCCCCTTTTTCTGCAAGTTTGATCAAGTCTTTTTCTGCTTTGGCGATAATCACTCCGTGTCCGGCAAGAATGTAAGGTCGTTTCGATTTATTTAGAAATTCTGCAGCCAGTTCTATCTGTTTCGGATGAGGATGGGTAGTGGGCTGATAACTTTCAATTTTCACTTCTTTCGGATAAGAAAAATCAAATGTCGCAAACTGCGCATCTTTGGTGATATCAATAAGCACCGGTCCCGGTCGGCCCGTTCTTGCTATATGAAATGCTTTTGCAAAAACTTCTGGTATTTCATTGGCATCTGTGATCTGATAATTCCACTTTGTAATAGGAGCGGTAATCCCTATGACATCAGCTTCCTGAAATGCGTCCGACCCAACTAAATGGCTTGCAACCTGACCGGTGATGCAAACCATTGGTACGCAGTCCATCATTGCGTCAGCAATACCGGTCACCAGATTTGTTGCACCCGGTCCCGATGTAGCAAGACAAACTCCAGGTTCTCCGGTGATACGGCCATAACCTTCGGCGGCATGGGCTGCGCCTTGTTCATGTCGCACGAGTACATGTTTGATGCGGTCCATATAATCGTAAAGCGCATCATAAACAGGCATGATCGCCCCTCCGGGATATCCGAATATTACTTTGACATTTTCCCTCAGCAATGATTCCATCACGGCTTGTGACCCGGTCATTTTCATAAACTTAGACTTTAACTTTCGTACACCAATTTTCATATTTCTTTACATTTCCGCGAACAACTTTGAAAAATAAATCCTGAAGTTTTCCGGCAATTACTCCACGTTTTCCGTCACCGACATTTCTGTTATCAATTTTTTGAATCCATGCTACTTGGGCACCGGTGCCGCAAAAGAAAGCTTCGTCAGCAACATATAATTCACTTCGATCAATTGCCCGCTCTTCAACGGGGATCTTTAAATCTTTTGCAAGTTGTATTACGGTGCGACGAGTGATGCCCTCTAAAATATCATCGGATTTAGAAGGAGTGATAAGTACTCCATCTCGGACAATACAAATATTCATTGCCGATCCTTCGGCAACATGACCATTTTCGGAAAGAAAAATTGCCTCATCATGACCGCCAAGCGTAGCCTCGCGTTTTGCCAGAGCCGAGTTGATGTATGACCCGGTAATTTTTGCCCGTGAAGGAATTGCGTTATCCGAAACTCGTCGCCAAGATGAGACTATCACGGAAACTCCTTTGTCCGTCGGGAGATAATCGCCAAGCGGCATCATATACATCGCAAAATCAAACATATGATCGCGATCAAGATTAGGAGACAGATTGGGACTGCCGGCGTATCCAAAAGGTCGGAAATATGTGTCGGTTTTCGGTTTATTTTTTTTGACAAGATCAATAGTAATTTTTTTAAGCTGCGCATGATCATATGGAATTTCTACTCCAATAATCTTGAAAGATTGTAAAAATCTTTTGAAATGATCATCAAGTCTGAAAAGCGACAGAAATTTTTTTTCTTTGTTGTAATAACCGCGAATTCCGCCAAATACTCCGGTACCGTACTGCAGGGCATTGGTCATGATGGATATTTTGGCATCTTCGATGCGGACGACTTTATTTTGAAAAAATGCAAAAGGAAACGGACTGGTTTGAAGATGTGCCATATATTTAGTTAATAATTAATAATTAAAAGTGAAAAGTTTCTCATAATAAAAAAACCCGCCTTCTGGCGGGTGCTTATATCATTATTCAAGCTCCTCCCGCCCTAGGCGTGGTTAATGAGGATGACAAGAATGTATGATGAATTATTTTTCACTGATAAAAGAAATTATAAAACAAGATATATTTGTTTGCAAATCAAAATTTAATCTCTACAGTTTAGGTAGTGACTTGATTCATACCTTGTCCTGTCATTCCTAATGCTTCCCAAACTGAGGGATCTATCTGGTAACCTAATACTTCTTCAGCCCACTGAAGATTTTGTACCATTTCTGGTGGATAATACGTTCCATCTGGGAAAATATTATGACTAGCCGATGTAAATCTCGAAATCTCTGTCCATGGTTCTACGTGACCGTCACGTTCCCAGGTATAAGCTCCTGCAGGCTCTGTGTATACAAATTTAGTTTTCCCCTTGATTCCTCCCCAATCTTCCATTGATTCATGAAGAACAACTTTAGCTTCTTTCGGAAATCTGTAGAAGTATTTCCTTGGTGCTCTATATTTATCAAGTCCATAATCGTGAATTTCTAAATAATGGTCTCCTCGATCTTCTAATGTGTTAGTCTTTCCAAATGCAGTATATTCTAATATTTCACTCATATAACTTTATAAATTTATAAATCAAAATATTATAAGTTAATCTACTTATTATTGCAAATAAATTTTATTCATATTTATAAGCAGACCCTAAATGCCTTTTGGCCTTTTCATACATATTGGCTAAATCGTCAACATGAACAGCAAGTGTTTTTACTAGAAGAGATGAATTAAATCTTCCCTCTGACATAGCTAAATTAATAGAGTTAAAAAGAAAATCATAAACTTGCCAGTGACTGATACTTACACCGTCATCAGGAAGTCTAAAAAAAATGCCTTCTGAAGCAATCGTTAATCCTTTTGGATTAGCCTTTATCATTTCAACGCACCATGTTGCCAATTGGAGAGCTTGATCTTCGTTTTTATTTTCGAACAGTAGTGCTTCTAGTGCGTGAAGAAATACATGGTCTCGTGCAGCAAAAATATTTTTCCACGATTCCCAAGTTAAAATAGCATCTTCAATATTAATACCAAGATCACCAGCTTGTACTTTAGCCATAGGAAAAATACGAGGTTTGTACGCACCATAAAAATCCGCATCGCCACCATAACTAATTAGAGGTGCAAATGTATCATACTTTGGTATTTTATCTCCATGAGCATTAGCAATCTTATCTAATCTTTCTTTACGATACTCATCTGGTTTATATTTCTCTATCTCACCACTGCCATCGGGTTGCATATTAATTGCAAACATTGCTGTTGAGTTCCAATAGAAAGGATGAATTGTCCCGTCTCTCTGTGTCTCATATACAAATTGCCAATACCTACGTCGCACTCCTATACGTGACGCTGCTTGAACTAGATGATTTAAATCCTCTTCTTTTGGAAAAAAGTATGGAGTTTCGGGACCTAAACCCTGAGGATGATAGAGAAATCCCGCGAATGTTTCTGGATCTAAAGGAATATAAGCTTGAATTGCTTCTTCTGTAGCGGATAACACTTGAGGATCTATAGGATTCTGAATAAATCGTTGCGTTTGAGATCGAGTTAGCGTTGCAAAGTCATATCGACTTAATTCTTCTGCCATTTGGATTGTTATTATAGTATATTTTTCGCCAAAACATACGCCAGCATCGCCTCCGAAATAACTCCTCCTCGTGGAACCACGCAGATGTCCGATCTTTCAACAGTTGCTTTCACAGATTTTTTTGTCACAATATCGACAGTATTCATTGGTTTGTACAAAGTCGATATAGGTTTATGGTAAACTCGTGCAACGACCGGCATGCCGTTTGTCATACCCCCTTCAATGCCGCCTGCACGATTAGTTTTTCGATAATAATTTTTATCGTAATAAATTTCATCATGAACATCGCTCCCAAACATAGAGGCATTTTCTACACCGCTTCCAATTTCAACTGCTTTAACAGATGGGATACTCATCAGTGCCTGCGCAATTTGTCCATCAATTTTTCTGTTCCAATGAACATAACTTCCAAGTCCAGCAGGAACATTCACTGCCCAGACTTCAACCACTCCACCAAGGGTATTCATTTCTTTTCTTGTTTTTTCAATAAGTTCTTTCATTTTTTTGGAAGTTTTTTGGTCAACGCAGCGAATTTCCGGATCATTTTCAAATGTTTTTTTCACATCTTCAAACGTATATGCTTTTTCTACCTTGATATTGCCGATTTGTAATGTATGACTGGCAATTTCGATTTTAAACTGCTGTAAAAATTGTTTAAAAATTGCTCCAGCGGCAACGCGCGCTGCAGTCTCACGTGCTGACGCCCGTTCTAAAACATTACGTACATCGTCAAATCCATACTTTTGTACTCCGGCTAAATCTGCATGTCCTGGACGTGGCTCGGTCACACGAGCAGACTCAACAACTTCCTTTGGTTGTGGATCAACGCTCATTTTTTCTCCCCAGTTTTTATAATCTTTATTTTCAATGAAAATAGCAATCGGACTGCCAATCGTTTTTCCAAATCTGATTCCTGACATTATTTCTACTTTATCTTCTTCAATAAGCATCCGTCCTCCACTTCCCAATCCTTTCATTCGCTTTTTCATTTCAAGAGCAATGAATTCTTGAGAAATTGGCACACCCGCAGGCATTCCTTCAATAATAACCGTTAATGCTTTGCCGTGCGACTCCCCGGCTGTTAAAAAACGTAACATATTTGTTTTTAAAAAAGCGAAGTAATCAAAATTTGCGCAGCAACATGCAACATGCCACTAACGACTTGATAAGAATCGATGAAATAATTGCTTGGCGGCAAGCAAATTTTCCGATTACGAGCTTTTTGTAAATTTATTATTTTCCAATAACTTATAAATAGCTTTTAGCTTTTTAACTTCTATCTGCCCCGGTGCCGATTCTCCATACTGTGTTGACGCATATGTCAGATAACTTCCAAGTAACGGTCCCAGTATCCTTGTCATTCTCCCTTTTTCTCCCATGCCAATGACAATCCTTTCTTCTGTATGCGGTTTATTTGTCAGCAATCGATAAATTTTAGTTGACTCGTATTCTTCATGCATCATTGTCGCGATTTTCAAAATATCGGGTTTTAATTCGTTCATCTGATAAATGATGCTTTGCATATCCCAATAACTTGGAGTTTCTGCAAAATTGTGATATGAGACAATAAGTTTGACTTTTTTGTTTAGTCTAAAATAATTGTCCTTCATCGTTTTAAGCTCGATATCAACATGTTCAAATCCACTATCAATCGCTTTTTGTAAAATTCTCACTCGCTCCTTTTCATCACCTTGAAATTTTCCGCCTTCCTCTTTTTTCCGACAAGTAAAAATTGACTGAACTTTTGTTTCCTTACGAATTGTTTCAATATCTTCTTCTGAAAAATCTTGAATATAATCTGTCCGCAATTCTACAAAATCAGAAATCTTTTGTGTCTTTTTCAAATTAGACAAAAAATCATCAAGAGTGACTCCAATAACCGGTGTGCAAATTTTGATATTCATGATACGATATCGAACCGAGCCTTATTTATGAACTATTAATACTTTTCTCATCGCTTCTTCCGGAGCTTGCTTTCCGGTATGCAACTCAAACTGCGCAATACCTTGATGTAATAACATTTCAGTCCCATGAATGATCTTCGCTCCTTTTTCTTTTGCCTCTTTCAAAAGCCGGGTCTCATATGGAACATAGACTGCATCAAAAACGATATGATGTTTTTTTATAAATTTTTTTGGGACCGGAGTTTCATTTTTATTTCCTCCCATGCCTAAGTTTGTTGCGTTTAGAATGATGTCGCAGTCGGCGACTCCTTGAACATGCGATAAATCATGGCAACTCACCAGTGACACCGATTGACCATTTTTAATCTTAAGTGCTTTTATAAGATCCCACGCTTTTTCAATGGTACGGTTAAAAATGATTACACTTGCACCTCTTTTCAGAAGTCCGTAAACCATTGCCCGTGCCGCACCACCCGCACCAATGACAGCTGCTTTTTTTCCTTTCAATTTTCCATACTTTTCAAGTGGTTCGACAACTCCCAGCCAATCGGTGTTATAACCTATTAATTTTCCGTTATCATTCACTACCGTATTGACCGCACCAATTTTTTTTGCAACCTCATCAATTCCATCTAAATATTTCATGACCTCAATTTTATGAGGAATTGTGCATGTCAAACCACGAATTCCCATCACTCGTACTGAATTCACGACATCCCTAACATCCTCAACTTTGACTTTTGCCGCTGTAAATATAAACTGATCATCGATTCCCAATGCTTCATAACCGGCATTATGCATTGCCGGTGACAAAGAATGCTCAACCGGATCACCGATGACAATACACATTTTTGTTTTTGCCGTAATTTTCATGAAAAGTTATGATAATTTTTTTATAATTTCCTCAGCGATTTGTTGAGGTTCTTTATCATGTGCTTTGATGATAATATCCGAATATTTTTTGTATAAAGGTAAACGATGTTTAAAAAGTTCAAAAGCCGATTTTATATTTGTAAATAACGGACGCGCCGTTTTATCAAGCCCGACACGATTTTGAATCAGCCTAAATGGTACATCAAGAAAAACTACGCTTCCATTTGGCACTCGTAAATAATCTAGAATGATTTTATTTAAAACAACTCCACCCCCGGTTGAAATAATTGCATGTTCGATATCTCGCCATTCTTTGGCAAGTGCAATCTCCCATTCGCGAAGGAGTATTTCACCACCTTTTTTAAAAAGTTCATCCATGTCTTTTGTTTTATTTCTTTCAAGTACTATTGCATCCATTTCGATGGAATCAATATTGAGCTTATTTCCAAGCTGCTCCGCAACCGCAGTTTTGCCGGAACCCATAAAACCAATTAATATAATTTTCATATTTGTGCTAATTTTTTCCAAAACTCCGGAAAAGTTTTATTGACCACTTCCGGATTCTTAATTACCATTCCGTCTAATATTGTTCCGGCTACTGCAAAACTCATCGCCATCCGATGATCATTGTATGTCTCAATTTCTGCCGGCTTCGGATCTCCTCCAAAAATAATCAGCGTATCATTATTTGGCGACTCTGTTTTTATCTTCATTTTACCAAGTTCTTTCCGTAATGCTTTAATTCTCTCAGTTTCTTTTATTCTTAAAGATCGTACACCCGTAAGAACACTTTTTCCTTTTGCGAAAGCGGCAAGAACTGCCAGAGTTTGCGCCTGATCAGGGCAAAGTTCCATATTCACTTCAACCGGTTTTACACAATTCCCTTCAATAGTTACTTCATTAGTACGATAAGTAATTTTATTTCCCATTTTTTCTAAAATAGTTAAAAATTGACGATCTCCTTGCACAGAGTGTGGATTTAAATTCTTAATTCTGATTTTTGACTTTGTCAATGCTGCAATAGCAGCAAAATATCCGGCCGCCGAATAATCACCTTCAATAACATAATTTTTCATTATATATTTTTGATTTGAGGGAATAACGTATTTTTTATAATCATAATTTTCAACTTTCACTCCCCAGTCGCTCATCATGGCAATAGTGATATCGATGTATGATTTGGAAATCTGATCGCCATCAACTTGAATAGTCACTCCATCAACAATTGGTGAAATCATAAGTAATGCCGAAATAAACTGACTACTCACTTCTCCACTTAGATAGACTTCGCCATTTTGTAATTTATTGGATTTGACAATAATTGGCGGGAAACGATCTTGATTTTCATATTCAATTTTTGCGCCAAGCTGTTTTAATCCTAAAACTAAGTCGCCAATAGGTCTTTTATTTAATCCCGCCTCGCCAAATATTTTTTTTACTCCTGGTACAATACAAAACAATGCAAGAATAAAACGAATAGTGGTGCCCGATAAATTGGCATTAAGTTCATAACTTTTATCCTCAACAGAACTAATATCATTTTCAACCACTAAAGTATTTTTTTCTTTTTTTATCTTAATCCCCAGTATTTTCAGACAATTAATCATCGCTGCGGTATCATCACTTTCAAGATAATTAATCAAAGTAACCGGTCCTTTTGTAAGCGCAGCCATAATAAGAGCGCGATTTGTGTAGCTCTTTGAGCCGGGAATTGAAATAACTAAATTTTTCATATTTTAATTAATGTAAGGAACAGGTGGCGCGAAATTAATTTTTGCTGTCGAGCGACAGAATCTGGAACGAAAACTATACTAGTCCAACACATACTTTATCCCTTCGCGCGCAAACTTATCATCAATTTCAATATTGTAATCTCCAACACCGATTGCCGAAAGCAGTGTCCACTTGATCTTCCCGCGCTGCCCTTTTTTATCTTTTTGAATTAGCGACATGACCGATTCAACAGACACCTTATCTTTGTACTTTGTTGGTAAACCAAAACCCGATATCGCAGTTTCAATTAACTGAAAATCCTTTTCAGAAATCATGCCCAAACTTTCAGAAATTTTTGCCTCCGCGACCATCCCTATCGCGACCGCATCACCGTGAAAAAGCGGCTGATCGGTTTTCAGACTCAGTGACTCAAAAGCGTGGCCTACCGTGTGACCAAAATTCAGAAGCTTTCGCACTCCGGTTTCGCGTTCATCCTGTTGTACTATCTGTGCTTTGATACGAACCGATTCCGCGATAAGTTTAACCAACTCGTCTTGAGTAAACTCGTTAGGTTTTTTACTTGTCATGCTCATAAAATATTCTTTATCTTGAATTAGTCCGTGCTTAATCATTTCTGCAAAACCTTGTACGAATGATCTTTGCGGCATTGTTTGTAAAAAATCGACATCGGCGATGACCGCTTGCGGCTGGGTAAAAGTGCCTACATAATTTTTATACTCGCCTAAATTCACGCCATTTTTCCCGCCAAAACTTGCATCAACCATGGCTTCAACCGTAGTTGGGATATTTATAAAATGTATTCCCCGAAGATAGGTTGAAGCGACAAATCCTCCAAGATCAGTGACTACCCCACCCCCTATGTTAATGATTAGTCCTTTGCGATCGACATTATTTTTCGTCAAATAATGATAAGCTTGATTCACGGTTTCTAAAGTTTTTGATTTTTCGCCGGCTTTGAAAATAAAAGCATGCATACCTTGTTTTAACAGGCTTTTTCCGTGCAAAGAAAATACAATACTGTCTGAAATAACGGTAACTGAAGTGTAACGATCAAGATTAATGAGCTCATCAAATTTTTTGAATAGATCCACTCCAACATAAATTGGATATTTAAATGAATGCTTTGCAAGCTGAATAAATATTTTTTTCATAACTATTTTTTAACTATTATAAAGTTTACCTTTTTTATAAGCACCAAGAACTCTGTACTCAAGTGTTTCGTTTTGAAAAAGTTTAAGGAAATCTTTTTTTGTTCCGTTTGGAATTTCAAGATCCAGCCAAAACTCATACTCCCAGTTTGTGCCTGGAAGCGGTCGGGATTCGATTTTGGTTAGATTACCTCTTTTTTTCGCAATCTGATCTAGCGCTTTTACAAGGCTTCCCGGTTTATGTTTAACTTTAAAAATGACCGTAAGTTTGTTGGCTTCAGTGTCTTTGATTTTTGCCTGATTTGCTATCATGATCCAGCGGGACATATTGTGTTTAATGTTACCGACATTTTCTTTGATAACTTTAAGTTTCATCAAATCTGCCAAATACTTGCTTCCGATCGCCGCATTTTGAATTTTCTTAGATCTTTTAACATAACTTGCGGCAGAAGCGGTACTTTGTTCGAATATTGATTTAAGTTGATATTTTTTGATAAACTCGCTACTCTGTGAAAGAGCCTGAGGATGAGAAAACACGGTTTTGATATTTTCAACTTTTGTGCCAGGCAAACCGATAAGATCAAGCTTGATTTCCATGTATGCTTCTCCAATTATTTGTGCTTGGCTTTCAAACATAAGATCGACTGATTGATGGACCGAACTACTTATCGAGTTTTCGATGACAAGAAGTCCGGTGGCTTCCGGATCATTTTCGACTTTTTTTACGATACCTTCAAATGTTTGAAGTGGAACTAGATCCATTTTTTTATAAATCTTTTTTCCGATCTGTTCGCTAAATGAGCCGATCGGTCCAAGATAATAAATTTTCATATTTAATATTTTAGTGTTTTTATAACTTGCCCGAACGATGTTTCAATTTTTTGTAACTCTTTTTTACAGTACTGATTGTATCTGTACATATCAATAAGTAATTCGCGATCGGCCTGAACTATTTCAAGAAAATTAATTAATACTTCATTGGACTTGGTATCGGTGAGCCGTGGCGAAAGATTGATGCCGGATGCAATGTTTCCGATAATATGTGCCGGGAACTGGGATTTTGCAACATTCCTGTCATGATCGCTCGAATTCATCTCAATGATTTCCAACTTTAAACTTTTAAAAATATTTTTAACCTCAATATATTTGTTTTTCTCACCGCGCACAAACTGCATGACCATACTAAGTCCCGATAATTTATTTTTTAGTTTTAGCACCGTTTGCGGTCCAAACAATGGATGAGAACCAATAATCGTCTCTGATTGCGGTAGGTATTTTTCCATAATTTTTATCGGGTAAGCTTTAACCGAACAGACATCCATCACCGTTGATCCAAGTTTTATTTTCTTTGAAATTTTTTTAATGACATTCTCAAAAGCGCGTATTGGGACTGCCGGAATAACTAAATCACATTTGACTGTATCTTCAAATGAAAAAAATCTTTTAGAATCCGGGACTACACTTTTTGAATATATTTTTAAATCAATAGAGGGACGGATTTTTTTAAATAACGCTTCAAGCAAATGTCCAAATCTACCGTATCCGATGATACCAACAGTTTTTATTGTACTCATTTAATCTTTTCTTCAATTATTAATGCCTCATCATGTATCAAATTCCAAATTTTCGTTATCAGATTTTTTGGCAGACCAAATTTTTTAGCAGTTTCAATTCTGTTTTTTAGAAGTTTATTAAATCGATCAGGATCTAGCTTTGGCTTATCTAGTTTATCCTTTATTTCCCCAATTTTCTTAACTTTTCCCATGCGATCCGAGAGCAATTTTATAATCTGTTCATCGATTTTATCAATTTCGTTTCTTAATTTTTCAATCGTTTGTTTTTTCATAATTTTTATGGCGCAACTAATTCACGAAAACGGGCAAGCTCGCGTGCAAGAGTTTGTAACTCCAAAACCGTGATGTGCTGATCGGTGTCGGTGGTCGATGTCCCGGTTTCAATAAGTACGCCGTCATAGAGATACTCCCTTTCCGAAATTTTCATCTTCATGGCGGCAGTAACAGCATCAACAATATGATCTCTCATTTTGGGTCCATAGGAATGACTTGGATCAAAAAACATTTTTACATTTGCGTCTTTTTTCACTCGTTTAGCTATGGCATGCACCGGTGCGTTACGGAAATTGCCTTTCCCAGGAACGTCAACGCCACGGTGAATCAAAATAATATCTTGCTTTATTCCAACGGCATACTTTACCATTCCCGCCCAAGTTTTTTCCATAGTGGTTTTGCCCGGATATTCTTCGGTATTTGCGGTATGCAGATGATCGCCGATCCACTTTCCGTTTTTTATCCCGATATGCCATTCGTTTTTCCTTGCAAAAGCTGCCGTTTGCTCTATTTGCCAGCCGAGTTGATTTACCGCCGGATTCCATGGCAGTAGTTTTCCCGGACCGATACGACCTTCATATGAAGGCATCTGGATAATCGGATTCATTATTTCGGTTGCGATAATCATATCCGTTTTATCCGTAATCTCTTTGGCAATAAGCGCACTTGGTAAAACTTCAAAATCGGAAATACCGCCACCTTGTAAAAGGATTTCGGTATTTTTTGTGTATACTTGATAATCCATACCCATTCCATGGCCCGTCGTATCAAGTTCAGTCCTGGATTTAAGTCCAACCACACGAGTACCGGCAACTGCGCGCTGTTTTTTTCCCTTTTTTGACCTTACTTCAATTTCCGAAATTTCTTTAATCTCTTTAATATTGTTATCGTCTACCGAGCAAGGTCCTGCAATTATCGTTATTTTTGTGTTTTTCATAAAAAAAACCCCGCCTACGGCGGGGTGTGGTTTATTTTTAAAGTTATGTTTTATGCACAACTTTCCACCCCGCGCTCTGCGGTAAAGTAAAAGTAAAAATAAAAGCTGTGGAAAGTTGCTTTTGTCATTGATTCATTTTAACAGAAAAAGAATGACTGTCAACGAGTTGAGTGAAGTACTCGAGAAAGATCTATAAAGCGAGAAACAATCCCGCACCTATTATCACAAGTCCTATGCTGGTGACGAAGATTGGCATCATATTAATACCGCTTACAGGTGGAGGAGGAGTCGGAGTTGCAGTCAAATCAGTGTCGTCAATTTCGGTGGGCTCCGGCGTGGGTGACCGTTTCCCAGTCGGAGTTAAAGTTAACGATCCTGTTACCGTCGTTCTTGGGGTAACCGACCCTGATGGAGTTGCCGTTGCCGCAAGCACCTGTTCTCCGCTTTTTATAATAGTAAAACTCCTCTCAATCGTCACATCCTGACCGCGATCGTTTACGGTTTGAAATGTTAAATTATATGAACCCGGACGAAAAGGCGTCTTGACTTGTATAAGCCAGTCGCCATACTGATCTACACGAACACGTCTTGTAAAAACAGGTTTTGCATCGACACTTACCGTCACAGATTCACCGGGTATACCCTTTCCGTTTATAAGCGGTGCCGACCCTGGAATCACGGCGTTTTGTTTGGGATAGCGAAGCTCAACTTGATACTTTTGCGTGCTTGATTTACTTTTGTTGCTCGTTGCCGAAAGCACATTGTCTCCTTCTAAAAATGCGTAATTTTTCCCAATAACGACTTTTTGCGGCAAAGGGCTTGCTTGTGCGACGGTTGCCTTGACTACTGATATTTGTTCTTCAGAATAAATATTTATATTTAAAATAGTGTCCATATTTATGGTTGCCGGGCGCAGTGTGTCTTTTGTGACTATATACTGTAAAGGCACCAGCCACTCGCCGGTTGATCCGGTGGTAGCAACAAGTGGCACGACATTTGCAAAAGAAATAAAAATGATGGCACCACGCATACCTTGTCCGCTTGGCAAAACGACGGTTCCATAAGTCGGAGACAGCGCGTTACTTGGTGTTTTTTCCTCAAGTGTCCGCAGCGAAAAAGACTCTCCTTTTGAATCGGATATGAGCTCATTATTGCTGATCAATTTATAATAGTAGCGGGTGTCGGGTTTCAAATTTTTCAAGAGTACATAATGATACTTTTTATCTTTTTGTGAAATTGTATCGCGCTCATCTACTGCAACCTCACTTAAATTTGATGGATTTTCACCATATATTACCCATCCTTTATCTGCGGTTTGTACTTCCCAAAACACTCCAGACTGCTTTGGCAAGAGATTGACGACATGGTGTTTTGTCACCGTCTGTTTTGATGCTCGAGTAAACTTCACACCTGATGTGTAGTATATTATGGCCGCAGAAGCCATAAGGAAAACCGCAACGAAAATCATTGTTCTTGATGGGCGTGAATGAGATTGAAAATAAAGATCGCTATACGACATATTAAGGTGTTTTTTTTTGCAAAGTTTCCATGACTTTTGTATCAATTGAATAATTCACTGAAAAAGACTGAATCTCTTCATCTGTTGGGGTACTTTTGTGTATAAGATACAGTTCGGAAATTACCCATACAATTATGGTAACAAATACGGTAACTGCAATTAACAACAGTTCTTTCTGGTTCATAGATAAGCCCCCTTTACTAACATTGTAATTGTAAAAAGGTTAGAAGTCCCCTCCTCTTGTCGTACTTTTGTGATCTCGATATTGTCAACAGCTTTGATCCGCCTTTGATTTAAAAGAGTATCCAAAAAATTCTTAAGAGTAATAAATTCGCCATCGACGTTTACGGTTAGTCCAAAGGATTTTAAACTCGGCTGTTTTTCTACTGTTTTAATACTAACCTCCTCAACTGCGATTGAAGTCAATATTACACCTGAATCAGTGGCGCTCTGCCTTATATCTTCAAGCACTTTCGCAATTGCCGGAGTCTTTGGAATAGCCTCGTCAAGAAGATAAAACTGATCGCGGTATTGTTCTACTTTGGTTTGATAATCAACAATTTGTTGGATCTCAGCTTCATACTCTTGGCTTTTAAGTTTTAGACCTTGAAGTTCCTTTTGTAAATTGAATGCCGTCATCAGATTTGGTCTGATGGCAAAAACCGCAAAAAAAGCGAATATCACGAAAAAAATGATATTGTATGAATAGTTTTGTACTTTCTGATCTTTGAGTTGATCAAGAATCCTTTTGCGGTCCATTTGATGGTATAAATTGTGTTAATTCTAAACTGAATTCATAACCTTCTTCTGTTTTCGAAATATTTTTTAGAGAAACGGATTTAAACTTTTTATCAGATTGGAGTTTGTCGTAAAATGCTCGTACCGTCTCAATATTTGCCGCGCTTCCTTCCGAGTGGATTCCATCACTGGCTATAGTAAGTGAAACGATATTGACATCTCCCGGAAGACTTTGAAAGTAATAGGAATAAAGCTGCTGCAGCGCATCTTGTTTTGTATAAAGCGCTTTGATATTTTTGATTTTGCCGTCAAGTTCTTTGACTTTTTCCAACAGAGTTGTCGTTGCCTCAACTATAGCTTTTTTTTGCATAAGAAGATCGCGTGTATCCACAATGTCTTGATCTACCTTAAATCTATAGAAAAATACGCAGATCGTAACAAACTGTGTGATGACGAGAATATACCGGAGATAATGCAGCGAAAAGTAAGTAATTCTGTCGATTGGACTTTGACGCCTCTCGGAAAGCAAATTTACCTGGTATTTCATTATTTTGATTGTGTCAATCTAGTAACTCTTCGTTTTAATCTTGCTGCCCTATTTGCATGGACGACGCGCATCTTCACGGCCTTATCGATCACAGAGTACGCTTTTGATACCAACGTCTCCTTTTTTTCACCTTTTTTTCCGGTCTTTACATTCTTCATTATATCGTTTATTGCCCTCTCATATTTGGCATTTCTCTTTGTTCGCGCAACATCTTGCCTCATCTTCTTTTTTGCTGATTTTATATTTGGCATAAAAATTTAATTCACCCCCTTCGTCTCGCCGAATCCCGAAAGCCATCGGGAGTAGGCGGACACATTAATTTATATTTTAATTACACTTTAAACTCTTTTTCGAGTAACTTTTTACCGTATGATCCTGAAAACTTAAAAGTCCCTTTGACCGGTCCTTCTATGCTGTGGTAACGACATACTCCCGACGAACACGTCCCAAATGTTATTTCTTCCGTGACTTTTGAATCGCCGTCAATATCAATACTTCCAAACACTCCCTCTATGCTTCCTGACGTGGTATTATACGATAACTCATATTCGATTTCTTTTGTGCCTGCGGGTATTCCTGAGATTGTAATTACTCCGTCCTTTGAACCTACAATCGTGGCTTTGACCGATGAGTCAACCGTGGGTATTACTTCAGCAGGTTCGCCAAACACGGTTTTCTTGTTTTCCGCATTCTCCGCTTTACCCTGACCAAACATAAAAAAACCAATTATAACAACAAGTACAACAATAACGCCTGTTACAATGAGGTATTGTCGTGGTATTGATTTCATAAAAAAAATAAATAACTATTAACTAATACGGGCTTGTGTATGTTGTCTAATATAGGTAGAAACGGCATCAAGCTTACGCCGTTCTTGTTTCATGGAGTCGCGCGCGCGAACCGTCACCGTCTGATCCTCGACTGTTTGATAATCTATGGTGATGCAAAATGGTGTTCCAATTTCATCTTGCCTGCGATACATCTTGCCGATATTTCCCGCGTTATCATACTCCACAACAAACTCGTGCCTTAAATCATTGTACAAGTTTATGGCGATTTTTTGAAGTTTTTCATCTTTTTGTAGCGGGAAAATCGCCGCTTTTATTGGGGCGATCTTTGGATCAAGCGCCAAATAAACTCGTTTTTTTCCATCAATCTCCTGTTCGCTATAAGCATTGTGCATGATGACAAGCATTAGTCGTGAAAGCCCAAATGTGGGTTCAATAACATGAGGTACAAACATATCTCCTGTCACAGGGTCGCGATACTTAAGATCGGTGCCCGAATGCTTCATATGATTTGAAAGGTCAAAATCGGTGCGATACGCCACCGCCCACATTTCTTTCCATCCAAAAGGAAATTCATATTCAAGATCGGTTGTTCGCTTTGAATAATGCGAGCGCTCATGCTCCTCGTGCTCACGCCACCTCAAACGTTTCTCATCAATTCCAAGCATTTGTGCAAATTTTTTTAGCTCCTCCTGCCAATAAGAAAATGTTTTTTCCCATTCCGGCTCACGTATAAAATACTCAAACTCCATAAGGTCAAACTCAAGGGTGCGAAACACCGCCTGTCCCATGGTGATCTCATTTCTGAACGCTTTTCCAACCTGAGCAATTCCAAAAGGTATTTGCACCCGCATCGTATCAAGAACGGTTTTATAATTCAAAAATATTCCTTGGGCAATCTCTCCTCGAAGATAAGCTTTGGATTTTGCCTCCTCAACAATACCGATTGACGTTTCAAAAAGTAAATTAAAACGACGTACATCGGTAAGATCGGTCGAGCCGCAGCGCGGGCACTTAAGTTTGTTTTTACGGATGATTTCAGTAAGTTTTTCAACCGGCAATCCCTCTACTTTCGTCCCCGGAACTTTATCTTCTATTAAAAGATCGGCTCGGGTGCGAAACTTACAGTTTTTACAGTCCAGCATGGCGTCGGTAAATCCGGCAACGTGCCCGGACGCTTCCCAAACTTTGGGATTCAAAAAAATACTCGCCTCGACTCCGACCATATTGCGTCGGGAGGTGACAAAAAAACTCCACCACAAATCACGCAGATTATTTTTTAACAGTGTTCCATAATGTCCAAAATCCCACGTATTTGCCAGCCCCCCGTAAATCTCAGATGAGGGATAAAAAAAACCTCGCCGCTTTGCCAAAGAAATTATATCGTCCATAATAAGCTAAAACTCAATTATAACATGGGTGAGGGCAGCTTTTCCTCTGTATTGTTTTCAACAATTGTCAGTAATTTGGATAATGTGTAATCCTGATCGCCATACCCTAAAAATTTTAGTGTTTTTTGCAAAATCACGGTGAGAATAGCTTGGGGATCGGCGCCCGGCTTTGAAAGCTCGATAAAAAACTGTTTTGTCAATTTGTATATCTCGTACTCATTTTGTTCGGCAGGCAACATTCGATCAAGAACATATAAATATAAATAAAGGGCATCGGATTTTGCATGATCTCTCACTTTTGTAAAACCGGATAAAAGTTCGGTTGAGCGAAGATACCAAACTTCATGAGATTTTTGCAGCTGTACCCTGATGAGATTACCGGTCTGCAAATGCGCGGCACGGCGAGATGTCAGTTTTTTTACTCCTTTGGCAATCGCCGACATTTTACCAAAATCGTGAGAAAACATTGTCACGATGACATCGCGATGAAGAAGTGATTTTTTTTTAAGAATAAACACTTCGGTTTTTACTCTGGAGGCATCCATGATCTTATTTTAGCTCTTTATCGGTTTTTAGTAGTCCTTCAAATGCTTTTTCACCGTCAACCTTGACTTCCCATGTCTGCTTTTCTACTCCCGGTTGTTTTTGAATCAAAAGCTTATAATCTTTACTACTGACAGAACTTGGCAAGGTGTATTCTACGGTTACTGTGGCCGAACCTTTGGGATCAACAGTCATAAATCCTTCAAACACAGTTTTACCAAGTTCATCGTACGTAAGGGTTTTTGTTTTTGACCCTTTGAAGCTCACGAGCTTTGAGCCTTCGGGAACATAAAACCTGATCCAGTTTCTAAGCGTTGCATTAAGACAAAGTCCTCCACGTTCAAGATTACAGTCGGAAGGCGGATGAGGATTTTTAAACTGTATTGTCACCGTGCGCTTGATCGCTCCATTATTTAGTGTTGTTTCCGAGGTGACCTTCTCGTCAATAAACATATTTGATTTTGCACCGGCAAAGTTCACGTTATTGATGTGAATATAATCGCCATCATCATACTCTCTGATCCGTCCGGCATAATTTAGTTTTGTCACCGCCTCCTGAGAAGCTTTTTCCGTAAAATAAAGCAGGATGTGTTTTTCATCCAGATTCGTAAACATAGTTTGCGCAAGCTGACCCCAGTATTTGGAAGGAGAAAAGCCGATTGCCTTGTAGAATAACTCAAGCATGAGATTTCCAAGAATACGTTTGCGGTCTACCTTGACATAATTCACCGGGCGGTCTACGATGTCAAAAAGAGTGTAGATAACCTGTGGACAATCACAACGTTCATCAGTTTCTGCCGAAAAATTGATACCGTTGACCTGAGTGTCACCAAAAATTTTAAGCATATCCACGAGTACTTTTGAGTCCATGGTGATAATTCCGTCATAATCGATGCTGTTTCCCGCCTTTGAGTAAAGCGAATCAAATAGCTTGACAGACTCGACAAAATCAGGTGAAAGATTACTGTCGCGGATATAAAACCTGGTAATATCCTTGTGATAGGCAAGAATTTTTTCAGGTGCCGTAGGATGCACTGCAATACTGTTGTCAATGTCGTACATATCACTTGAATCTTTGATCGAAATCTTACCTTTATTTATGTTAAACACAGCATAAAAAGTAAAAAATCCGCCTGTTGCACGCCGCTCTGCCGTATTTTGAAACAGAATCAGATAATTCTTTTCTTTTTTTGATCCCAAAATATCGGGAAGCTGTTTTAAAAAGGGCTTGGAGTCTACAAAAAGCGTCGCCATGCCTTCAAACTGGTCTTTGGCCTGCTCAAGATTTTCACGAATTACATAACTGCCGACTTTTTTTGGGTAACGTCCGGGATCTATAGTTGCGATGCGTTTTTCCGCCTCATCAATATTTTTAGCAACAACATCGATGCGTGTCAACATCTTGTCAAGCGTGAGTACCGCAGTCTGCAGTCGTTCTTCAGCCGATTTTTCATAAAAATTCTCTTGACCTTTTTTGAGTCCGATAAGATCGGCATACGGATATATCGCAGTGATAGCCTCATCTGACGCCTTTATTACAAATCGGCCAGCTTCAACACCATTTTTGAAATCGGAAACATAAGGAATAAATGCCGCCCAGTAAACATTGCCCGCTTCTTTTTCGAATGCTTCATATTTTTTTGAAGTATCGGCAATGTGTTTTTTTATAAGATCAATGTTGTTAGATTTAATGTCTTGCTTTAAAATCTTGACTTCTTTCATAACTTCATTTGCGGCTGCTCTTATTTTCATGGCAGGCTGAACAACGACAAAGTAACCGATAATACCAAGTACAAGCAAAACGGCAAGAGTGATGCCGCCCACACGCATCCATTTCTCTTTATTTCCTTTAAAGAAGTTGAATTGCATGAATCGGGTCTTTTTTGTCCCGGCTTTAAAAGTTGATGAAAATTTATACATATTCTTTGATTTTTATTACCTTATAAACACTAATGATACCGATTATATCAAAACTTGTAAACACCTGTTTTATACGGCCCCTCGGCCGGTCAGCATAACAAGCGGAGTTTTTAAAATTATCATTATGTCGTTTTTCAACGATATTTCGTCAACATACTTTGCATCAATTACGATCCTCTCATCAAAATTGATCTCCGAGCGCCCTGATACCTGCCAAAGACCGGTGATCCCCGGCTTTACCGAAAGTACTTTTTTTACAAGTTGTTGTGTGTGAGGATAAACTTTTTGTTGATTTTTAAGCTCATCGGGATAATATGCTCGCGGCCCAACCAAACTCATATCACCTTTAAGTACATTGAAAAGTTGTGGCAGCTCGTCAAGTGAGTGCTTGCGTATGAATTTACCGATTTTTGTTACTCGTGGATCGTTGTAGAGTTTATAACTTCCCTTTTTATACTGCACATAAAGCTCTTTGAAACGGGGATCGGTGCGAAGAAGCGAATGGGCATTTTCTATCATTGAGCGGAATTTAAACATTTTAAATTTATGTTCGCCCTCGCCGATCCGCTCCGGGACATCGGCAAATATCGGTCCTTTGGAGGTGAGCTTAATAAGTAGCATTATGATGATCGCGGGAATGGCAAAAATCGCAAGCGCGATAAGCGACAATACAATGTCCATCGTGCGCTTTGTGTATGATTTATATGTAATTCCGTAAAATAGTGGGGATTTTTTTGCCATGAAGCCACGAAAAATCTATAACATCAGGTAAGGTGTTCGTTTTCAGTTCCTTGAAAACCTTGAACCAATTTTTTAATCTCTTTAACCGCCGATTTTTTTGCAACCAATATGACATCGTGCGTATTAACTACCAGTATATCATCAAGGCACACACCGACAACCATCTTATCATCTTCATAGTTATAAACCAGATTGTCCTCGGATTTTTGTAATAACACACGGCCTTTTGTAATATTATCATGGCGCTCCTGTTCAAGCGCTTCCTTGAGCGCCTCCCAAGCGCCAACATCACTCCAGCCAATGTCTTCAACTACAACATAGGCTTTCTCCTTATCAAGTTGTTCCAAAATAGCGTTGTCAAAACTGATTTCGGGCATATCTTTGTAGTTTTCCGCAAGCTTTCTTTTGAATGCTTCATGATCGGCAGCGCCGGCAAGAACTTTTTGCATTATTTCGTAAATATTTGGCGAGTAGCGTCTAAAGAGTCCATAGATAAATGCGGGTGTTGAAACAAAATAGCCTAAATTCCAACAATGACTCGCATCTTTAAAATACTCCTCGGCTATTTGCTTGTCAGGGCGGTATTTAAAGCCTTCAAAACTGTGAAAAACGACATCGCCTTCATGTTTTACCTCATGACCGGTTTCGATCCATCCTAAGTTTTCCGAGGCAAAACGAGGTTTTTGACCGATAAATATGATGCGTTCCGGATCATTTTTTATAAGTTTGCTCGATTCAAAGATGATATGTTTAAAAACTTCAATGCGCTTTACCAAGTGATCGCTCCAAAGAATGATCACGGGTTCATGGGGAAAGCGTGTCGCCAAATAGCCCATCATGAGGGCAACCGCCGGTCCAACGTCTTTCTTGGCAGGTTCGGCGATTATATTTTCAGCCGGAACAAAGGGAAGCTGTTCTTTGACATAAGTCACATATTCCTGCCCAGTTGAAATAAATATGTCTTCCGGTTTAAACTCCGGCAGCAATCGCTCGGTTGCAAGCTGAAGCGTGGATTTGTCGCCGACTACTTTTTCAAACTGTTTGGGAGATTTTTTTCTTGATAGTGGCCAGAGCCTTGTACCGACACCGCCTGCAAAAATTACTGCTTTCATAATAAAAATAATTTTTTAAATCTTTCTTTTGAGAATTTATCAAAAATATCGCCTTCTTTAGTTAAATTACTCTTTAAATTATAAGCTAGGGTATGGAATCTTTCAAACGCATGATGAAGGTCTGCTTTCTCTTGTTTATGAAAAAATACCCCTGTAACGCCATCTTCGACCGTTTCACAAGCACCGCCTTTTGAGTAAGCTATGACAGGACAGCCAAAAAACTGCGCTTCAAGTGCGGCGTAACCAAAATCCTCTTCTTGGGGCATGATCAGTGCTTGCGCATGAGTATATAAACTGGCAAGCTCCAAGTCGGTGAGATTTTCTAAAAATTGGATATTTTTTCCGGCCAGTTTTTGCAGTTTTGATTTTTGTGAACCTTTGCCCACAATAACAAGCTGATCTTTACGTGTATTAAAAAATTCAACTGCAAGATCTACTCTTTTGTATGGCTCAAGTCGAGAAACGACAAGGTAATATTCTTTAGAATTTCGAATTTTTAATTTTGAATTTGTTTCGTATTTCGGATTTCGTATTTCGGATTTTAAACCTTGCCAATACTCCCTATCAAACGGCGGATAAATGACTTCCGACTCTCTTCTATAATATTTACTGCACCTTTTCGAAACCGCATTTGAAATTGAAATAATCTTATCCGGCCGCTGTGCCGCCACATAATCCCACTCTCTTAAACTCTTAAACCAAGGTTCTGCTAGAGTGTTTTTAATTTTTTGTATGAATGAGATATCGCTTGAATTTCTATTCGTAATTCGTAATTCATAATTAAAATATTCTTGTGACATTCCCCAAAGCCATCTTGTTGGCGTTAGTAAATAACAAATGTGTTTTGTCCCGGGTTTTGTAATAATGCCTTTGGCAAAAGAGGATGTCACGGAAATTACCAGATCGTAATCTCGTAAATCAAAACTCTCAAATGCGTATGGATAAAACGGCAACGATAAGATCCTGTTTTTTTTGATGAACCCTGGGAGCTTTTGAATAAATGAAGTTTTTATTTTGTCATCCTGAGCGTGAGCGAAGGATCCAGTAATCTTTTTTGCCCATGGCGCCTGTTTTCTATCAAAATATGATGTATACCAATGGGCTTCCGGAAACATCTCATGCAATGTGAGAAGAACCCGCTCCACGCCACCCCATTTATCAAGCCAATCATAAACTATAGCAATCCTTTTGCCCGTCATAGCAAATTATACCTGATGGGGATCGTTCGGTTGATGAAGAGTTGGTGTCTGATTAATTTCGTTTTCAGGAGGTGGATGATGAAGATAATATGCTCCTCGTTTTAACTCTCCATCAACATCGATAAATTCTACAGGGTAACCGCCATTGGCCCAGGGTCCAGTAACAAATACTACAGTTGAGCTACTGACTTTACACATGTCGCCATCTTCATGCGGTCCAATGTTGATATAAGTCTCATCAGGTACTTGTACCTGCTGTGGAAAACCCAACTCTGGTTTTATTTCTATCATTGGGCAATTATAGCTTATTTTGACAATTTAAAAAGGATATCCTTTGAGTCCCTGCACGCCTTTGATTGCTGAAATTTCACCGGCAAGATTGTTTATGTGGCCGATGATGACCATGGATATCGCCCAGGACATCGGCTTCATTCCGATACCCCACGAGGTAAAATCAACATCATCTGTCAAATTGTCATCTGTTAAAGTATTTAAATATTTTTCTGTTTTTGCGTATACTGCTTTTGCGTATTCCCGTGCTCGCTTGAGATCTACTTTGATACGTTTTGACCAGTCGGCATGTTGCTTTGACCAGTCATCGCTTGGAGCCGGCATCGGTTCACTGAATCCCGTTTTGTCTTTGAATTCCGTCATAAAAAGCGGTTGCGACTTTGCCTGCATAGATACAAATGAATCTTCGCTAAAAATTGCATGTCCATAAGCTGCGCCAACGGGTAATGCCGTGCCGACATCCTGAAAGTGTGTGTGCTCTTCTCCGGTGCCTTCGATCGTGCCTTCAAGCACTTCGTGTGCCATTGCGGTCTGTTCTACAAGAAGTTTGATACTTTTTTTGTTGTCTTCCATATGATTTAATAATTAAAAATTTGTAAACATTATGCAGTATAAAATGAGAAAAATGAAAAGGCAATGAGAATTTTTTTTACTAATCTAAACTGTATATTTACCGCGCATATCATCCGGCATCATCGAGGACAGATAATGCATACAGCCTTGAGCTATATCGTGTGGGAGGGCCTGAGGATTTATAGCGTTTAAAGGTAATGGTTGGCCGATGCGAATTTCAAACCCGTCAAATGGTTCATTTGAAAAGCGCCAGTTTAATTTGCGGCTATAGCGACCATTTGGTACCAGAGCGGCCGGAGTAAGTACAGCTTCTGGCCCCATACCAAGCTGCGTACGCACATCTGTCAAATAGTTTAATACAACATGTCCCAAACCACTTCTTCCTCTCCCTAATGTTTTATTCCTACTTCGTCTTCCCTCTGGTGCAAACTCGACCAACCCACCCGGTTTCAAAAGCGTATCGTTCATTTCTGTGAAGGCCTCATCTCTAAGGCCGGCAACGAGCTCCTGATCGTAGGAGGCAGTATCGTAGCTTTGAACGATGAGTGGTCTATTTATACCGATGTAAGGCGTCATCCGAAGTATAATAGCGTTGAACCACCCCTCTCGACCGTCAAATTGTTTTTTGCTTACCGGTGCAGTAAGCTCATTTATTGAAATTCCAAGATGTTTTACAAGATATTCAAGCTGTAAAACTATGTCATCCGCGGCAATATGATTTGTTATAACCAGACCCGATCCTCCATTATCAAGATGTTTTTTTAAACGAAAGGTATTTTCCCTGGATTCTTCAGAAACTGTGATACCATTATAAAGACCGTGTTCGGCCGCATACCATAACGTACTACCGACTGCCTTGAGCCAACGTTTTTTTGCTTCATTGCGTATACTCATGTGTCTTCTAAATGATTCGGGCATAAAATTGAAGTTGTTTTAATGTAGTATTATTATACAGGATAGTTTTACCTAAACTTCACGGGTATCCGCAAACTGTCGGCATTTTCGGGTAGATCCGAAGGATTATTTTTCTCAAATACTAATTCTCCCTTATCTCCCTTAAGTGACTCGAAAGTGAGAGCAGCCCTGAAGGGGACAAATTCCTCAGTCATCCATTCGCCTTGCGCTTTTGCGATGCCAACTGCAATTTCCTTCCCCGTACTATCATAAAGCCGCACCGGAAAATCGGCTTCAAAAAACCAGGTGCCACGAGCTCTCCCGCCGACCTCCAATGGACTTGTAATAACTTGATTCGGTCGCGGATTATCAACCTCAATCAAGTCTGATTTTTCGAGTTCGTTACCGATATTTTCGATATAAGTTTTACCATTTGCAGTACACTGCGGGGGATAACTATAGGCAACCGGGTAACCCGCGGCTACGCAGGAATCGAAATCATTGACTTGTGGTTTGAAAATATTTTTTTGTGAAAGGAAATAAAAAAAACCCAAGACAACGATTGCTCCGATCGCCAAAATTATCAAAGTTGATTTTTTCATAATACTTTCATTATACATCTTAAAGTGAGATGCTTATCTCGATGATATCGCAATAATTCATATCACATTTTAAGTGACTGGCTATAAGTAAACTCCGTTTCCTGCTGGTTCATGTTGCGTAAGACCGCGCGGAGGTGCTCGGGTTCCATTGAAACAGTACTGTCGGTGTTTAGAGTATACGGAAGCTCAAGTCTGTTGGCTACCCTCATGACATCCCGCATATATTGCATTTCGTGATCATAAGTGTCTTCCTGGCAATGACCTCCGATCGCACAGGCGTTACAAATACCATCTTTATCTGCGTGGATTTGCACCTCACCTTGTTTCAATCGGTATAAACCCATAAGTGCCGATGTGAAACTGTTGGCAATACTTGGTATCATCGTTCTATCCTTACCTACAATATCTATGTAAGTATCTCTATTTTCCGGATCCTGCTCGGCCATAGCGCTCATATTCCACAAGACATCCTTCATCCAATCCCTGACTTGAGATTCTGCAATAGCTCTGGATTCATAGGGCGAATACCCTGCCTGTTCACAGGCCATGTGTGCCTTGTCTATTTGAAGAAGATAATCAAGATGGTGTCCGCGAATACCTGCTTCCGGCATATTTATTCATAAAACCATAAAAAATCAGGGTCGACTTCTTTTATTTTTGCATCCCACAACAGCCATTTGCCGCCGACACCTATGACATCCCAATAGCCTTCAAAGTACTTATAAACAATCTCGTCATCAACCATGTCTTTTGTAGAAAGCTTTACATTTACCCTGTTACTGACAACTTCATCGTCTTCGATCTTGATAACCGAGGTATCAAGGAGCGGATCATACCCTTTCTTCCAATCATCAAAACTATAGCCTTTCTTGAAATTTTTTGTTAATAAATCAAAAGCCTTTGTCAGTTTTCTCGCTTTAAGATAGTTATAAAAAGCTCTCACCGCTTCCAAAGGACTCTCATCAGGTTTAAACTCAATTCTCTGCACATCTTTGAGAGAATCCTCCGAAATTGCCATTTCCGTCCATTTCTGTTTGATGGAATCTGAAGAAATACCCAAGCCAAGTCCGGACAGTCCGGCCGTATTTATACCCACGACCTCGCCGCAAACATTTATCATCGGTCCGCCACTAACTCCGGGAGTCAGTGTCGTGTCGGTCTGGATATATTCGATACCCACGTCTTTTGATCTTCTTCTTCCTGAAAGCGAACCTTTGTTGACCGAAGCCTCGCCCGAGAGCTGCCCACCGAGAGGAAAACCTATCGCCAGAAGTTCCTCCGCCGGATCAAGCTCCGAAGGCTCACCCCATGATATGACCGGAAGATCTTTACTTATTTTGATGATCGCAAGATCAGCGTTTTTATCCACCATCTGTACCTCTGCAGTTTCAAAAGTGTTGTCAGGTAAAACTACCTTCGGACTCGGCTCAAACTCTATGACATGAAAATTTGTGAGTATGAGACCGCCGGGACTTATGGCAAAACCCGAGCCTTCCGACTCCCCGCCGATAATGCGGACAACAGACCTTCGCACTTTCTCGATTGATTCTTTTTCACGGCAGCCGATTTTTTCCGATCCGCCAAGCTTGTTCTCTATGCGATCAAGCCTTGAGCCAAGAACCTTGATTTCCGAACGGAGATAATAAACCGTAGATATAAGAAGAACTATCAGTATTATTCCAAATAAAAACGGTAAATATTTTTTCTTCATTAATTTTCAAGGTATATAATTTTTGTCATTTTTCAATCTCTCTAGCCGCCTGGGAGATGATTGCATCAAGATTGTAAAAGTTAGTTAAGTAGTTTTTACTATCCTTGGCAGTGATCCGGATTTTCCGGATAACTGAATCTTCTGATAATTCACCACTCTTAAATATATTCTGTAAATGCTCGTTAATTGTTCGCACATCAACATCAAATAATTCTGCCATTCTTTTTTGTGAGAGCCAAACTGTTTCGTCCTGAAAGAATACTTCTATTTTTATTTCACCCGTAGGAGTTGAGTAAAAGAGAATGGAAGATTCCTTATTGGTTGAGTTATTGTATAACATTAGATTAATAATAACAAATCAAAGTGTCTTGCTATAAGTAAACAAGAGTATGGTCTTCATATTATGTAATAATACATAAAAAAACCTCAGCGGGCTTTCGCACAGGCTGAGGAGTTTATATTCAAATAATATTAAAGTTGCTATGTATTGTCAATGGAAAATAACAAATTATTCTTTTGCAACAATATATTTGTCGACCGACATTGTGTCCGCGAATACCGACTTCTGGCATAGTGAAAGTATTATAACGGGTATTTGGAAAATATAGACTTACAGCGAAATAGTCAAAGCCAATTATTATTTCTTATTGAATTGCCTAAAGTACTCGTCAATTTCATCTCTCAATTCAATGCCAACTCTCTCAAAACAATCAAGTAAATCTTTATATGTTTTATTTCCGCCAAGAAAATCCCAAAACTCGTCTGCAACTTTGAGCTCATATTCTAGATCAAGCATTCCCCGCATTGTCCAACGAGAGTATGGCGCGGGTTCATAAGGATTATATGGAATGGCTATGCAAGTGTTTACCTCAGCTTTAGGATTATTTGCCAAAACAACTGCAACCCATTCAAGAAGTGTTCGTTTAAATTCCTTGAATCCGCCCGCGTTTGGCTTAGCTGTTTTAATATCAAACAAAAAATATTCATTGTCTTTTGATTCAAACATCAAATCAACTTTTGTGGGCTTCACTTTAATCATAACTCCTGCTTGACAAACTTTTCTTAACCTCTCAACTTCTTCTTTTTTATTCGGGGTGCTTGTCGTCATAACTAGACCATCAATAATTTTCTGAATTTCAACTTGTGCCGCTGTACTTATTTGACATCCTGCAGTGGCCTGCGAAACAGCCATTTTAAAATTCTTCTGAGCTAAGGTGAGACCAACAGGTTCAAATATACTTGTACCAAAATTTGTATTGAGAGAGTGAATAAATGAATATAAAGCTAGTCGATCCTTACCAAGTAATCGGGTATGAAAAGGCATTGACGCCGGTTCCGGCTTATATTTTCGAAACTTATTACGTAAGCTTGACTTCAAAACTCCTTCGACTGTTTTTATTTGTTCTTTAGATAAAGCCATATTTATAAATTTTTTTAAAAACATCATCGAGGCACTGAAGATGTTTAACTGACAAACTCAATTTAACTAGCAACAATTGCATAACCTTATAGATCTTTTAAATGAAATATTATTTCAGAATAAGGAGACTTATCTCTCTCTGTTCTGTTTAAAACTGGTCTTTTAAATGTATTAACAATTTTTAGTCCTGATTTTTCAGCTATTCTAGGATATAAATTATATTTATCGTTTGCAACAAGAAAAATACTAAAATCATCCGCTAAATATTTTTTACAATTTAAAAGAACTTCAGAAATACCTTCAACATAAGATTTTTTTGCTTCCTCACCTTGCCCTTTATATAGAGGTCCAATTTCTAATTCATCTTTTCTTTCGAATCCAAATAAATCATATGCATAGGCATGTTGTTCATGATAGTCTATTTGCCCTACGTATGGCGGTGATGTAAAAATTCCACTTATCTTTTGTTTTTTGAATACTTCATATAGTTGTTTATCTCGTTTCTTTAATTCCTCTTCAACGTTGACAGTTCTCGAATCTGAAGAAATAACTGAAAAACTTGCATTTGTCTTAAGTTTCTTAAATTCTTGCAAACGACTAAGGGTATCATTTGCATATCTTGCGAACCAATATTTAATCGAAAATAAAGGTTTGCAAATTTTTTTATGCTTGTAACAATAATAAGTTGTAAGTTGAGGTTCTTTCAGAGTTGCCAAGTCTGAATGTGTAGTTGCCCGACAGGAACGTATAGTTCTACTGAGAATCACCGCTAAAATTTTTTTATTTGTTTTATCTTTTACTTCTTTAATTAAGCTGAAAGCGTAATCAAGTTCTTTTCGTATATTTTTTATATACCACTTTTCCAAAAATGATTTATCTTTATCTTGTTTTAATTGGATTTTAAATTTATTAACTAAATCGTTATAAATGACTAGAAATTTACTTTCTTTTTCACTAGAATATTCATTTTCATTTATTTTGCCAGTATTTAAATCGTATTTAAATTTTGGTGAAGGAAAATATTTAGAATTAAATTTGTAAAGTTCATTATAAACTGCTATTTCAAATTTGGTGATATTGCTATCAGTTTCAAAAGAAATAATTTTATTAATTATAGTTTTAATTTCTTTAGCTAATAAATCTAAATTGTAATCTAAAAGTTTTACCTCATTAATCATGCAGTTGAATCTTGAAATATCTATACCTATTGAATGCATTCCTTCTTCATTTGCCTGAACAAGTGTTGTACCAGAACCTGAAAATGGATCAAGGACGATGTCTTGCTTGTTGAAATAAACTTCTTTTTTAAATTCATCAACATGATCATCGATAAAATACTCAACAAGTTGTGGAATAAATTTACCTTTATAAGGATGTAATCGATGTACATGTTTTGTAGTATCCTTTTCTCTTAAATTATCAAATGATAAAGTCCAATTAAGATCATTTCCTAATTTTTTCTTCCATTGTAATTCTCTTGAACCATTGAAAGAAATGTAATATTTTTTTAAATCATTAACATCAATAAGTGTTGTTCCATTATTTCCATATTTTTTGATTTTTCCATAATTAACTAGATAGGAGATATTTGACACAGTAATGTCTTTAGATAAATAACCAGAAGCCCAATCACTTGCTTGTTTTATAGTTAATAAATTCTGTTGCATATCAATATTTATTGTATCAATAAGTTTATGTTTTTATATCACATTTATAATAACAAAATTTAAAATCCCTCCCCCATCTGCTACAATACTCCCTATGTTCGAAAATTTGCGTCAATGTGCTTTTATTAGCGATATTGGAGCCTGCACTCATCCTGGCGATCCAAGTTTGGCAAAACCAACAAATGCTATATTAAATGTTACTAAAGTATGCAGTACGCCTTTAAAATTAGATTTACAACAAAGTTGTACTGGTTATAAAAAGCCAGAATTTCAACAAAATATTCTTAAACCACCTGCCAGTAATCTTACTGGCTAGATTGTTACATATTTTTGCTTTTATAAACTCATATAAAATTTCTTTATCTTCCCTACCATAAGTTTTCTTCTTTCTACAAAAAATCAAAATAATTCGTTATATCCATATCAAAAATTTCGCTTAGAAGATTTCCAATAAGCAGTTGGTTTACACCATATTTTTGCATGCTGTTATTTTACTACAAAATGTAAGAGATATGATTGTGATAGTTTGAATCCTTCCATCTCCTCTGATACATTTACTGTATGGAGGCCTGTCTGCAAATCTTAATAATTTTGATCATAACTTTGGTTAGTAATAGTTGGTAATACCATAGCGATATAGCAACCCTCTCTATCTCCCTATTCTGGGAGAGGAAATTTTTTCTCCTCCTTATCCTATAAGGATAGGAGTACAGGATAAAAATAATAAATCCTATTACAACAGTCTGTATTGAAAAATTATTGTGTCAGCTGCTGACACAATTTACTCCCCCAACTCCCTCCCCTCGACACTTTAAAATTAATACTCTTCATGCACTAAATTCAGCGAAATCCGCACAGTTTGTGGAAAAATAGAGTTTTAAATTCATATCATCAAGACACGACCGGTACATTGTTTCAATTTCGGTTCTCGAATCAACACCTCACCCTCTCCTAAAATAATAAATCGCCGAGCAGTGGCAAGGGTTACCGCATAATTGTGAGAATGTTATCAAATCCGAGATTCGTGAAAAGCGGTTGAGATGAATCAGGACTGTTTGACACCCATGAAGTCGCAAAGAAAGCATTGCATGACATATTAAGGAGTTCTTCCATTGCTCTTATGGTTAGTCTTGTGCCTATACCACGATGGCGGTACGACGGGACTACAGCCACCGATTTGATCATTCCGATCTTACTATCTGAGAGTCTCAATGCTGTACCATGTTTTTTTAAACTTTCATCATAAGAAATGAGCTCTTCATGATCCATCTGATATGCAAGCATTACTCCTGTTAATAATGTATCAATATAAGACCCGAGAAGAACATATTTTCCAGGTTCGCTTAGATAATGTAGTAAATCTTCGGGAGGAATATAATTCATGCCAAGACTGATATCGTAAATTGCAAGAGCCTGAGCGATAGATCTGTCATCATCATAGGAGATCCGTGATATGAGATGACTACTACCAGCGGCAGATTCGATAAATATTTGTTCCGCCATTTCAAGTATATTTTACAACAACATTGCATCATAGGCGTTCGACCGAGCGCCGATGCCGGTCTTTTTTCAATACTAGATTGACATTGTCAATTAGGTTTGGTATATTCGAAGTGATAAGTAAATCCCTAGACGTGGGGTTCCGGATGGTTCCTCGTAAAAAGCGGCTAGGGTTTTATCGTATTTGAGAACAAAATATTTTCTTCAACAAACTTCGTTTCAATAATTTTATAGTAACTATTATCGTTTTTTTCGTACTTTCGGAATATAGCCCATGATATAAAATCGACAGCTTGTAAAGCTTTTTCTTCAGAAGGAGTCAAAATTTTTACTTTGAGGTGCATGTTATGTTTGTTTTTTGTTTGATTTTCTAAATAAGTCTTAAAGTTATCATTCAAAAACTTATTGGTTTCCCTTTTTTCAGCTATAAGAATAATTTCAGATGTATTAGTGATAAGCTTCTTACTCATGATCCTATCAATTAGAATATTGGTTACGTAGTTATAAAGTACGTGCTTTTCATCATGTAAGCGAGTATATACTCTAGATTTATTAAGAAGAATTGTCATCACTTTAATATTTCTTTGTTTTAAGCGTGATAAAACTTTGATTCGAGTACTCGGTTTTTCTTTATATGCATGTAATATTCCTCCTGAAAGTCTTTTAATTTTTTTTCTGAGCGATGCATGTGTATTCTTAACTATCTTTTGTATAGATTTTAAATCACTTGAAATAATAAAGGTAATAAGAAAAAAGTTGCTGTTTTTTTTATTTTTATCAAAGCCCAGGTCTCCGCTTTCATCCATCAAGATGAATGTTTTCATGAAGTAATATTCTAATATATCCTGAATGAAATATGTTGTATATCTACTTAACATTGTATTGATTTTTCCACATGTTTTTTATATTATTCCTCCAAGACAGTCCGAACCTTATTTTTACCTATGAAAAACTTTTCACCCGAACAAATACAAGGCGCTAAGGCATATTTCGAAGGCCAACGATTTCCTGTTACTTCAAGCCGGCTTGAAGATTTTAGTATGCGATTTTATACACTTCCGCAAGTTTTGGAACCCAATCTTCCCGATTTTGCGATGAGAATGACAGGACAAAATACCTCAACAGGACTCATTGAAGGTATATACGGAATAAGCAGACATAGATTTATTCTAAACGAAGAATTACAAAAATATAGTACCACTACATAAGATTTAATATTTCTTACCTTTTTCTTAAATATCATGTATAATATTAGGCATACACGTGAAATCACTTCTAAAATGCTACTTAATCGTTTTAAAGGAACTTCAATGTATTTTTATAGATTCATCTAACTAGAAAGGAGGTGCAATCAAAATGGATAAAAACAAATTATTTATCGGCAGTCTGCCTTGGTCAGTAACTAGTGATCAGCTACGCGAACTTTTCGCCTCATATGGTGAAATAACAGACGCAGTTGTCATCAGTGACCGAGATACCGGACGCTCAAAAGGATTTGGGTTCGTGACATTTGCTACCGAAGAAAGTGCTCAAAAAGCACTCGAAATGGATGGTAAAGAGGTCGAAGGTCGAACAATCGTCGTCAACGTCGCAAAACCTCGTGTTGATCGTGGAGGATTTAGAGGCGGAGATCGTGGTGGTTTTAGACGAGATAGATAAAATCGAAAAAAACAACAGATATCGGGGTGTGTATGAATTTAAACTATTCCGCTATACACCCCAATTATCTTTTCGGTCATAGTTTTAAAGGAGAATTTCTTCATAATATCAGGGTAGTGAAACGCCTGCGGATTTTTGAGAAACAATGTAAGTTTTTCCGAAATATCGTCTACTTTATAAGGATCAAATGTCAGATAATCATCCCCCAAAATTTCATGAAAAACAGGCAGATCTGACGCGATTATTGGTGTATTAAAGTACGCAGCCTCAACAAGCGGCAGTCCGAATCCTTCCGAAAAACTGGGATTCACAAGAGCCAGGGCATTTTTATAAAAAAATACAAGATCACCCATGCGCCCGGTGTGATGAAAATGAATGTTGTCTATGCCCGTTTGTGCAACATCGGACACGAGCTTATCGGCAAAATAATTATCAGGGCCTACAAGTACGAGGTCGATATTATTGCGATCAAGTTTTATAAAAGCTTCAATCAGGCTTTCAACATTTTTGTGAGGGTAAAAATTACCGATATAAAGTAAAAATGGTTTTCTAAATTTGTGCCTTAAGGCAGAGTTTTCCGTTGCTTGCATGAGACGGTGACTTATGCCTTCATAAATTGGCATGATTTTTTCCTCATATTTTTTACCGTAAATTTTGACGAGCTGATCTTTTACAAAATTAGTCGGGGTGATGATCGTGGTTGCGTTTTTGACTTGAGAGCCTAAGACAAAGCGAAATGCCTGATGTTTTATTTCATAAGCAAGCCAAGGCAGAGTCGAAGCGCGTCCTGTTTTGTGAATAAGCGGCGTTACGTCGTGGATGGTCGCGATAAACGGCCGGCGATAAAACACCGGGTAGCTAAAATAGGTAAAGTGCATGAGGTCCAGATCATCTTTCATGAGGGCACTATAAAAACTGCTTTGCTCGGCAAAAGTATGCCATTTTGCGTCCACTTCCCGTTTGACAAACTGCTTACCGCGTAAGTCAACTTGCGATGCGTCCTTCTTCATCACATAAACATAAAACGTCATATCTTGAGGCGCGAGACTTTGGAGGTAATAGAGAAAGTTATTGAGATAAACCCCGACTCCGGTTTGGAAATATAGCCGCGCATCTATGCCGATTTTTTTCATAACTTTGATTTTAATTCAATAAGAAAATATATGATCTGATTTACGACTTTTGGATAGTTCGGCGCATAATGCTTTTCATAAAAAATACGCATGGCATCATAAAAATGCGCCCTTGTTTTCATAAGTATTGTTTTATCTACAGTCCCAAGTCCGCTTCGATACTTGAGATGGCGAACCTTGAAATCGGGGTAATATATTATCTTGTAGCCCATTTCTTTGATACGGTAGGAAAGGTCCAAGTCCTCGCCGTACATAAAAAAATCTTCATCGAAGCCATGAACTTTTTCAAAAATATCTTTTTTTACTAAATAGAAAGCGCCGCTTGGCGAATCTATTTCGTGACTCTTGGAAAGATCAAGATCGGTGAGATGATATCCGCCAAAAACCTTATTTAAATATGGAACCGGTTTGGTGATTGTCTCAAGTTTGCTGTAATAACAAAATGATCTGAAAATCGTTGGAAATCCTCGGTGTGAAGCAGGGTCAATCAGGCCGTTGTCAAGCGTCACTTTCACTGTAAGTACGGCAAGATTGGAGTCGGATTCAAAATATTTGATGAGAATTCCCCAATCGACGTTGTCAATGATCACATCCGAATTGAGAAAGAGAATATGTTGACCTTTGGCCTGGCGTGCGGATTGATTGTTGCCGCGGGTAAAGCCTTCGTTTTTTTCATTAAAAATTGTGACGAGCGAAATATGCTGAGATGAAAAAGTTTTTTTAAATTCGGAAAGCATCGCCTGAGTACCGTCTGTTGAAGCATTATCGGCGACAATGACCTCGGTTTCAAATAATTTTGTCGAGGTAAGACTTTTTATGAGAGTTTGCAAACACTGTTTGGTGATGTCTCTCGTATTATAAGAAAGTATGATGATTGAGAGTTTGGGCATACAGTACTTATGATATCATCTTTAGCGTTTCGGTGACTGCTTTTGTCTTCGGGCTTTACCACCGGTACCCACCTTGCGTCGCTCACGGACACGGGGATCGCGGGTAAGTAGTCCCTGAGCTTTAAGAATCGGTCGGTACTCTTCCGAGACAAGACAAAGTGCTCGGGATATGCCGAGTATTATCGCCTCAAGCTGACCGTTTGGCCCTCCGCCCATTACTTTGATACTTACGGCAAATCGATCCGCATTATTTGTGAGTGTCAAAGGCTGCATGTATCTTTTTTCTTCATAACCGTGTGCCAGTGTCTGTTTTGCCGGTTTGTTGTTTATGACCACGTCACCGCCCTTGAATTTGATACCTTTTATTGTGATGCTACCCTTGGTGACAAGATAAAGTCGCACACGTGCAACAGACTCTTTGCGTCGTCCAACCGCTTCGTAATATTTTACATCTTTAGATTTTTTTGGCATATTTATACAATTTTTTATTCGTAATTAGTAATTCGTAATTTCTAAACTATAATTATTTTTTAAACTTATCTTCATACGGATGCTCTTTACCTTCGTATATAAAGAGCCTGGCAAGTCGCGGATCACGGAATTTATTTTTTGGCAACATGCCCGTGACCGCATGGCGTATGATTTCTTTTGGCGTATTCTTCATCATCCGCTCGTACACCACTGTACGAATGCCTCCGGGATAACCTGAATAATATGAATACTTTTTTTCCGTTTCTTTTTTGCCGCTGACTTTGACCTGTTTTACATTAATGACAACGACATAATCACCCTGGTCAAGATATGGAACATAACTTACTTTACTTTTCCCGATAAGATGTTTGGCAATTTCTGTCGAAGCTCTCCCAAGAGTTTGGCGCGAAAGATCAACCAAGTGCCACGATCTAACGATCTCTTTTTCTTTGATGGCTCGAGTTGAAGTTGTTTTTTGTACCATGTTTATATAATTTTCAATTATCAATTACGAATGACGAATTGTAAATTCGTATTGCGAAATATTATAAATGTAAAATTTTATTCGTAATTCGTAATTATTTTTTAACTATCTCTGACTTTTGATCTTTGGCTTTTTTTGCACCCTTATCTACCTTAATTTTCTCGTCCTTTTGCCATTTTACGACTATGGGGTGCGCCCACTCTACGCGAGCAACCATCGCACCGTCTGTGATGCGCTCGTTCAGGCGGATAACGCGCACATAACCTCCGGTCAGTTTTGAAAAAGCCGTACCCACTTGGTCAAACATAACCTCATTAACTACGCGTTTTGGAAAAAACTTCAAAAGATAATTTTTATTCGCTTCCGACTTAACACGACTTCTTGAAATGACCCGTTCAAGACTACTTTTCAGAGCTTTTGCTTTTGAAAGCGTGGTCGTAAGTTTGGCATTTTGCAAAAAATTAAGCATCAGTTTGCGAAACAACATACGGTTTGCGTCAATGCCGTAGCCGAATTTTATTTTCTTTGATCTGTGTTTCATATTATCAAACCTTGATCCTTCTCCCGATATTCATCGGGATCAGGATAAAATCCCGTTAATCTACGGATTTTACTTTAACTCAACTTCCATTTTCTTAAGTTCCTCCTCGATAAGATCTATAGATTTTTTGCCGACACCTTTTAAGTTACTGAGATCTTCCCGTCCACGCTGGACAAGATCGGCCACTGTTTCGATATTCTCTCGAAGCAGTGCGTTTATCACTCGTGAAGGCAGGTTCAACTCATCTATGATTGTTTCGTAAACTTTTGGATTCTTTTTTTCAAGTGCGAGCGCCGCCTCTTGATCCGATATTGTGGCGGTAGCGCTTTTACCCTCAAAAATATTTTTAAAATGATTCATGAGAATTTGCGCAGTCGCTTTCATTGCCTCTTCAGGCTTCATGCTGCCATTGGTCCAGACTTCGATGATCAATCTATCGTAGTTGGATTTTCGACCGACACGGGCTTCTTCAATTTGAAAATTGACTTTCGTAACCGGTGTAAATGACGAATCAACCGCTATATAACCTGTTTTAGTTTCTTTTTCTTCGGACGGCTGGTAACCATAACCGACCTCAACTATCGCTTCAAGTTCAAGTACGCCTTTTGCATCTGTAACTTCGGCAATATATTGGTCGCCGTTGACGACTTCGACTTCGCCTGTTATATCTTTTGCATAAACCTTTTTTGCCCCTTTGACATTTAGTTTTACTGTGAATGGGCCTTGAGATGTTGCCTTAAATCTGACCTGCTTTAAATTCAAAACAATATCGAGCGCCGATTCTTTGACACCCGGAATTGTCGTAAAAAAATGAGGCGCTTTCTCAAATTTTACATATGAAACGGCCGCGCCGGGCAACGACGAAAGTAATGTGCGGCGAAGCGAATTGCCCAAACTGTTGCCGAAACTTGTGTGAAGCGGCTCATAAATAAACTTACCGTAATTCTCTTCAGTTTGCTCGACGGTGATATTAAAAATTGGTTCTAACATAAGAAAAATAAAAAATAACTATTAAATTATCGCGAATAGAATTCAACTACTAATCGCAGATTGACTTGTTTATCGATAAGCGAGCTGTCGGGCTTGCCAACCATGGTGCCTGAATCTTTTTTTTGTTCCAGCCACTCCGGTAAAATCACTTCGTTTTGTGTGCGAAAGACATCAATATAAGGAATTTTTTTTGATTTATCTTTATAAAACCCTATCTCGTCTTTAGCCGAAACACGAAACGATGCAATCGTAACTTTTTTATTATTCACGCTTATATGTCCATGTGAAACGAGCTGTCTTGCCGAGGCACGTGTCGGTGCAAAACCCAAGCGATAAACTACATTATCAAGGCGTCGTTCAAGTAACTCTGACAAAAAAACTGCGGTGTTACCGCGTTTTCTTGAAGCAATCTTAAAATACTTTTTAAGTTGTTTTTCGGTGACATCAAAAGAATATCTGAGCTTTTGTTTTTCCCTAAGCTGCCTGCTGTGTTCGGATTGTTTTCTTCGACCTTTGGTGCCGTGTTGTCCCGGTAATATATTGATTTTTTTCAAAAGCGACGCGTGTGATTTTGACCCCGGAGTCTTGAGTCCAAGATCAATATTCTCGCGTCTTGCCAATCTGTTTCTGGGTCCTGTATATCTCATATAATACTAATAAATCATAAATTCGAAATACTAATTTCGAAACTCGAAACAAATTCTAATGTTCAAAATACAAAACTAAAAGTTTAGAAAATTCGAATTTAAAATTTTGGTCATTGTTTCGGATTTCGATATTCGAATTTCTAATTTATAACTCAAACTCTTCTTACCTTTGGCGGTCTGACACCATTATGAGGAATGGGCGTGATATCAACTATCTTTCCGACATCGACAGTTGAGCCGCGAATCGCACGAAGCGAGGCTTCACGTCCCGGACCAATACCTTTGACAAAAATATCAGCTTTGCGAAGCCCGTATTCTTCGATCGCTTTTCTAAGTGCAGCCTCCATGGTCACTGTCCCGGCATATGGCGTAGACTTTCGTGTTCCGGAAAATCCGTGCATTCCACACGAGCTGACAACTATAGTCGTACCCTTTTCATCGGTCACGGTAACGAGCGTATTGTTGAATGTCGCCGTAATATAAATTTTGCCGTTTTCGACATTTCTTGCTGTTTTAACTCTTTTTATGGGTGCCATATATTTTTAAAATTATTTTGCCGGTGTCGCTGCTTTTGCAGTTGCTGGCGCTGGGTTTGATGTTGCTGATGATGCTGATGGCGCTGTTGGAGTCGCAGCGGCAGTGGTACCGCCTCCTGTTTGCTGATCCATCTTTGCCCAAGTTTCCTTGCTCAAAGCGCCGACCGTCTTACGTTTACCACGTTTCGTGCGGGCATTTGAACTAGTTCGTTGACCACGAACCGGCAATCCCAGACGGTGCCGCAGCCCACGGTATGAACCAATATCTTTTAATTTTTTAATGTCGTCATTTTGGTCTTCTCTTAATTCTCCTTCTACTCTATATTCCTTATCTATAAACCCTACAATCAACTTAATCTGATCTTCTGTCATATTTTTGACACGGGTACTTTTATCAACTTTAGTTGCCTCAAGTATTTTATTTGACCTTGGCCATCCTATCCCATGAATCAAAGTCAGCGCATAATCAATGCGTTTGTCATCAGGTAATATTATTCCAACTATTCTGTGCATAATAAAATTAAATTCGAAATTCTAAATCTTAAATTCGAAACAAATTCTAATGTTCAAAATACAAAACTCAAAGTTTAGAAAATTTGAATTTAAAATTTTAGTCATTATTTCGGATTTCGATATTCGAATTTAGTTATAATTATCCCTGTTTCTGCTTGTGCTTCGGATTTCTTTTACATATCACATAGAGTGTGCCTTTACGCACCACCAACTTACACCCTCCGCACATTTTTGTAACAGATGATCTTACGTTCATAGTAAATTATTTAGGTGCGATAAACTATTCGCCCCCGATTCAGATCATAGGCCGTCAGTTCGATCCTGACCCGATCTCCCGGCAATATTTTAATATAGTGCTTTCGCATCTTTCCTGAAAGATAGGCAATTATTACTTTTTCGCTTTCGTCAAGTTGTACACGAAAAAGTGTATTTGGCAAATTCTCTATCACCTCGCCCTCAACCACTATGACTTCATCTTTCATAAGAGATATATTGTAGCATGAAACTACGTTAAAATAAAGGTTTTTTTGTCAGAAACGGCAATAGTCTTCTCGAAACATGCCGCTATACTTCGGTCTGCCGCAATTATCGACCAGGAATTACCCGGTTCATAAGCGATTTTCTCTGTTCCCATGCTATATATGATTTCAAGAGCCATCACAAAACCGGGCTGTATTTGATATGTTTTTTCAATTGGACGATCTAAATAATTTAAGACATATGGATCCTCATGAAGCTCTCGACCAATACCATGCCCAGTCAGATCCTTTAAAATAAAATAACCGCTTGACTCAATCTCGGATTGAATAAACTTGGCAATTGTACCTAAATATTCTCCGCTTTTGACCATTTTGAGCGCGCTATCAAGAGTTTTCCTTCCAATATCTAAAAATTTTGCAACCTTGTCGTCAACCCGACCTACGGCGACGGTCACTGCATAATCAGTGTGAAAACCTTTATAATATGCTCCGATATCAAGAGTGACGCTATCGCCTTCTTTCAATACGTAAGACGATGGCGGCGTGTGTACTGCCTGTTTGTTGACCGGTAGACAGGTTGCATATTTATAACCCTTCACCTTTTTAAATGAAGCTTCGGCTCCATACTTTGTTAAAAGTTTTTCTGCAACTTGATCAATTTCTCTTGTAGTTACCCCGGGTTTTATATGGGTCTCAACTTGATCGGCAATCGTCTTTAAAACTTTACCTCCAGCAGCCATTATTGCAATCTCCTCATTTGTTTTTAGATTTATCATCTGGGCTTGTCAAACTTATGAAAAATATATTTCCCGATATACTTCATCGAGTTTGTGACGAAGCTCCTCAAGCGAGAAGTTATTTTTGATAAGATAATCGGCGTAGGCAATGGTTGGACCCATATGGGTTTGGAGCATCTCGTCAAGATCGCGCTCTTCACCACGCAAATTGGAGCGTGATGCGCGGTTTTTGATTCTTTGGTAGCGTTTCTGCTTGTCTACAAATAATGCCAAAATATGTACTTTAGCTTCGGAAAAATTTTTCTTGAGATATTCATATTCTTCCCAGGATCTCATCCCTTCGATAACTATAAGTTTGTGCTTTTTTAAAGCCTCTTCAATTTTTTTATGACTTAAAAGCGCCATTGCTTCGTAGCCGTATTTATCGCGAATTTCTTGTCGTATGTTGTGATGTACCTCAAGAGTGTCAGGTAATTTTTTGCTTTCAATTGCCTTTTTGACAATTTCTGAGAAAGATATCACCGGCAACCCAAGTTTTCTAAAATGATTTGCGGCTTCGGATTTACCGCTTCCGGGCATGCCGACAATTGCAAGAATTTTATTCCCGGTTTGCTCCCAAGCATGAATCTGATTTGCAATAAGCTGCTTTCCCAAAGACTTTAAGATTTCTTCATTGACTTCTTTAATTCCTTGAGTCCCGTCTATCGCAACAAGTTTTCCTTCCTTTTTATAGTATTCTAAAACCGGATTTGTGTGTTGTCTGAAAAGCTCAATACGCCTTTTTATCGCTTCAATAGTATCGTCGTCACGTTTTTCATTTCGGTAGGCCAGTCGCCATAAAGCTTCTTTTTCAGGAATTCGTACATCTATAACGCGATCGACATGGTTTTTAAACTTTTTAGCTTGCTCGATAGTACGCGGAAATCCATCTAAAATATATCCTTTTTTATACGCGGGTTTTGACAAATAACTGTTTACAATTTCTATCACTTGATCATCCGGGATAAGTTTTCCGGAATTCATAAGAAGTTTGACGTTTTTTCCAAGCGGAGTTTTTTCTTTGGCAATTTCTCGGAAAATATGACCGGTTGATAGATAAGGTATCTTCAACTGTTTTGAAAGTAAGTTACCTTGTGTTGATTTGCCAGCGCCTTGTATGCCGATAAGTACGAGTTTCATAAATCGAAAAACCAAGAAAAATTTTAATCAAGTTTTTTTGACTCTTTATGCATTCTTATAGTTTTGCATCTTCTACAAAATTTTTTGAACGTCAATCCTTCGGTTGTGTTGAGTTTATTTTTTTCTGTGACATAGTTTTGGGTTTTGCAGACTTCACAGATCAAACCGACTTGGACGCGTGCACTTCGCTTTGCCATATTTCTTTAAAATTTTTAATTTTTAAGTTGTAAACTTATCATAATTTTTCATCACAAGCTGCGCATCAATTGCTTTGAAAGTTTCAAGGACTACCGAGACCACGATGAGAATTCCCGTGCCACCAATCACGAGCCCGGTAATGCCGGTCATTTGTGATACTATAGACGGCAAAATTGCAATAAGGCCCAAAAAGATTGCCCCGAAAATAGTGATGCGGTAAACCACTCTTTGAAGATATTCTTTGGTAGCGCTTCCCGGACGAATGCCGGGAATAAAGCCACCGTGTTTTTGTATTTCTTCGGCAATTTTTTGAGGGTTAAAAACTACGATTGTATAAAAAAATGTAAATGCGACTACCAAAATAAAATACAACGCATTGTATACAAACCCTGACGGATTAAAAACCTGTGTCAGAAATACTCCAATATTGGCAAAAGTACTGTTTGGAAGATATCTTAAAAAATTACCGATAATTTGTGGAAACAACACAAAAGAGATCGCAAAGATTATCGGTATCACTCCCGCCTGGTTGAGTTTGAGCGGAAGATAGTTGTTGGCGGCCTGGTACATACGATTACCTTTTATGCGTTTGGCATAATACACGGGAATCCTTCGGACTGCTTCATTTATAAACACAACTGCGGCAATAACAAGAAGAGCTATCGCGATAAACGCAATAATGTTAAATATTATTTCCGGACTTATCGTAGTCAGAGTGCGACCAAGAAGTACCGGAATCCTACCCACAATGCCGGCAAAAATAAGAACCGAAATGCCGTTTCCCAGTCCAAACTCGGAGATAAGTTCACCCATCCACATGATGATAAATGTCCCGGCAAGAAGGGTCAGAATAAATGAGAAAAACTCGAGCGGTGAAAGAGTGCCGATTATATTTTGATTGCGAAGTAACACATAAATCCCAACTCCTTGTATCAAAGTGAGCGGGATAGTCAAAAATCTTGTATATTGATTGATCTTGAAGCGTCCATATTCGCCTTCTTTAGTAAGCGCTTCAAGCTGCGGTATGACGATAGTAAGAAGTTGAATGATGATTGAGGCATTGATATAAGGGCCAAGTCCAAGCGCCATCACTGAAAAATTGACAAGCGTGCCTCCGGAAAATATGTCAAGTAGCGATAAAAACTGGCTTCCCGCAAAAATATCACGTAACCTCGCAAGATCAATTGCCGGCACGGGAAGAAAGGCAAATATTCGAAAGACTAATATTATGAGTAAGGTTACGAATGTTTTTCTTCGCAGTTGAGGATCTTTAAAGATTTGCGATAATTTTTGTAAATACTGTTTCATTGTACCTTACCCCCAGCCTTTTCTATAGTACTTTTAGCTTTTGCAGAAACTGGTAACGCCACGGTCAGTGCCTTTTCAATTTTACCATTACTTAGTACCTTGACGCCGTACTTTTTTTGTCTTTGTGTGATAATTTTTTCCCTGATCAGAAAGTCAAGATCGATCAATGATTTTTCTTTAAATTTGTTGAGTGTGTCAAGCGAGATTAATATCGGTTTTGTACCGACGCGTTTATTTCGAGCGCGACCGCGTAAAAGCGGGAATTTTTTGACTAGTCGATTCTGTCCACCTTCAAAATGTAAAGGTATTTTGCCACGTGCCGCCTGGTGACGAGTGGTACCGCGTCCTGATTTTGCTCCTTTGCCGGAACCCGATCCTCGACCAACTCGTTTTTTGCGGTTGTGTACTGTACTTTTTAAATTTGAAAGTGTATTCATGAATAAAAAATAAATTACGATTTTTTGGCAACTTTTTTAACTTTTTTTACCTCGACAACTTTCTCAACGACCGGAGTTACTTTCTTTTCTTCGACTACCTTTTCTTGTTTTTTTTGGGCAACAACTCTTGGCTTCATGCGTTTTATAGCTTCCATCACCGCATAGGCATTTGTGATCTGATTTCTTGTTCCGATAATTTTGCCTGAGGCGTTGTTGACACCAGCGACATCCAGAATAGTCCGAACCACACCGCCTACCTTAAGTCCGGTGCCCGGAGGCGCCGGCTTTAGGAGTAATCGTGATGCTTTGTATTTTAAAAGTATCTGGTGTGGTAAAGTATCATTAAAAATTGGCAACTGAATCATGTGCTTTTTTGCCTGGGTGATACCTTTTTGGATTGCCGGCGGGACTTCAAGACCACGTCCAAGGCCGAGACCGACTTTTCCCTTACCATCGCCTACAACCACGAGTGCCGAAAAGGAAATATAATTGCCTCCTGTCGTTTTTTTGGAAACACGACGAAGGTGTAAAATCCTCTCGTTAAATTTTTTATCTGATTGTTGATATTGTCTCCCTGTCTGCATTTATTTCAAAAAAATATTAATATTAAACAACTATTTGATTTTCTCGCAATGCCTCGGCAAGTGCTTTAACTCTTCCGTTATAAGCATAACTGCTTCTGTCAAAAACCACTGCTTTGATTTTGTTTTTCTTCAGAAGCTCGGCCAGTTGCTTGCCTACTTCTTTTGCTTGCTCTGTCTTTGTTCCCTTTATTTTTGCAGTAAAACTGCTGAACGCCACGATAGTCTTACCGGCCGCATCGTCAATGACCTGCGCATAGATATATTTGTTTGTTCGATGCATACTAACACGAGGTCGCGCTTTTGTACCAAAAATCTTGGCGCGCACTCTTAGTTTTCGACGATTTGCTCTTTGTATGTTTTTGTTTACCATGATTAATTTTGTAAATATTTTTATTCTGTTTTAACTTTTTTCCCGGGTTTAATACGGATGTGTTCACCCTCATAGCGTATTCCTTTGCCTTTATATACATCCGGTTTTTTTATCGATTTTATCTGATATGCGACCTGACCTACTAACTGCTTATCTACCCCTGAAACAATGATTTTATTTTCCTCGGTTACAAGCTGTATGCCGGCAGGGGGCTGATAAACAACAGGATGTGAAAAACCGACTCGAAGTACAATTCCTGCGCCCTGCATTTTAACATTAAAACCCGTGCCGACAACCTCGAGCCTTTTTGCCCAGGGTTTTTCCATTCCGGCAACAGCGTTTGCTATGAGACTGCGGAAAAGTCCATGAGCTGCTTTTTGATATGAGGAATCTTTTGCTCTTTTAATTAATAACTCGTTATCTTTTTTTTCCGCCGATAAAAATTTTGGCATACGAAATGACAAAATGTCTTTTGTACCTTTGACAGTTACATTTCTTTCCTGAATTTCTATTTGTACTGATGGCGTAAGCGTAATTGCTTTTTGCCCGATTTTTGACATTTATTTACCAAATTTCAAATAATAACTCTCCGCCAATTCTATGTTTTTTTACTTCCGCCACGGTCATCACACCTTTTGATGTTGAGATAAGTGCTGTTCCCATGCCTCCTAATACCGGTCTGACATCTTTATAAGTCGCATACCATCGTCTACCCGGTGTTGAAAAAATCTTTACATCGGTGATCGCGGGTACACCATCCTCGTATCTAAGGTGGATTGTGATATTTTTTTTCACGTCTCCGGTCATTTCATAACCTTCGATATAATGCAAGACTTTCAGTTTCGCCAACATTGATTCGTTCAGTTTTGAATAAATCACTGTAACATCGTCTCTTTTTGCCATGTATCCGTTTTTGATGCGAATTATAAAATCTGCAACAGTCATAAGTTTATATAATTACTAATTACGAATTTTCAATTACGAAATATATTCGTAATTTGAAATTGATAATTAGGTTTTCTCAGCGGTTCTCTTGGTGACTTTACCGTGACCTCGGAACATCCGAGTGGGCGCAAACTCTCCAAGTCTGTGCCCGACCATACCTTCTGATATAAAAACTTCTATAAATCTTTTTCCGTTATGCACCGCAAGTCGGTGTCCGACAAAATCCGGGTGAATCTGTGATCTTCGAGCCCAGGTTTTTATGGGCTCCCTATCTGAACCGGCCTTTTGCTTTAGTACCTTTTCGTGCAATTTTTCGTCGATGTATGGTCCTTTTTTTATTGATCGTGACATATATTATTTACCAAGAAACTTTTTGAACTCCGGGTATCTCTCCTTTTAATGCCTTTTCACGAAAACACAAGCGACATAAACCAAATCGTCGTATGTATCCTCGGGCCCGTCCACAAAGAGGGCATCGGTTCACCTGTCGAACCTGAAATTTCTGTTTTTTTAGGAACTTTACTTCATCTGATGTTTTTGCCATGTTTATTCAATTTTTGATAAAAAGTAATTTAAAATTTATCATTTCTAATTTCTAATTTGTTTTTGTAAACGGTATCCCCATCATTTCAAATAATTTTTTACCTTTTTCTTTATCCTTAGCCGATGTAACTATGGTTATCTCAAGGCCACGAATTTTGTCAATTTTATCATATTCAATTTCAGGAAAAATTGTCTGCTCGGTAAAGCCAATATTAAGATTACCATGCTGATCTATAGATTTTGGAGAAATACCTCTAAAATCGCGAAGACGCGGAATGACAATATTGATTAACTTATCAAGAAACATGTACATCCGCTCTCCACGGAGCGTGACTTTGACTCCGATCGGCAATCCTTTTCTAATTTTAAAAGCTGCAACCGATTTGCGGGCTAGAGTCACGACCGATTTTTGACCCGCTATCTGTTCGATCTGCTCCTGCACTTTTTCAATTGCTTTTTTGTTGATGATCGATTCACCTACACCCACATTGATAACTGCCTTTTTTATTTTTGGCACGGCAAAAATATTGGCCATCTTAAGATCCTTCATCAGTTTTTCTTTGACCTTCGAATTGTAATTATCCTTTAAACGTGACATTTTAAATACGAATTTATATTCTTTTATTACACTTTTTACACACTCTAAATTTCTTATTATCAACTACTTCATAACCTACGCGTGCCGGTTTTTTACATTTTGGACAAACAAGCATCACATTTGAAATTAATAGCGGTCTTGGTACTTCGACGACTCCCCCTTGCGGATTACTTTCCGATTTTTTCATATGTTTTTTATACTTGTTTAAAGTCGGAACGAGCAATTTACTTGATTTTGGATATACCCGATCTACTTTGCCTTGAGTACCTTTATCTTTTCCGGTAATCACTACGATGGTGTCGTTTTTTTTAATTTTCATAAAAAAATTTAATAAACTTCCTCAGCTAAACTGGCTATTTTATTAAAACCATTATCTTTCAGTTCATGACCAATCGGCCCAAAAATACGTGTGCCTTTTGGATCTTTGACCTCTTTTGAAGCTAAAATCACACAGGCGTTCTCGTCAAACCGTATATAACTGCCGTCTTTTCTCCCTTTTTCTTTTCGAGTACGTACAACGACGGCTCGGACTACTTCACCCGATTGCACCTGGCCATATGGCGTCGCTTCTTTAACTACACCGGTAAATACTTCGCCAAGATAAACATATTTCCGATTTCCTTTTTGAGGCACGCCGATAAGCTGTACTTTTTTGGCTCCCGAATTGTCAGCAACATTTAACATTGATCGCAACTGTAACATAATTATTTTCCGCCAGAGGCGGATCCGCCCTTGGCGGAAATTTTTTTAACTACAATAAAATGCTTTTCTTTAGACATTGGACGAGTTTCATGAATCGTAACCGTATCACCTTCTTTGATATCAGGCAGTTCGTTGTGCGCTTTGAATTTTTTGTGTTTCGTAATAACTTTTCGATAAAGCGG
>Ga0209541_10000814_pt1 | contig 62161 bp, 67 predicted proteins | sample RifCSPlowO2_01_FD_184027 | JGI IMG/M metagenome (GOLD analysis project Ga0209541, IMG submission 184027) | Groundwater microbial communities from Rifle, Colorado - Rifle CSP2_plank lowO2_0.1 (SPAdes) (version 2) | ecosystem: Environmental > Aquatic > Deep subsurface > Groundwater | place... | reverse complement strand
ATTCGAAGGCTTATGATCAAGCTTCACAACAAGCAGGGGGAGCCCCTTTGGAAGAAGATGTTTTGACAATTAAGAAGAACAGAATGTCTGATGCCCAAACGTCTTCCACTAGTTCCGATGCAACTTCGGGCATTGAGGAAAAAGCCGCATAATTCTTTAGCAAAAATTTTAAAACTGAATCTACCTTTTTGGACTTTGTCCTTCGGCTTAGCTCAGGACTATCGTTTTGGACTTTGCTTGCCCTCCTCATCTTACTTTAAGTCTTTTCAGTATTGTTCATACACGACTTAAAGAGCGATGTTAGGAGGACTGCACTATCTCTTCGGAGATTGCTTGCCTTTGCGGGCTTTTTGGGCGAGGCCGTATTTGCGGCGTTCTTTGACCCGGGGGTCGCGGGTTAGCAACCCTGCCTTTTTTAAAAGAGTGTGGAAATCGGGATTGGCTTTATCTAAGGCTCTTGAAATCCCGTGAATTACGGCTTTAAGCTGGCCGTTTTTCCCGGAGCCTTTAACTTTGATAGTTGCATAATATGCGCCTTCGGAGCTGGTTATATTGAATGGTTTTAAATATTGGGATTTTTCTACTGCTGTTGGAAAATACTGTTCAATAGGTGCACCGTTGATCATAGTTTGTCCTTTGCCTTTATAAAGACGCACTCTGGCTGCCGCCTCTTTTCTACGGCCAACAGTATATGTGAACCCTGCACTGCTTTTTGGCTTTTCTTGTTTGACGCTATCTTGTGGATCCATATTTATGATTCCATATTGCCCTGTTGGGGTTTGAATTTGTTACTAAAAGGATGTTTACCACCTGCAAACACATGAAGTTTTTTGAGCATTTGTCTACCAAGCGTGGTTTTTGGGAGCATGCCATAAACCGCATTTCTTATTAGAAGTTCCGGTTTTTGCTTGCGAATCTGGGAAGCCGTTTTAGCATAGAGGCCGCCGGGATATCCGGAATGACGCCAATATTTTTTCTGGGTTTCTTTTTTGCCTGAAAGCCGTATTTTTTCGGCGTTGATCACTACGACAAAATTACCGGTGTCCAAATATGGGACATAGTAGACTTTGTTTTTACCAGCAAGATAGGTAGCAATTTGGCTTGAAAGTCTTCCTAATATTTTATTTTTGGCATCAATCAGCTGCCATGTGCGCTCTATATCTTTAGGCTTAATACTTTTCATATTATTCTATTATTTTTTGACTGATCTAATTTTGTTTTTTATCTGCTTGATCGGCTTTTTGATTGTTTTTTTGCCATCCTTAGTTTTATTACCTGAGACTTTTGCACTCTTTTCTTTGCCGGGTCTGTTTATGGGAGCTGTTACTTTTTCCCACCTAACAAATTCTAGCCTGGCCATAGGGGCCATATCACCACGACGGGGTGAGAGCCGTATAATTCTGGTGTAGCCTCCGCTCCTGCCGGAAAAGCCGGGTGCGATCTGGTTTTTCAACATAAGGAAAGCTTCCCTGTTAAGAGAAGATGCTAAGATGCGACTTTGGGCAAGACGGTTTTTCTTGGCTACAGTTACCATCTTCTCTACATGACTTTTTGCAAACTTTGCTTTGGCAATAGTTGTAGTGATTTTCCCATGTAAAAGCAGGGAATTTGCCAGGTTGTTTAAAAGCGCCTTTCGCGCTTTAGTGTCTCGTGATAATCTTTTGCCAAACACCTGGTGTCTCACTTTAGTTCAACTCCCTTTTCCTTCAGCTTTTCCTCAACAAGGCTTACAGATTTTGGCCCCAGGTTTTTCATTTTCATTAGATCTTTTTTGTCTTTTGCCAAAAAGTCGCCAACCGTTTCGATTTGGCCGGTTTTGAGACTGTTAGTTAGTCTTACCGGCAAATCGAGTTCCTCCAAGGATGTTTTTAATAATTCCTCGGTAAGAAGGGTTGACTTTTGGACACTTTGATCTTTTTTCTTTTTGGCGTTTGTCTTCGGTTCGTAAATTATCGTAAAATGGTCAACCAGTATTTTGGCTGCCTGCCTTAGAGCCTCCGACGGTTTAAGCGTTCCGTCCGTTTCAATTTCTATCGTTAATTTGTCGTAATTTGTTAATCTGCCTACACGGGTCGCCTCAACCTTGTAACTGACATTTATTATCGGCGAAAAATTAGCATCAATAGGAATGACGCCCACCTCACCGGTTTTTCGCTCATCGGCAAGTGAATAACCTCTGCCATTTTCAGCAATTAAGTTAGCCGAAAGTTTCGCTTTTTTATCGGCCATGTGTGCAAGCTGAAGATCACCATTAACAATTTCTGCACCTTGAGAAACTTGAATATCGCTTGCTTTAATAATTTTGGCGCCTGTTACGTCCAGGGTGAGTTTTGTCGGTTTTTCTGATGGAAGTATAAGTCTGACTTTCTTAAGATTAAGGATCAGTTCGACTATATCTTCACTCATTCCAGAGAGCGCACTGAATTGATGTCTGACACCGGCGATTTTTACCGATGTAATTGATGCACCAGACAGAGAAGTTAATAAAACCCTGCGAAGTGAATTGCCGATGGTATGGCCGTAGCCCTGATCTAAAGGTTCAATCGTGAATATACCAAAGTCCTGTGTTTCTTTTTCTGTTTGGATTTCAATCTGAGATAAATCTAGCATCTTCTATTTCACCTCCTTACAATATGTCATTTTGCATAATTGCAAGCTAGTCTCCCTTAACGGGAGTAGTCGCTTCGCTCCTGTTCCCTATCGGGAATAGTCATAAATTCCTGCTCCCTTAACGGGAGTAGTCGCTTTGCTCCTGTTCCCTATCGGGAATAGAACTCGACTATTAACCTTTCATTTATCGGGTCTTCGATATCTTCTCTTTTGGGCATTGAATTAACTTTACCTGCTGCGCCTTGTCTTGTGAGCCAGACAGGTACTTTTAAATCTTTTGTTTCCTCGGCTACTTTTTTAATGAAATCAAAATTAGCAGCTTTCCCGGAAAGGGTGATAACATCGCCAATTTTAACATTAAAGGAAGGTATAGTCACTTTCTGGCTGTTGACCGCAACATGGCCATGGGAGACCAGTTGCCTTGCCTGATACCGACTTCTTGCTAAGCCTATTCTGTATGCAACATTATCAAGTCTGGTTTCGAGTATTTGTAGTAGTGCCTCTCCAGTTGCGGCTTTCTTCCTTGAGGCAAGAAGAAAGTATCGCTGAAATTGACGCTCCAGTACTCCATACATCCTTTTTAACTTCTGTTTTTCTCTCAGTTGCAAACCATACTCAGAAGTCTTTCTCCTACCTTTTTGACCGTGCTGACCAGGTCTTCCGGCATTTTTACGAATTACAGGGCATTTTTGTGAACCGCAAATAGCTGCACCTTCTGCCCGGCATAATTTGTGTTTTGGTCCTGTGTACCTTGCCATTTATGTTCTTCTTCTCTTTCTGGCTCTTGGGCCATTGTGGGGAATTGGCGTAACGTCTGCTATCATTGTGATATTAAGACCAGCCGCTTTAAATCCTCTGATTGCACTATCTCTTCCCGGACCCGGTCCTTTAAGATAAATTTCAATACTTGTAACACCCATTTCTTTAGCGCGTCTGGCAACTGATTCAACAACAGTAGTTGCAGCATATGGGGTCGATTTTCTTGCACCTTTAAAATTTGAGGCGCCGGCTGAACCCCAGACCAGAGCATTGCCGCTAGTGTCTGTCAGGGTAACAACAGTGTTATTGAAAGTTGCCTTAACATAGGCTCTGGCATGAGGAATATTGGTAATTGTTTTTTTCTTTGTTTTTTTAGGCATTTACTTGGTTTCTCCCCCTGATTTTGCGACAACTTCTTTCCTTACAGTTCCAATAGTAATGCGTTTACCCCGTTTGGTGCGGGCATTAACGCGTGTTCTTTGCCCCCGGACAGGCAGATTTTTAGTGTGTCTTGTGCCCCGGTAGCTGCCAATTTCCTGAAGTCTTTTGATGCTTGATTGGATCTCTCTTCTCAAATCGCCTTCAATTTTGTACTTTTCCAGTTCCTTCTGAAGTTTATTAACATCTTCTTCTGTCAGGTTCTTGGTTCTTTTGTTGGGGTCAACACCGCAAGTTGCAATAATTTTTTTGGCCAGAGAGGGGCCAATGCCATACAGGTATGGCAGGGATGCTTCTATTCTCTTTTCGCCTGGTATATCAACTCCTAAAATTCTTGTCATAGAGATTATCCTTGACGCTGTTTATGCCGTGGATTGCTTGTGCAAATCACGTAAAGCCTGCCCCGTCTTTTAACGATTTTGCAGTTAACACATCTCTTTTTAACACTGGCCTGGACCTTCATTTTTTATAATCTATAAGTTATTCGGCCTCTTGCCAAATCGTAAGGTGTAAGCTCGATTTTAACTCTATCTCCAGGCAAAATCCTCACGTAATGAATTCTCATTTTACCCGAAAGATGACAAAGGACAATTGTATCTTCTTCAACACCCGGCAAACTGCCGGTACGTACCTTGACCCTAAACATAGTATTGGGCAGGGCTTCTGTGACTTCTCCTTCTATTTCAATAACTCCTTGTTTTGTCATTTATTATCCTAATTACTTACGAATTATATTTCCTAATTTATCCGAATTTAATATGTTGATCCTGATTCCGAACCAATTCGGCAAGTACGAATTTGTATTGTAGCAAAATCATATGTAAGGCGTCAACACTATAGGGCCGTTTTGGCCTATGGCTACAGTTTTTTCAAAAAGACCGCCTAGGGATCCGTCTGCCGATGAAATTGTCCACCCATCTTTCTCTAAAACAACCTCGCCCGATCCATGCGCGTAGATAACTTCAATTGCCAGCGTCATATTTTTCATAATTTTTGGTCCAGTGCCGCGCTTACCAACACCGGGCACCATAGGATCTTCGTGAAGTTCTCTGCCAACTCCATGCCCGGTTAGGCTTGTGACAACCGAATAGCCGGCAGTTTCTATCCCATTTTGAATAGTTTGCGAAATATCTCCAATGGTGTTGCCAATTCTTGCTTTTTGAATTGCCTCATTGAGCGTTTCCCGGCCGACTTCTAAAAATTTTTCCGTTTCTTTTTTAATTTTGCCCACCGGCACGGTGATTGCCAGATCACTATGAAAACCTTGATAAAAAGCTCCAATATCAATACCCACGATATCACCGTCTTGCAGTATTGTGTCGCCGGGAATACCGTGCACTACCTGGTTGTTAATTGTTGTACAAATAGTCCAGGCGTAATTATCCACAGTTTTAAATGAGGGTGATGCACCCAAGTTTTCGATTTCATGTTGTGCAATTATGTCCAGCTTTTTGCAGGAGGTGCCGACCTTTACCCCGTTAAGAACCTTTCTTAGGGCTCGTGCGCAAATTTTTCCTGCTTTTTTCATTATTTCTACTTCCTCATCGCTTTTTTGAAAATTCATTGATACTTTTTATTACTTTTAACGATCTGCAAAATATCTTTGTGAATAGCCTCGATGGGCCTTTCACCGTCTACTTCACGTAAGATCTCTCTTTGGCGAAATTTGGAAAGGAGTGGTTCCGTCTCCCTGTGATAAATCTCAAGTCTTTTTTTCAGTGCATCTTTGGTATCGTCACTTCTGCCTCTTAAAAATAAACGCCTGGTTGCTTCTTCGTCTAAGACCATAATATAAAAGACCAGATCAATGTCATTATCAAGCGCATTATACTGGGCAAAATTTCTGGGAAATCCATCTAAAACATAACCGGTTACAGGATTGAGCGACATAAGTTTCTGACGCAAAATAGATATAGTTGTTGCGTCTTCAATTAAATGTCCCGCGTCAAGCGTTTCTTTAATCTGACGACCGACTTGATCGTTTTGAGCTGCCCTATCTCTTAGAAGCTGACCCATTTCCAAATATGGTATACCAAGTTTTTCTGCCAGCATTTTTGCCTGTGTTGACTTACCGGAACCCTGGGCCCCTAAAAAAATAATATTCATTTTTTCCCTTTTTTTAAATACGAATCGTAGTCGCTCATCACCATAAGAGATTCAATTTGTTTAGTTGTTTCAAGAACTACTGCTACCACTATTAAAAGCCCCGTGCCGCCAATTAGAAGAGTTGTGACGCCGGTTAGTTTTTGGCCAATCGAAGGCAAAATGGCAATAAGCCCTAAAAAGATCGCCCCAAAAAGTGTTACGCGCAAAAGGACATAATTAAGAAAAGCTTTAGTCGGCGAGCCTGGCCGTATTCCGGGAATAAAGCCACCCTGCTTCATTAAGGTTTCGGAAATCTGCTTTGTGTTAAAAGCAACAGAGGTATAGAAATATGTAAAGACAACAACAAGAGTGAAATAGGCAACGCTGTAAATTAGGCCTTGAGGATCAAAATATCTCTGCATATGCTGGGCTACGTTGGCAACAAAAACATTTGGTGACTGTTCAAAAAACCTGGCCAGAGTAGTGGGCAAAAGAATCAGGGATATTGCAAATATTATCGGGATAACCCCTGCCTGGTTAACCCTAAGAGGAATAAAACTGGATGTAACACCGACTCCACTTTGGGCTGAGCGTCTTGAATAATGAACTGGAATCGGCCGTGAAGCCTGAGTAACAATAACGATTGAGACAATAACCAAAAGAGCCATCACGACAAAAATGATAAGATTTTTAATTTGCGACGGATCAAAGACCGTAGCCTGTTGAAATCCACTAATGGGAAGTCGACCGGCAATTCCGGCAAAAATGATCATAGAGATACCGTTACCGATACCTTTTTCGGAAATCAGCTCCCCCAGCCACATCAGAAAAATCGTACCTGTAGTTATTGTTAAAACGAGAGAAAATAAAGTAATAGGACTTACAAATGTAATAATACCGGCATTTCTAAGAAGAGTATAAATACCGAACGCCTGGATTGCCGCTAGCGGTACTGTTAAGTATCTTGTGTATTGATTAATTTTTTCGCGACCGGATTCCCCTTCTTTTGCAAGCTCTTCAAGTTTTGGAAATACCATTTGTAAAAGCTGCATAATAATGCTCGCGTTAATGTATGGATTAAGACCAAGAGAGAGGACGGAGAAATTAGCTAGAGTCCCCCCGGAAAAAATATCGAGAAGAGAAAGAAGCTGGCTTTCGGCAAACAATTTTTTGAGGGATGCGATATCCACTCCAGGTACCGGCAGTTGAGCAAATAGCCTAAAGACGAAAAAGATAAAAAGGGTAAAAAGAATTTTTCTTCTCAAGTCTTTGACCCTAAAAGCTTTTAAAAGTAGAGCAAAGTATCTCATTTGTCTTCTGGGGAGTTAGGCTCCAAAGGCCTCCCTTTAGTGTCCCCCTTTCTCTTTCTTTGTGTTTTTGGCTGGATTAATTATTGAGTTTGATTTTAGCTTGGCGTTTGCCATTTGATCGCCAGTTATTTTGCCACCGGATTTTTGGATTTTTTCTGCTGCGGATTTAGATATTTTTAAATCGGTAAAAGTGTAGGGATGTTCAAGCTTACCATCACCCAAAATTTTAACACCATAAGTTTTAGCGTCAATTGCATCAACTATTTGATATTTTATTAAAGCTGCAAGAGAAACATTTTCGCTTTTGGGAATAATATTTATAGCCTTGAGATTTACTACCAAGGGTTTTTTTGAAATCCTAGAATTGCCTTTGCCGCGTCTATAGGGCAGCCTTTTAAAAAGCGGCCTTTGGCCTCCTTCAAAGTGTGCATGGGTTATTGATAGTTTTCCCCTGGCATTTTGACCCTTTGTCCCTTTGCCGGCAGTCTTGCCTCGGCCGGATCCTGCGCCCCTGCCTATTCTTCTGGCACTTTTTATTTTTAACTTAGGTTGTGAGTTTAATTTCATTTAACTAATTTTGACAGTGCTTCTAGTGTTGCATAGATATTTGACGCCGGATTTCTTGTTCCCAGAATTTTACTTGATATATTTCTAATACCTGCTGCCTCCACAACTACCCTGACAGCACCACCGGCGATAACGCCTGAGCCTTCCGGAGCCGGTTTTAGAAGAACTTTGGCGGCACCACGTTTGATTAGTATATCGTGAGGTATAGTGCCATTATTGGTCAGGGGTACTGTGATTAGGTTTTTCTTGGCCAAGCTAACTCCTTTTCTTATCGAAGAGGCAACATCTCTGGCTTTGCCAAGTCCAAGCCCGACTCTGCCTTTTCTGTCACCGACAACAACAATTACCGAAAAACCGATTCTATTGCCACCTTTCGTTTTTTTGGATACGCGTTTTACCTGGACCACTTTTTCTTCAAACTCTCTGGCTTCCTGCATAAATCTGTCTTCAGTTGCCATTATTAGAACCCCCTTGAAATTTTCGTGCCATCGATAACTGATTAAAAGCATGCTGCAGTTCACAGCTTTCCGGTCTTTTCTGTAATTGTTGTCTGACTCTTGAAACTCGACTTTCAAGATCGCTGGCAGTAAAGTTCTGAGCAATTCTTACTGCATCGACACCGTCTGCTTGGCAGTACTGACCATTACAAGCCTCTAGCCCAATCTTTTCTATGTCTTTCTCACATCTCATCAAAAAACCAGACCTCCTTCTCTGGCACCTTCTGCCAGTGCTTTGACACGACCATGGTATTTATAACCCGCACGATCAAAAACTATCTTTTTAACCTTCTTTTTCATCGCTTTTTTAGCCAAAATATTACCTGCTTCTCTGGCTTTTTCAACTTTAGTTCCACTTTTAATTTTTTTATCCGAAGCTGAAGCGAGTGTTGTACCCTTTTCGTCATCAATTAATTGTGCCCAGACATACTTGTTTGATTTAAAAACTGTAAGCCTCGGTTTCTGCCCGTTACCGGAAACCTTCTGCCTTATTTTATAGTGTCTTGTCTTTTTTCTTTCTCTTTTGTTTATCATTTTAGGTTCCTCCTGCCGTTTTTAGGGCTTTGCCGACTTTCCTTCTTATATACTCTCCTTCGTACTTAATTCCTTTACCCTTGTAAGGTTCGGGTGGGCGAACTCTTCTTATGGTTGCTGCAACTTCACCTACGAGTGATTTATCTGCCCCCGAGACAATAATTTTATTGTCTTTAGTCTCTAATTGAATTCCGTTAACTTTTTCAATGACAACGGGGTGTGAGTAGCCAACGTTAAGAACTACATTTTCTCCCTGCATCGATGCCCGATAGCCTACACCAACCAATTCCAAAACTTTTTGGTGACCAATGCTAACCCCTTTAACCATGTTTGCAATAAGACTTCTGGTTAAACCATGTAAGGCTTTTGCAAATTTTGTATCAGATTTTCGATCTACTTTAACTTTTGAATCTTTAATTTCAACTGTTACTTCGGGTCTAAAAGTAAAGCTTAGCGTGCCTTTTGCGCCGGTAACTTCCACACGATTGTCAACGGCAGTAACCGTAACATTCTGCGGAATATCAACCGGTAATTTGCCTATTTTAGACATAAATTAATTTCCTCCATTACCATATTTCACAAATTACTTCTCCTCCAAGATTATTCCTTCTGGCGTCTTTATCTGTCATAACACCTTTGGGTGTTGAAATAATTACAGTACCTCTGCCACCTTTTACAGATTTTAAATGCTTAACTTTAGAATAAATTCTAAGTCCCTGCTTTGATATTTGTTTGATCTGATTAATTTTCGGCGATTTCGCTTCGTAAATTAGGGTTATATCAATTTTATTGTCTTTTTTGGAAACCTGGCCCACTAGTTTTTCGTTTTCTAAAACTTTGGCAATCTGCCATTTAAACTTTGAGAAGGGCACTAAAACATCAGGTTTTCTGGCCATATAACCATTTTTAATTGTAACAATCATATTTGCTAAAGGATCCACTGCGATTCTCCTTTCAGTTGAATCAATTTCAAATTTAAAATTTCAAATTTAAAATTTGTCATAGCTACCAACTTGATTTTTTGACTCCCGGAATTTCGCCCTTGTGAGCCAAAGATCTGAAACAAAGACGACAAACTCCAAATTTTCTGATATAGCCTCTTGGCCTGCCGCATATTTTGCAACGGTTTCTGTGCCTTACCTGAAATTTCTGTTTCTTATCATTTTTAATGATTAAAGATAGTCTGGCCATATTATTTTGCTTCTTTCGTAAAAGGTAGTCCTAACAGTTCTAACATTCTTTTTGATTTCTGCTTATCGCTTTTTTTTATGACTATAGAGACGACAAGTCCTCTGGGCTTATCAGCTTTTGAAAGATCAATACCGGGAAAAATGGTGTGTTCGACAAAACCAAGGCTATAATTACCAGCGTTATCAAATTTGTCTTGCGGCATGCCTCTGAAATCACGCATTCTTGGCGCGACAACAGAAATTAATTTTTCTAAAAAATCCCATGCCTTTTTGTTTCGCAGGGTTACCATTGTGCCAATTTGGTCACCTGCTCTCAGTTTGAAGGACGAGATTGATTTCTTGGCAGCAGTTATCCTGGGCATCTGCCCCGTGATTTGCGCTAAGTACTCCTTTACTTTTGGTAAAACTTCACGATTTTGCAAGGCATCACTTGTTCCGGCATTTACCACTACTTTTTCAATAAATGGCAAGGCCAAAGAATTTTTAATATTAAATTCTTCTTTTAATTTGGGCATAACCTGCTGCTGATATTTTTCTTGTAAATTATTCATAGCTTTTGTTTTTCAGGGAAGTCTCCCATGACATTTTTTGCATACCCGATATTTTTTTTTACCTTCTATCTCAAATCCTACTCGCGTTTGCTTTGTGCATTTTGGACAAATAAGGGCAACGTTTGAAGTATTCATTGGTCTTGGAAATTCAAAAACTCCGGACTTATGAGAGGCAGTAGCTTTTTTGTGTCTTTTGTAAACATTGATTGCCGGAACAACAATTTTATTTTCTCCTTTCAGCACTTTTTCGATTTTGCCTTTTTTGCCTTTGTCCTTGCCAATTGTTACAACGATTTGGTCACCTTCTTTTAGTTTGAACATTTAGACTACCTCCTTTGCCAAAGATGCAATTTTACCGAATCCTTTTTCTTTGATCTCGGAAGCAACTGGGCCAAAGACTCTGGTGGCGCGGGGTATATTGTTGTTATCAATAACAACGGCAGCATTATCGGAAAATCTAACGTATGAGCCGTCTTGTCTTGCGTTTTCTTTTTTTGTCCTAACAATAACCGCTTTGACAATTTCATGATCTTTAACCTGGCTGTTTGGAATCGCACCACGCACTACGCAAGTCGCGATGTCGCCTAACGACACAAACCGCCTGCCGGTACCTTTGCCAATGCCAATAATAACTAAGCTTTTAGCACCGCTATTGTCCGCCACATTCAGTCTTGAGCGTTTTGAGAGCATTTTTAGTCTACTTTCTCCATCACTTTAAAATGGACATCGCCTGAAATCGGTTTGCTTTCGACAATTTTGACCTTTTGGCCAATTTTGACCCCGATTTCGTCATGGGCCTTAATTTTTTTTGACCTGGCAATTAATTTTTTGTAAAGCGGGTGCTTTATTGTGCTATTAACTTTAACGACAACCGTGTTGTTCATTTTATTGGAGATAACAGTTCCTTCTTTAATTTGTGGCATTTTGTTCCTTACTGGGCGGCTTTTGGGTTATTTGAGCCAATTTTTTAATCTGTTCAATTGTTTTTAGACGGGCAATATCCATTTTTATTAGGGCAGTGCTGTGAACATTTTTCACTTTGCCCATTTTAATCTGGACAAGCCCTTCAGCTTTTTCTTTTTCAAGCTCTTTTATTCGTTTGGCAATTTCCGCTTCACTTTTTATTTTCCACTGGTCAAATTCGTTTTTTTTCATTTTTTACCCGCTTTTTAGCGCTTAATGATTCTGGTTTTTATTGGCAGTTTGTGGGCAGCCAGTCTCATCGCCTCATTGGCAACATCATTTTCTACTGACCCCATTTCAAAAAGAATTGTTCCCGGCTTGACCACGGCAACATACGCTTCTATATCCCCTTTACCGGAACCCATTCTTGTTTCGGCAGGTTTTTTGGTAACCGGTTTATCAGGAAAAATTCTTATCCAAATCCTGCCACCCCGCTTGGTGTAATGGGTCATTGCCCGACGGGCTGCTTCGATTTGTCTGGCGGTAATCCAGGCCAGTTCTTCGCTCTTTAAACCGATAAAGCCAAAAGATAATGTGCTGCCACGGGTTGCCACACCCTTCATGCGGTTTCTGAATTGCTTTCGGTACTTAGCTCGTTTTGGTGCTAGCATAATTCACTTTAAGGGCAAACCTAACGGTTTTCCCTTAATATTCCCTTTCCCTTAATGGGCAAAATTGTCCAAGCAGAGCTTGTTACAATTTTGAGGTTATTTATTTTTAAATTCTTCATTTTACTGCGATTCACCTTTTAGAGATTGGAGCGCTATTGAAAAAACTATTTCAATAGTTGCGAAAATCTCGCAAGGGAGAATCTATGATTCGCCCTTATATATCCAAACCTTGACTCCGACAATTCCCGCCCTTGGAACTTTGGCATCAACTTTGGCAAAATCGATTTGCGCCCGAATTGTGTGAAGCGGAATAGAACCGTCTTTAACGATTTCCCGCCTGGCAATTTCGCTGCCCCCCAGTCTGCCTGCCAAAGAGATCCTGGCACCTTTGGCTCCTGATCTTCTAATGCGGTCCAGGGATTGGGCCATGAGACGCCTAAACGGGATCCTTCTGGCCAGTTGATCGGCAATGTTTACGGCCACCAGGTAGGCATCAAGATCAGGATTTTTTATTTCTTCGTATTTAATTTCGATTTTGCCGGCGTCTTTGATTTTTAATTTTTTCATTATGGCTTCCTTAAGTCTGCCTGCGTCAGTACCGCCCCGGCCAATGGCAACACCCGGACGGGATACGTGAACAAATATTGTCCTTTTGTCAAAGAATCTTTCGATCTCGACTTTGGAAACTCCTGCCGGCTTTAGAGCTTCCATCAAAAAATTTCTTAATTTGTAATCCTCCAAAAGATTTTCCGAAAACTTACCATGGGCGGCAAACCAGCGGGAACTCCAGGTGTAAAGACTTCCTATCCGAAAACCTATTGGATTAACTTTTTGACCCATTATTACCTCCCGTTTCTTCTTTTTTATCGGACTTATCCGATGTATTGGACTTATCGGTCTTAGATTGTTCTCCCTCCAATACTACAGTTATATGGCTTGTCTTTCGCAAAATGGAATGCGCTCTACCCCGGGAAATCGGTCTGAATCTTTTAAACATCGGGCCTGGGCCAACCTGAATTGATTTTATTGCAAGAGCATTTTGATCTATTCCGAAGTTATGCTTGGCATTGGCTAATGCCGATGAGATTACTTTTTTAAGAGGGAGGGAAGCACGTTTATTGGTAAAGCTTAAGATATCAATTGCCTCCTGCGGTTTCATTTTCTTAATTTGATCCACGACAAGTCTCACCTTTTGAGGCGATGTCCTTATATTTTTAGCTATTGCTACGATTTGCATAATGCTCTCTTGTTATACTGTCATTCTGGAGCGCTAGCGATAGAATCTTTTTGGTTGAGATCCTTCACTTTGTTCAGGATGACGAGTACGTCATTTTTTCGCTGATGATTTTTCGGTTATTTTTCCGTGTCCCCTAAATGTTCTTGTTGGCGAAAATTCGCCAAGTCTATGGCCTACCATTGATTCAGATATGAAAACATTCATAAAAGTCCTGCCGTTATGCACCGCGAAAGTATGATTGACAAATTCCGGCGCGATTTGGCTGGCGCGTGACCAAGTTTTGATTGCTTCTTTTTTGCCAGATTCTTTCTGGGCTTTGACCTTTTTTATCAGATTCGGGTCCACAAACGGACCTTTTTTGCTAGACCGTGACATTATTTTCTCCTCTCCAAAATATCAGCAGGTCACCTTGCGAGACTTCGTCCTCGCAATCGCGCTCCTCTGATATTTTCTCTAGTCGTCATTTCATTTCCTCCTAGACAAAATGAATTTGCTTGATGGTTTGTTGCGGTTTCTGGTTTTTTTGAATGCCGGTTTGCCGGTTGGCGTTTTAGGGTTCATGCCGGTACCGGATCTGCCTTCTCCACCGCCGTGCGGGTGGGAGGCTGGGTCCATGGCTACACCGCGAACATGAGGGCGCCTGCCCAGATAGCGGCTGCGGCCTGCTTTCCCAAGAGAGATATTTTTCCAGTCGATATTGCCAATTTGACCAATTGTCGCAAAGCATTTTTTGTTTACTTTTCTAATTTCTTTCGACGGTAATTTTAGATGAACAAATTCGCCTTCTTTGGCTGCAACAGTTGCTGATGTGCCGGCACTTCTGACAATCTGGCCGCCGGCTCCGGGAATTAATTCGACATTGTGGACTTGAGTGCCAATCGGCATATTGCCAAGAGGCATAGTATTACCTGCCTTTATTTCGGTTTTTTCTGATGCCATAAGTGTGTCCCCTGTCTTTAGACTTTCCGGTGACAATATGTAGCGTTTCTCGCCGTCTTCGTAGTGAAGAAGTGCGATGTTGGCACTTCGGTTTGGATCGTACTCGATGGCAGCAACTGTTGCCGCAATATCTCTTTTGTCACGTCTAAAATCGATAAATCTAAGATTTCTTTTGGCGCCTCCGCCGCGGCCACTAACGGTAACTTTTCCGTTAGCACGACCGGCATTTTTTATTAAATGCATCATTAAAGTTTTCTCCGGTTTTGTTTTAGTAATTTCCTCAAAAGTTAACTGGCTTTTGAACCTTTGGGATGGGGTTAGTGGTTTAAAAGATTTAATTGGCATCGTCTTTCTCCTTTTTCTTTTCACTTGTTAATTTAGAGAACAGTCCTTTTTTCTCCTTTTTTTCAACCGTGTCCCGAGTTATTGGCTGAGATTTTTTTACAACTTTGCCATCCTTTTTTGTTTTTGCCGTTTTTGGAGCAAGCATCTCAATATTTTGACCAGGGGCAAGCCAAGCAATGGCTTTCCGGCCATTTTGAGTTTTGGCTGTTTTTCTGGTACCTGTGATTCTTTTAGTTTTAGCTGGCTTGGTCGATAAATTAACTTTTTCAACTTTGACGCTGAATTGCTTTTCGATTGCGTCAGCAATCTGGTTTTTAGTTGCCTGCCTTGCAACCAAAAAAGTATAGACACCAGCCTCCATTTGTTTGTATGTTTTTTCGGAAAGTATTGCCTGTTTGATAATATATGGCTGATTCATTTAAGTTTTGGCCTCTCTTTCCACCTTTTTAGCAAACTGAACAGACAATGCCTGCAGCGCTTCTTTTGTAAAAATCAGGTTTTGATTTTTAATTACTTCGAAAGTATTAAGTCCGTCTGCCGTATTAAGTAAAACTTTCTGCAGGTTTCTGGTTGCAAGAATTACATTATTGTTTTTTGCGGATATTACAAAAAGGGTTGAGCCCTTCTGTTGAGTTTTTTGTAGGAAATTGGCAACGATTTTTGTTTTGGGTGGAATTTTTTCAAAATTTGAAACAATTTTAATTTCGTTGTTTTGCGCCTTTGTACAAAGGGCAGAAATTAGCGATTGGCGTTTCATTTTTTTAGGTAAAGTTAAAACCGTTTTTCTGGGTTTTGGCCCTAGGGCTTTGGCACCGCCTACCCAAAGTGGTGAACGGCGTGAACCGGCTCTTGCCCTTCCAGTTCCTTTCTGGCGCCAGGGTTTGGCACCACCACCGCGGACTTCACTCCTCGTTTTTGCCGAACCATGGTGGGCACTACGGTTAACAAAGTAAATGTGCAGAGCCTGGGCCAGCAGTTTTTTATTTACTTTGGCACCAAAAATTTCACTAGGAAGAGAAATGTTTCCTTCCCTTTTGCCGGAAATATTAAAGACTTCGGCTGACGGGCCAATGGATCTTTTTGTAGCATTGACTGGCTTTTTGCTGGTTGATTTTGTGGCGCTAGCTCTTTTAAGGCCAGACCTTTTGGCAGGAGTAATGGCACGAGTCAATGCCTGGCCTTTGCTTTTTCGTACTTTTGTTATCTTTGATACTTTTGTTACTTTTGATACCTTAATCGGCATTTTGGTTATTCTCCTTATTTGACGAGTCAGATGTTACAGCTGAGTCAGGGGTGTCAGATGTTTGTGTTTCCTTTGACTCACTTGACCCTTTTGACTCTTTTATAACGTCTTCATCCCGAGATACTTTTTGTACTTCCAGTGCTTTTGCCATTTTTGCCCTACCAGTTTTTTCAACAATTAAAACGCCGTTTTTGGCACCTGGAACGGAGCCTTTTATTAATATTAAATTTTTGTTAAGGTCTACCTCTATAACTTCGAGGTTGGTTACTGTTAATTGTGTGTTGCCCATGTGGCCGGCCATTTTTTTACCTTTATAAACTCTTCCCGGAGTGGTGCCAGCGCCAATTGAACCGGGTGCTCTGTGGCGATCCGACTGACCGTGAGTTTTTGGTCCTCCGGCAAAACCCCAGCGCTTGACGCTTCCCGCAAAACCTTTGCCGCGGGTTATGCCCGTTACTTTGACGAGATCTCCGGCAGCAAAAATTGAAACATTTATTTTGTCGCCGATTTTTATTTTGCCGGAATTCTGTTGTGATACTTGTTCAGGAGTTTGGGGAAAGTGTTCGCTTTGGGTGATTTCTTTGATAAATCTTGGAGAATAGCCTATTGCCTTAACAAAAATATTTTCGGTCTTTTTAGCTTTTTTCTTTTTACCAAAACCCAAAATAACTCTATCGTCTTTCAGGCCGACTACCACGTTTGTGTCCGCCACTATATAGGTAACAGGCATTTGCCTGCCAAATTTGTCATATGCAGATGACATTTCTTTTTTGGTACCTAAAATAGTTTTGATCATCAATTCCTTTTTGTCATCCTGAATGAAATGAAGGATCTATTTTTAGATTCTTCGTCCTTCGGTTAATCTGGAGGACTCAGAATGACATACTCATAAGACGCTAAAAAAGCAGGACTCCTTAGATGTTTTCAGGGATCCTACCGAATTCAATTTTTAATTTACAATTTTCAATTTTAAATAAATTTTTAAATATTTAGAATTAATTCCTTTTACATCTTCAGTTCGATATCAACTCCTGCAGCCAGATCCAAATGTGTGAGCGAGTCAATTGTTTTATTTGTCGGCTCGATTATGTCTATCAACCTCTTGTGAGTCCGGGTTTCAAACTGCTCGCGGGCGTTTTTATCGGTATGCGGACTTGTTAAAACCGTATACCTTGTTCTTCTTGTCGGCAAAGGTATGGGGCCGGAAATTTTGGCCCCGGTTGAAAGTGCCGTGTTGATGATATCTTTACAGGCGCTTTCGATCACCCTCGAATCGTATGCTTGTAACCTAACCCTGATTCTTCCTTTAGGCATAATCTTTTAAAGTGCTACTTTATTTTCGCTATTAGCTTTTAGCTACTGGCTATTAGTACTTGCTGCTTCCGGTTTTACGTGTTTCACTCTAAAACCAGCTATTAATTTTTTTTCTATAGGGTGTTTAGCAATTTTATGCGTTTGCGAACCACCAGGAAGTGATAATGTACCCTTGGCTAAATCTCTGTTCATTCTAAGATACCTTAGTTGAGTGAATTTGTACCTTACAACTCCCCCGTCATCTTCTGGGTTACACTCAACTTCCGCTGTAACTTGTAAGGCATGCGATGCTCCATAATCCACCCAATACATAAATTTTTGTTTTTCACTTGGCTCAACAGTTGAAGCTTCTACGCAGTCATTGTGAGCATAAAATTCTTCATCACCGATAGTGATTGGTCGTCCATATTCAATTTCCATTGGTGCCATTTTAATGTGCTCCTTTTTGTTTTTGTGTCTGTCATGCTGAACTTGTTTCAGCATCTATCACTAAGATCCTGAAATGAATTCAGGATGACTAGGGTAAGGTTCTATCAGTCGTTTTACCGAGTCAAACTCGGTTTCACTCCTTCCAGAATGACACTTTATGTTCGAGAGAAAAGTCGAGAAGTTTAGTATTTTAAGCGGTTAGGCTGTAAAAATATTCTTCTTAGTATCATGATTGTTAGCTCTCGACACTTCGCTCGATTTGGATCCTGAATCAAGTTCAGGATGACATTCTTGGCGTGAATGTCAATTCTATCAAAAAAATCCCCCGAAGGTAAATCCTTTGGGGGTTAGTTTCGCATTAGGCGATAACCTTGGAAACCACGCCGGCGCCCACTGTGTGGCCGCCTTCGCGGATTGCAAATCTAAGGCCTTCTTCAAGTGCTACCGGAACGATAAGTTTAACTTTCATTTTGATGTTGTCGCCGGGCATAACCATTTCCGTGCCTTCCGGCAAAGTGGCTTCGCCGGTGACGTCGGTAGTCCTGATGTAGAATTGCGGTCTATAACCTGTAAAAAAAGGCGTATGTCTTCCGCCTTCTTCCTTGGTTAAGATATAAACTTCGGCTTCGAATTCTGTGTGTGGAGTAGTTGAGCCGGGTTTTGCCAAAACCTGTCCGCGCTCGACATCGTCTTTTTCGACTCCTCTTAGAAGTACCCCGATGTTGTCGCCGGCCTGACCTTCGTCGAGTTCTTTCCTAAACATCTCAACGCCGGTGACAACAGTCTTTTTGGTAGCCTTGATTCCGACAATCTCGATCTCTTCGTTAACTTTGACAATGCCGCGTTCTACTCTTCCCGTAACTACAGTACCGCGCCCCTTGATAGAAAAGACATCCTCAACCGGCATCAGGAAAGGTTTTTCGAGATCACGCTTAGGGGTTGGGATTTTTTCGTCAACTGCTGCCATCAAGTCTTCGATGGCCTTAACATTTTCTGCATCATCTTCCAGCGCTTTTTTGGCAGAACCGCGGATGATGGTAGCGTTTTTACCGTCGAATTCGTATTTGTCTAAAAGCTCGCGAACTTCAAGTTCAACCAAATCCAACAGTTCGGCGTCCTGCACCATATCACATTTATTCAAAAAAACTATAATTGCCGGAACGTTGACCTGACGGGCTAGAAGTACATGTTCGCGTGTTTGGGGCATTGGGCCATCCGGAGCGCTAACAACTAAAATAGCGCCGTCCATTTGTGCGGCGCCTGTGATCATGTTTTTGATGTAGTCTGCGTGACCGGGAGCATCAATGTGGGCATAATGCCTTTTTTCTGTTTCGTATTCTACATGGGTGATGTTAATGGTGATTCCGCGCTGTTTTTCTTCGGGGGCGTTGTCGATCTGATCGAAGGTTTTTTCCTTGGCCATGCCTTTTTTGGAGAGAACATGAGTAATTGCCGCAGTAAGCGTGGTTTTGCCGTGGTCGACATGACCAATGGTGCCGATATTAACGTGTGGTTTTTTTCTCTCGAATTTACCTTCAGACATAGTAACTTCCCGAACATAACATAAGCAGTAACTCACCGTGTGAGCCTACTGAAGTAGTCGGTATCGCATAGTTTATACTATTGTGGCGCGAAAATGCAAGTGGCGAATTAAGACGTTTAAATAGACGGGCTAGAAGATAACGGCTGGTCAACTTTCTTTTTTCCCTTCGACTACTCTCAGGGCCTTCGGCTCGCCTTCTTGAAATGGATTGATTACCTTTATTTCTTTAATTTTTAGAAAGTCTCGCTCGTTGTCTGTGGCAATTTCGTGAGTATTATTTGTTAATGCGGTTGCTGTAAGGTAAGCGTCAAAAATCCGATTACCGGTCAAGTTATGTTTTTTTATAAGTTCAAAACAAACATAATGCGTTTTGTTATTTGGAACTATAATTTGAAAACTTTGTACTAGTGAAAGTATAGCCTCTAAACCTTCTTTTAGGTTCAAAGGATGGGAAAAAGTTGAATGAGTGATGACCCTTAGTGTTTCCAGTATATTTTGATGAGCAATTTGAAGATCTTGAAGATTATCTTTTAAGAAATGCTTTGCCTGTTCATGCTTTGTTGAGTCTGCATTAATTGCGTAAATTAAGATATTGGAGTCAACGAGCATCAGAACTTAGGGTCGGGGTAAAAATCGTCCCTTGTTAAATTATCCAGTGGTGCACCTAAGTTGTGGGTTTTGAAAACTATTTTCTTAGCCTGTTTTTTAGCGTCTTTTTCCAAATATTCTTCCAGGGCGCGGTTAAAGATATCTTGCAACGTAGTATTGTCCTCATGCGCCTTTTTTTCGGCGCTTCTTTTAATGTTTTCTTTAAGACGAAGTGTTGTTCTAACTAGCATATTTCATGTATTTTGACATAAATATGACAATATGTCAATAACTTGATTTATTCCGACAAGAAAATGCAAGGGGGAAGTGCCAATCCAAAAGTTAGTCGGCGTCCAGCAAGTCAGAAGGTATATCAACCCCTGGGGGTAAATCTTTATGCCAGCTTAATTGAACTGGAAGCGTCTGATCAATACCTGACTTTTTTGCTGAAATAGCGGTCTCGATCGTACTGACAATGTGACCTCCATGGTCTAGCCAGTCTTCACTCTCTGCCTCACGTGTGTGAGGGTTTATAAGTTTTTCACCTTCCCAGAGAAAAGACCTACTTAATAATCTGTTGGATGCTGGTGTGTATATTACGAATGTAATGTAGTGGTCTTCCGGTGTCAAGAAAGTTCCAACTCTCACAATCAGAGATTTTGGTAGTTGATCAACTAATGGTGATACAAAGTTTCCGATGGCATCAATGATGTTAGATGCCGACTGTCTCTTTTGTTCTTTTTTCTTTTCTTCGACTTCGTCTATTACTTTTTTTGCTCCATTTATTAAACCCAAAGTTTCCTGAGCTGTTCGCTGTTGTTCAACTTTAGTCATATCAATCGGCGAATTATTACTTAAATCTAAGATAAAGTCAACGGATACTAGCTTTCGCTTTTCTCGCCCTTGGCTTTGGCAACTATTTTATCGGCGATGTTTTGAGGAACTTCATCATAGTGGGATGGCTCCATGTAGACAGAGCCGCGGCCCTGGGTCATAGACCTGAGGGTTGTGACATAGCCGGACATTTCGGCAAGTGGAACTAAGGCGTTGATGATAACAGAATTGCCATGGTGTTCCGAGCCGTGAATTTGGGCGCGTTTAGCTGATAAATCGCCAATAACATCACCCATAAATTCTTCCGGAATGGTAACTTCAAGTTTCATAATAGGTTCCAGGAGAACCAGATTTGCGCCTTTTGCAGCAGTTTCCAGGGCCATGCTACTTGCGATTTTGAAGGCGATGTCGGAAGAATCCACATCATGATATGTGCCGTCGTAAACTGCTACTTTCATATCTACCATCGGATAACCGGCCATAACTCCCATCTCCATTTTTTCGACCACTCCCTTTTGGATAGATGGAATAAATTCCTGTGGGATAGCGCCTCCTTTTATTTCGGAAACAAACTGGTAGCCTTCGCCCCGGGGAAGAGGCTCGACGCGCAGAAAACAATGACCGTACTGGCCGCGGCCACCGGACTGCTTAATGTATTTGCCTTCACCTTTTGCTATTTCCTTGATTGTTTCCCTGTATGCTACCTGCGGACTGCCGACATTGGCGGCGACGTTAAATTCCCGTTTCATGCGGTCTACCAAAATTTCCAGATGGAGTTCTCCCATTCCGGAAATGATGGTTTGGCCGGTTTCCGGATCTCCCTTGATTTTAAAAGTCGGGTCTTCTTCTGAGAGTCTTCCCAGGGCATAGCCCAGTTTTTCCTGATCGGCTTTGGTGGCCGGCTCAATTGCCAGGGAGATGACAGGATCCGGGAAAGAAATTGATTCCAGAACAACCGGAGCTGCGGGGTCGCAAAGTGTGTCGCCGGTGCCGGTTGATTTTAGACCAACAACGGCAACAATTTCACCGGCATAAACCTCCTGAATTTCCTCGCGGGTGTTGGCGTGCATTAAAAGAATTCTGCCAATTCTCTCCGTGTCGTGTTTGGTGCTGTTGGAAACGGACGTGCCCGACTTTAAGACACCTGAGTAGATTCGCACATAGGTAAGCTTACCGACGTGGGGATCAACCTGGATTTTGAAGGCAAGGCCCGCAAAGGTTTCCTCAACGGTTAATTTTTTCGTCTCTTTTTCGCCTGTTTTGGGGTTTGTTCCCTCTATGGTGCCAATATCCAAGGGCGAGGGCAAATATTCAACTACGGCATCAAGCAGAGGCTGGACTCCTTTGTTGCGAAGAGATGAGCCGGCTAAAACGGGAACAATTTTGTAATCGATTACGGCAGCTCTTAGCGCTTTTTTGAGGTCATCTACTGATATTTCCTCGCCACTGAGAAATTTTTCAATTAACTTATCGTCTGTTTCGGCAATTTTTTCGACCAGTTCTGCTCTGTATTTTTCGACATCGGCCTGCATGTTTTGAGGGACATCAGCTTCTTTAAATTCCTTACCTAGACCTTGGGCATCAGCTTCCCAAATAAATGCCTTACGGGTGATCAGATCAACGACTCCGATAAAGTCGTTCTCCTTGCCGATTGGAATGTTGTAGCAAACGGCAGGCGCGACAAGCCTTACGCGGATGGACTTTAGTGTTGCGAAATAATCGGCACCAAGTTTATCCATTTTATTGATAAAACAAATTCTTGGTACCTTGTATTTGTCCGCCTGGCGCCAGACAGTTTCGGATTGACTTTGTACTCCTTCTTCGGCGTCCAAAACAGTGACGCCGCCATCAAGTACGCGGAGTGACCTTTCAACTTCGGCAGTAAAATCGACATGGCCCGGGGTATCGATAATATTAACCCTTGTTTCGATTCCTTTAAAAGGGCCGGCTTTCGGTGTCCAAAAACTGGTAACTGCCGCAGAAACGATGGTGATGCCTCTTTCCTTTTCCTGGGCCATCCAGTCGGTAACTGTTGTTCCTTCATCAATATTGCCAAGTTTGTAAGTTTTACCGGTATAAAAGAGGACTCTTTCCGTAGTCGTAGTTTTGCCCGCGTCGATGTGGGCTATGATACCGATGTTGCGAATACGATCCAGTGGGTAGAGTCTAGAGTCTGATTTGGCCATGAGTCTGAAATTACTTTAATTTGGCGGAGGGACTGAGTGAACCGTTTGGGCTTTGATGCTCAATATTTTTAATTTCTGCTTTGATCTCGGCAATCATTGCTCGAAAAACCGAAATTTCTTCGTCCGCAAGTTCCCAGGCAGCATTTTCCTGCCAGCTTCCTGCAGAATCCTGGTAAGCCTGGCCGTATTTTGCCAGGGCGTCTTTTAGCTTGACCTGTTCAAGGTCTGCAAGTTTTAGCTTTAATTGCTTTAGTTTTTGGGCTCTTGAAATTGCCATTGTACGTTAATTGAACCTAAATTTCATTAGAGCAGAAAACAGTGATCTTTTCAAGCAGTTAAGCGAGGATTATATCTCTAACTCAAGATTTCTTCAAGTTCTTGAGCTTGAAGAAGTGATGGGAGATGATCTCATCCTAAAAGCTTTGAGACAGATTTACCATCTGAAGTGGGCGAAGGCTTTATTCGCCTCGGCCATGCGGTTCATTTCCTCTTTTTTGGAAATGGCATTGCCGGTATTCTGGGAGGCTTCTAAAATTTCCTGGGCAAGTTTGACAATCATTACAGGCTTATTTTTGAATCTTGCGCTAACATCTGGCAGGGGTCTGTTTACAGCTGCTTTAACCAGCCATGAAAGGGCCAGTGATTGACGCCGTGCGCCTCTTACTTCCATCGGCACCATATAGGAGGCTCCGCCGACACGCCTTGGCCTGACTTCCATCTTGGGTGTGATATTTTCAAGAGCCTTTTCGAAGGTTTTAACCGGGTCATGGCCCTGGCTTTTAACATGTCCAAACGCGCCATAGACGATTTTTTGGGCCAGGGATTTTTTGCCATCGCGCATCACCTTGTTGATCAGTTTGGCAACAACAAGATTCCCGTAAATCGGGTCTGCCTGTATTGGCTTTTTCTCAATCTTTCCTGATCTAGGCATTGTGCTCCCTTCGGTCGCAGTTATTAGTGATCCTTCGACTTCGCTCAGGACAAGTAAGTGATGAGTGATGAGTCATAAATTAACCTTTTGCGGCTGGTTGCGGTTGAGTTTGGGTTGCGGCAGCACCGACCTGAGCTGCTGCCTGTGCTCCGGTTACTGCTCCTGATTTTTTGGTTCCGTAAAGAGATCTTGACTGTTTTCTGCCGACTACTCCGGTTGTATCATATTTCCCCCTAACGATATGGTATTTGACGCCGGGCAAATCCTTGACCCGGCCGCCGCGGATTAACACAACCGAATGCTCCGCCAGTTCGTGGCCCATACCCGGAATATAAGCGGTAACTTCCTGTTTATTGGAAAGGCGAACCCTGGCGACTTTTCTGAGTGCCGAGTTTGGTTTTTTGGGGGTCATTGTTTTAACCACAGTGCATACTCCGCGTTTTTGGGGTGCAGAGTAGAAAACATAACGGTTATCTTTGGAGTTGAAAGCACGGCGGAGTGCCGTTGCTTTCACACGTTTTGATTTTGACTTTCTGCCGTGTCTAATTAACTGATTTATTGTTGGCATGATAATAATTTCAAATTTAAAATTGAAAATTTAGTTAGCAGATTATATCAGATAGCATCTAAAATTGAAAACCGCTCGTTATTGGATTTTAGCCCTTTCAGGGCTGGTTGGTATGAGCCTTCCGATTATATCAGCAGGTCGCCTTGCGAGACAGAAATCCTCGCAATTGCGCTCCTCTGATATTGCTTGACCGCTTATCATTGAATCTTAGCTCTTTCTGGACTGGTAGGAATTAAGCGGCCAATTATGACATTTTCTTTTAGTCCCAGAAGTTTATCGACTTTTCCTTCGATCGCGGCATCGGTGAGAACTCTGGTTGTTTCCTGGAAAGAGGCAGCGGAAAGGAAGCTTTCGGTGTATAGGGCTGCCCGAGTGATACCAAGAATTACCACTTGGGCGGTTGCCGGCTCTCCCCCTTCTGCCAAAACTTTAGCGTTTTCTTCCTGAAACCTGTTTTTGTCAATCAATTCACCAGGCAAAAGCACTGTATCTCCGGATGATTCAACCCGCACCTTTTCGCTCATCTTTTTAACAATTACTTCAAAGTGTTTGTCGTTGATAGCAACCCCCTGGCTTTCGTAAACCTCCTGGCCACCACTTATTATGTATTTTTGGGCAGATCTGAGGCCTGAAATTGCCAAAATTTCTTTGATATCCAGATAGCCGGTGGAAAGCGGTGCGCCGGCTGCTATAAGCTGGCCGCCTTCAACTGCAATTTCCGCGGTTGGAGGTATTTGGTATTCTTTCTCAACAGGCGGCTTTAAATTAGTACTTTTGACCTTTACAGTGTATTCGTTTTCTTCCTCAATTATTTTGACACGCCCGGCAATTTCTGAAATCTGAGCAACATATTTGGGGATTCTTGCCTCAAAAAGTTCTTCAACTCTAGGCAAACCCTGGGTAATATCAAGACCTACAATGCCTCCGGTATGGAAAGTTCTCATCGTTAACTGCGTTCCGGGCTCTCCAATACTCTGGGCAGCAATAACACCAACGGGAGTACCAATTTCTACTAATTTTCTTGTAACCAGATCCCGTCCATAACATAGGGCGCACAAACCATATTTTGCTTCGCAGGTTAGACTTGAACGAACTTCTATTTCTTCAATGTGCGCCGCTTCGATTTGTGAGGCGATTTTTTCATCAATTAAAGTATTTCGTAGTGCTATTGCCTTCTTTGATTTTGGGGGTAGAACATCGGCTGCTGTGACTCTACCGGTAATGCGTGTTGCAAACGGCGTTTGACGTTTATCCGACTTTGCGATAGTTATTGACTCTTTGCTCCCGCAATCATCAAGCCTGATGATGGCATCATGGGCAACATCGACTAATCTTCGGGTCAAATATCCCGATTCGGCAGTTTTGATTGCTCTATCTGCTAAACCTTTTCTGGCACCTCGTGCTGAAGTGAAGTATTCAAAAACCGAGAGGCCTTCACGGAAATTTGATTTAATCGGCAGGGGTACAATCTGGCCGGAAGGGTCGGTAACAAGACCGCGCATCGCCGAAAGCTGTTTAATTTGCTCGGCTGTTGCGCGTGAGCCCCCTGAATCAGAAATAATTTTAATAGAGTTGTCGGCGGCTAAATTCTTCCATGTTAAATCAGCAAGTTCGTTGGTAGTTGACAGCCAAACTTCCTGAGAAAGACGTCTCTGCTCATCGCGGGTGATTAAGCCCATCTTAAAGTTCCCTTCAATAGTTTCTACTTCTTTGTCGGCTCTTTGGATAATTTTTTCCTTTTCTTCGACTATAAAGCAATCAAAAACGGAGACTGAAAGTCCGGAATAGGTTGCTCCTTCAAAGCCCAGGCCTTTAAGTTTATCGATTAACTCACTTACTTGCTCTTCGGGCAACTGGTCTATGGCGGTATTTATGAGCCTTTTAATTGTTGCAGCGGAAATTGTTTCGTTGATAAACTTGAGTTGGTTGGGCAGTTGCATGTTGAAAAGGACTCTGCCCGTGGTTGTTTTTAAGATTTCTTTACCGATCCTGACATTTACATATTGTCTAACTTTAATCTTGTTGCAAGAAAGGGCAAGAAGTACTTCTTTTTCGCTTTCGAAAATTCCTTCATAAGGTGGTATTGACTCGTCAGGGGAAGTTAAATAATAGCTACCCAATGCCATTTCTTTATTCGGTAATGTGATAGGAGATCCATCGGCGGGACGAACAAGGTTTCTTGATGCCATCATAAGCTTAATAGCTTCTTCTTTGGCCTTTTCTGAAAGAGGGACATGAACAGCCATTTGATCTCCATCGAAATCAGCGTTGAAACCTGCACAAATACAAGGGTGAATGCGGATAGCATCACCTTCAATTAGTATCGGGTAAAAAGCCTGGATTCCCAGACGGTGAAGTGTCGGTGCGCGGTTCAGAAGAATCGGATGGTTTTTGGTAATCTCTTCCAAGATATCCCAAACTTCTGCGGAGCGTCTTTCCAAGAAATGTTTGGCGCTTTTGACATTGGGAGCAAAACCCCGCGCAATAACCTCACGAAGAACAAAAGGCTTGAACATTTCAAGTGCCATTTCTTTAGGGATACCGGCACGGTTTAGGGCCAGTTCCGGTCCGACAACAATTACAGAACGGCCGGAATAATCAACGCGCTTGCCTAAAAGATTCTGCCTGAATCTTCCCTGCTTGCCGCGAAGCATATCGGACAAGGATCTAAGTTCCTGGGAAGCTCTGACTGATTTTACCCGCTGGGAATCTATAAGTGCGTCAACCGCCTCCTGTAGCATGCGTTTTTCGTTTCTCAAAATTATTTCCGGTGCACCAAGTTCGATAAGCTTTTTAAGACGATTGTTTCGGTTAATTACTCTTCGGTAAAGATCGTTAAGATCAGACGTTGCAAAACGACCGCCGGAAAGTTGAACCATTGGTCTTAAATCCGGGGGCAAAACAGGTAAGGTTTTTGTAATCATCCAAGTGGGGGTAATTCCGGCTTTTCGCATATTCTCTACAACGCGAAGTCTTTTAGTTGCTTTAATGTGGCGCTGGCCGGTAGTACCTATTATTTCTTCCCTTAGCGAAACTGCCAGTTTAGCCATGTCGATTTTTTCAAGAACCTGAGAAACAGCTTCCGCCCCCATCCCGACTTTTAAGAAACTTTCTGCGTCGTAATCGGCAAGCTTTAAGTACTCTTCTTCTGAAAGAAGATCAAATTTTTTGACGGCTTGTGCCATATCCTTGATGTTTTTATAAATTTCCTCAAGCCTTGCGATTTCCTGGGAGTTTTCTTCCTTAAGCTTTGCCGCTTTCTGGCGGTGGGACAGCTGAATTTCTTCAACTTTCAAGTCCGAGTGTTCTTTTCCCTTACCTGTTCCTTTGATATTTGCGATTTCTTTTTTGGCTTCTTTCTGGGCATCATCAAGAATATGCTTTAGGACAGCTTCTTGTTCTTTTCGCTTTTTTTCAAGTTCCTCGTCCAGGTTTTTAAGTGTTTCTTTTTTCTTGTCGTCATCAATATCTACTATCAGATACGAGGCAAAATAAACTACTGCATCCAAGCTTCTTGGGGAAAGATCCAGGATAAGACCAAGTTTTGAAGGAGAGCCTTTAAAAAACCAGTTATGGACAACCGGGGCTGCCAGGGTTATATGGCCCATTCTTTCCCGACGGACGCGTGACTGCGTTACTTCTACCCCGCATTTGTCGCAAATAATTCCACGGTAGCGAATCCTTTTATATTTACCACAGTAGCATTCCCAATCTTTGGTAGGACCAAAAATTCTCTCATCGAAAAGACCATCCTTTTCGGGTTTTAGAGTACGGTAATTAATGGTTTCAGGCTTAGTAACTTCACCTCTGGACCAGCCCTTGATATCTTCGCCTGACGCCAGCACTATCCTTATTGATTCAAAATCTATTAGTTCGTTCATACTGACTTTGGATTTATTTCATCAAGTTCCATCGCGCTTTCGCCCTTTTGCAGTTCCTGGGCTACGGAAACTATTTCTTCGCCTGATGCCTGCGCAAGTTCATGGGCGCGTTTTGAAATTTCTTCCTCTTTTGGCTCAACTTTTTCTTCTTCGGCAGTTTTGACTCCTAGAGTCTGGACATTTAAAGACAGACTATTTAATTCTTTAACCAGAACCTTGAATGATTCGGGGATTAGTGCCTGGGGAATTTCTTCCCCTTTAATGATTGCCTCAAAAGCTTTGGCCCGGCCAACCACGTCATCTGATTTAATGGTAAGCATTTCCTGCAGGGAGAAAGCTGAACCATAAGCTTCAAGTGCCCATACTTCCATTTCGCCCAATCGTTGACCACCCATTTGAGCTTTTCCGCCCAAAGGCTGTTGGGTAATCAGGGAATAAGGACCTGTTGAACGGGCGTGAGTTTTATCCTCGACCATATGAATAAGTTTGAGGATATAGGCATTGCCGACAACAATCGGCCTGTCAAAGGCAAGGCCGGTTCGGCCATCGTAAAGTGTGGTCCTACCATCTATGGGAAGATTTGCGGCTTTAAGTTCTTTAATAATTTTCGCCTCATCAACGTGCTCAAAAACAGGTAAGGCAACTTTGTAATTAAGCTTTGCCGCTGCCCACCCCAAGTGAGTCTCCAGAAGCTGGCCCAGATTCATGCGGGAAAGGACGGAGAGCGGACTAATGATGATATCAATCGGTTTGCCGTCCTCGGTATGGGGCATGTCGGGTTGCGGCATGATTTTGGAAATTACTCCCTTGTTGCCATGCCGGCCTGCAAGTTTATCGCCAACTACGACTTTGCGCATTTGAGCAACACGAACTATGATTTTGGAAAGTGCCCCGTGTTCAAGCTCATCACCTTTGTCGCGGGCAAGAATTTTAACGTCGATAACTGTACCTTTTTCTCCGTGAGGAACCCTGAGAGAAGTGTCACGAACTTCTCTGGCCTTTTCACCAAAGATGGTGCGAAGTAGCCTTTCCTCTGCTGTCAATTCAGTTTCTCCTTTCGGCGCAATTTTACCGACTAAAATATCGTTGGGGGCAACTTCTGCCCCAATTACAACAATGCCTTCTTCGTCTAGGTTAGCCAGGCCTTCTTCCGAAACATTGGGAATATCTCTGGTCGTTTCTTCGGGGCCCAATTTAGTTTCAACAACAGTAGTTTCGTACTCCTCGATGTGAATTGATGTTAAGATGTCTTCTTTTACTAATCTGTCTGAGATCACTATGGCGTCTTCATAACCTAAACCGTCAAAGCTCATGTAGGCAATCGTCAGGTTTTGGCCAAGAGCAAGTTCACCTTCATCGGTTGCAGAACCGTCGATTAAAACATCGCCTTTTTTTACTTTTTGACCAAAGACTACCCGGGCTCTTTGGGAATAGCAGGTGCTTTGAGGGGACCTGTTGAATTTCTGAACTGGGAATGTAATTTCATCCTTGCCTTTGGTTTTTAGAATAACCTTTTTACTGTCTACATATCTTACTTCACCATCCTGCGGGGCCATGATTGCCCTACCCATATTTTCGGCAACAATCTTTTCCATGCCTGTTCCGATTACAGGAGATGCCGGTTTGATAAGAGGAACTGCCTGGCACTGCATATGAGTTCCCATTAAGGCGCGGTTCGTTTCATCGTGTGCCAAAAACGGGATGAGAGAGGCAGACGTACCAACTACCTGTCTGGGTACTACATCGATGAAGTTGACCATGTTTTGGGGAGCAGTTGTGAATTCACCGTGAAAGCGAACCGGCACACGCTCGTCTGTGATATAACCTTTAGCATCTACATTGATTTGGGCATGAGTGATGTAGTAATCTTCTTCGTCATCTGCAGTTAAGTAAACTATCTCATTTGTAATTTTTGCCTTGCCGTTTTTATCTTTTATAATTTTACGATAGGGAGCTTCCAGGAATCCGTAGTCGTTGACCTGGCAATAAAGTGCCATATAGGTAACAAGGCCAATATTTGGCCCTTCGGGTGAGCGAATCGGGCAAATGCGCGAGTATTGGGAATGGTTAATGTCTCTAATTGAAAATGCGGCACGTTCTCTGGCAATACCTCCGGTTCCCATGACAGTCAGGCGCCTAAGGTTATCGAGTTCGGAAAGTGGATTGGTCTGGTCAAGAATCGTAGAGAGTTGGGATGAACGAAAAAATTCATTGATAGCCGAAATAATCGGCCTGGCATTAATTAGGGAAGCCGGTGACGGAATTTCTTCCTCAACCGAGGCAAGGCTCATACGCTCTTTGATAACACGCTCGATACGAAGCACGCCGATTCTGAAAGCATTTTGGGCAACAAGTTCACCAACTCGACGAAGTCTTCTATTGCCAAGATGATCAATATCATCAAGTTTGCCATCTTGTGCAATCAATTTAAAAAGATATGCAATTGAACCAACGAAATCGGACGGGGTTAGAATCTGGCTATCAGCGCTTGCCGGGAGTTCGGTCAATTTTTCCTTAATATGCTTTAGTCTTTTTTCGATCTTGTAACGGCCGACTTTCCCTAATGCGTAACGTCTTTCATTAAAAAACATACTTTCAATTAGAGATTTAGCGTTGTCTAAGACAACATGATCCCCGGGGCGCATTCTTCGATAAATTTCCAGAAGAGCTTCTTCCTGGTTCGTGGTTACGTCTTTTCCCAATGTATTTTTGATAAGTTTTTCATCCTCACCTTCCAGCACAGGTTTAAAAAGCTGAATGATTGACTCTGTATCCGAAAAACCGATTGCTCGCAGGAAAGTGGTCACGGGAAATTTTCGACGCCTGTCTATTTTAACCGTGATGATATCGTTTTTTGTGATTGCAAACTCGAGCCAGGATCCGCGAAGCGGCCTGATCTCGCAGTTATACAGGGTTTTGCCGGTGGAAGGGTCAATTTCTGCGGAGTAGTATACCCCTGGGGCGCGCACGAGCTGGGTGACAACCGCACGTTCAATACCGTTTATGATAAAGGAGCCCTTTTCCATCATCATCGGCAAATCGCATAAAAAGACTTCCTGGGTATTTTTGGTTCCTGTCTGCTTGTTGATAACAGTAGCTTCGACTTTCAGGGGGGCATCGTACGTTAAGCCTTTTTTTGAGGCTTCTTCCGGGGTGTGTTTTGGTTTACCGAGGTTGTACTTACCAAAAGTCAGAGAAAAATTTTTGCCTGTAAAATCTTCGATGGGGGAAACTTCAGCAAGGACTTCCTCAACTCCGTCTTGCAAAAATTGCTCAAAGGAATCTCTTTGGACTTTAACCAGATCAAGTTCAGGCAGATTAACATCTCTGATTTGTCCCCACCAGATACGATTTGTCACGGGTAAAATTTGCTCCTTTTTTAATTTTTATTCTATTTTTGGCCGAGATCGGCGCAAGCAGGAAATGGCGCGAGTTAGCCTTTTTTCAAATCGGCGGACTTTTGAAAATACTTTTTGGCTGGATTAAAATCGGTCACAGGAATCTCTAAATACAACAAAAAGAAGAAGGTACAAAAATGTACCCCTTCTAAAGGGTTATGTTAGATTTATATCACGCTTAAAGGTTATTTGTCAATACTTGCTTATTTAAGTATGAACTCTTGCACATTCTGATTGTGCTCTTGGGCGGTTTCAGCATAGTGAGTCTTGCCTTCCAAGTCATGAAGATAATAGTAATAGTCAGTATCGACGGGATTTGCTACCGCCGAAATTGAATCAATCCCCGGATTAGCTATTGGGCCAGGTGGTAGGCCTGCATTTAAATATGTATTATAAACAGATCTCGCGCTTGTATATTGATCTTGCGTTACTTGTGGCCACCATGTTTTTTGGGAAGAATCGTAGCCTAGCGCATACTGGATTGTCGCATCTACCTGAAGGGGCATCCCGGCTTTTATACGATTTACGAGGATTCCGGCAATTGTCGGCTTTTCATCTTTTGTTTTGGCCTCGCGTTCGACCAGGGATGCCAAAATGATGACATCCTTGGCACTTAAATCATTTTTCTTCCCAATTTCAAGCATTTGTTGCGTAACTTTTTGGTCAAAAGTTGTTCTTAGTTTCTGGACAATTTGACGGGCTGTGGCATCTTTTGGAATGAGATAAGTATCGGGGAACATATAACCTTCTTCGGCAGTCTTTATATATTCGCTTTTGTCGAAAGCGTAAACATTGTTTGCACCAAATTTAAGCTTTTCTTCGATTTTGGCTGCCTGCTCTTCAATGCGAAGACCCTCCGGCAGGGTAATCCAAACATCCAGTACACCGTGAGTTAGCTCTTGTGCAATCTGGCGCGAGGACATGGCGGAGCTCAGGCGAAAATCGCCTGCCTGAATGTTTTTAGCAATTCCCATACGCCCGACCAGCAGCCGGAAAGCCAAAGCATTTTTGATTAGATTTTCCTTTTCCAGATTTTTGGCTATTTCAACTACAGGCTCACCGGGGTGAACTACAAAAATTTGAGATGACTCTTGAGGATTTTTTGAGACAGGTTCAAGGCCAAAATTGTAGATACGGTTGAGAGTGACTGGCGCTGCAACCAGTATAATAAAAATTGTTGCAAACGATATTAACTTCTTGCGATTTTTAAACATTATTCTCTCAAATGGGCCCTTCTATATTTTCCTCTTCTTTTGTCAAAAATGAAAATTCGTCCGCAGGAACAGACTACTTTTTGCGAATTGTCTTTGAGATCGAATTTTTGTCCCAGGGAAAGATTTTTACCACAGCCGACACATTTCCCCTGCAAAAGGATCCAGGCCTGAACGGGAGCAAAAATTCTTTTAATCATATCTAAATTTAGTCATCGCGAGTTGAGTCTGACTCGACGTGGCGATCTAGATTGCTTCGTCATCCTTCGAGAAACTTAGGATTCCTTGTAATGACAATGTTGAATATCATTATTTCGAGTCCAAGTAACTTTGCAAAATAAAGCTTGCTGCCATTTCATGTTCTTTTGCGCCTCTTTTTTTCTTAGGTACTTGCAGTTTTATCATTGATGCGCGCGCCTGTCTAGATGTTAAGGTTTCGTCCCAAAAGATGATCTTGAGTTGTGAGTTCTGGATCTTAAGTAGTTTAGCAAATTTTTCAAAAAGTGAGCGAATTTTACCTTCCACAACTCCTAATACAACTGTGTCGGCGTTGATCTCTTTGCAGATCTGGTTAACCTTTGTTACTGCTTCATTTATCGATTTGTGTTTGATGGTTGTATAGGGTGACGCAAGTAATCCTTCGGAGACTGCAACCCCTGTTGTCTTTTGCCCTAAGTCAATTCCCAAAAGCATGTGGATATTGTCAGGTCAAACCAAAAAAATGTCAAACAGATTCAATTTAAATTGTATTGGGGAATAAGTGTATGCAGTTATTATCTTGAGGCGTCTGTTCGTTCCGGCATTTACCACGCCTATCCCCACTTCGCCCTATGTAAGGACAGCCGACTTCGCGCGAGTCATCATTATTCACAGTTACCGAAGCCTCAACGAATCTGATTCGTTGCGCCGGTTCCGCACCAATACAATTTATCTTAAACGCGGCGATCGCTTGTCTTGGAACTTCCGGAGTCATTTGACTACAAAATGTAGTACTGATACTTTCAAAAGTCAAATTAAAGAGGTAATGACTACGAGGCGTTTGGTGTTGATGCCGGGGGGGACGCAGGTCATGAGGGTGAGATTGCGGCCGTTTGCGGAAATCGGGGCCAGGACCGAAAGATCGTTGGGGTCGACAATTTTTGAGTACTGGACGACAAATTTGAGGTTTTTACCTTCAACGTCGGCGATAACTTCGTCCCCTATTTCAAGTGATGGTAGTTTTGTAAAAATCGTTTTGTAATCTTTGGGGTCATTAAAAACAGGTAGCGCTGAGTGACCTGTTATAAAAGCGTTGCCTACGTCGCCCGGAATTGCGGTTTTTGGGAAAAGAGCCAGGTTTTTTTGAAAAAAAAGAGAGTCTACAATAACTTGCGCTTTGTCGATCTTTAATTTTGGAATTGTTAAATAAAACTGGGCGGGGCGGGAAGCGGAGTATTGATTTTTATCATTTGCGGGCGCGGTAGTAAAATAAGTAAAGCCATCCAGATCTTTAACTACCTGAATATCTCCTGAGACGAGCAAGCCGGGTGAGATAACCTGATTTTGAGCCACAGGATTCTGGACTTTGGTCCCTAAAGTTTTGCTTGTTGAAACTTGCCAGATAACTGCGGGCCCAACGGCAAAAAGGACCGCAAGTATTCCTAGAGAAAGTAAAAATATTGAAAAAGCTCTGTCAAATTTTTGACGTTTTTGCTGGTGTTTTTGTTGTTTTACAAAATCCTCATACTCTTTTGAGTATATCTGAAGACTCATGTAGTGGTTTCTATTTTTATCGTGACTTTTTCTTCTGTTTTGGGAATTTTTGGAGCAAGCAGAAACCCCGGTGAGAAATCGATGCTAACATCCGTGATTTGGGGGTTTTGCATTAAAATATCGCGCACTTGTTTTTCGCCTTTGCCGGCGATTGTACTTTTTAAGTCATTTTCGTCCAGTTTTGGGATAAAGTTTGCCCTAAATTTGCCGACTAAATTAAGTTTCCCGCCTGAAGCTTTCGAGTTTAAGGAAAGAACCTCGATGTTTTGGGGTTTTGCCTCAAGTTCCTGGGGTGCATCTTCATTGGCAATAGCAGATAGTAATTCATTAAGTTTTGATTGTTCATAAGTAATAACACTCGCCGTAACATTCATATCCAAGTTGAAAAGAGTAGCCTCCTCATCGACCTTTTTATCAAATTGTTTCTTAGTAACATCAATTGTGATGGCATCATCGCCAATCACTTTGTCAGGATTTGAAGATTTTAGATTCTCTATGGATTTTTCTTTGAGCTCCGAGCTCAAAGATTTGTCAAGCTTATCCATATCGCCTGTTGAAACGACTGTTATTTCTTTTTCGTCACCTCCGGAAAATGCGTTGTCATTTCTTGCAGAATAAAGCAGAGAGTCGTATTGTTGGAAGTTGAAATCGGTGCCGGAGGCAAGATTGGCCTCCGGGCCAAAATCTGCAGCAGTCACAGCTACCTGCTCCTGTCCCGGCTGAGAGGCACTTCGGGAAGCAATCTGTATGCCTGAATCAAGGTTAAATTTAATACCTTGTGGTGAAATGATTGTTGTTTTGGCGGGAAAAGTGGTTTGTGATGTAGTCCAGTTGAAAACTGTCACCTGGCCTTTGGAGTTATTACCTAATTTCTTTTTGCCTGTTGGTACTCCTTTTTGACTACCTTGGGTTCTTGCCGAAATTGTCTCGCCGGCAACTTGTTTACTGTCAAAATTTGATTCGCTGCCAACAATAACTTGGGCGCTGAAATTTTCTTCCTGCGGCTGGGATTTAACACGAATTGTAACCTGGGCGCGGGAAATGGTCTGACCTAAAATAAGACTAGACATGAGGAAAATGGCAATAAGGACAATAAGGGCTACAGCAATTTTACGAGGGGAATCCTGCTTTTTAAAAATTCCGGTTATTTTTTCAAACCAGGCGAGTGTGAGGATCTGGTCAAGAATGCTGACACCCGGGGTTTTTGGCTGTTTGTTTTCGACTTCTGCCGGCTTTTCTTTGGTTTGCTCCGGAGGCACGTGGGGTAATTTTGGCTGGGGCAGGGCAGATAAAGATGCTTCACGTTGCCCAACAACATTTTCTTGTGTCTTGTCTTTTAAGATGTCTTCCCCTTCGACAAATCCGAATTCGTCGGGCTCTTTTACCTCTTTTGGAACTTTATTCACCGGCTGCGCGCTAACTTGCGTAGCTACCTCATGACCGAGAATATCGGCTCCTTGTGCAAAGGCAACAGATTCTGCAAGCTCCCTTTCGCTTAAGTATTCAATCCTGGGTTCTTGTGTGAATAAATCCGAGAGATTGGAGTCTTGCAACTTTCCCATAATGTGTGAGTCGTGTTCGCCAAAAATAACAATTCTTGATGGGAGGGCTTCTTTGGCATCAAGGCTTTTTATAAGTTCCACAACTTTTTCAGGTGTTTGGTTTGTTCTGGTCTGAGTAGATGCTGTAACCTGATTATTTTTGATTAAGTGTGCCTCGCACAAATTTTCAAAAAGACCTACGCAAATAACGTTTGGTGCTGCACCCTCCTGGCTTTTTAGGTAGTTTTTGATTGAAACGGAAAGAGGAACAAAGGCCTGGGCTTTTAATTCTAAATCAGAAGACATACTCTCTAGGAGCCTGGAAGTTTCTGAGGAGACCTGACCGTCATCAAACCAATTTCGCGACAGGCCAAAGACAACCTGAGAAACGTCACTTTTAGCCTCTTCAGACGCCTGGTCTATAGCAACAGCTGCCTGATGCACCAAATTTTCCGGGTCTTTGAATTTGGCTTCGGCATAACCCAGAACCTGGATACTACTTTGCCGAAAAGCCCAGATAAGAGCGAGTACTTTTTCCGGTGTAATTGTCAGGGAAAGATAATTTTCGTTAACCGGGTTTTTCTTTTTGAAAATTGAGTTGGGACTAAAAAGCGCCATATACCAGTATCACAAATTATATCCTATGGCCACACTTTTTTTCGTGGGCGAAATTTATTGTGTGGGTGGGGCACTTGTTGCAGAATCCGGCGGTGGTGCAGTCGGGTCACTTCCTACTGGGGACTGGAGAGGAGAAGCTTCTGCCGTAGACTCATTTATTTGTCCGAAACTGCCCGATGATTTGGTAGCCTGAGAGGGCTCTTCGATAATCTCTTGCGAGGTAGTGCTTGCCGGCTCGGTTGTTTTTTTGTTGATAATAAAGAACCAGATCAGGGCAGCAATGATAACTAGAAGAGATATTATACCCGCTGCAATGCCGATTATTTTAACTTTTGACGATTTAGAATCGTCAGTGGGCACACCTATGGGATTGACCGGTTGTGGAGGCGGGGTAAACGGCGCCGGGTCAGGTTGAGGGGGTGGAGGCACAGGCCCTCGAGTCTGCAGATTTGAATCGGTAGTAAAACCGTCTCCTGCGGGAGGCGGTTGGTAAGGCGAGGATCCCGTCGGGGGTACTGACGATTGGTTTGCGGGTACGCTTGGAAGAGGCGAGACACCGATGGGAGACTGTTGTCCGTTTGAGTCCTGGGTTGCGACCACAAATTGCCCCGGTTGAATCGGACTTTGTGTGCCTTGAGGGTTTTGTTGATTTTTATCGTTATTGTCTGGGGCAGTCGGGTCCATGTCTAACTTTAAGGAGACACCAAAGGTTTCTCCTTAATATTCCTCTTCCTTTAGAGGAAAATTTGAACTAGCAAAGCCAGATTCAAATTAGATTATATTATAATTTACCAGTCAATTGTAGCATAAACCCTGCGGATATTTGCACCTGCCGATTCTTCCTTTATTATTTTAAAAGATTTGAGCTGACCGGTTGAGACGCAGTGAGGCCCGCCGCAGAATTCTTTTGAATAAGCAGAATCTATATCATCACCTGATGAAATATAATAGACACTAACCAAATCTCCATATTTCTGGTCAAAAAGTCCAATTGCGCCGATTCCTTGCGCTGCTTCTTTCGGCATTGATTTTTTATAGACCTTGAGGTTTTCTTTTATTTTCTCATTAACGATATCTTCGACCTTTTTGATTTGTTCATCTGTCATCTTCTGGTTGTGGGAAAAATCAAAGCGCAGACGCTCTACGGTAATATGAGAACCCGTTTGATGGACATGGTGTCCTAAAACCTCGCGAAGGGCCTGATGTAAGAGATGGGTAGCCGTATGTAATTTTGCGGCTGTTTTGGTTTGAGTAACCAGGCCGCCTTTGGTTTTAGCTGATGCAGCTCGTGATGTTTGTTGATGATCCTTAACTAATTTTTCAAATCCTTTGATATCGACTTTCTTACCAATTTCAGCTGCCAGCTCAATAGTCAACTCTATCGGAAAGCCGAAGTTCTGGTAAAGGTCAAAAGCACTTTGTGAAGAAATTTCACCTTGGATTTTTTCAAAGTTTTTCATGCCTTGCTCAAGTGCCTTTTTAAATTTTTGCTCTTCTTTTTCCAGTTCCTGGGCGATTGATGTCTGCTCGATGAGCTTTGGATAAAAATCACCATAAGTTTTAACAACTATTTCTGCCAAAGGTTTCAAAAAGTCCTCGTTTATTTTGAGTAGCGATGCGTGGCGAATAAAACGGCGAATCAGACGACGAAGAATATAGCCGCGCTCGACGTTGGATGGCGTAACTCCATCGGAAATTAAAAAAACGGATGCGCGGATATGGTCTGCAATAATACGGGCGGATTTTGTGTTAAAGGCCTGCGACAGTTCCTCGATTTTTGACATCAGAGGTAAGAAAACATCTGTTTCGTAAACAGAAGGAACATTTTGCAAAACTGCCAGAATACGCTCAAGCCCCATGCCGGTATCAACATTTTTTTGCTTTAGAGGAACGTATTCAAAACTTGTGACTTGTGACTTGTGACTTGTGACTTTTTTCTCGTACTGCATAAAGACATCGTTCCAGATTTCCACGAAGCGCTGACTGTTTGCTGATGGATCGACGGGTCCGGGGGTTTTTGGATTAAGATCGTAGAACATTTCGGTATCAGGACCGCATGGGCCTTCTTGCCCGACCGGGCCCCACCAGTTGTCTTTTTTGCCGTATTTAAAAATATGATCTTCGGGCATGCCCAGCCGGCGCCAGATATTGAACGATTCTTCATCAAATGGCGCATCGTTGTCTCCTTTGAAGACTGAGACATAGATACGTTTTGCATCGAGTTTAAGTTCGTTAAGCAAGAATTCGTGGGACCAGGTGATTGTCTCTTTTTTCCAATACCCGCTTTGTCCTATGCCGTCAGGCGAGGCAGGGTCGCCAAGCGACCAGTTGCCAAGCATTTCAAAAAAAGTATTGTGCACAGCGTCGCCCACTTCATCGACGTCATCGGTGCGAAGACAACGCTGGATATTGGCAAGGCGCTGACCTTCAGGATGGGACTGACCAATCAAGTATGGGACCAATGGATGCATACCAGCTGTTGTAAAAAGTACGCGCTGGGTGCCAGCAAGCTCTACTGATTCATCTGGAACCAAAGATGCCGAAGGGATAATTTTGTGTCCTCTATCTTCAAAAAACTTGAGATATTTTTGCCGAAGCTCTGCCGATTTCATTTGGGTTAATTATATCTTAAAAGAAATGAAAACCTAAGATTCTGATCGGCGTTTGCGTAAAAGTCTAACTTTCCTGGCTCTTATGACGGCGGCGGAAGAAGAAGTGGCGGGATTTTTTCTGCGCTTGTAGAGATTGGTTAGAAGCTTGATTCTGAAGCTGATTTTGGTCTGGATTTGATAAAACCTGTGAGGCAACTTGCTCGACCTCTTCTTTTACTTCCTGAACTTTTTCCTCAACTGCTTTACGAGCTTGATCTACTTTTTGAGCCATTTCCTTTTTACCCTTTTCTACCTTTTCTTGCACGTCTTCTTTTACATCTTCAAATTCCTCGCCCATTTCATCCAAAGCTTTTGCTGCTTCACTGAGAAGTTGGTCTTTAATTTTTTGGCCGGTTTTGGTGGTGAAAAAGTAGGTTATGGCAGCACCAACTATGACCCCTGTGAGAAAAGACGAGGCACTGCTGTTATTTGCTCGATCGTGACTATGATTGTGGTCGTGGTCGCTCATTTTTATCCTTTAAATGCTGGATTCTTTTTATTAAATGGGCAATTCCTGCGCCGGTTGCAACGGCTGCAAACAGGTTGCCTGCAGATTCCACAGGTTTTTTAACCTGTTCTACGATATTGTCGGTATCCTCGACAAGCTTATTCATTCTTGTTAAGGTTTTTCGCAAATCTTTGAGAACAAAAAATGCCTGGAAGCCTATAACCAGCAGGAAGATAGTAAGAATAACTATAACAGTCAGAATAACGGCTTGTGTTATATCCATGGACAGGATTTCGCCTAACGCTTATAGACTAATGACTAATGCATGTGCGCTTTAGCGTAAGGAATGTATACTTTGTGGAAAACATTTTGTCAATGTGTGTGCTAGGTCTTCATCTTACCAAACGGATAGTTCTTGTAATTCTGGATTTGGGGGATAAACGCTTTGCGGCTACGATTTCTATTGTGTTTTTGCCTTCGGTAAGAGTGTACTGGTAAGTAAACTTTCCTTCCTCATCAATCGGGACAAATTGCCCATTTACCGAAACCGTTGTGTCTTTTTCTGTATTACCCTTGATTATAATTACTGGTACAGAGGTTGTTTCATCGTCGCCTGGCGATGTAATGTCCACTCTGGGAGCAGATAGAATTGAAGAGTATTGGAGAGTCAAGTAGGCAACGAACGTTAGTATCGCTAGTGCGAAGATAAGATTAATTAGTCTTGAAGGTGTTAAATAAAGACGTTTTTTAGTTTCGGCACTTATTGTTTTTTTAGGATACTTTCTCTCATCAAATTCCCTTCTGTAAAGGGCCTGCAATTTTTGGGGATCAAGCCCGAGATAGACTGCATAGCTTGTGATAAAACCTTTAACAAAAGTCGGTTCGGGTAGTTCCTGCCAAGTCTCGCTTTCAAGAGCCATCAGGTGTTCAATTTTAATTGCCAGATCATTGGAGGCTTTTTTGAATGAGATTCGCTTTTTAATCCGACCTGCCTTTAATGTTTCGCCAAATTTCCCCATTGATTTTTCACTGTCTATATTATGATGCTTCGGTTTGTGAAGCAGCGTGGGTGGCAAAATAATCGTCGGGGTTTTTGACCAAAACGTCTCTTGGTTTTGCGCCCTCACCCTGTCCAACTACGCCCGCTTCTTCTAAAGTATCCAGGAGTCTGGCTGCACGGGCATAGCCGATTCGCAAGCGCCTTTGGAGAAGTGATGCCGAGGCCCGATCATATTGGCAGACAGTGCGCACGGCTTCCTCAAAAAGTTCATCTTTTTCACCTTCCAATCCTTGGCCGCCTCTGGTTTTGCCAATTGGCATATGAATTACTTCTTCGGTGTATTCCGGCGCAATGCCCGAGCGTTTAAGAAAACCGATAAGGTTTCTAATTTCGGTATCGGAAACAAAGACACCCTGAATTCTCATAGGCTTTGAGGCATCCGGCGGAACATAAAGCATGTCGCCCTTGCCTATGAGTTTTTCGGCACCTGGCTGATCAATGATAACCCGCGAATCGATCATTGAAGAAACGTTAAAGGCAATTCTGCATGGAATGTTCGCTTTAATTATACCGGTTATAACATCAACGGAAGGCCTTTGGGTGGCAATAACCAGATGAATTCCGGTAGCTCTGGCCATGGCTGCAAGGTGAACGATAGTATCTTCCACTTCGCGAGGCGCAAATTCCATTAAGTTCTGCAACTCATCAATAACTATAACGATATACGGCAGAGCCTGAAACCCAGAAAGTTCGTTATAGGCAGCGATATTTCTCACTTGAGCATCATGGAGAAGCTTGTAACGGCGATTCATTTCTGCTATTGCCCATTTCATGGCCGAAAGAATTTTTTCAGACTCCACGATGACGGGAGTCAAAAGATGAGGAATGTCATTATAGTCGGTCAGCTCGACACGTTTGGGATCTACCAAAATAAATTTAACTTCCTGAGGGCTTGCTCTGAAAAGAATGGTGGCAATGATTGTATTGATAAGTACAGATTTTCCTGATCCGGTTGTTCCGGAAATTAATACGTGCGGCATTTTGGCAATATCGGTAATGACCAAGTCTACTGCCACATCAAGCCCCAAACCAACTGCCAATTTCGATTTATTTGATTGCATGTTTTGGTTTAAGAGGATGTTTTTTAGAGAAACAACTTCTGATGATATATTAGGTATTTCGATACCTACCAGTGATTTTCCCGGAATAGGAGCTTCAATACGCACATTGCCTGTTTTTGTCGCCAAGGCCAGGGCCAAATCGTTCTGGAGAGTTAAAATTTTTGAGAGTTTTGTACCTGAGGGAATTTTTAGGGCGTACTGGGTAACGGTCGGGCCCGGGTTAACTTCCGCAACAGTCGCAGTTATTCCGAAACTTTCCAGTGTCTTTTCGATAATCTGGGCATTTTGTTTGACATTGCCGCGATTAGCCTGACCTCCTTTTGCATCTGAAAGCAAAGAAAGCGGTGGGTATTCCCAGACCTGGGAAGCGGCAGGAGTGTTGAGAATAACTGATTGGGACAGATCCAAGGCTGATTTCCCTTCGATTTCTTTGATTTGTGGTTTCCCTTGATCATGCGACAGGGTTTTGGTTACAAACTTGGGTTTAGGTGGACCGAAAATTTTAATTCTGGCAGTTTTTAGAGCATTTACGATCTTTTTATAAATACTGACAATGGCGGATGCAGCCTGATCAAGGCTTGTGTTTAAAGTGACAAAAACTGCCACCCAAAAAGTAAAAAACAGGACAAAAAATCCACCAATGGGGGTAAGTGTTGATTTGACAACTTGCCAGAGAGTACTCCCAAGTATACCTGATGCTGTTTGTGAAAGTGGTGAGATCATTGCCACAAAGGACAGAAGTGCTGCTACTGCTCCGAATAGAACATTGATTCTTGTGAACTTTGATTTAATAGAAAACAGGGGAAGGCTGGCTGCAATAATAAGAAAAGGTACAAATACAATAGCGATGCCAAAGAGGTTGTAAAAAGTATCTTTTAGAGACATTAAAGCTCCTGCACTGGTGAAAAATGAAAGGAGCAGTAGGAGAGATAGGGCAATTGCACCAAAACCGATAACGGTAGTAACCGTCTTTCTCTCAAGTTGTATCGGGGCAAGTTTTGATCTTCTGCGTCTGGGCATGTATTACTTTTAATTTTACCGCAATAACAAAAATATTGCTATAGGGTATTATGTCGGCGTGAACTTTTTCAAATTGGTAGGTGTAATTAAAACTTTTTCTTTTCGTCCCTCGAGTTTAAGCTTGGCTACTTTTCGGCATATTGAGTTAATTGTTCTTTCAAGTGTTCTCATGCCGGCATCAAAACCAAGTGGCCGGACAATCTGTTCCCAAACACTTTCGTCGAAAGTAATATCCTGTGTGGAAAGACCAGATGTTGCGAAAGCTTTTTGCACAAGATAATTCTTGGCAATGGTAATTTTTTCATTATCGGTGTAACTTGGCATTTCAATTATTTCCAGCCTGTCAAGTACGGCGGTTGCTATATTTTTAGTGTTGTTGGCTGTTGCAATAAAGAAGACTTGTGAAAGATCGAAGGGGTAGTCAATGAAATGGTCCAAAAAATGACTGTTTTGTTCCGGATCCAGAATTTCTACTAAAACGCCCATGATATCTGCTCTTGCTTCATCGGTTACTCTATCTATCTCATCTAATAGAATTACGGGGTTTTTAGTTTGGGTCCTTCTCAGTAATTTCATTATTTGACCGGGTTCTGCGTCCGGATAGGCACGCGAGCGACCTCTGAGTTGTATGGCGTCTCCCATTCCACCCATTGGGATCCTGCCAAATTTGCGGCCTAAAGCCTGGGCTACCGAGTAAGCCATAGTAGTTTTACCCGTACCAACAAGTCCCAAAAAAAGCATGGCAGGAGCTTTAACTTTTTCGCCCTTCTCCCTCTTCAGATTAAGAACAGCGATGTACTCTAAAATTTTTTCTTTAATACTTTCAAGACCGTAGTGATTGGCGTCCATGATTTTTTTTGCATTTTCGATTGAGAGAATATCCCGGCTTTCTTTTTCCCAGGGAATTGTAATTATCCAATCCAAATATCTGGTAATTGCATCAAATTCCTGGGAATATGAGGGTGAGGAAATTAATCGAACCAGACGCTCGATATAGGCCTTGTTTTTTTTATAGAGATCAGAGGGTAATTTTATGCCCGTGAGTTTATCTTCAAGAAATTTGATGTCTTCGGCTTGAGCAGAAGCAGAGTCCATAATAGGTTAATTAAATCAGAAATAGAAATAGATTCCCACGACCTAAAGGCCGTGGTGCTCTGATCTTCGCTCAAGATTCGCTTCATCCACGGCATGAATACCGTGGTTTTTTCGCTCAGAATAAGGTTCAAAAAGATTTAACGGCGGTGGCGTCTTGTCCGATCGAAATTTCTCCTCGGCCTTTGATCAAACCTTCTAGACTGGCTTCCCTGTCCCTGTTCGTCTTCTTTCTGACCAAAAATCATAGAAAGATTAACTCTACCCTGGTCATCAATTTCAGCTACTCTGACTTTTACCTCCTGGCCGATTTTAACGACATCTTCAACCCTCTCAACTCTATGAGGTGCAAGTTGAGAGATGTGGACCAAGCCTTCTTTGCCGGGAACAATTTCAACCATCGCACCGAAAGGCAGGATTCTTTTAACTTTGCCTTCATAGACTTCACCTACTTCGAACTCTTTAACGATTGCCTCAACCATCTCTGCAGCTTTTCGGCAGGCCTCTTTAACTTTGCTGCTTATAGTGACTGTGCCTTCGTCATCGATATCGATGGCTGCACCAGTTTCTGCAATAATTTTGTTAATTGTTCTGCCGCCGGAGCCGATAACTTCCCCAATTTTGGAAGGGTCGATTTTTACTAAAATTACTGTCGGGGCATGTTTAGAAAGCTCGCTACGGTATGTTGGTATTGTTTCTAAAATTATGTCTAGGATTTTGGTCCTTGCTATCTTGGCCTTCTGGAGCGCTTCTTCGGCTATTTTTAAAGAAATGCCATCAAGTTTTGTGTCCATTTGGATAGCGGTTACCCCGTTTTTGGTTCCCGCAACTTTAAAATCCATGTCTCCCTGGGAATCTTCCTGATAGGCAATATCCGTAATTGTTACGTATTTTTGTTTATCATCTTTTTCGGTAATTAAACCAACAGAAATACCGGCCACAGGTTCCTTTATTGGTACACCGGCATCCATAAGGGCTAAGGTAGAGCCACAAACAGAGGCCATTGAGGTTGAGCCGGCGGAAGAAAGAATTTCAGAGACCACCCGAATCGTGTAGGGAAAAGTTTCGCCTGGAGGGATTACCGGCCTTATTGCTTTCTCTGCCAGCGCGCCATGGCCTATTTCTCTTCTTCCCGGCGCTCCACGTCTACCCACTTCCCCGACAGAAAACGGCGGGAAGTTATAGTGATGCATATATCTTTTCGTTTCCTCACCTTGCATACCTTCAATTAACTGCTCGAGAGCCGGCGAACCAAGGGTAGCAATCGAAAGAGCTTGAGTTTTACCTCTTTGAAAAACTGCCGAGCCGTGAGTTCTTGGCAGGAGACCAACTCTGATTGAAATATCGCGAATATCGTCAGGAGATCTTCCATCGACCCTTTTTTTGTGCTTAAGAATCTGGTTTCTGAGGTAGGCGGCAACCTCATCTTCCAGAAGGTCTGAGAGCATTTTGGGTGTGATTATCCCATTTTCCTTAATAAATTTTTCTTCCAGAATTTTGAGTGAGTCAGAAAACCAGCCTTCATCCTGGCCGGCTTTTTCAAAGTCCTTCATTATGTCTTTTTCGATAAAATTTCTGATTCCGCTTTCGTCTTTCGGGTTCATTAATTGCCGCTTGTACTGTTTTTTGTCCTTACCTGCTTCTTTGACCAAATCTTCTATTAATTTGATTACTGGTTGGGATTCTTTTAAGCCAAATTCCATGGCACTAGTTATGTGCTTTTCGTCGACTTGATTGCCTTCTGCTTCAATCATTACTATTTCTTTTTTATTGCAGGCAACGAGTAAATTAAGCGTCGATGATTGTTTTTCGTCTTGTGTCGGATTGAGAACATAATCGTTACCATTTTGTATACCGACCCTGATTCCAGCTATTGGACCGTTGAATGGGATGTCCGAAATCGAAAGAGCAGCTGATGCAGCGACGAGGGAAAGTACGTCCGGATCATTTTGCTGGTCAACAGAAAGAACCGTAATTATGACTTGCACCTCTTCCTGATAATCTTTAGGAAACAGAGGTCTGATGCTTCTGTCAATTAGCCTTGCAGTTAAAATAGCCACCTCTGTAGGTCTATTTTCTCTTTTGATAAACCTTGACGTGGAAATTTTGCCGCCTGCATAAAGCTTTTCCTCGTAATCCACTGTTAAGGGAAAATAGCCAAGGTCAGTGGACGGCTCTTTTGCAACAACAGTTGCCAAAACCACAGTTTCGCCATAGCTGGCCACAACGGCAGCATTGGCCTGTTGGGCAAGCTCGCCTGTTTCAAGTGTTAGTTTTTTACCACCAACATCAAGTTCTTTTTTAACTGGTTTTTGCATCTAAATATTTCTGGAGAAAACTGGGGAGTTAGAAATCGGTTAGCTGCCAATCAAACTTTTTCTGATTTGCGCTAGTCAACTTCCAACGACCCAAATTCTCGATAGTTAATCAAATTATATCAGCCTCACTACGTTCGCTGATGCAATTCTCGTTACACTCGAATTGTAAGCTATTTTTTAAGATTAAGCAAGTGGCAGATAAGGTAGAACGTGGACTGTTACATAAGGTACGAGGGGCGTCGCAAGGACATTATTTTTGGGTAATCCTATTTTATCTATAATGTCCTTACGGCTTGCGCAAGCAACTGCAAAGATATTATTTAGGCAAGCCGATCTTATCAATAATATCTTTATACCTTTCCGGGGTCTTGCGCATTAAATAGTGGAGCAGTCTTCTCCTTTTGTTGATCATGGAGAGCAAACCCCGCCTTGAGTGGTTGTCATGGGAATGAGATTTTAGATGTTCCGCCACGTTATCAACTCTTTGGGAAAGAAGCGCTACCTGTACTTCCGGAGATCCAGTATCCCCTTCATGTGTCTTGAATTTGTCTATTACCTGTTTTTTAGAAATTTTTAATTGAGTCATGGAATGCCAGTATAAAGAAATTATGACTCACTGTCAAAGGATTTAGATCCCCTGTAAATTTTAGGGGGCTTCAGCCAGGATTCTTTACTCTCTTCTCTTTCTGTTTCCTCAATCGGTTTTTGGGTTTCCGATTTATTTAAAAACTGTGCATAGTCAGTCCTTTTTTGTGTTGAAAACACTGCAGATGGGATTCCACTTCGTTTAGTTGGCCCCCATGGGTTTTGGCTTAAGCCAGCAGGTCTGGGCGCAGCACCTGAAAATTTCGGCTCAATGTTGATGTTAGCCAGTGAGGCTTTTCCTGCTCCGAATTTAATCAAGTACTGAGCAGTCTCAAGTGTAGCGGGTGTGGTAAGGGAAGGAGTGAACATTCTAGTAGCTTGGGATAGTCCGGAATAGAGATTAAAGGCAATATCTTCATCTATCGGCAACGATAGTGTTTTGATGGCAGTGGTTGTGATTTCGGAGATACTAGATCCGCTTGGGTCAGTAAGATTAACTTGAGCAAATTGTTGGCTCATTTTATCTTTATTTATACTCACAATCCAAACATCTGAGCTAATATCTTGTTCATGAGCAAATTCTTTTCTCAGTTGATCCATGGACTCGTATCCAATTGCGAAAATGAAATCCGGATAAACAGAAGAGTATTCAAAACCGATATCCTCTTTCTGTGCTCCTTCAGATCCAGCAAGAGCATGAATTACAAGTTTTAGAGTTTTACCATCCAGGAAATGGGTGACTTTGTCCACTTTGTCAATTGCGTTGTTTACTGTAATTACCAGATTATTATTACTTTCCCTTTTTCTAATTTTGTCTACTGCGTAGAGCTTTTGTGCGTCTGAGACACTGGGGTCCTGCCCGATAATAGAAACGTTTTTGCGTAATTTTTTTAGACAAAGGAAAAGAGCAAGTCCGGATGCGAGTGCGTCAAAACCGGCTTCTTTGGCAATAGCCACGAGAATGCTTTGGGCACGGGCCAAATTTTTTTGTGTTTCTTCTTTAAGGTAGTCGTCCATTACGTTTAACAAGACCTATAATTTTAACCAAGAGATTCTATAATAAAACCTTCTCTAAAGTCAATATCCTGATCAAAACCGACTCCGCATTCCTGCCCGGCTACTGCAGATTCTACATCTTTTTTATATTTTTTAAGTGAAGTTATCTTTGAGGAAATTTCTGCGCCCTGTTCGTTTTTGACTATTACCTGATCACCGATTTTTAGCTTGCCGCTGGTAACCCTGACACCTGCAATTTTTTTACCATCAAGGGTAAAAGTTGCAATAATTTTTGCTGCGCCCCGAATTTTTGCCTCCTGTTTGGCTTTTTGAAAAGTTTCGGAAATTTCTTCTAAATCCTTGACTAGTTCGTAAATGACATTATAGTTCCTGATAAGAACGTGTTCCCTTTCGGTAAGAAGCAAAACGGCCGGCGCAGTTTTTACGTTGAATGCTAAAATGGGTGCTTTGGCAATTTTGGCAAAAGCGACATCAGACGCTTGCACTTCGCCGACTCCTGAGAGGATAACTTTAATTTTTTCCGGTAAGTTAGTTTGAATAGCCTCAAGTGAACCCAAAACATCAGCTTTTATTATGACATTGAATTTGCCCTTAACTTCCAGGGCCCTGGCGATAAGCTGAGCATGATCTGCAGTAGTTGCTGTTTTTGTCTGTTGGGTTTTTATGGAGTCATATATTATGCTCCCGACATCAAGAGTTTTTTTGAAACCGAGGATTGAGGTGGGTTTTGAAGGTTTTGCTTCTTTGAGATTTGTACCTGTGTCATCGACAAGAGCCTTAACTGTTATGACTTCCCCGTCTACACTGATTTTTTGGCCGACTTTAAGTGTCCCTCTTTTGACAACGGCACTTACAGTTGGGCCCCGGTTTTTGTCCAGATATGATTCAATGACAATTGCTTCGAGCGGTTCGTTTTCCAAATTCGGCTTTGGATTCATTTGCCAAACCAGATTTATAATCTCAAGCAGATCGTCGACTCCCTTTTTTTGAGGTGCAGAAATTTCGACGACTGGAATCTGGCCGCCATAATCTTCAACTAACACATCGTTTGCTTTAAGGTCGCTTTTTACCTTTTCAATGTTGATATTTGGTAAATCAATTTTAGTAATAGCAATGATAATCGTTTTGCCGGTTCCCTTTATGTGTTTAATTGCCTCGACAGTCTGGGGTTTGACACTGTCATTTGCAGCAACTACCAAAACGACAATATCAGCAACGTCTGCACCACGCGAGCGCATTTTCTCAAAAGCGGCGTGGCCGGGGGTATCAATGAAAGTAATGAGTGATGATTTATGAGTTATTTGATAGGCACCGATGTGTTGGGTAATACCGCCGTGCTCGCGGGCAACCACATTGGTTTTGCGGATAACATCAAGAAGAGTCGTCTTACCATGGTCAACATGGCCCATGATGGTAACAATTGGCGCACGGATGTTTTGTTTGTTTTTAGTGTCCATATTAAATTATTGTAAGGCTGACAAAGTTTCATTTAACTTTTGTCACTGGTCTTGTTGCCTTTTGACTCGACATTTTCTGCAATCGCTGAGAACACTGAAGATTGCGGTGAGTTTACTGAATTTTTTTCAGTGACTTCATCTTTTTTTTCAGTGCTTTCTGTGGTTGCAGGTTTTTCTATTTCCTTTGGCTTTTTTGCTTCTTCCAGCTGTTTTGTATCCTCAACTTCTGCATCTTCCACAACTCCCAGGGCTTTTTTTGCCTCATCTTGGGCTTTCTTTTCTTTCTGTTCAACCTCTTTTGGCGTACCACTCTTGCCACGGATATCGATTTTGTAGCCTGTTAGTTTGGCGGCCAGTCGTACGTTTTGCCCATCTCTGCCAATTGCCAGAGAAAGCTGGTCGTCGGGGGCGACCACTTCTGCACTTTTATTCTTTTCATTAATTTTAACCTGTAAATCTTTGGCCGGAGAAAGCGCCGCTTTTATAAATTCTGCTACGTCATCCTGATAGGCAATAATATCTATTTTTTCATCCGAAAGTTCGTTGATTACTGCCTGAACCCTAACACCCTTTTGTCCGACACAGGAACCCACAGGATCAACTCCCATCTGATCGGAAAAAACTGCGATTTTACTGCGGGAACCGGCTTCTCTGGCCACAACTTTAATTTCTACCGACCCCTGGGCAATTTCGGGAACCTCCTGACGAAACAGACCTTCCAAAAGTTCTTTTGCGCTACGTGAAACTATAATTTCTTCGCCGTGTGTACCTTCTTTGATACCGACTACATAAACCTTTAATCTCTGGTTGACGAAATATTTTTCGTTTCTGACCTGTTCGGGAGGAGGCATAATTCCTTCGGCTTTGCCAAGATTCACCGTAATAACAGGTCCCGAGATTCGCTGGATCAGTCCGGAAACTATTGTGCCGACTTTGGACGAATATTCGGACATGATAGCGCTCTTTTCTGCTTCGCGGATTCGCTGCAGGATTACCTGTTTGGCGGTTTGGGCAGCAATGCGGCCAAAACCGGGGGGGGTGATTGTTTTTTTACCTTTGGAAAGGGCAACTTCGCCGGTATCAGCATTGAGGTCTACGATAATGTCTTCAGGCTCACCGTAATCTTTGCGGTAGGCTGCCAGAATTGCCTGTTTTATTGAGTCGATGACAACTTCGGGTTCTAAGCCCCGTTCGGAGCAGACCTGATTAAGTGCGCTTGCAAATTCTGATCGTGCTTGTATGGCCATTTTTAAAAAACTTCCTTAGTTTATATTTAAAATTTAGGTTTTTTAAAAATATCAGAGGAGCGCCATTGGCATGACTGGAGTCGAGATCAACTCGACGGAAGGTGCCAAGGCGAACTGCTGATATTATCTACATATTTCATCCACTATTCAAAAAAAGGCGCAAGTTGCGCCTCAAAACTTTGAGTACCTAAAAATCTATGTGGATTCTAGCAAAATAAGGGGCTTGAGTCAATAAATGTGCCTCGGTTTTTAAATAGAAATGATTTTTAAGCTCTTGGGAAATTTTATAACTTTTGGCATGTGAGAAATAACCGAGATAAGATTGCAAAGATTGATAAGAAATATTTTGACTTGAAACCTTTTTAAAAATTCTTCTTTTGGTTTTTGTTTTTATTTGCACATAGTGCAGCAAAACGATATATCCGCAGAAATCAATGCCCCAGATAAGTTTTCTGATTGTGATTTTGTCTGGGTGAATATTTAGTAGTAGATTACTCTCAACAAATTGTTTTACTGTTTTAAAACAGTGTAGCAAGGTATCCAGGCTGTTGTATAAAACTACAAAGTCGTCGGCATAGCGAATATAATATTTGATTTTTAATGTGTGTTTAACAAATTGGTCAAGCTCATTTAAATAGATATTGGCAAAGATTTGACTGGTTAAGTTGCCAAGTGGAATACCATTTGGGAAACTGTCAATAACCTCATCAATTAACCAAAAAATGTCTTTGTCTTTAATTCTTTTGGCAATCAGCTTTTTAAGAATTTCATGATCTATACTTTCAAAGAACTTTCTAATATCCAATTTTTGCGCCCAACAATCTCGTGTGTAATTTTTGCTGACGATTCTTGTAAATTTTTCCAGCCTTTTGACTGCTTTGTGGGTACCTTTTCCAATTCTGCTTGAGTAGGAATCATATAGAAAAGTTTTGTCAAAGAGATTGTAGAGATATTTGTAGAGTGCATGGTGAACTATCCGATCGGCGACTTTGGCTTTGTGGATGTGCCTTCTTTTAGGATCATTGACATAAAATTCTGTATATCGACCATGACGATAGGTTCCCTTTGTTAACTCTTGATGAAGATTGAATAGATTGTCCTCCAGGTTTCTCTCAAAAAACATAACATCAGGTTTACTTCGCTTCCCTTTCTTAAATTCTTCCCACGCTTGAAAAAGGTTCTCGATTGATATTAACTGAGAATAGTCCATAACTGATTACTTATGACTTTTCACTTTTGACTTTATAACCATGCCCCCCCCCCACGGACTTTACGCTTGATATCCCGATTTTTGCCAAGATTTACGATTTTTACAAAAATCTGAGTCAGGCCATCACTTCATTTCCTAAAGCCAAACGGTATACTCTTGGGCAAAGGCTAGACCAAATTGCATTGGATATCATCGAGCTTGTTATTACAGCAAGATATCTAGTACGCGATCAAAAGCTACAAGCATTACAAAAAGTCAGTACTAAGCTTGATCTTTTAAAAATCCTACTAAGGCTTGCATCAGACACAAAATCTATTGACAACAACAAATATCAACAACTGGCGTCGCAAGTTCTTGAAATCGGCAAAATGCTTGGCGGCTGGATAAAAACCGTAAGATGAGAAACTACCAGGAGACGAAAACCAACGTTGTCATTGTGATTGTCAGACGAGTTGTAGTTGACGTTAGCCAGACCACCGTTGTCAGAGTTACCACCAATCAAGCGGTTATCGTCCCCAAAGTAAATGCTTGTCTTCTTTGAAAGCTCACTGTAGCTCGATAACTCTTGCTACTGTATTTTATTCGTCCACCGAAGCTTTACGCGAAGGTGGAAACTGAAGCCAAGCACGTAGTTTCCCTGGTATAATTTTGCCGGAGATTTACGCTCTTAAACCTCGTAAGGTTTGAGACTCTGAAATCTTTGCCCGGACAAAAAATTCGGTGACCGAAAGCCGTAACCTGCGGTGCATTAACCAAATCATAAAAATTTTAAAATGAAATGGGCCAAGTTTTCAAGACGTCAAAAATGCCAAGAATCTATACCAAGAGCTAAGTGATCCAAGTGATTAAGGATTTGAAGGGAAAACTACACGGAGACGAAAACCAACGTTGTCACGGTGAACGCCAGACGAGTAGCAGTCGACGCGAGCCAGACCACCGCCGTCAGAGCTACCACCAATCAAGCGGCGATCGTCCCCAAACTTATCTGCAAACCATTCCCAAGTATTAGCTTCCCCAAACTCGGAGTGGGCAATGTTACCTAAATAGTTAAAAGCCATATAAGTAGTTGCGTCTACATTTTGGGCATCGACCTTGCCGATTTCATCAGCAACCCGGGTTGCAACAGGTGCGCTAATTTCTTTTGGTGAAATTCCAAAACGGGAAATTGATGGAACGTGTTTGCACCAGTCAGGTACGGCAATTCGGCCGCGTTTCCTTAAATCTTCAAGAATGGGGGCTAGAGCGTCGTTTTGGTAAAGCTGCATTCCGCCATCGTAATTTGGTCTGACTATTGTTTCCATTGCGGCCCACTGGAGGGGAAGTTTGGCAGCATCAGGAGAAATGTTGTCTTGTCTTATCTGATCATAAAACCATGGTTGCGGCTTGACGCGCCATCCGGGATATTCAGCATCCTGGGGAAATTGTCGGCCGGGCTCAAGGTACGGTTCGAACGTGAACCCTTTCTCACTGGTTCTTTCTACAAATTCCAGGAGCTTCTTTGGTGGCTCAGGTAGGGCTTCTTGGCCGAAAAATTTTTCCAGATTATGAGTTTGGTCAGCTAAAAGCTCGCTTGGGTTAAGTGTAACTGCTGCTCTTTCAGTCATATTGTTGCGGATTCTACATCAACTATGGGGTTCTGTCAAGTTCATCTAGCAAGCGTTTCTGGTCACGACTTAGTTTACTGGGTACTTTGATTCTAATTATTACGTAGTGGTCGCCTTGGCCGCGGCCGGAGGTGTGCCTGACACCTTTTGCTCGGAGGCGAATTTGGGTGCCGGGCTGGGTGCCGGAGGGAATTCTGATTTTAACGGGGCCGTCGATGGTTTCGATTTCTTCGACAGACCCCAGAGCCGCTTTTGAAAATGAAATTTCGTGCTCGGAAATGATATCATAGCCTCGTCTTCTAAATTGCGGACTTGCAGCTACCTGGCAAACTAAAACGAAGTTTGAAAAGCGGATTTCGCTTCCGTCGTCGACGCCTGCCGGAATTTTGATTTTCTGGCGTTTGCCCTCTACCTCTACTTCTTTTTGGGTACCGTGGACAGCCTCTGTAAAAGTAAGATTTATGACGTAGCGGGGAAGTCTTGCCTGCCTGCCAAATGGTGACTGGCCGCCGAAAAATGCTTCGAAAATATCAAACGGGTCGGCAAAACCGCCAAAATCAGAATCGGCATCGCCTCCACCTGTTGACCAGGTGTAGGTTCGAAAACCGCCCTGGCCGCCAAACGGTCCGCCTGCACCCGCCCCACCAAATCCACCGCCTGGTTCAAAGGCTGCGTGTCCGTATTGGTCGTAAGCGCTTTTTTTCTGGGGGTCTGAAAGAACCTGGTAGGCTTCGTTTATTTCCTTGAATTTGTTTTCCGCACCTTGCGATTTATCGACGTCGGGGTGATGCTTACGTGCGAGATTCCGGTAAGCCTTTTTTAACTGGTCGGCACTGGCGTTTTTGGAAACGCCGAGGATTTCGTAGTAGTCTTTTTTCATAAATTAAAAAAGTCTGCGCTCCTCGTCACTAAAATTTTAATTTCAGGATCGTATCAAAATTTTTGGTGACTGCGGGGCTAAGTCGCGTTTGGTTGCCATGAATAGCAATTTTTAATTGCTCTAATTATTCTAATTGATCTAATCAAGTTCTAATGACCCAATGATTGATTTTCAAGAATTTTGTAATTGGGACTTTGTTAGGTAAATTAGGAATTAGGTTAATTAGAAATTTTCTTCCCCTGTACGTCCTGGCCACCGGAATAAGTAGCTGTTGTTTTATTGACTCTAAATTCAATCTCGCCAATTAATTCTTTGTCGGCAAACAGCTGGATCTTATGGGGGCCGGCGCTAGTTAGAGGGAAATTGACAAGTTCGGTCATGACATTGGCCTTGCCGTTTTGACCCAAAGTTATTGTAAAATTTTTATCCGGGAAGTTTGCATCCGTTTTTGTGGGCGGAGTCAGTTTTAATGTGAGCGGATACTCTTTGCCGGCTTCGCCGCGAACAACAGCGACCAAATACATTTTTGGCCAGGCCGTTGGCAAATTAGTTACAAAAAATTGGTCAAAGATGCCGATTATTGAAAGCTTTTGTTCCTGTGAAATAGAAGCGTGGTCACAAAGTACAAAGATTTCAGCGGTGAGTTTGGCCATTTACTCCTTGACTACTTCTCCTTCCTGTACATCGCCGGTGTCATCGCCTTTAGCCTTTTGCTCTTCGCCTTTTGCCTCTTGTGTCTGACCGTCCGATCCTGGCGTTGCCTGATCGCCCTGACCTTTATACATAGTCTCGCCTATTTTTGATAAAACGGATGATAACTCTTCCGTCTTTGTTTTAACTTCGTCAATCGGGCCGGCAGCTTGAATTTCGCGTAGGGCTTTTATCTTTTCTTCGACTTCGGTTCTGACTTCTGCCGGAACCTTATCGCCAGCGTCTTTTAAGGATTTTTCGGCCTGATAAATTAAAGAGTCGGCCTTGTTTCTGGTTTCAATCTCGTCTTTTTTAGCTTCATCTTCTTTAGCATTTTCCTCGGCCTCCTTGGTCATTCGCTTGATTTCTTCATCGGTTAAACCCGTTGAGCCGGTTATCTTAATGGATTGTTCTTTATTTGTAGCTTTGTCTTTCGCCTTTACGTTGAGGATGCCGTTGGCATCGATATCGAAAGTGACTTCAACTTGTGGAACACCACGGGGGGATGGCGGAATGCCGTCTAAAATAAAGCGGCCCAAGGATTTATTATCTGCTGCCATTGGACGCTCGCCCTGCAGGACATTAATTTCTACAGATGTCTGGTTGTCGGAAGCGGTTGAGAAAACTTCGGCTTTTGATGTCGGAACAGTAGAGTTTCTGGTAATTAATGGCGTTGAGACTCCACCCAAAGTTTCGATTCCAAGAGTTAAGGGTGTAACATCCAAAAGCACCATCTCCTTCATTTCGCCACTTAGAACAGCACCCTGAACGCTAGCTCCGATTGCAACGACTTCGTCCGGGTTTAAGCCCTTATGCGGTTCTTTGCCAAAAAATTTCTGTACCTTTTCAACTACCTGCGGCATTCTGGTCATGCCGCCCACTAGAATCACTTCGTCGATTTTCTTGGCATCCAGTTTGGCATCTTTAAGACATTTTTCTACAGGAGTAAAAGTTTTATCGACCAATTCGCCGACAATTTGTTCAAGTTTTGCGCGGGAAAGTTTGGTTTGTAAATGCTTGGGGCCGGCAGAATCGGCAGTCAAATACGGGATTGATATTTCGGTCTCTGTCGTTGTTGATAGTTCGATTTTGGCTTTTTCGGCCGCGTCACGAAGACGCTGCAAGGCCTGTCTATCGCTTTTAACATCAACGCCGGATTCTTTTTTGAATTCGTCGGCCAAATATTCAAGTATCTTGGCGTCGAAATCGTCGCCTCCAAGATGGGTATCGCCATTTGTTGCTTTTACTTCAAAAACACCTTCGCCAAGTTCAAGAACGGAAATATCGAATGTGCCGCCTCCTAAATCGTAAACTGCTATTGTGTGGGCGTGAGCTTTATCAAGTCCGTAAGCAAGAGCAGCTGCTGTTGGCTCGTTAATAATTCTCTCGACCTGCAAACCCGCGATTTCGCCTGCTTGTTTGGTTGCTTGTCTTTGGGCATCATCGAAGTATGCCGGCACAGTGATTACCGCTTTTTCGACCTTTTCGCCAAGATAACTTTCGGCGTCGGCTTTAATTTTGGACAGGACCATGGCCGAAATTTCCTGGGGCGTGTAATCTTTGCCTTCAACGTTAACTACAGCCATGCCTTCACGGCCGGCTTTAATTTCGTAGGGAAGCCATTTGATGTCGCGCGCAACTTCAGCGTCTTTAAACTTTCTGCCCATTAAGCGTTTGACAGAGAAAATGGTGGTTTTTGGATTAACAACCATTTGGCGCTTGGCCACATCACCAACGATGTGTTTTGTAGGGTCGACTACAGACGGGATGATGTTGCGACCTTCTGCGGAGTGGATTACTTTTGGTTTACCGGCCTCCACGACCGCAACTACAGAATTTGTGGTTCCAAGATCTATTCCAATTACTTTTGACATACCTTTTCCTTTCTTACTATAAATCTGTCAAAAGAAATATCAGAGGAGTGCCATTGACATGACTGAAAGGTGTCAAGGCGACCTGCTGATTTAACTTTAGACATTTTCTCCTCCTATTGCGTCATTCTCGACCCGATCGAGAATCTGGTCATTTGCAGATCTTCTCTCGACAACGACTTTTGCCGGTCTTATGGTTTTGCCGTCAATTGTGTAACCTTTGGTTAAAATCTTTACAATTTTATTGTCCATCGCGCCTTCTTTAATTTCAACTGCCTCGTGGAAGTTTGGATCAAACTGGGCATTTTCGGCATTAATTTCCTGCAGACCTTCGCTTATTAAAATATCTTTAAACTGTTTAATGACTATCTTAAGACCCTCATCGCTCAGGTGCATCTGGGCGTTTTCCAGATTGTCCAAAATTGGCAAAAGTTTCTCAATTAGAAGAAGGCTGGAAAGTTTGGACAGCTGTTTTCTTTCTTCCTCGATTCTTCGCTCAAGATTCTGGTAATCGGCTAACGTTCTTTTAAGCATGTCCTCTAGTTGGGTGTTTCTTGCCGACACCTGGTCTATTGACTGTTTTTTGGCTTCTTTGGTGTTTAGAGCAGATTTTTGGCCTTTTTTCATAATTCTTGCTTTAGCGAACTAAACCTTGTAATAATTGGGAAAAATACCTGACAGTCGGGATAACGACTGAGTAATCTATTCTGGACGGGCCAACTATGCCTAAGATTCCCTTATGATTTTGCATTTGGTAACGTGTGACCACAAAACCGCACGGCTCCAAAAAAGGTATGCCAAGTTCTTCGCCAAACAAGATTCTTAACTGTTCTTCGGCACGCAGTTGCGCGACGATTTGCTGAACCAGTTCTGCTTTGTCCAGCATGGAAAGTACACTTCTGGTGATGTCGATGTCGTAAAATTCCGGCATATCCAGGATGTTGGCCATACCGGCTGCGTAGATATCGCCGGCCTCGTCCGTTGCAATAGCCAGTGAATGAGTCTGGTCTGCCAAAATTCGGGTAGTGTGTCGAAGCATTTTTTCAAAAGGTTCGTTTTCTTCTACAAGTTCTTGTTTAATGGCAACTTCGTCGCGAAGCGAGAGTGCTTTTTCTTCCATGAGCTGGTCGACATAAAACTTCATACCCATTGAGGTGGGCACACGACCGGCTGAGGTATGCAGCTGTTTGAGATAGCCAAGCGCGGTTAAACGTACCATTTCGTTTCTGATGGTTGCGGGCGAGACACCGAGATTTGATTCTTTTTCGATTGTTTCCGAACCAACTGCTTCAGCAGTTTCGATGTATTTTTCAATTATTGACCGAAGCAAATTTTTTTGGCGTTCTGTTAAGTCCATTCTTCGTTTTTCCAGTCCTCAGGACAAGTTTCTTGCGGCGAGCGGGCAGTTTAGGGCGACTCGCCTGCCATTTAGCCACGTCAAACGTGACTATTAAACGAGTTAGACTCGTTTAGCAGACAATGTACCACGAGTGCTAATTATTGTCAAGACCCTGAGTACATCGAAGGGTCAAGCGTGTGAAGTGAGGAAGCTCTCAATTATTTCAAAGTGGTCGAAGGCAAAGTCTTCTTGTTTGGGGAGATTGTTGGCATCAAACCATTTGGCCCCCGATATTTCTTTTGGATCAATCTTAATTTTCCCCGATGCCTTGATGTGATAAACGAAGGTCACATTTTGTCTGTCTTCGTTTTTGCGTTTCGGGTTATCGATTATTTTAAAAAGCTCAACAATTTTGCCCGAAAGGCCTGTTTCTTCTTTTAATTCCCTTAAAACCGCTCGTTCGCAAGTCTCATCACGATCCAGAAATCCGCCGGGGATTGCCCACTTACCGCCGTTTGAAAGATGTGGCGCGCGTTTAATAAGAAGGATTTTATCTCCATTGATTACAATTGCGTCGACGACAACATGTTTGAGTGACGCCTTGTGTCCATTTTCAAAAGTGCAGTTAATCATAAAAGAATTATATCTTTAATACTGCAAGAAATGCCTCCTGTGGTATGTCCCTCCTTCGCTAAAGCTTCGGAAGGGCAAGCGACTTTTTCAAATCTTAAGCACAGCTAAAAAAGCATCCTGTGGAATTTCTACTTGCCCGAAACGCCTCATTCGCTTCTTTCCCTTTTTCTGTTTCTCTAATAACTTCATTTTGCGGGTGACGTCGCCCCCGTAGAGTTTTTGGGTAACGTCTTTGCGGAATGAGGCAACTGTTTCGCGGGCTACTATTTTTCCACCGATTGCGGCCTGGATGGGGATTGCAATTTGTTGGCGGGGAATAGCCTCTTTTAGTTTTTCGACTAATTTTCTGCCGATTTCCTCAGCTCTTTCCTTAGGTACAATCTGTGCCAAACCTTCGATTGGTTCGTGGTTAACTAGAATATCAAGTTTAACTAAGTTGGCGTCTTTATACTCACCTATTCCAAAGTCGAATGACGCAAATCCTGATGTTACGGTTTTAAGTTGATCGTAAAAGCCGATCAGAATATCCAGCAAGGGGATTTCTGCTTCAATTTTTTGCGATGTGCCTAAATTTTCGATATTTTTGATTTCTCCTCTTTTTTCGTGAACCAAATTGGAAATTGTTCCGAAGTATTTTTGGGGAGCAAAAATAGAAACCAGTGCATATGGTTCGCGAACAGATTTTGATGTTGGATCAAATTCCGCAGGCTTATTAATTATCCTGCCATCTATTTCAAAATTGACCGAAGGAGATGTGACGATAATATCCAAATCGTATTCACGTTCCAAGCGTTCCTGGGTAATCTGGGCATGCAAAAGGCCCAGAAATCCAAGGCGAAACCCCTGACCGAGTGAGGTTGATGATTCGGGTGAAAAGCTGAGAGATGAGTCATTTAATTTTAATTTTTCAAGGCCCACTTTTAGTTTCGGGAGATCATGGGGATCTGTAGGGTAGAAGGATAAAAATACAACGGGCCTTGCCTCCTGATAACCAGGAAGCGATGATGCAGGGTCTTGAGGCAAAGTAATCGTATCCCCCACTTTTACGGCCTGCAAATCTTTAAGGTTGGTGACAATAAAACCAACCTCGCCTAATGAGAGTTTGTCTACAAATTTCGGGGTGGGTGTCAGATAACCGAGTTCCAAAATCTGTGTCCTGGCACCTGTTGCTATTAACAAAACTTCCCGGCCTTTTTTAATTTCACCGCCGAACATCCTAATCGTTGCAACCACACCTTTGTAAGGGTCGAGGGAGGAATCGAAGATTAACGCAGATAGTTCATTGTTAATCGTTAATCGTTTAGGTTCAGGAATGCGTTTGATGATTTCGGCAATTAGGGGTTCAACCCCTTCTCCTGTTTTGGCAGAAACTTTTAGGATTTCTGATTCTTTAAAACCAAGTGATGATAATTCATTAACCGTCTCCTCGATTCTGGCGGCGGGGCTGTCTATTTTATTGATAACGGGAATGATTGTTACACCGGCTTCGAGAGAAAGATTAAAGTTGGCCAGTGTTTGCGCCTGAATTCCCTGGGTGGAATCAACCACCAGAACGGCTCCTTCAACGGAAGCCAAAGATCTTGAGACTTCGTAGGCAAAATCGACATGGCCGGGAGTGTCTATCAGGTTCAAAATTACATTTTGAACCTGCCGATTGTCTATTGCTAATTGCTCATTGCCACGATTCTTTGAGTTGCTATGGTCAATGGTCGATTTGCGATATGCAAGGCGAATCGCCTTCAGCTTGATAGTGATGCCGTGTTCGCGCTCGAGTTCCAGACTATCTAACAGCTGCTGAGGGTGATCTTTGGGTACTGCACCGCAGATTTCCATAATGCGGTCAGCCAGAGTCGATTTGCCGTGGTCAATATGGGCGATAATGGCAAAGTTGCGAATCTCCATGGAAGTCAGTATATCAGAACACTCCGGAACACTCAGAACGTCAGAGAGCTCTGAGTGTCGGTAGGCCCGATAATACGACTTTCTGATTTGGCTGAGTTTTCTGAGTTTAGGGTGTCTGGCTTTGGGCTTCGATGGGAGTCGGAGGCGGGGCTTTGAGTTTGGCCGGCCAGCTCAAAACACGCCTCGCAAAACCAACAAAAATAACAAGTTGCTCTACCTTAAAAATCCAGGAGAGAGAAATATAGACAATAAGCCCAACTGCGGTGGCAGTGGAGGTCAAAAGGATCAAGCCAACGTTACGGGTCGTGTCAAAAACAAGCTGATCCAATAGCTTCATCGGAATATAAAGTGCGATTGCAGTTAAAAATGATATAAAACCCATCTTGAAAATTGGGATAAGTAGTTCTTTTTGTGCAAAACCGCCAAGTTTCTTGTCAAGTAAATAGAGCATCAAAAGGGCAGCAAGAGAATTGGTCAGGGAAAATGAAAGAGCAAGCCAGATTATCGATTTGTGCAAAATTAAAATCAAAACCAGGCTGAGGATCACGTTGACTACTGTAGTGACACTACTAACCTTTAGAGGAGTCACGCTATCTCTTGTGGCATGGAATCCGCGAATTAGAAGCAGATTTGCGGCTTGGGCAGCAATGCCAACAGAAAAGGCGAGTAGGGTCCTTGACGTTAAGACAGTTGTTTCCCAGGGCAGATCCGGAGCACCAAAAAATAATCTTACAGTAGGAACTCTGAGTACTGCCAGGATAGCAGCAATAGGCAAAACCAGAAAAAGGATTTGGTGGAGGGACTGGGTGAATAATTTTTTAAACTGATTTTTTCGGCCTTTGTTGTATTCGATCGACAAAAAAGCAAAAGCTGCCTGGGCTATAGAGGTGCCAAAAAAAGATATAGGCACAATTTGCAGCACCTGAGCAAAGTTAAGGGCAGCTATAGAGCCTACTACGGTCAGCGATGCCAAGGCGGTATTGATTATTTCAGAAAGCCTGGTTAAACCAATGGTGATTGATCTTGGCCACATTAAACTTAGCATCTCCAAAACTTCTTTGTTTTTGAAATTGAAATTTGGACGAAATTTAAAGCCGAATGATTGAGCCAGGGGAAGCTGAATAAGAAGATGCAACAGGGCTCCAAGTACCATACCTATTGCGGCTGCATAAATACCGAAAACGGGAACCAAAAAAATAATTGAGATAATTATGCCCAGATTGTAGAAAATTGAGGCCAGCGCCGGAACCAGAAATCTTTGGAACGATTGCAGGATCCCTGTTATAAAAATAGATATTACAAAAAACATTTGTGAGAAAATGATTATTTGCAAAAGATGACCAATAATTGCGCGGGTTTCCGGGTATTGTTTTACCAGACCGGGGGCAAGGACAGGCGCAAAT
>Ga0209541_10000812_pt1 | contig 62310 bp, 75 predicted proteins | sample RifCSPlowO2_01_FD_184027 | JGI IMG/M metagenome (GOLD analysis project Ga0209541, IMG submission 184027) | Groundwater microbial communities from Rifle, Colorado - Rifle CSP2_plank lowO2_0.1 (SPAdes) (version 2) | ecosystem: Environmental > Aquatic > Deep subsurface > Groundwater | place... | reverse complement strand
GCCACGACCGCTTTTTGGATTCCGACTTACGCGAACAAAGACGAATCCAAAAAACACAGAATAAACATTATAGATACTCCCGGGCACGTGGATTTCACTATAGAAGTCGAGCGCTCGCTTCGCGTGCTTGACGGAGGTGTTGTCGTCTTTGACGGCGTCGCAGGAGTTGAGCCGCAGTCCGAAACCGTCTGGCGTCAAGCCGATAAATATAAAGTTCCAAGAATTTGTTTTATAAATAAACTTGACCGGATGGGTGCGTCTTTTGAAAAAAGTTTGGCTTCAATTCGCGAACGCCTCACGCCGAATGCGGTCGTTTTGACGTTTCCGATGGGACACGAATCGGAACTTGAGGGTGTCGTAGACGTGCTGGCAGAGAGGGCTTATTATTTTGACGGCGAACATGGCGAAAATGTAAGAGGAGAAGACGTTCCCGAAAAATATAAAAATGAACTGGAAAAGCGCCGATCCGAAACTGTCGAAAAAATAGCCGGGACCGACGACTCGCTTACCGAAGAATATCTTGAAGGCAAAGATATTGTTTTGGACCGGCTCAAATCCGCGTTAAGAAAAGCGACCATAGAATATAAACTCGTGCCGGTTCTTTGCGGGTCGGCTTTGAAAAACAAAGGCGTTCAAATCATGCTTGATGCCGTGGTGGATTATTTGCCTGCGCCGACCGATCTTCCTCCGGTCGAAGGAGTTGATCCTAAAAGCGGAGACAAAAAAAGCGTCAAGGCGTCCGACGGCGAACCGTTTTCGGCTCTGGCCTTCAAGCTTCAGACCGATCCGTTTGTGGGACAGCTTACTTATTTCAGAATCTATTCCGGTATTTTGAGCGCAGGCTCCTATATTCTTAATGTTTCCACGGGAGACAAGGAAAGAGTCGGGCGCATTTTGCGGATGCATGCCAATCACAGGGAAGAGGTTAAGGAAATGTACACCGGAGGCATAGGCGCGATTGTTGGGTTAAAAAACACCCATACCGGAGACACCCTTTCGGATCCGGATCATCCGGTGCTTCTTGAAAAAATAGAAGCGCCCGAGCCCGTTGTTTCGGTAAGGATTGAGCCGAAAACCAAAGCAGACCAGGAGCGTATGGGTCTGGCGTTGCGCAGGCTCGCCGACGAAGATCCGACATTCAGGATAAGAGCCGACCAGGAGACGATGGAAACTATAATTTCGGGTATGGGAGAATTACACCTTGAAGTTTTAGTGGATCGCATGAAGCGCGAATTTAAGGTTGAGGCCGATGTCGGCCGTCCGCAGGTTGCATACAAAGAAACAATTCAGGGAACGGCCGAGGCCGAAGGAAAGTATATCAGACAGTCCGGCGGGCGCGGACAATATGGTCACGTGCGCCTCAAAATAAAACCGCTTGAGCGCGGAAAAGGGTTTGAGTTCGTAAATGCGATCAGGGGTGGAGTTATCCCGCAGGAGTTTATTCCGGCGGTTGAAAAAGGAGTAAAAGAGGCGATGGACCGCGGGGTTATCGCGGGCTACCCGCTGATTGACGCCGAGGTTACGCTTTATGACGGCTCTTACCACGAAGTAGACTCGTCCGAGGCGGCGTTTAAAATAGCGGGCTCGATGGCTCTGCAGGAAGCGGTCAGGCGGGCGAAACCGGTGATACTTGAGCCGATAATGCTGGTTGAGGTGGTCACACCCGAAGGATTTTTGGGCGAAGTTACCGGAGATATTTCAAGCAAGAGGGGCAAAATAGAAGAGATGGGCGAAAGATATAATAACAAGTTTATAAAATCCAAAGTTCCTCTTTCCGAGATGTTCGGGTATGTCACCAATCTTCGCTCAATGACCGAAGGGCGGGCGACATACACCATGGAATTTTCGAATTACGAAGTGGTTCCGGCAAGCGTTGCCGAACTTATCAAAGAAGGGAAGAAAAAATAGGATATGGATGAAAACGGAAAAGAAAAAGACGCGGATTTAAATTCCGGACTTGTTTCGGAAGATTTTGAGCTTTCGGGCGATCTGGAAGATCTTCCGGTCTAAGCTTTTGACAAAAAGTTTAAAAGGAGTATGATGGAGTAAGCTAGAAAGAAAAGGGCAAACCGGAATCCGGCGACGACTCTATTCCTGGGCAGGGGATTTGAGTTCGGCCGGATTTTTGTTTGCTCCTCAAAAACCCGCTGGTCTTTGACAAAGGAGAAAGAGATGAAGAAGATCGGACTGCTGTTCGCGCTGATTTTCGTGTTTTTTGTTTCTGTGTCTGTATCCGCGCCGGCGGAGTTTTATTCGCCCAAGCCCGACGGAAAATACGATAACCACGTTTTTTTGGTTGATCCGCAGAGGTTCGGTGTCGTGGCTCTCAAGAACTCTGTCGTAAGGCTTGAAAATGAAACCGAGTTCGAGGGTCCGGGAGGCCAAAAAATACCGAGGGTCATTACCGGCGGCGGCATAGTTCTGGGCAAATATATTTTGACCGCCATGCACGTTGTAGTTCAGAGAAAACTTATGGCGCAGACCCCTTTCGGTTGGGTTGAGCTTGAAGCCAAAAAAATATCCGAAAAGAATTCGGCGGTTTTGAATGGCGCAAAGATTGTGTTGACGATGATATATACCAGCAAAGAAGACGACATCGCCGTTTTGAAGCTACCTGACGGCGTCAGCGTGCCCAACTTTCCTTACGAAATTGGCAATAGCGACGATCTGGAGGTCGGAAATTTTGTTTACATAGTCGGAAACCCCTTGAATCTCGGTATTATAATCAGGCCCGGTTTGGTCAGCGCTACGGAAGCTCCAAAAGAGACGGAAGAAGTTGACGGCAAAAGCAAAAACTTCTTTGTTTTGTCAGGAGGGATATATACGGGCGACAGCGGAACGCCGATTGTGGCTGTCCGCGACGGGAGATTTGAACTGGTCGGGATTTCCGAAGGCGTGTTTTCCAACGCTTCACAGCTCGGATTCGCCATACGCATAAATGTCGTAAGAAAAATCATTGGGGAATGTAAGGCGTGTCCAGACGATCTTAAAAATATTTTTATAAAAAATAAGACCCGGTAATCGGGTCTTTTTTAATTTATATGTAAGCTGCGGCGTTTTCGGATTTTATGGTGTCGGCGCTGTTCCGTCCTGCTTGGGCGCATTTTCCCTTTCCGGAGCTTTAAATTCGGCGTTTCCGAAGCTGTCGTCGCGGTCTTTTTCGCCTTTTTTCTTTTCGTCGCTTCGTTTGCGCAGGAAAGAGTCCATTTTTGCCCTGCTTTCGGCCGAGCCCGGAAGGGTGATTTTGATTTCACCGAATTCCGAGAAGCGCTCGGCGGGTACACCGGCCTTTTTGGCCGCGTCTCCTTGCTTTTTTTGGGCGTCTTTCAGGTTTTGAAGCAGTTTTTTTGTTTTTTCGTCGTAAGGCAGACGGCAGACATGGGAATTTTTAACATTTTGGTTTTCTCCAAAGATTTCGTGCTGTTTCAAAAACAGTTCAACGAATCCGGTATCAGCCGGTCCGGGTACGGCATGCAGCCACATGTAGTCGTATTTGATCGGCTCTATTTCTCCGGTGAGGGGATTTATGTTTACTTCGGGGCAGTTTCTGTCGGAAGATCCGGCTCTGAAGTTTTCGTAAAAATTAGGGATATTAAAGAGCACGACGGCAATCGGCACGAACAGGGCCGTCAAAAATATTTTCCACATTTTTGAATATGATGTCCGGCTTAAGATCGCGAAAAGCAGATACGCGGCGATCGCGACCGCGGCTACGGGTATTGCCCACTCAAACCAAGGTTCCGAATAGAAGACCGTTCTCAAAGTGGTCCATATTACTTTTACGAGCGGAGTATCCATTTGTTGTCTCCCTGTCAGTCTGGGGTACAGTTGCGGCCGAAAGAACTGGCGCAACGCATCTGGACCGTCATCTTATTACTTCCTACCACGAATTTGCCCTCGGAGTCAATTTCAAAACTGGTGACGGTGACTTCTTCCCCAGCGCGGCTCATCGCGACTTTTTTCTGGTCAAGTAAGACAACTTGTTTTCCGGTTTCGTGTCCCTTGAAAAGAACGGCCGACACGGTTATTTCAACCGGCAGAGTTCCTCCGTTCGTGCCGAACACGTGAAGATTTAATCCGCAAAGAGCGGCCGGCAGGCGATTGCCGAGCGACTTTATTGTTTCTTTATTTGCGTTGTCCAACGGCTTATCCGATTTATAGCCCCTGTCGTCTTGGTCAAGAAATATAAATTTACCTTTTCTGTTCTGATAACTGACAATTTCCCAAAGTCCTGTTGCGGGGTTGGTGCACCAAGTCCAAGTGTCAATATCAACGAGGGATAATCCGTCCCACTCTACAACAGCCTCAAATGGGTTTTTATCCGGGTCTTTGGTTGTCGGGTCGTTCAAGAAAACCATGAATAGAAACAGAACCAAAAGCGGTATAAAAGATATAAGCAAAGTTATATCGCCCTGTACGACCGTATGGTCAGACTCTCTTCTTGAAAACATTTGCCATTTATTCATCGGCTGTTTCCTTTTTTGGCTCTGGAGGCGAATACAGGTCCAGTCCGTACACGCTCGTTATGCGGGAAAGCTCCCCCATAATCCTGTCTCTGACGTCCTCATGCTGTTCATAAAATGAACTCAAAATCAGGTTGCCCACAATTCCCAGGATAGTGGTGAGGGCGGCAACGCCCAGTCCCGCGATAAGCTCTTTGGCGATGAGCAGCGTCTGCTGCGCCGTTTCTCCGAAACGCATACCGATGCCGATCAGCAGGATTCCGACGACCGTCCCCAGAAAACCGAAAAGCAGGAGCCTTCTTCCGGCATTAACCATGGGCTTGATGATTCGTTCAAGACCTGCGTAAAAACAGAATTTCAGTTCATCTGTGTCGACGAATTCTTTTTGCGCCGATCCGGTCAGAGCTTTGATGACCCTGATTCTATACCCCAAGTTTCTGAAGTAATCGGCGACGAACGTGTCGGCAAATTCTGTAGAGCCGTGTTTTTCGAAAAACCAATCGGTTTCGAAAAGCAGTTGGGCGTGATCCCGCGATCCAGCGTTTTCATGTTCATAAAGTTTTTTTCTGACCAAATCCAGCGCGTCTTTTTCAAGACTTATTCGCCCGCCCCTTTCCAGTGTTTTCCTTAAATAAAAAATCATTACGCCCGCCATTAAAACCGTGCTTACGAAAACCGATTGGTTCCAGAAGAGGAGTTTTTGCGCGACGCCGGTAGACACAAGAAAAATAAGGATTCCCGCGCTGGCCGTGTAAGTGAACCACCCCTTAAAGTAAGTAAGGTGCCGTTTTCGTCCGTTGGTGTTTGGCATATACGACCCTTTTTCAATGAAACGTTTCTGGGCAGATATTAACACCGAAGGGCTACGGAGTAAATGGCGCGCGACGGCTTTGGTTAATTTGACTTCGTTTGGTGCGGGACTTATCCTAAAAATTAGGACAGTTTGAAAAATTTAAAGGAGGTTTCGCGTGTATAGACGTGTGCTTGCCGCTCTTTCCGTTTTTTGTTTTTCGGCGCTTTTGGCAGTCGGATCCTCGGCTCAAAATTCTCCGGAAGTGACGGTTGTTTCCCAAAGAGCCGGGGCTCTTGCCGAAATAATGACCGAGATTGAAAAAAACTCTTTTTACAAGTTGAGCGAAAAAGAACTCAATGATGTTCAGGAATGTATTGCTGCGCGGGCTTTCATCGGTTTTGAAATTAAAAAAGACGCTTTAAAAGGGGACCTTAAAGTTCCGAGCTGTTTTCCGCAGGACAAGCGCGCGATGTATTTTTCTCCGGAAGTAACGAGAGACTTAGGTGAGGCGCGCGTAGGACATTTCGGAGGCATAGGAATGTCCATAGGTCCGGACAAAGAAATGCGGGGGGTGGTGATTAAAGAACTTTTCGAAGGGGCTCCAGCCGAAAGAGACGGCAGGCTGAAAGCTGGCGATCTTATTACCGCCGCGGCTGATTTCGTTGAGGGTCGTGAACTCAAACTCGTGCCATTTAAAGGTTTTGACACGAGAAAAGCAGCAAGCGTAATGAGGGGCGAGCCCGGTACAATAGTCGTGCTTGAGGTCTGGAGAGACGGACAGAAACTTCCTTTAATTGCTATCACGAGGGAAGACGTTAAAATTAAAAACGTTAAGGCCTCCGAAACCAGTCCGGGTATCGGTTATTTGAAAATAGATTCTTTTGACAGTTTTAGCGTGGCCACGGATGTGTGGGACGCGTTGTGGAATTTCAAAAACAAAGGAATAAAAAAGGTTATTGTTGATTTGAGAAAAAACGGCGGCGGGCTTATGAACGCGGCGATCGGCATCGCTTCGCTTTTTGCTCCTGAAGAGGGGGTTCTCGTTTTGGAAGCTCGTTGGCGCGGACAGAAAGCCGGCGAGGGGCAGAAGTACCCGGCAATGGAGATCGGTTTCTTTTATGGATTTGAAGTCGCCGTTTTAATAGACGGTCTTTCCGCTTCGGCCTCCGAGATCCTGGCCGGTTCACTTAAAATCTGGGGAGCCAAGATCGTGGGTGTCAAAAGCTACGGCAAAGGCAGTATTCAGACACAGCGTTCTTTGTCCGACGGCGGGACGTTCAGTTTTACCACCGGGCTTTACTACCTCGCTGACGGAAAAACCCCCGAAGACGGCGGGATTGAGCCGCATTTCGTAATTGAAGATGATCCGAGAACGCCTGAAGTTGACGAGGCTCTGGCGGTTGCGGTCGGCATATTGATGGATTCCAAATAATTTTTATAAATAAGCATAAATGTGTCCCGACGGCCATCGGGACACTTTTTGTTTTGTCCTTAAATCTGTATAATATAAATGAAAATGGCTAGAAAAAAATCAAAGAAACGTTCGCAGGAAAACGGGGGTGAGGGCACAGAACGCCCGGAATTCTTAAGCAGTGAAACCAGGCACTCCATTTGGGCTGTTTTTTCTTTTGCCCTTTCGGCCCTTTTTGTTCTGGCCGCCTATGGCAAGGCGGGTTTTGTGGGTCAAAGTTTGTACGGTTTTTTTGAATTTCTTTTCGGGGGCGCCTTCTTCCTTGTTCCGCTCACTTTTTTTCTCGCCGGACTTTCCTTCATCTTTTCATTGAGAACCAATCTTGTGGCCACGACCGTTGGCGGCGGAGTTATTCTTCTTTCTTCGACGCTCGGCGTTTTTGACGCCGTCTTTGGCGAAAAGACGGCGGGGCTCATTGGTTACGTTGTTTCCAAACCGCTTTTAAAACTTTTTGATTTTTGGGCGACCTTGGTCATATTGGCGGCTTTGGCCGCGACCTCCGCTCTTTTGATGCTGAATGTTTCAATCAAGCCCAGGAGGTGGTTTAAGAGAAAAGAAAAATTGCCCGACGAAGACATATCTGAAATAACTGAGGAAGAAAAAAATTCGGAAGAAGAACCGAAACGCTACTGGACCGGAATAAAAGAGGCGGCTGATGCCATGCGCAGGGAACTGATGGCAAAAGCCGAAATTGCGGGCCATGCTCCGGGGGCTGAAGAAAACGATGAAGACGAAAAAAACCAAGAAGCCGAAAAGATTTCCGAAGAGAACGTATTTGAAAATTCGGCGCTCAGATTTAATCCGAAAAACAGGCCGGCTTCGCTCTCGGAGTTTAAGCCCCCGCCGTTTGATCTTTCCGAGAGCGACAAAGGAAAGCCTTCGTCGGGCGACATAAAAGCGAATTCAAACATAATCAAAAGAACTCTCCAGAATTTCAGTATTTCTGTTGAGATGGGAGAGATCAGCGTCGGCCCGTCCATAACCCAATACACGCTTCGTCCGGCCGAGGGCATAAAACTCTCGCGAATTACAGGTTTGCACAATGACCTGTCTTTGGCTCTTGCCGCGCACCCGATAAGAATCGAAGCTCCAATTCCGGGTAAGTCTCTCATAGGAATAGAGATACCGAACAAATCAATAGCCCTTGTCGGAATGTCAAACATTTTATCTTCCCCGGATTATGCCGAGTCTTCGGCCTCGCTTTTTTTGGGTTTGGGCCGCGACGTTACCGGACGGGCAGTTTTTGCGGACCTTGGCAAAATGCCCCATCTTTTGGTCGCAGGCTCCACGGGTTCGGGAAAATCGGTCGCGATTCACGCGATGATGATGAGCCTTTTGTTCCGCAATCCTCCGGAAAGATTGCGTTTCTTGATGATAGACCCGAAAAGGGTGGAGCTTACGGTTTACTCCGGAATTCCGCATATTTTGACCCCGGTCATAACCGACGCCAAAAAAGCGATAATGTCTTTGAAGTGGGCGGTCAAGGAAATGGAACACAGATACGAACTTTTGGAGGAAGCAAAGGTCAGGGACATAAAATCGTATCAAAATTCAGGCGCTTCCGCCTCCTCCCCGATGCCCTACATTGTCATAGTTATAGACGAGCTTGCCGACATGATGGCCGCCTATCCCCGCGAAATGGAGGCATCCATTGTCCGCCTTGCCCAGATGTCCAGAGCGGTGGGAATACACCTTATTGTTTCAACCCAGAGACCATCGGTTGAAGTCATCACCGGTCTTATCAAGGCCAACATAACTTCACGGATCGCTTTCCAGGTTGCTTCCCAGGTTGATTCTAGGACGATTCTTGACATGGCCGGAGCGGAAAAACTTTTAGGAAATGGAGACATGCTTTATCTTTCCGGAGACACATCTAAACCGCGAAGACTCCAGGGTGCTTTTGTTTCGGAGTCCGAGGTGCGAAAAGTGGTTCAACATCTGGAATCTCAGTACGCCGAGTCCGAATTCGAGAGCTTGAGCCTTGAGCCCGAAAACGGGGCATCATCAATTTTTGAGACGGAAGAAGAGGAGGATGTTGACGACGAACTTTATCGCGAGGCCGAAGATGTGGTGGTGCGGGCGGGAAAGGCGTCGGCGTCGTATCTTCAGCGGAGGCTCCGCGTTGGATATGCCCGCGCGGCGAGGCTATTGGACATGATGGAGTCCAGGGGCGTTATCGGGCCGGGGGACGGCGCAAAGCCGAGGGAGGTCCTTATAAAAAAAGATTCCGCCCAAGATCCGGCGGACGGCATAGAGAAGGAAAACAGAAACGAAAATTCGGGAGAAGGAAAAAATTTTTTTGATTCGTTCTAGTTTATGCGCCGCCCTGTTGCGATTCTGGTTTTCGGGTTGTTTCTGGCGGTTTTCTTTGTTTACTTTATTTTCAGTTTTCGGAGCTTTTGGCGCGGTCCGCAGATTGTTATTGACTATCCCGCGGACGGCGCCTCAATAGACGGTTTTAACGCGGTGGTTACGGGACGCGCGCGAGATGTCTCGAAACTTGAGCTCAACGGCAGGGCGCTTTATACTGATGAAAACGGAAGTTTTAGAGAGGCCCTTATTTTGTTCCCGGGCCTAAACATAATTGAGGTCAGGGCCGAAGGCCGGTTCGGAGGAAAATTATCCGAAAAGATAACCGTTTTGGCAAGATTACCGGAATAAATTAAAATAAATGGCAAAAAAACAAAAAGACCCCGCCGACGCTAAAGCCATGGCGGGTAAGGAAAAAAACGATAAGTTGGCCAGCATTGAGGCGGCCATAAAGGGAATACAGGCTAAATATGGCGAGGGCGCGATTATGAAATTGGGCGAGGCGCGCAGGGTTGACGTGGATGTTATTCCGACGGGATCTCTTTCGCTTGATATGGCTTTGGGGGTCGGAGGAGTTCCGAGAGGCCGGGTGATAGAGATTTTTGGTCCGGAGTCATCTGGGAAAACCACGCTGGCTCTCAACATCGTGGCCCAGGCTCAAAAAAAAGGAGGACTTTGCGCTTTTGTCGATGCCGAACATGCCCTAGATCCTGAATACGCAAAAAAACTCGGCGTAAAAATTGATGACCTTCTGATTTCACAGCCAGACACAGGAGAACAGGCGCTTGAAATAGTTGAATCTCTGGTGCGTTCGGGGAGCATTGACGTTGTGGTTATAGATTCCGTGGCGGCCCTTACTCCTAGGGCCGAAATTGAAGGCGATATGGGACAAGCCCACATCGGACTGCAGGCAAGGTTAATGTCTCAGGCGCTACGCAAGCTCACGGCGCTTGTGGCAAGGACGAAAACAATCGTAATTTTCATAAATCAAATAAGAATGCAAATCGGCATGATGTTCGGAAATCCAGAAACTACCCCCGGCGGGAAAGCGCTCAAGTTTTATGCCTCGGTCAGAATTGATATCAGGCGCATAGCCCAGATTAAAAAAGGAGAGGAGTCGATAGGCAACAGAGTTAAGGCCAAGGTGGTAAAAAACAAAGTCGCCCCGCCTTTCAGATTCGGCGAGTTTGATATAATGTTCGGCGAGGGCATATCTTACGAGGGCGATGTTTTAAACCTCGGCATCAAGCATGACTTGGTCAAAAAGTCAGGCAATACTTTTTCTTACGACGTGCATAAACTCGGCGTGGGTTACGAAAACGCCAGGAATTTCCTGAAAGAAAATCCGAAAATCATACAAGAACTGGTGAAAAAAATAAAAGAAGCGGTAAAAGCTAATGCGTAACGAACGGCACTAAGGCCATTTGTCTCGCGCGCTTTATTGCGCGGGACAGTTTTCGTTGATGAGTGGAGCAAGTCGAAGTTTTTCTTCGGGCCATAATTTTGGATTGAGGGCTCATGAATCGTTTCAAAACCTCGGTGTCTTTATAGTCCACCGACCTCATGTTTGACGTGCAAAAGTAACATTGTTCTTTTTTTGCCATATTTTTTGGGTTTTATTAGAAGGGGATTTCGTCCGGATTTATGTTTTCTTCGCCATAATCAATTGTGGCCACCTCCGGCCGGGCTTCTTCTTTTGGGGCTGCGGCCTCGCGTCCGGCTGTTGAAGCGCCAGAACCCCTCGGCCCCAACTGCATGCTTTCCGCCACTACTTCGGTCCTGTATTTTTTTTGCCCATCTTGCCCTTGCCACGAACGGTTCTGGATTCTGCCCTCGATCATCAAAAGAGATCCTTTATTCAAATATTGTTTGGATATTTCGGCCAATCGTCCAAAAGCGACAATGTTATGAAATTGAGTGTCCTGTTGTTTTTGCCCGTCCTTGGTGTAGAAGCGGTTTGTGGCCAGACCGAAAGAGGCCACGTTTACTCCGGAAGGAAGGCTTCTTAACTCCGGATCGCGGGTCAGGTTGCCGATCAAAAATATTTTATTCAGGTTCATTTTTGTTTTTTAATTTAATAAGCTAATTCCCGAGCATTTCTTCCAACTTTTTATCAATCTCGGCAATGTCCGTTTTTTCCGCCGGAGGGACCGGCACAACCCGTCTTTTTCGGGCCGGCCTTTCGGCCATGTCAGCCTTATTTATTTTGAATATGGAGAAACGAAAGATTTGTTTGATTTCTTTCAGCTCGCCCTCGATTGCGGCCAAAACTTCGGGCTTGGCCATGAACTTTATCCAACCCCACCAGCCGTCTTTTGCGCCGTCTACGGGGTAACTCAATGTTTTTCTTACGGGCGAGTTTTGCGAGGTCACGATGCCGTGTTCTTTTTCAATCGCTCCGCTTACGGACGCGGCCTCAACCGCGGCCGACTGGTCATCGTCGGCTTTTACCAGGTAGGATATTTCGTATAGCCTTGGATCGCTTTCTTTTTCCATTGACTAAAATGTTAGCATGTTTTTATTTGCCTATCAAGAACTCCACAACATCCCCGTCTTGCATAACGTAATTTTTGCCTTCGGTCCGTATAAGTCCTTTGCTTGAGGCGTCGGCGAAAGACCCGGTTGATATAAGTTTTTGCCAGCCGATTACCTTGGCCCGGATGAAATTTTTTTCAAAATCCGAGTGTATAACGCCCGCGGCTTCTTTGGCGGATGCCCCCTGTTTTACTGTCCAGGCCCGCGCTTCTACTCTCCCAACCGTCAGAAATGAGATTAAATTTAAGGTTTTGTAGCAGGTCTTTATCAAATCGTCTAAGCCTCCGCCGGTTTTGGCCGAAAAATAAATAACGGGTTTTAAGCGATGGGTCTTTTTTTTGTCGGAGGCGCCAATTTTTGAAGCGTCGGTATTGAAAGCATAAATTTTTGGTTTAAGCGAAAGAAAGTTGAGCTCTTTTAAAATCACGGATATTTTTTCGTTTCCGGCGTCACGCTCCGAAATATCGAGCTCTTCGCCGGAGGACATTTTTTCTTGAAGCAACGAAAGAAATCCGGCCTCCTCTTTTTTGGAGGAGTCCTTTTTAATTGAATCCAGTTTTTTTTCAAGTGACTCAATGTCCTTTAATCTAAGCTCGGTTTCAATTATTTCGGCGTCTTCGTCCGGATTTTTTGAGTGTTCGCGGATTATTTCGGGGTCTTCAAAGTCGCGCACGACCTCAAGGATCATGGTTGCGCTTTTTATGTGGCTTAAAAACTGATTTCCCAGTCCCTCGCCGACCGACGCGCCTTTGACCAATCCGGCTATATCCACAAAAGTTATGGCTGTGGGCACAATCGGCGGGGGATTTTCGAGATTGAACCCATTCGACTGGCTCAGGGTAAACCAGTTGGCAAGTTTATCCAAACGCTCGTCCGGCACGCTTATGACGCCAATATTCGGCTCTATGGTTGCGAAAGGGTAATTTGCCACAAGCGCCTGCTCGCGTTTAAGTAAGGCGTTGAACAGCGACGACTTGCCGACGTTAGGCAAACCGACTATGCCAATTTTTAGAGACATAATGAGATGTTAAGATTAAAGTATGTCAAAAATCAACCCCGTTATATTTAAGGAATACGATATTCGCGGAAAGTATCCGGACGAGATAAACGAAGACGCGGCTTATAAAATAGGAGCGGGGTTTTCGGAATATCTTACCCATAAAAAAAATTTCGGAGAAATTATTGTCGGCCACGACGCGCGCCTTTCTTCGTCCGAACTTTTTGAAGCGTTTTCGCGGGGTATTCTTGATTCCGGAAGAGACATTATTGATGTCGGGCTTTGTTCAACCCCATTTCTTAATTTCGCGTTTAATAAATTAAAATCCGCAGGAGGGGCGATGATAACTGCCTCCCACAATCCAAAAGAATATAACGGCTTAAAGCTCATCCGCGAAGGTGGATTTCCTGTTTACAAAAAAGACGGCCTGCCGGAAATTGAGATGTTGTCCAATTCAGAAATTCCGCGAAAAGTTAATATCGGCAAAATAATAAAAAAGGATTTCAGCGCCGATTATATAAATTTTTTGAAAAAATATACGGACGTCCGACGTCCGTTAAAAATTGTTGCCGATACCTCAAACGGTTCGGCCGGTCCTATTTTGGAAAAATTTTTGGACGAATCCGGGATTGAAGCTGAAAAATTGTTTTTTGAACCCGACGGCAATTTTCCAAACCACTCGCCGAATCCTTTTTTGCCGGAAGCTCGAGTGCAGATTGAGAAAAAAGTTAAAAATACCGGCGCTGACTTGGGATTTATTTTAGACGCCGACGGCGACAGGGTGTTTTTCATAAATGAAAAGGGAGAGACGATTGAATCAAACCACATTTACGCCTACTTGCTTGATAATTTTTTGGAGCAGGGTGAGTTGTGTCTGGGCACGGCTTCTGTTTCAAAAATTATTGAAGATGTGGCAATTAAAAAAGGGGCGCGTTTTGAGCGCGTTCCTGTGGGGCATGCCAACATAAAAACCGCCATGCGAAAGCTAGGCGCCAGATTTGGAGGAGAACTTTCGGGACATTTTTACTTCCGTGATTTTTATTATTCCGACTCGGCCTTGTTGATGACAGCGTATATTTTGTCTTTGGTTTCGAGGGCGGATAAGCCACTTTCCGAATTATTAAGACCACACCAAAAATATTTTCACTCCGGCGAATTAAACTTTGAGTCAAAAAATCCTTCAGAGGCAATTGAAAAATTAAAAAAGGAATACTCTGGACGCCTGCCTGACGGCAGTCAGGGCCGTCAATCATTTCTTGACGGCCTGACGGTTGAATATTGGACCCCGTCGAATGACGGGGCGGGCTGGTGGTTCAATATCCGCGCCTCCAAAACCGAGCCACTCGTTCGTCTTGTTGTTGAGGCCGAGAGCAAAAAACTGATGGAGGAAAAGGTAAGGGAGTTGACGGACGAAATTCAATCTGATATGCTTTAGGTGGATTTTAGGATATTGGAGGCAGCATAAATGCAGCGTCGGAGTCTGGTTGGGTTTGGGGTTATAGGGCTACTTGCCGTTGCTACAGTTTTCTATCTTGTTTACACGAACCCACTCAACGCGCTTGAAGTGCGGGTTTTGAAAATTCCGTCCACCGAATCTCTTATGGCAACGGCATACCTTTTCGGAGAACCCATGGCGAACGTAGCGGTTACTTTGGCCTTAAAAGGAAAGGATTTATCGGGAGAGTTCCAATACAAAACCAATAGTAAGGGATTTTACAAGGATAAGAATCTTTATCCAGCCTCGTATCTACTTGTTCTCCCCGAATTTAAAAACTGCAAGTTGGTTTTTGAAATTGGAAAAAGTAGGCAGCTGACATCAATTACCGTAAATATAGATGAGGGCGTTTGTTCGTTTTCCATGTCGGTTTTCAAAGGCATCCCGAGTTCTTTTTATTCCGATTAGACAATTTCCGCCGACGCTTCAAGCCGAGGCGGTTTTTATTTTTTTTATCAAGGTTTATCAAACACTCGGTGTTTAATATTTTAAGGGCGGTTTTGTTTGAGTTAGCGAAAACAAAGTTGCACACATTGATACGATCGTAGTGATGTGTGCAAATTTGATTTTTGAGATTTTACTGGTTTTGTTTGTTTTATTTTAAAAATCCAAAAGGCCGATTTTGGATTTTACCTCGCGCGTTGTTTTTTGGGCAACCGCGCGGGCGCGCTCGGAGCCGTCTTTTAATATTTTTTCTATTGCTTTTGGATTTTTTGAAATCTCGGCGTATTTTTTTTGAATGGGTGTTAGGTGTTTGATAATCGCTTCGGCCAAATCTTTTTTAAACTCGGCGTATCCAGAATTTTTGTATTTTTTTTCAAGTTCTTTCGCGCTTTTGTCGCTTACAAGGTAAAAAATATCCAGCAAATGCGAAATAGCGGGCTTATTTAATTCGTCGTATTTGATTTCTGAGCCGGAGTCCGTAACCGAGCTTTTTATTTTCCTGCGTATTTTGTCGGGCGAGTCCAGAAGAGCGATATACGAATCAGGTCCGTGTGATTTGGACATCTTTTTTTGCGGGCTTGAGAGGGAATAAATTTTCGGGACCTCATCAAACATTGACCTGGGTTCCGGGAAAATATTTCCGAATCGGCGATTAAAGCGTCTCGCTATCTCGCGAGTTATTTCGATATGCGGGTCCTGATCTTTACCTATCGGAACTCGGCTTGCTTTGTATATTAAAATATCCGCGGCTTGTAATACCGGATAATTCATGATTCCAAAAGATCCGGCTTTTGGATTTTCCGAGACCATTTCTTTATAGGTCGGGTTTAGCTCAAGCATTGAAACAGGCAAGAGGGTCGAGAATATTGAACCTAACTCCCCGTGTTCAGGGATCGCCGACTGCAAAAAAATAGTTGATTTTTTCGGGTTAAGTCCTGAGGCAAGCCATAGCCCGGCCAGTTCCAAGGTTTTTTCTTTTATATTTTTGGTTGTTTCCAAGGTTGTCAGAGAATGCAGGTCCGCCACCATAAAATGACAGTCATATTTTTCTTGTATGGACACCCATTGGCGAAGTGCGCCGAAGTAATTTCCGAGATGTAATTCTCCGGTGGGTCTTATTCCGGAAAGTGCGGTTTCTTTTGCCATAACATTAAGTATAGTCTGGAGGCATTGACCCCGCAACGAATTGACGATATGTTGCCAGTAGATAAACTTTTTGGCTGAAGGGGGTTGAAACGTGGACGGCGTGGCTGGCAGTTTCTTTGTTTTCGCGGCATTTGCTGGAGCGTTCTGGCTTGCGTTGATCATCCTGGCGGTATACTTCCTGGTCATTTTTCCGATTTGGATGCTCATTCACGCCGGTATTCTTACCGCTAAGCAGTGGCCGGAAAATGCCGTACGGAATCTAGTTTTTCTCCTTGTGATATTTTTCACCGACGTTATTGGCGCCACAATATATTATTTAGCCGTTTATAGAGAAGCGCGCCCTCTGGACCATAAATAGTTTAACTCCAGCCGGATTATCCGGCTTTTTTCTTGGAGGTTGGCGTTGTTTTTGGAGGCTTGACTAAAAAACAGGTCCGCACTATACTATTATCTATAGGTTTTTAGCCTTGAATAAAGGTTATTTTTTAGTCAAAAAACATTAAAAGTTAATAAAAATAAAAATATGGCAGAGAAATTTGAACGAACAAAGCCGCACGTGAATGTCGGCACGATTGGCCACGTTGACCACGGCAAGACAACTTTGACCGCGGCCATTTTGCACGTGCTTAAGTTGGCCGGCAACAAAGTTAAAGAGGAAAAAGTCGAAGATATAGATAACGCTCCCGAAGAACGCCAGCGCGGAATTACGATAGCCCTCCATCACTCGGAATACGAAACCCCGAAACGCCACTACGCGCACATTGACGCGCCGGGACACGCCGACTACATAAAAAACATGATTACCGGAGCCGCTCAAATGGACGGCGCGGTTTTGGTGGTGTCGGCCGTTGACGGCCCGATGCCGCAAACCCGCGAGCACATCCTTTTGGCTCGTCAGGTCGGAGTGCCGGCGATAATAGTATTTTTAAACAAGGTTGATGCCGCCGAAGACAAGGACCTTGTTGATTTGGTTGAAGCCGAAGTGCGGGAACTTCTGAACAAATACGAATTTCCCGGAGACAAAACTCCGATTATCCGGGGTTCTGCTCTGAAAGCCCTTGAATCAAAATCGGCCGACGACGAATGGGCCAAGCCGGTTCTTGAACTTGCGCGTCAGCTTGACGAATATATTCCTGAGCCGGTTCGCGATATTGAGAAGCCGTTTTTGATGCCGGTTGAAGATATATTCTCGATTGAAGGCCGGGGTACGGTTGTTACCGGAAGGGTTGAGCGCGGAAAAGTTAAGGTTGGAGAGGAAATCGAGGTTGTCGGCCTTAAAGACACGGCCAAAACGGTTGTTACCGGAATTGAAATGTTCAACAAGTCTTTGGACGAAGGTATTGCCGGAGACAATGCCGGAATACTTCTCCGCGGACTTAAAAAAGAAGATGTTGAGCGCGGGCAAGTGCTTGCCAAGCCGGGCTCTATTACTCCTCACACCGAATTTGAAGGTGAAATTTATGTTTTAACCAAAGAAGAAGGAGGCAGACATACTCCGTTTTTCGCGGGCTATAAGCCTCAGTTCTACATGAGGACAACCGATGTGACCGGAGAAGCAGTTTTGCCCCAAGGAACGGAAATGGTTATGCCCGGAGACACAGTCAACTTAACGATCAAATTGATAGCGCCGGTTGCTCTTGAGGAACGCCAGCGTTTTGCCATCCGTGAAGGAGGCAAGACGGTCGGCGCGGGTGTGGTAACGAAAATAATAAAGTAAGCTCACTTGAACGTGGCTAAAACGGCCGACAAAAAACAAGCCGCAAAAAAAGAGGAAAGACAGATTCTTCGGATACGCGTTCGGGGATATGACAGCAAAATTATTGACGCCTCGGTCAAGCAGATAGTCGACACTTCATTAAGGTATGGAGCCGAACTTACGGGTCCGGTTCCTCTGCCGACAGAGATACGGAAATACACGGTGAACCGCTCGACTTTCGTTCACAAAAACGCCCGTGAACAATTTGAGATGAGAATACACAAAAGACTGATAGATATCACCAACCCGACCCCCAAAATCATTGATTCTTTGACCAACTTGAATCTTCCGGCCGGAGTGGACATCGAAGTTAAGATGATGTAGACTAACGAGGATAGGATTTCCGCAAAATGCTCCGGAATCCCGGAGTCTTTTGTTGTCAGGTAAATAATATGAATTTTATTTTAGGACAAAAAAAAGAAATGCTGCAGATTTTTACCGAAGACGGGCGGGCCAGGCCGGTTACCCTGATAGAAGCGGGGCCCGCGGTAATAATTCAGCTGAAAACAGCCGAAAAAGACGGGTACAACGCCGTACAGCTTGGATTTGGCTCAAAAAACCCAAAAAATATCAAAAAACCCCAGACAGGACATCTCAAAAAAACCAGAAATCTGAATGAATCGGCAAAGACCACGGATATAAGATGGTTAAGAGAATTTCGGGTTGACAGCCTGGACGGATTTAAGGTTGGGGACACGATCAATGTGGGAATTTTCAAAGAGGGAGACGTGGTCAAGGTAAGCGCCGTATCAAAAGGCAAGGGATTTCAGGGTGTGGTCAAGCGCCACGGTTTTCACGGCGGTCCGCGTACTCATGGCCAGAAACATTCCGAACGTGAGCCGGGATCGATAGGCGGAGGAGGAAGGGCTGGCGGAAGAGTGGCAAAAGGCATGCGCATGGCCGGCAGAACCGGTGGCCAAAGAGTCACATTGCACAATCTCGAGGCTCTCAAAATTGATACGGACAATAACGCCATTTTGGTTTCGGGAGCCGTTCCCGGCAGTCGCGGGACCTTGGTGGAAATAATAAGTCAAAAATGAAAACCGCGGTATACAATTTAAAAGCGGAAAAAGTCGGCGAGCTTGATTTGCCGGAATCTGTTTTTGGTCTGAAATGGAATCCGGATTTGGTTCACCAAGTTGTTGAGTCTTTGCGCTCAAACCGAAGGAAGGGGACCGCCAAAGCCAAGGGGAGGGGCGAGGTTTCGGGTGGAGGTAAAAAACCGTGGCGCCAAAAAGGCACGGGCAGGGCGCGCCACGGTTCCATTCGTTCTCCGATTTGGGTCGGCGGAGGTGTTACTCACGGGCCGACGGGTGATAAAAATTATGAGCGAAAAATCAACAAAAAAGCGAAACAGAAGGCGATGTACATGATTCTGGCTAAAAAAAATTCGGAATTCGAGTTGATTATAGCCGACGAGGTGTCTTTGAATGAGGGTAAAACCAAAGTAGCCAAGGAGGTTTTGGGTTCTCTGGGCCGGATAAAGGGTTTTGAGGGTCTGGCCAGGAAAGGGGCTAAAGTTATAATCGCGCCCAAAGACCGCAGGACATTTTTGGCATTCAGAAACATACCGGGAGTAAGAACGCTTGAAATGAGAAACATGAATCCGCTCGACGCCATGCAGGCCAAGTACATGATATTGGGCCGGGAAGACGTTTTAAACTTGTCTAAGACTTAAACATGAAACTGCTCGATCTGTTTAGAAAAAAAGAGGAAAGAAAAAAGCTTGAGGGTCCGGCTGAAGCGCGCAAGAAAGCCCCCGCGCCGTCTTCAGGCGCGGAGACGGAAACCAAAAATCTCGGCGAGTCCGAGGTTGCCTCCGTGGTTTTGCAAAAACCGCGGGTTACCGAAAAATCCTCCAAGATGAGCGAGAGAGGGGTTTATGTTTTTAGAGTCGCGGGCCGGTCTCGAAAACCGGAAATTAAAAAAGCGGTTGAGGAACTTTATAAAGTCAAAGTCGAAAAAGTTAACATTGTAAGCGTGCCGTTCAGACTTCGCCGAGTCGGCCGTAAAATAGGCCGCAGGCCGGGGTATAAAAAGGCTTCGGTTAGGCTGGTTTCGGGCCACAAAATAGAATTCATATGAAATCGTATAATCCAACAACTCCATCCCGCCGTCACATGCAGATAATCGAATACCGCAGGTTTTTAAGTGCTGCGGAACCTAAAAAAAGTCTTACTCGCGGCAAAACAGGCACTGGCGGAAGAAACAACCGCGGACGAATAACCGTGCGCCATAAGGGCGGAGGCGCAAAAAGACTTTTGCGTCTGGTTGATTTTAAATATGACAAACCGGGCGTTCCGGCTCGGATATTGACCCTGGAATACGATCCGGGACGTTCGGGATTCATAGGGCTGGTCGTCTATAAGGATGGGGAACATAGGTATCATTTAATGCCGTCCGGGGTCAAAATAGGAGATGAGATTGTTTCTGCCGAAAAGGCTCCGCTCAAAGCCGGAAACCGCCGGCCGCTTCACTTGATTCCGCCGGGAACGCTGGTTTATAATGTCGAAATTGAACCCAGGGGCGGAGCCAAATTTGCCAGGGCTGCCGCCGGGCGCGTAGAAATTCTGGCGCACGAGGAAAAACACAGCCAGCTTAAAATGCCGTCGGGGGAAGTCAGGCGGGTTAACAAGTTCGCTTGGGCATCCGTAGGGCAAGTCTCAAATGAGGAACGCGGTTTTATGACTATTGGCAAAGCCGGACGCTCAAGACACATGGGTATAAGGCCGACAGTGAGAGGTTCAGCCATGAATCCCGTCGACCATCCCTACGGCGGAGGCGAAGGCAGGGCCATGCGCGGAACAAGGAGGCCTAAAAATTTATGGGGCCGCGGAACGCGCGGAGTAAAAACACGCAGGCGCAAAAAATATTCGAGCCGTCTTATGTTATCACGCAGAAAATAAAATTTATGACCAGGTCCGCCAAAAAAGGTCCTTACGTGGATCCAAAATTAATGAAAAAGATCGGCAAACTTTCGGCAGGATCGAAAGAGATTATTAAGACATGGTCGAGAGACTCCCAGATAGCCCCCGAAATGGTGGGCTACACCTTTGGCGTCCATAACGGCCGTGATTTTGTGGCAGTAATGGTGACGGAAGAAATGGTCGGGCACCGTTTTGGAGAGTTTTCTCAAACAAGAAAATTTGTCAGGCACGGAGGGCGTATGCAGCGCGAGCTCGAAAAATCCGCCGAATCGGCTAAAACAACTCCGGTTGCGCCGCCGGCTAAATAAAATTTTATGAAAGCCGAACTTAATTACATACGAATAGCGCCGAGAAAAATAAGGCTGGTTGCGGATGCGATCAGAAGAAAAAAGGTGGACGAGGCCAGGATTATTTTAAAGTTTTCCGCCAAGAAAGGAGCGAAACCCCTGGCCAAGCTTTTGGAGTCGGCTGTAGCTAATTCAAAAAATTCCGGCGGCAAAAACATCGAAGGCCTCAGTATTTCCAGATTAACCGTGGATCAGGGGCCGGTTTTTAAACGCTTCATGGCCAGAGCCAGAGGAACGCCGGCAATGATACGTAAAAAAACCAGTTTGGTAAAAATAGAACTTTCGGAAAAATAATTTTATGACACACCGAGTTCATCCATATTCATTCAGGCTTGGGCAAGTTCGCGACTGGAAGTCGCGCTGGTTTGATCGGCGCAATTACCAGGCGTTTCTTAAGGCCGATGTCAAACTGAGGGCATGGCTTTTTAAAGAGCTTGATAAAATGTATATTTCGAAAGTAGAAATAGAAAGGTCGCCCGCCACGCTTAAAGTGATTATTTATACTTCCAGACCCGGCTTGATAATCGGGCGATCCGGAGCGGGCGCGAACGCTTTGAAAAACAAAATAGAGAAATTGTTTGAAAAACTTTCTTTATCCAAACCTCGCGGACTTCAGCTTGTAATCGAGGAAATAAAAGGGCCGGAAACCGACGCGGCCATTGTTGCCAAAATGATTGCCGAGAGTCTGGAGAAGAGAATCTCTTTTAGAAGGGTTTTAAAACAGGCTTTAACCAAAGTGTCTTCGCATAAAGAGGTTAAAGGGGTCAAGGTGGCTTTGGCCGGAAGGCTGGATGGATCCGAAATGAGCCGAAGAGAGTGGCTGGCCAACGGCAGAATACCGCTGCAAACCATCAGAGCCGATATAGATTTTGCGCGCTACAGGGCGCATCTTCCCTACGGAGACATAGGCATCAAGGTTTGGATTTACAAAGGGGACGTTTTCGAACCTAAATCAAAATAACCATGCTTTTTCCAAAAAAAGTTAAGCACAGAAAATGGCACCGTCTTCGCAACGGCGAATTGGGAGTTGAAAGCAGGGGGGCGGATGTTTCCTTCGGGTCTTTCGGCTTGAAGTCACAGCAAGGCGGGCACATAAGCGCCCAGCAAATAGAGGCTGCGCGAAAAGCGATATCCCGCTATGTCCAAAAGGGAGGCAAAATGTGGATCAGAATATTTCCAGATCGTCCCAAGACCGCCAAGCCCCCCGAAGTGGGAATGGGCGCCGGCAAAGGGGATCCGGTGGGCTACTTTTCCATGGTCAAAGCCGGACGGGTCATTTTTGAAATCGACGGCCTAAATGAAGAAAATTCGCGGGAAGCGCTTCGCAAGGCGGGAGCCAAACTTGGAATTAAAACCAGGATAATCAAAAGATAATCTGCCATGAAAACGAAAAACATAATGCAGCAAAACAATGTTTCCGATTTACGGCGCGAACTTAAAGAAAACAGGGAGCAGTTGAGGCGGTTTCGTTTTTCCTTGTCCCAGTCTAAAATCAAGAACGTAAAAATCGGCAGGGAGACCAGACGGACGGTCGCGAGGATCATGACCCGTATTAATCAAATAAAAACACAATGAACAATCCCATCAAGCACAGACAAAGTCTTAGAGGAAGGGTGGTTTCGGTTTCCCCGGATAAAACCGCCGTAGTTGAGGTTGTGCGATATATCAAGCATCCGAAATATAAAAAATACTTCAAGAGATCGAAGAAATACAGCGCTCATGCTGCCGGTGATCGGCCCAAGGTTGGCGAGACCGTTGTTCTTGAATCAAGCCGTCCGGTTTCAAAAACAAAAAAATGGATTGTGGTTTCTAATACTTAAAATATGATTCAACCAAGGTCAATGATTGGAATAGCCGACAACTCCGGAGCCAAACTCATACAATGCATCCGGGTTTTGGGCGGAACAAGACGCAGATACGCGCGTATAGGCGATATTATAGTTGCTTCGGTCAAAAAAGCCGAACCGCGCAAAGACATAAAGAAAAAAAATGTTGTTCGCGCGGTAATAGTGAGGCAGCGCCAGTCTTACCGAAGAAGGGACGGAAGTTATATTCGTTTTGACGACAACGCCGCGGTGGTCGTTGACGGAAAAGAGCCGAAAGGGGGAAGGATTTTCGGTCCGATTCCGAGGGAACTTAGAGAACGTGGTTTTACCAAAATTATTTCATTGGCCCAGGAAGTGGTTTAATAAAATGGCGCACATAATCAAAAAAAACGATTCTGTCAAAATTTTAAGCGGAAAGAACCGCGGGAGTGTTGGCAAGGTGCTCAGGATTTTGTCCAAAGAAGGAAAGGTTGTGGTTGAGGGTGTAAATATAATTAAAAAACACCGTAGGCCCCGCCGCCAGGGCGAGAAAGGACAGGTTGTTCAGATGCCGTCGCCGGTACATTTTTCGAATGTCATGCTGGTTTGTCCGTCTTGTTCTAAACCAAACAGAGTAAAAATAATTTTAGATCCCAAAGGGCGGAAGTCAAGAGTTTGCCGCCGATGTTTAGCCGGAATATCATGAGTTGTATAAAACATGCCCAAAACTAAAACAACAAATAAAGAAATTGGCGCGGGTAAGGTTTCCGGAGAAAGAAGCCCGGAACCGGAGTACCGGCAGAGGATTGCGTCTTTTCTGAAAAAAGAACTTGGAGCAAGGCCGGAACTTGCGTTACCGAGGCTGGTGAAAATTGTGATTAATGTTGGTGTTGGACGCAAAGACGAAAAGGAGATCGAAAATATAACCAAACACGCCGAGATTATTACCGGCCAGAAATGCGTACCGAAGAAAGCGAAAAAGTCGATTGCAACTTTTAAAACAAGACAAGGAATGACCGTCGGCATTGCCTGCACTCTGCGAGGATCAAGGATGTATGATTTTTTGGGGCGCTTTGTAAATATTACTTTGCCGAGACTGCGCGATTTCAGGGGCATAGATTCAGGGTCGATCGATTCATCCGGAAACTTGACTATTGGGCTTAAAGAGCATATTGTATTTCCTGAAATCGTTGGTGAAGACGTTAAGACGCCGTTTGGTCTTGAAATAACGCTAGTGACAAATTCCCGCTCAAAAAAAGAAGCCGAACTGCTTTTTGAGGCGCTCGGAGTGCCGTTTAAAAGCAGACAATAAACACCATTAATTTTTAATTATTAGCATGGCCAAAAAATCAGTCGTAGCCAGATCAAAAAAGAAGCCGAAATACAAATCACGCGTCGTGCGGCGATGTTTTCGCTGCGGAAGAAGACGGGGCTACATTCGCGATTTTGACTTGTGCCGGATATGTTTTAGGGAATTGGCCAATGAAGGGGAAATTCCGGGAATAAGAAAATCATCATGGTAGGAGATCCGATAGCCGATATGTTCAGCCGAATAAATAATGCGGGACGAGCCGGGCAAACGCTCGTTGTTCTGCCGTATTCAGATACCAAAATGGAAATCGCCAAGCTCCTCAAAGACCGCGGATTTATCGGTGATGCCGCCAAACGAGGCAAGAAAAACCGCCGCAACATTGAGCTGACACTGATTTATGACGAGTCGGGCAAAAGCAGAATATCGCAAATGCGCAGGATTTCGAAACCGTCCAGGAGGATTTATAAAGGCTGGAAAGATATTTCTCCATTGAAAAATGGATCCGGTTTTTATATCATATCGACTCCGGCCGGAGTCATGGACGACAAAAAAGCGCGAAACATGAAGGTCGGGGGCGAGATATTCGGCGAAGTGTGGTAATTTATGTCTAGATTAGCAAAAAAACCAATAGAAATTCCCGACGGGGTTAAGGTTGAGTTCGCGGACGGGGTTTTAAAAGTGTCGGGACCCAAAGGGGAGTTGGGCCGAAATGTTCCGCGGGCCGTGCTTTTTGATATTTCATCTAAAGAAGTCGTGGTAAAACCGGCTGGTGATCCCAAAGAAATCTCTTCTTTTTTGGGAACATGGGTTCGTCATTTGCAAAACATGATTTATGGCGTAACCAAGGGTTTTGAAAAAAAACTGGAATTGGAGGGGGTTGGGTTCCGGGCCGAGGTCAGAGAGAAAGAGCTTGTGCTCAGTCTGGGCTTTTCTCATCAGGTAGTCGTAGTTTCCCCTCCCGGAATATCTTTTGCGGTTGAAAAAAATATTATAACCGTTTCCGGGGCGGACAAAGAGGCGGTCGGCAATGTGGCGGCGGTGATAAGAAGTAAAAGAAAACCGGAACCGTATAAAGGCAAGGGTATCCATTATAAAGGAGAAGTTATCAGGAGAAAATCAGGCAAAAAAGTAGCCGCTTCGGCCTAGTTTTCGGACTCGCGCATCATATATGAAAAAAAGCAATATTAACAAAAAAAACAGAAGGCGCCGGAGAGTGCGTAGCCGCGTGAAGGGAGGACCAAATCGTCCGCGCCTTTCGGTTTTTCGTTCCAATAAACATGTTTACGCCCAGATTATCGATGATGAAAACGGAAAAACAATTATCGGTTTGGCCGACTCCGCTTTGAAAAAAGAAAGCAAACAAAACAAAAGCGAACGGGCCAAAGTTCTTGGGTTAGCTCTGGCCAAACTGGCCAAAGAGGCCAAAATAAAAAAAGTGGTTTTTGACCGCGGCGGCCGGATTTATCACGGCAGAATCAAATCTTTGGCCGAAGGAGCAAGGGAGGGAGGGCTTGAATTTTAAATTTTAAACATGAGATCAAGAGAATTTTCAAAAAAACAAGAAAGAAACCAGTCGGAATTTGACCAAAAACTCATTGATTTGCGCCGTGTCGCGCGCGTGGTCGCCGGCGGACGGAGATTTGGTTTCAGGGCAACTTTGGTTATCGGCAACAGATCCGGAGAGGTTGGAATCGGAACTGCCAAAGCCTCCGACACATCATCCGCCATTCAAAAGGCCGTTCGCCTTGCCGGCAAGAACACGATTAAAATTCCTTTAACCAAAGTCAAATCAATTCCCTATGACGTTTCAGGAAAGTTTTCAAGCGCCAGGGTGCTGATCAGGCCGGCTGTCGAAGGTCACGGTTTGGTTGCCGGGAGTTCCGTGCGTGCCGTTTTGGATTTTGCCGGAATAAAAAACGCATCGGCCAAGATCCTCTCCCACACCAAAAATAAAATTTCGAACGCGAAGGCCGCGATTGAAGCTCTAAAAAAAATAAGATCATAATATGCAGCTGCATAACCTAAAACCAAAAATCGGCAAAAAAAACAAAAAAAGAATCGGACGTGGAGGAAAACGAGGCACGTATTCGGGGCGGGGAATAAAAGGCCAAAAAGCAAGGGCCGGCCACAGAATGAGGCCGGAAATGAGGGATATTTTGAAAAAAATTCCAAAGCTCAGAGGCTACCGCTCAAAAATCCGTCCCAATAAAATTGCGACTGTGAATATCGGCGACTTGGAAAAAAAGTTCGTTTCCGGAGATAAAATAACACCGCAGATTCTGGTGAAATCCGGCCTTTTAAAAAAAATAGGGGGACAAACTCCCGCGGTCAAACTTCTTGGATCCGGAGAAATCACCAAAAAACTTATGGTATCCGACTGCCAAATATCCGGCCCAGCCAAGGATAAAATAGAAAAAGCCGGCGGAACAGTTAGTTTAAAAAATAACAAAAATTAAAATAAAAAACCGTGTGGCAGAAAATTAAACTGATTTTTACCGACCCCGATTTAAGAAAAAAAATATTTTTTATCTTGGGTATTCTGGCTGTTTTCAGGGTGGGGGCCGCGATTCCCATTCCCGGGGTGGACCATGGGAGGCTTGAGGCATTTTTTTCCGGCAATCAATTTTTTGGCCTTTTGAATATTTTTTCCGGGGGAGCGATGGAGAATCTTTCGATAATGATGCTCGGCGTAGGGCCGTATATTACCGCTTCGATTATTATGCAGCTTTTGACCATGATTTTTCCGCGGCTCAAAGAAATGTATCAGGAAGAAGGGGAGGCCGGACGTCAGAAAGTTAACCAGTATTCCCGTCTGGCCACCGTTCCTCTGGCCGCGCTTCAAGGTTTTGCCCTGATGTCCCTTCTTAAGGGTCAGGGCGTTTTGGGCGATCTTTCTTTTTTTGATCAGGTTACAAACATAATCATAATAACCGCTGGCTCTATTCTCTTGATGTGGCTTGGAGAGCTTATGTCCGAGTATGGAATAGGCAATGGCGTGTCAATTCTTATTTTCGCGGGCATTATAGCCGGAGTACCGCAGTCTTTGGGGCAGACTATTTTTGCCTCCGATATTTACCAATTGCCGATTATCTTGGGATTCGCGGTTGCCGCCGTTTTGGTCGTATCGGCAGTTGTCGTAATTACCGAAGGCCAAAGGCCGGTTCCGATATCTTATGCCAGACGCATCCGCGGATCGCGGATGTACGGGGGGGTCTCAACATACTTGCCGTTAAAGGTAAATCAGGCCGGGGTGATTCCTATAATTTTTGCATTGTCCATTCTTCTTTTTCCGCAAATGATTGTTAATTTTTTGGCTGGCGCGAACAACCCGGTTGTCCAGACCCTTGCGGCGGCCGTCTTAAATTTTCTTAACTCACCGTGGGTTTACGCCGCGCTTTATTTTATTCTGGTTTTTCTTTTCACTTATTTTTATACCGCGGTTACTTTTGATCCGGACGCCATATCTTCGAATCTGCAGAAATCAGGCGCGTTTGTCCCCGGGATCAGGCCCGGAAAACCAACCTCCGAATTTTTATATAAAATCCTGAATCGGATAACCCTGATCGGCGCCCTTTTCCTTGGGGTGATTGCCGTCTTGCCTCTGGCCATGCGCGCGATAACCGGCTTGGTTACCCTGACCATCGGCGGAACCGCCCTTTTGATTGTTGTTTCCGTTGTTCTTGAAACCATAAAACAAGTTGAAGCCCAAATCGTGATGAGGAGCTACGAATAACGGAGGTTTGCTTTTCCGGTTAAAATAAATTAACTTAATAAAGAGAACTAATTAAAGGAGATGGTTATGAACGAACCGATGGTTTTTCTTTTTTTCGGTATTCCTGGCTCGGGAAAAGGCACCCAGGCTGATTTGTTGGCTAAAAAATTTGGTGTTGAGCATTTTACAACCAGCAAAGCTCTTAAAGAGTATATGGCGTCTCACGACGATTCGGAAACCAGAGAGCAGAAAGAGGTATATAAAAAGGGAGTACTCAACGATCCATCTTGGGTTCTTCGGGTCGTGGAAGAAAAAACATCGGAAATTCATGACCAAGGAAGGGGACTGGTTTATGACGGCTCGCCGCGCACTTTATATGAGGCCGAAAATTTGCTGCCGTTTCTTGTGAACCTTTTCGGCAAAGAAAACATAAAAGCGATTAGACTGGCGGTCAGTACGGATGAGATAAAAAGACGTTTAGAGAGAAGGGTGGTTTGTGACAAAAACACCGCCCACTCTTACACCACAAACGGAGGGTTTAGGATCGGCGAGGTTTGTCCTGCGGGGGACGGCGGTATTTTGCAAAGGAGGGATTTGGATAACCCAAAGATAATAGAGACCCGTCTGGATGAATTCAACAAACGAACCGAGCCGGCGATTGAATTCTTTGAAAAAAACCACGGTGTGATAAAAATAAACGGCGAGCAATCGGTTGAAGATGTTCATCGGGACGTTATTAAAGCGCTTGAGCCGAAAAAATGATCGTAAAATCGGAAAAAGAAATAGAAATGTTAAGAATAAGCGGGCAAATACTTGCCCGCGTTTTGAAAAGAGTCGCGCGCGAAGTCAAATCCGGCGTTAAGGCCTCAATTCTTGACGATTTAGCCGAGCGAGAGATAAAGAAAGCCGGAGCGCTTCCGTCTTTTAAAAACCACAGGGAAAATAAAGGAACTCCATATCCGTCATCTCTTTGCGTTTCAATAAATGACGAAGTTGTTCACGGAATACCCGGCGAAAAAATTTTTAAAAACGGAGATGTTGTCAGTTTGGATTTGGGCGTAAAATACAAAGGATTTTTTACCGACAGCGCCGTAACGGTTTTATGCGGGTCAGATGATTCAGACGGCCGTTCAAATCGTCTGATCTCTGTTTGCCGTAAAGCTCTTGATGTCGCGATTAAAGAATGCCGGGCGGGGGTTCATGCGGGAGATTTGGGGCACGCCGTTGAGTCGTTTGTTGAGAGTTCGGGTTTTAAAGTTTTTCGCGAACTTGTAGGACACGGCGTTGGTCGCGCGGTACACGAGCCCCCGTCGATTCCGAACTGGGGAATTCCCGGAACTGACGAAAAATTGGAAGAGGGGATGGTTTTGGCGATTGAGCCTATGATTTCGGAGGGCGAAACAAAGCTCGTTTTAGACAAAGACCGATGGACGCTGAAAACCAAAGACGGCTCGAGAGCCGCTCACTTTGAGCATACGGTCATGGTCAAAAAAGACGGCTGCGAGGTGTTGACAAAATAGAGGGTTAAATGCTATTTTGATCTCGGAAGATATCTTTCGGGAGAGCCAAACGGTGGAGAAGCTCTTAAGATACTATTCAATAATTTTTTCTGTACAAGCACTGGTTTTCGGGGCGTCTTTCCTCCTTAAAGGCGAAATGGCTTTTTCTCTCAACGTTTCTGCGTTGGTTGCGTTTGTGGTTTTTCTTTCAACTGGTTCTATTGAATCTGAAGATGCTTGTTCGGCCGTCTTTTTGGCGGGGGTTTTTACCGGGCTGGCTGCTATAGTTGCCACCTTTGACAATCCGGCTAACAGCAGTGGTTTCTTTGATCAAAAACACTTTGTTGTGCTTCTGCTTGTTTTTCTTTTCGCGGTTATCGCTTGTATTGGTTTGCCAACCCTGCCGTCTGATATACATGATAAATTACCCATAATCGGACTTGTCGCGGTTTCTTTATTTGCCGCCACCATTGCCGCCCGTGCCGCGATTCATTTTACCCCGTCTTATGTTGTTTTGATGATCCTTGCGTTTATTTTTTTTATCACCGCGTATTTTGCCTTAAAAAGGATAGCATAGCAAGGTTATTTATTTCGCTGCCTAACACAAAAGGCGGCTTTTTCTTTTACCCCCATTGCCTTTTTGCTTTCACAGTTGTTAAAATTATCCATATGGAAGAAATTGACAACTATTGTCGTCGTGAATATCATTAAAAACATGATTACAACGAAGGAAATAATTGAAAATTTTTTGAATTCTAACAGGCCTTCGGCGACAGCGGCAAAAGTAATTTTGGCTGCACTTGCTTTGGGCGGAATTTTGGTTGTGGGGGCCGTCGCTCCGAATGTGTTGAGTTTATTTGGTCGTCTTGGCCGCAACAGATTCTCCGGGAACCAGATAAGAGACGGTTTCAATAATTTGAAACGCAAAAAATTAGTTGAGGTGATTAGGACGAAAGGAGATAAAACTGTTATTCGTTTAACCACAAAGGGTGGAAAAAGAATCCGCGAATTGGTTTTAGACACATTAACAATTCCAAAACCTAAAAAATGGGATGGTGTATGGAGGGTTATGATTTTTGATATACCCGTTTCAATGAATAAAGCGCGCAGCGCTTTTCGCGCGACGATTAAGGATTTGGGCATGTATCAACTGCAAAAAAGTGTTTGGGTTTATCCTTATCCGTGTGAAGACGAGATTTTGTTTACGGCAAACTTTTTTAATATTGAAAAGCATATTGAAATCTTTGAAACCAAGTATTTTATGAACAAAATCACCGAAGAGGTTTTGTTGAAGGAATTTAATTTATAAGGAGTTGTTACTTTTATCCATATGGATAAAAGTAACAACTTTGCGGTTTTTTTTAATGTCTTTTACTGGTTTTAAAATTTTTGTAAAATAACTAAATGCCAAGGATTTTGGGAATTGATTACGGGACTAAAAAAATTGGATTTGCCCTTTCGGATGAGGAGCAAAAACTTGCTTTTCCGAAAACGGTTCAGCCGAATGTTTGGAAGTATGTGCGCGATGCTGTCCGCGACTTTATTTTAAATGAGAATGTTTCGGAAATAGTGATTGGTTTGCCCGTTGGATTAAACGGGTACGAAACCGAACTTTCGAGTGAGGTTCGAGGTTTTGCCGAAAAACTAAAAGGAGAGTTTAGTTTGCCGATTTATTTTGAAAACGAAGTATACACTTCCGCGCAGGTAAAGACCGAAGAGTCGGCACCCGGGCACAAAATAGACGCTTCTTCCGCCGCCCTAGTTTTGCAGACCTTTTTGGACAGGCGCCGCAACGAAAGCGGAATATGATAGAATAAAACCATGAACGAAAATGTTTATCTTTCGGTTGTAATCCCGGCTTACAATGAGGGCGAGAGGATTTTAAAGACAATTGACGAAATTTCGGAATATTTGAGCCACCAGGGATTTTCTTGGGAAATAGTGGTTTCTTCCGGAGGCTCGACCGACAACACCGCATCGGCGGTTAAACACAAAATGCTTAATACTCCGGGTTTGAGGCTGGTTGAAAATCCGAGGCGCGGCAAGGGCTTGGGGGTAAAGGCGGGAATACTTGCGGCCACGGGCCGAATTCGTCTTTTTACCGACGCCGATAACTCCACGGATATATCGCATTTTGAAAAAATGCGTCCGTTTTTTGATCAGGGTTACGAGGTGGTTATTGCGTCGCGCGATTCCAAAGACGCTCCGGGCGCGACCCAAGCCGTACCGCAGGTATGGCATAAACGCCTTATGGGTAATGCCGGAAACTTATTTATACAACTAGTCGCTGTTCGCGGATTTTGGGACACCCAATGCGGTTTTAAGGCTTTTCGCGACTTTGCGGCTGAAAAAATATTCGGCCAGCAGAGAATTCACGGATGGGGTTTCGACGTCGAGGTTTTGGCGCTTGCCAGATATCTTGGCTACCGGATAGGAATTGTTCCGGCTTATTGGGTCAATGATCCAAAAAGCCATGTCAGGTTTTCCAGTTATTTTCAGGTTTTGTGGGAAACGGTCAAGGTTCGTTTTAATATTTTGATGGGCAATTATGAACTATGATGAGAAAAGAAACAGACGGCTCTGAATTTCGAAAAGACATAGTTTCCGGCGACTGGATTCTGGTCGCGGCCAAGCGCGCCAGGCGTCCTCACCGTAAAATCAAAAAAGTCCGGCTTGATCCGTCTAAAAAAAACTGTCCCTTCGATGATCCGCAATTTAACGGCGCTCCAGGTCCCCTTTTGTGGCTTCCTCATCCGGCTGCAAAAAAACACAAACCGGAGTACAAAAATTTATCCAAGGATTGGTGGATCCAAATAGTTCCCAACAAATTTCCTGCTCTTGAGCCTCACGTGACGTGTCCGGCCGAAGAGCCTGATGGGCCTTATGCCAAAACAAAAGGTGTCGGATTTCATGAAATAATAATCACGCGCGATCACAAACGAAGGATTTCGGAAATGAGTCCTGAAGAAGCCGAGTCCCTGATCTATGCTTATCAGGACCGCTACCGCACGCTGGCGCGCGAAGCCTGTATACATTACATACTTATTTTTCATAATCAGGGTCCGGCTGCCGGCGCATCTATTTTCCACCCTCATTCGCAGCTTATCGCCATGCCGATAATACCCCCCGACGTTTCGCGCAGTCTCGAGGGCTCCCGTCTTTATTACGAAAGGAATAAAAAATGCGTTCACTGCGCAATGATTGAGTGGGAAATCAAAAAAGGCGAACGGGTGGTCTATGAAAACAAAAAATTCGTGGTTCTGGAGCCATACGCTTCGCGCGTATCTTACGAAACCAGGGTTTTTCCAAAAAAACACGCCGGAAACTTCGATGAACTCGACTCCGAGGACCGGATGAGTCTTGCCGAAACCATGATTGTTTCGCTTAAAAAAATTAAAAAAGCCTTGGACGACCCGGACTATAACTTTTTTATCCATACCGCGCCGGTCAAAGACGGGGCCGGCCATTACCATTGGCATATAGAGATTCTGCCGAAAACTTCGACTTGGGCCGGACTTGAACTCGGAACCGGGATAGAGATTGTCGCGGTGTCGCCGGAAGACGCGGCTTCGGAATTGAAAAAATATTAAAATGCTTTTTCAGCAGGAGATTATCGTAATTCTGTCGGGAGCCGCCCCAATTTCGGAGGTCAGGGGCGCCATTCCTCTGGGTATACTGCTCTTTGGCATGCCGCCGCTAAAAACCTATTTACTTTCCGTTCTGGGCAATCTTTTACCGGTAGTACCCCTGCTTTTTTTTCTTGAAAGGTTTTCGTTATTCTCAATGCGCAGATTTTATTTTATGAATCGTTTTTTATCATGGCTTTTCGAATACACCAGGAGCAGGCACTCGGACCACTTTCACTATTGGGGCTGGGCTCCGGTGGCTCTGTTTGTATTCGTGGCAATACCCCTGCCCCTGACCGGCGCCTGGTCGGGAGCATTGGTTGCGTTCATATTCGGCGTTCCTTTACGGCGGGCGTCGCTGATAATCTTTTTGGGTATTGTGAGCGCGGCGGCGGTTGTTTTGGCTACCACCTTGTTTGGGATAACCATATTTAATTCCGTCTTTTTATAGTTTGTTTATGGTCAAGAAAATAATAATTGCAAATTGGAAGATGAGTCCGCAAAGCCATAAAATGGCCGAAGATATCGTTAAGAACATTCTTTTTGGAATTAAAAAAATAAAAAGTAAGCCGGAAATTGTGCTCTGTCCCCCCTATGTCTGGCTTACCGATTTTTCTCATAAAATAAAACAGGTCAAATGGGGCGCGCAGGATGTTTTTTGGGAGTCGTCGGGGGCTTATACCGGCGAAATATCAGCTGGCATGCTCAAATCATCCGGCGTAACACACATAATTGTCGGACACTCCGAAAGACGGGGGTCTTTGGGAGAGACGGATGATATGATAAACAAAAAAATTAGAGCCGCGCTCAAGGCCGGACTTAAAACGGTTCTTTGTGTCGGGGAACGAAGCCGCAGTGAACCGGATTTTTATAATTTTATAAAAGACGAATTGTTTGCGGATCTCGCTGGAGTATCCGGACGTTTGGCAAAAAACCTTCTGATTGCTTACGAGCCTTTGTGGGCCATAGGCACGGGTGATACGCCGGAACCCGACGATATTTTTGAAATGGCCACATATATAAGGCGCAACATTTTTGACATACTGGGAAAGAAGGCCGCTTACGAGATCCCGGTTCTTTATGGCGGATCTGTGGACGCAAAAAACGCGGCAGGTTTCCTGCGCGCCAAAGGGGTAAACGGGCTTCTGGTCGGCGGGGCGAGTTTGGTACCAAATGAATTTGTCGGCATTGTTCGGGCCTCTCATGGGATTTAACCTGAAACCGATTCCCGCAGATATATACGGCAAAAAGATTATTTTGCGGGTTGACTTTAATATAGCGGTCAAAAAAAGAAAAGGCGCCGACGACCTCCGTCTTTTAAAAACCCTGCCGACAATATCTTTTTTAAGGAACAAGGGCGCCAAGGTTATAATTGTCAGCCATTTGGAAAAGGAGGGCGGGTGCCCGAGCATGAGGGCGGTTTTTAACTACGCGAGAAAAAAAATTAAGGGTCTAGACTTCGTCGGAGGAATGACCGGCCGGAGTGTTTCAAAAATGATCGAAAAGCTTGAGCCCGGCGGCGTATTGATGCTCGAAAATCTGCGCCTTAATCCCGGGGAGAAAAAAAACAGCCCCGTTTTTGCCAAGAGCCTTGCTTCCATGGCGGACATTTATATCAACGAAGCATTTTCCGTCTCGCACCGGAGCCACGCATCAATAGTCGGGATTCCGGATTATTTGCCGTCTTACGCAGGCTTTCTTTTTAGAGACGAAATAAAAAATCTTTCTCTTGCTTTTAACCCGCCGCGACCATTCACGCTTATAGTCGGCGGGAACAAACTCAAGACCAAAATTCCGCTTATTAAAAAGTTTTTAAGGAGAGCTGACCGCGTAATCGTGGGGGGCGCCTTAGCCGCATCGTTTCTTTACGGCAAGGAAAGTAAATTACAGACCCCGAAAATCACACTGCCGAAAGATGTGATAACGGAGCGCAAAAGACGAAAAACCGCCGTTGACGTGTCCGGGCTTGGCAAGAGAGATATCATTTACGACCTTGGCCCAAAAAGCATGAGAGAAATTGCCGGCTTTACCAAAAAGAGCCGTTTTGTTTTGTGGAACGGCCCTTTGGGATTTGTTGAAAAAGGGCATGTTTTCGGCACCGTTAGTTTGATAAAAGCCTTGCGCTCTTCAAAAGCAAAGGTTGTTGCCGGAGGGGGCGACACCGCGGACTTTTTGCGGTCTCGCGGCCTTGCCGGCGGCTTTTATTTTATTTCCACCGCTGGAGGCGCGATGCTTGATTTTCTGGTCTGCGGCACCCTGCCCGGCATCGAGGCGCTGAAAAAATAAGTTTATCCGCCGTGTTATACTTTGGTGTATGCAAAAAAAATGGAAACTGGCCGATAAATACCCGGGTGCTTGGGCAAAAAAATTCAAAGAATACGACAACCTAACCCTTCAGCTCGCTTATAATCGCGGGCTTAAAACAAAAGAAGAAATAGAGAGGTTTTTAAATCCCGACTACGGGTCGTTGGGCGATCCGCTTGGAATAAAAGGGATGGATAGGGCGGCGGATAGGATTATCGAGGCGGTTGAGAAAAAAGAAAAAATAATAATTTACGGGGATTATGACGCCGATGGTGTGTGTTCTTCGGCAATTCTCCATGACTTCTTCAAAAACATAGGCCACGAAAACGCGGAAGTTTATATCCCAGATCTTTTTAAGTATGGACACGGTTTAAATTCGCAAGCCGTAAAAGATATATTTGAAAAGAAAGCAAATTTGGTCATAACCATTGATAACGGCATCTCCGAGAACGAAGACATAAAAACACTTGAAGACGGCGGGGTTAATGTGGTTGTGCTTGACCACCATGTTGTGTCGGAAGAACTTCCGCCGGCTACTGCCGTGGTTGATTTGTGGCAGACGGGCGAAAAATATCCGTTTAAGGATTTTTGCGCCTCCGGTCTTGCTTTCAAGGCCGTCTCCGCTGTTTTGCGAAAAAACAGGTTTGGGCTGGCGCAAGACATGGAGAAGTGGCTTTTGGATTTAGCGGCTATCGGCACCGTCGCCGATATGGTTTTGCTGACCGGGGAAAACAGAACCCTTGTTTATTGGGGGCTTGAGGTCTTAAAAAAAACAAAAAGGATCGGGCTGAAAGCTCTTTCGGAAAAAGCGGGAGTTGCTTTGCGTCACGTGAATTCGGACGACATTGCTTTTTATCTTGCCCCTCGCATTAACGTGGCGGGAAAGTTTGACCACGCGACTCTGGCCGGAAACCTCGTTTTAACCTCTTCTTTGGAAGAAGCAGACTGGCTTTCGAGAAGGTTGGAAGAACTGACGGCCGAAAGAAAAGAAACAACGGATAGGGTCGTTGGTGAGGCAAAAAAAATTATTTCCGAAAAAGGAGGAGAAATAAACGTTTTGGGAAGCGCGGATTGGCCGACAGGAGTCTTGGGGGCGTCCGCAAGCAGGGTGGTTGATATATATTCAAAAACAACGATACTTTGGGGCAGAGGAGAGGCTTCGGCGATAAAAGGCTCCGCCAGATCCAACGGAGATGTAAACGTCAGAGAACTTTTAATCCGGGCGGGAAGCGAGATGTATCTGGATTTCGGCGGACATCCGATGGCCGCAGGGTTTGCTTTGAAAAGGGAGTATCTCGATGAATTTGAAGAAAAAATAAAAACAGCTTTTGCTAAAATGCCAAAGGAGAAGATATCGTCGGATTTGATTTTAGAAAGCAGGCTGGATGCCGACGACATAAACCCCGGTACACTCAAGACGATTTCTCGTTTTGAGCCTTTTGGCCAAGGAAACACAAAGCCGGATTTTTTATTAAAAAACATTGTAATTCTTGGTTCAAGAACTTTCGGCAACGGCGGGATACATCTCGAAATTTCTTTTAAAAACTCAAAAAATGAAGTTATAAATGCGGTTGGATTTTTTTCGGCCCGAAGTTTGCCCGAAATAAAATCCGGAGATAAAATTGATTTAGCCGCCTCCGTTGATTTATCGCGATACAAAGGGAAAGAAGAATTGCGGTTAAAAATCGCTGATTTCAAAAAACTATAAACCATGGATTACAAACTGAAAATAACCATAAACGCCGACGGTGGTTCTCGCGGGAACCCCGGACCATCCGCCATAGGGGTTGTTGTTCGCGGTGAAGGAAAGGAGAAGAAATACAGCGAGTTTTTGGGAAATCATACCAACAACGAAGCCGAATATGAGGCGGTGATGTACGCCTTAAAAAAGGCGCGCCAGCTTTTCGGGAAGGAAAAAACAAAAGAGGCGGAAACAGACGTATTTTTGGATTCGGAGCTTGTGGTAAACCAGTTAAACGCCAAATATAAAATTGAAGAAGAAAGGCTTTTTCCTCTTTTTATAAAAATATGGAATTTGCGCCAAGACTTTGGAAAAGTAACTTTTCAGGCCGTGCCTCGAGAAAAAAATCGCGAAGCCGACCGTTTAGTAAATATAGAGTTGGACAAAAAAGAACAAGGGAGTATTTTTTAGAACCAAAAACCGTCCCGAAGCATTTCGGGACGGTTTTTGGTTTCATTCGTTTTTTAACTTCAGGTCAGAAATCCTCCGCCTATTCCTACTCCGGGTTCAAAAAAGCTTTGAAGGATTTTTATTATCCCCCCGACTCCGAGCATTATTGCCATTCCGATAATTCCCCAGATCATATGTTTCTTTCCTGTGGTTTTTGCCTCTTCATTTCCGGCTTGGGCCAAAAACTCAATGACTCCCCAGATGAAGTAAAGAAGGGCAATGCCGACAAAAATCGCGATAAGCGGATTTATTATCTTGTCGGCCAATTGTCTTAAGAAATTATCTATAGTCATGGTCAGAGGCGTTTTGCGGTTGGTGAATTTAGTTCACTCTTGGCAGAGTTATTGATGTTCCTGCGCTTGTACCGAAAAAGTTAAGCACAACTCCGACAAGTCCCCAGATCCCGACAATCACCGCAATTCCGACTACTCCCCAGATCATCAATTGGCGACCGTTAGCCCTCTTTTCTTCGTCCCCCGCGGCCATTATGAACTGTACTATTCCCCAGGCGAATACGATGACGGCGACGGCGACAAGAATCGGAATGAGCTTATCAACCGCAGTTTTCGTGTTCGTTAATATCCTATCAAAGTCTTGGGCAAAAACGATCATCGGCAAAAATGCGCTTCCCCAACCCACGGCAATTTTTAAAACCTTTTTCATGATTTAATTTTTTTAGATTTATTAATTACGACCTTTGTTAATTTTAATTTTCAACCGCCAGCTTCTGACATCGATCTGTCAGTAGCTAGCCGCTAAAAACTATCTTAATCCTTGCGCGAACTGGTTTATGGCCGTGGCTATCGCCCAGGCTCCGACTATCAGGAGCGTTCCGACCATTGTCCAGAAAAAAGTCGTCTTGGCTTTTTTCAGCTGTTCTTCGCTTCCGCGGGCGGAGACAAACAAAAATCCGGAATAGATTATAAAGATTGCCGCAAGAGGTATGCCTATCGCGGTTATCGCCCGCGCCAGGCTTTCAACGACCTGCCCGAAATTCTCTGCTTTCAAAGGATTTTTTAAGGTTTGGGCAAAAACGGAATTTGCCCACCCAAGACTAATTATATAAATATTCGCCGGTTTTAACAAAATCCTTGATATTTTCATATTGATTTACAAGCCGGAAATTCTTCGGTTAGGGGATTAAAGAAACTTCCTCCCTCAACCAATGTCCCAAGCACAGTATTTATTATAACCCATGCTGCCAGGGCGACAAAGAAGCCGATTAAAATATTCCAGAGCATTGATTTGCCTTTTTCAAGCTGTGTTTGGGAGCCTCCGGCCGTAAGCAAAACCAAGCCCGACGCTAGAATTCCGAGAGCGACAAGGGGAAGTATTATTTTTTCAAACGCAAAATCCACAACCTTGTTGGCTAAGGTCATAAGGTGGCAGAAATTACACGGGGGCTGTCCCGGATTTCCGCAAGGGACAAGGCCCCCCTGGGCGTAAGCAAAATTAAATACCAAAAACACGAGGATAAAAACGACCAGAAAGTTTAAATATTTAAAAATTAAAAAGTTTAAAAAGTTCATTTTATTTATCCTGCGGGATTATTGCTTCAAATTTCCTTTGGGCGTCGGACACCGCCTGGTTTATTCGTTTTGCTCCCGACAAAACCGACTCAGACATCTCTTTCCATATCGCAAGGGTTTCGGAAGGCGACGGGTCAAGCCACCCGAGAGATTTCACAGCCGATTTATAAAATACCGCAAGCACCGGATTTTCCTGCGCCTGATTTAGGGCCACCCTTAAAGCCGGCGCCGAAAACGAATTTTGTCCTAACAAATTTTGCGACTGAAGGCCGGTCATATCATAAATAAAAGTCAGAGCTGTGGCTTTGTTGGCGCTTTGACGGCTTACGGCTAAGGCAAGACTTTGGCCGTACGTCGCGCTTAGAGAGCCCCCGCTTATTTGCGGGACCTCGCGGATATCAAAATTAAGGTGAGGATTTAGGGCCAGTATTTTATCCAGATCCGAGGCGTATCCTATGTACATAGCAAGCCGTCCCGCGCCGAAAGCCTCAAGAGAATCGGGTATGGTGCGGTTCCAGCTGTAGTTCTCTTTAATCGGGTCCGAAAAACTTATGAAAAATAACAAGGCCGATTCCGCCGCGCTTAAAGTTTCGCTCGCGGACTTATTGGCAAAAACAGTCTTAAGAGTTTGAGGGTCAACAATCTTGTTTCCGGTTTGCAGTATCAAAAGAGACAGAATATCCTTGGCGTTTTTTACGTTTGAAAATTCGCCCATGGCCGCGCCCGATTGCGTTATGCGCGCGCCGTTTTTTATCGTCAGTTTTTTTGCTGTGTCCAGAAACTCATCCCAAGTCGACGGCGGCTGTGCAATGCCGGCGTTTCTGAAAAGATCGCGGTTCCAGTATAAAACCATCGGATCAATCGCCAGCGGCAGGCCGGCTATTCCTTCGGGGCGGGCGTAGAGTTCTCCTATGTCGGCAAAGCTGTCGCGAAACACCCGAGGGGGATAAGTTTTGGAGTCAAGCGGATAAAGCAAGTCCTTCTGTTTTAAAATCTGGTCCTGCGGAAGGATAAAAACATCGGGGCCGGTTCCGGAAGCAAGAGCCGAAACAAGCGTGTCGGCGTAGTTTTGCGCCGGAATTTCCCGATATTCTACCCTTATGTTCCTGAAACGCTGGGAGAAATCGTTTAAAACCGGAGTCAGGGATGTTTTCGGAAGCGCACCCCAAAAAATTATTTGTCCCGCTTCTCCCGGAGCCTCGTTTCTGAATCCGGGAAGAAATCCCGAAAAAATAAGCAAAGCCAAAACAGCCAGTATTACGGATGCGGTCAATATTATTATTTGAAGCTTATTCATTGTTTTATAGTTTTATATAAAGCAGGCCGTAGTGGTTTTCTCCGGCATCGAATTCCTTGACCGGCCTGAATCCGGCATCTTCCGCCAGTTTTCCGGCGGTATCCTTTGACACCGCTTCGTCTGTTTTCGGGCCGGCGCCCCGGTTGAATGGATCCCAGTCTATCAGGGCCAGTTCGCCGTCATTTTTCAGGATCCGGAACGCTTCTTTCAGAAGAGCGGGTTTGTTTTCGGTTTGAAAAAGCGTATTGGATATGAGCACAAAATCGACGGCGTTTTCGGCGAGATTCGTTCCGCGCTCACGCTCAAGGTCGGAGCGCATCGTCATTATATTGAGCATGTGGGACTCGCGCGCTTTTGAACGCGTAAGTTCAAGCATTTCGGGACGCACGTCGAAAGCGTATACTCTGCCGGCGGGCCCCACGGCTTTTGCCAGCGGTATGGTGTAAAAACCGGCTCCGCACCCTAAATCCGCCGCCTGCGATCCGGTTTTAACCCCCAGCATTTTTATAACTTGTTCCGGATTTATAAACATGTGAGAGACGCTATCGCGTCACCAGAGGCTAGCCTCATTATGCGCACTCCCTGCGTGTCCCGTCCAAGTTCGGGTATGCTTTTAAGTTCGGTTCGGATGACCTGGCCCTTTTTGGAAATAGCTATCAGCTCTTCCAGTTCCGGATATATCACTTTGGCCGAAACAACAGGGCCGGTTTTTGACGTAACCTTGGCCGTTTTTATTCCGGAACCGGCGCGTTTTTGCAGACGATAATTTTTCACGTTTGTTTTTTTGCCGAACCCTTCGGAACTCATGACCAAAAGATGCGCGTTTTTCTCCTGTGCCGATATTACATCCGCGCCTATCAGTTCGTCTTTTTTGCCGATTCTCATCGCGCGCACTCCTGCGGCGTTTCGGCCCATGGGTCTCGAATCGGATTCTTTGAAACGGATCGCCTTGCCCTGCTTGGTCGCAAGGACCACATGGTCTCCTTTTCCGGACAGCCTTACCCACCTTAACGAATCTCCCTTCTGAAGCCGTATCGCGATTATGCCCGAGCGTCTGACCCCTTCAAAATTGTGAGGCTCAACCTTCTTTATTATACCAAGCGCCGTAATCATGACCAAAAACACCTTTTCGCCCTTCTTGGTTTTAGGAAGCGCCAGAACCGACGTTATTTCTTCGCTCTGCGCCAACGGCAGGATGTTCAGTATTGATTTTCCTTTGGCCGTCCGTTTGCCTTCAGGCACGTCATACATCTTGGTTTGGTATACTTTACCTAAAGATGAGAAGAACAGCAGATCGTCGTGGGTATTGGCCGAAAGAAAGACACTGACCACGTCTTCTTCTTTGACCTCGGCGCCGATCAAACCCTTGCCGCCCCTTTTTTGCAGGCGGTATTCTTCAGGGTTGACCCGTTTTATGTATCCGCCCTTGGTCAGCACCATTACTTGTTCGGCTTCGGGTATTAAATCCTCGGCCTTAAAGGTTTTGACTGCCTGTGTTATAACTTTGGTTCTGCGCTCCCCTCCGTATTTATTTTTAATTTCCTCCAGCTCCTTTTTAATGACCGCGAGTATTTTTTTGGGGTCTTTTAAGAGGGTCTTCAGGTCTTTGATCAGCTTTTGTTTTTCTTTTAGTTCGTCGGTTATTTTTTGGCGCTCCAGATTGGCCAGAGCGGAAAGTCTCATGTCGAGTATGGCGTCGGATTGGCGATCCGAAAATGAAAACTTTTTCATCAGGCTCTTTTTTGCCGTTTCGCGGTCAGCCGAAGACCTTATTGTTTTTATAACGGCATCAATATGGTCCAGAGCCCTTTTAAGTCCTTCCAAAATATGCGCCCGGTCTTCGGCTTTCGCGAGATCGAATTTGGTCCGGCGCTGGACGATCACCTGCCTATGTTCCAGGAATTTTTCGAGAAAACCTTTAAGCGAAAGTATCTGTGGCTGTATTCCGTCGACCAGAGCCAGCATGTTGAAATGGTAAACCCGCTCGAGGTCGGTGTGTTTATATAGGTTGTTCAGTATTTTTTGCGGGAAAGAGTCCTGTTTCAGATCTATGACTATAGACAGGCCGTCTTTGTCCGATTCGTCTCTTACATCTCTTATGCCCTCTATTTTTTTCTCGCGCACCAATTCCGCTATTTTTATTATCAGCTCCGATTTGTTGACCTGATACGGGATCGAACTTACCAGAATCTGGTATTGTCCGGGTTTTTTCTCCGCTATTTCCGTTTCTCCTCTTGTAACCACTCCTCCGCGTCCCGAAGCGTAGGCCTGGTGAATTTCTTTTTTATCAAAAACAAGACCGCCGGTCGGGAAGTCCGGACCTTGCACGAATTTAACCAGATCTTCCGTCGAGGCTTTGGGGTGGTCTATAAGATGGGTTGTCGCTTCGATCACTTCGCTCAAATTATGCGGCGGGATATTGGTAGCCATACCGACGGCAATTCCCAAAGATCCGTTCAAAAGAAGCTGGGGAACGGCCGCCGGTAAAAGTTTCGGCTCCTCTTTAGTTCCGTCGTAAGTGGGCTGAAAGTCAACGGTGTCTTTTTCTATGTCTCTGAGCATCTCGGATGATATCGAGGTCATTCTTGCTTCTGTATAACGCATGGCCGCGGCGGAGTCGCCGTCGATGTTTCCGAAATTTCCCTGTCCGTCAATCAGCGGATAGCGCATCGCCCACGGCTGGGCCATGCGGACAAGAGAGTCATAAATCGCCGCGTCTCCGTGCGGATGGTACTTGCCCATTACGTCCCCGGTAATCGCCGCCGATTTTCTGAATTTGGCGCCCGAAGTCAGTCCCATTTCGTGCATGGTGTATAAAATCCGGCGGTGTACGGGTTTTAGCCCGTCTCTGACATCCGGGAGGGCCCGGGACACAATAACCGACATCGCGTAGTCCAAATAAGACTCGCGCATTTCTTTGACGATATCTCTGGGCGTTATTCTGTCTTTGTCATTTTCGGGCATATTTTATTTAAATATTTTTAAAACTCCGGAATTGGTCCATCGCGCTTCCGAATCCGTCTTTGGCCGCGCTCCATAACGCCTGCGCCGGGTTTGCGGTATTGTCCGGGGCTTGGTAATCGGAAAATCCGCGTCTCACGGTTTGGGCCCAGATCGCGATTATCGAAAACATTATCAAGATTACCGACATCGCGAGTATTTTTTCGCGCGAACTCTCGGGTTTTTTCTGAAGTTTTTCTATAAAGTCCAAAATGCTCATGGCGCTTTTTGGTTTATTGGATGGAAGGTTTTAACACGACCACCTGCGTTTTTCCTTCGGGCAAGTCCTTATTTTTAATGGTCAGTTTTTCCTCGGATTTAGCGGATTCTACTCCGGCTTCTTTCAAAAACGCGGACAGCTCTTTTTTATCGTAATGCATGGGTATTATTATTCTCGGCTCAAGCCGGTTGGCTATGGCTGATGCCGATTCCGGGTCCAGAACGGTTTTTCCCCCGATGGGCAGGAAAAGTATGTCAACCGAGGATATCATTTCCAGCGCTTCGGCGCCCAGCTCTTTTTCTCCGAAGTCCCCCAAGTGGCAAATCTTCATGTTTTCCATTTCTACGACGTAAATTGTGTTTGAGCCGTATTTTTTTCCGGAAACCTGATCGTGAAAAGAAGGAGCGCCGGAAATATTCACGCCCTGCAGTTCGTATTCGCCCGGCCCGTCCACTTTTAACGGAGCTGTGTTTTCTTTTCCGCTGATCATGTCATAGCCGTTATGGCTGTCGTGGTTGTGGCTTATCAGCACCGCGTCGGCCTTGAAACGGGGGGATTTGAAAGACGATTTTTTTGAAGGCGGATCAAATGCCAGCACAAACTCGCCGGAGGCCACCTTAAAACAAGAAAGGCCGTAATAAGTGATGACCATATGGGTCTATTATATAGGATTGACGGCTTAAAATCCAGCCTATATACTCAATCGATGGATATGAATTCAGTCAAAGACGCGGGCCAGCTTGTAGAGGCAAAAAAGGCCGAATTAAGCCTTATGGAATATCTTTTTAAATCCATGGCTCAAGTCTCGCCAAAGACGGGCGATTTTATAGAAGGGATGGTAATTGCCAGAAAAAAATCGGCTCTATACATAGATCTCGGCCCTATCGGCACGGGCATAGTTTATGGGCGCGAAATTATCTCTGCCAGAGACATGGTTTCAAATATCCGCATAGGCGACAGGGTGACCGCTAAGGTTATTATGCCGGAAAATGAGGACGGATATGTCGAGCTGTCGCTTAAGGAGGCCGGACTTGAAATAGTCTGGCGCGAGGCCAGAGACTTGGCCGAGAGAAAGATCCCGCTGGAGTTAAAAATAAAAGAAGCCAATAAGGGCGGGGTGGTTATAGAGTGGGAGGGTATTCAGGGTTTTCTTCCGGCGTCTCAATTGCGTTCAATCCACTATCCGCGGGTGGAGGGCGGAGACAAAGAAAAAATTCTTGAAGAGCTCAAAAAAATGATTGGCCAGCCCATAGTCGTGACCATAATCACCGCCGATCAGGAAGAGGGCAAGCTTATTTTTTCGGAAAAAGAAACTCAAACCGAGGAATTCAAAGAGGTTTTGTCTAAATATAAAGTCGGAGATACGATCGAGGGCGAAATTACCGGAGTCGTTGATTTCGGAGTTTTTATAAAAATAGAAGAAGGGTTGGAGGGCTTGTCGCACATTTCGGAGCTTTCGTGGTCTTTGGTTGAGGACCCAAGGACCCTCTTTAGGGTTGGTGATAAAATAAAGGCCAAAATAATAGCGGTTGAGGGCGGTAAAATCTCACTCTCGATAAAAGCGCTGGAACCCGACCCGTGGGATAAGGCAAAAGAAAAATATAAAAAAGGCGACATTGTGCAAGGTGTGGTTATACGCCTGAACAGATATGGCGCTCTGGTCGCGGTTGAAGAGGGTATGGCCGGACTTTCCCACATTTCGGAATTCGGAACAGAGCGCGCAATGCGTGAAAAAATAGAACTCGGAAAAACCTACCCCTTTCAGATAACTTTGTTTGAACCGAAAGAGCGCAAAATGACTCTTGTGTATCTGGGAGATGAAGAGAAGGCGGCAAAATCGGAGGAAAAAACCCAGAAAACGGAAACGGCAGAAGAAAAGAAATAGTATTATTTAAAAAACAGCCCTTAAGGGCTGTTTTTGGGATTCTTGATATTCTTATTTTTGGGAGTTTTTAATAAAAAGATCATAGAGACGCGAGTAGATAAACAGAACTAAAACAAGAAGTGTAAGAATCAAGACCCCGCTATTATAAGTCATTTTGAAGTAATTTGCGGTTACACCCGAAACAACAGAGAGGGCGAATACAATTCCGCAAAAAGAGGACACGCTGAACTTTACATAATTTTCAGTGAGCCACTTTCGGTGATCTTCCAGACTATCAGCCCTTATTGATTCGCGCTCAACGCCAAGCGGCCAAAATGATATCGGTTTTTTGAAAAATGGCCAAAACCACACCAAATTGCTTCCGCCGCATCCTTTTGTGTCATGAATCAAGTGCCATAGCACGCAAAATCCGGCAATCCACATCCACATTGTTTCGCCAAGCGCGTAAGCCGCTATTACGGTTATTAGTGGAATTACAAAAATCGGATAGTGTGAAAGGGAGGCATGATGATGGGTCCGTTTTTTGTCCGGGTTTTTTAAGCCCAAAATTAAAAAACGGAAGACGTTAAGGTCGGGGCTAATGGCAAGTAATCCGCCAATAAAATAGTGCCACAGTTCCGGATGCATGCCGTTAAAAACGTAGGCAATATGCGTAATCAAGATTCCCATTTAAAAATCCAAAAGTCCTGCAAGGCCGCTTGCCACAAAAAGAAAAAATTTCACTCAACCCCCCTTTCCGAGTTGTTGTGGTTTTCAAAACAAAAACTTACTCTGTCGGGATTATAACAGATTTGTATTTAAAAGTCAAATTTAAATAGTCCGGTTCATAAACAAAAATACTCGACATCGGATGTCGAGTATTTGGTTAATAAGCGGTTGTGCGAAAGACGGGCTGGAAAAGCTTGGTGTGTTTTTCGCACACATCGCAAAAAACGCATTTCCTGCATTCGGGTTCCGTCATTTCTGGGCAGTATTTGCGTCCCGACCAGAAAAGATGGTCAACGAAAGACATGGATTTGCCGGATTCCGAAATTATGGCGTCTATCGCAAGATAAACGGCTTCTCTTATCTCACCTTCGGTTTGTTCGTTAACCCACACGCGTTCTTCTATGGTCGCTTTTACCACAAGCGGATCAAGTTCGACAACTCCTAGTCTAAGCGCGAGACGCATTAAGTGATAGTCAACAATAAGCGGCCACTTTTCATCCGGTCTTATTTTCAGAAAATGTTCCGGGCGATTAGCAAGAGCCATGGCTAAAAGAGTGTTCTTTTTACAAAGAGGGTCTTTGTCGTATCCCGGAATATATTCGGCAGTAAGCCCAATAAAATCATTAAGCGGGGTTTGCGATGAGTTCACATGACATAGCGGAACACGTTCTTCAAAATGCGGGTGTGCCAAACGAAACGGTCCATTCAGAATTTGTTCCGGAGTTATTTTTAGACTCAAAAACGCTTGGCCATATTTTCTGGTTATCTGATATCTTGTCTCAAAATCCGGAAAAAGAATCGGTCCGTTGTCGTCAGAAAAAATTCGCGCAAGTTCCTTCGGTGTAACTTTTGCGAATTGCTCTGGTTCAAAGCTCCCGCCGGCGTTCAAATATTTAGTACAGCATTTCATAACCAAGTCCGCGCCCTTACACTCTTTTCCGTTAACCACGCCATACATAGGCGCGACATATCCGCGATGGTCTCCGTACCAAAATCCATACATGTGAGCGCATACGAAAAAGAAAAAATTTACCGCTTGCGGATGATTCAACGGCGGGTACATGTCCAGCGCCGGAACCTCCTCACCGTCTTTTTTGAAGCTGTAAAAATTCATTCCGTGTTCACCCGCTTTCATTTTTTTTATGAAATCAGCGACTTTCTGTATTTGTCCGTAGTTGATGGCCGCCAAAACCCACCCCCACAACAAAAGAAAACCTTTATTAAGTTATCATTCAAAGTCTGGTCGCGCAAGATCTTCAACTACCTCGTTCATGAATTGGAAATACAGATTCCAGCCGATGCGGTTGGCGATGCCAGACTGCTCACGGCCCAAAATGTTTCCTGCGCCTCTTATTTCCAAATCTCGCTTGGCGATTTCAAGCCCCGAACCCAATTCCTGAAAATCAAGCAAGTTCGCGAGCCGTTTTTCGGCTTTGGGCGGGAGATTCTTGGGGTTATATAAAAAGTAGGCCATTGCTTGCGTCTCGCCCCGTCCTATGCGACCTCTTAACTGATGCGCTTGCGAAAGTCCCAAGAGAGCCGCGTTTTCGGCTACCAACGCATTGACCGAAGAAATATCAAGTCCGTTTTCAATGATCGTGGTTGAAATTAAAACATCTATTTCTTTTTTTCTGAAACGGCGCATTGTTTCAATGATGTCGCCCTCGTTCATTCTTCCGTGGATTGAGCCGAGTTTTGCGCGGGGGATGAGGCTGCCCAGCATTTCAAGAGTTTTCGGAATTGTTCGGACACGATTTGAAACGTAATAAACTTGTCCCTCGCGTTTTAGCTCGGCCCTTATCGCTCCCTTGATGAGGCGCTTTGAAAATGGTAGAACCTTTGTAAGAGGCGCCAAGCGACCGCGAGGCGCCTCTTTGATTTGCGAGGCAGGACGCACGCCGGCAAGAAAGAAGGCGAGTGTTCTCGGAATCGGGGTGGCGGACAAAGAGAGGATGTCGGATGCCGGATGCAGTTTTTTAAAATGCTCTTTATGCCTGACTCCGAAACGCTGTTCTTCGTCTATAACAACCAGCCCCAAATTGCCGAATTTTATGTCTTTTGAAAACAACCGGTGAGTGCCGATGGCGATATCTAACTCGCCGTCCTCAAGTTCTTTTAATATTTTTTTATTTTCTTTTTTAGAAGTGAGGCGCGAGAGCATGGCGACTTTAACGGGTGTATCGCGAAGCCGGTTTTTAAAAACCGAAAAATGCTGGTCTGCCAGAACTGTTGTGGGAGCAAGTATTACTGTCTGCCTGCCGCTCAATGCCGAGCGAAGTGATGCCCGTAACGCAAGCTCCGTTTTTCCAAAACCGACATCTCCGGTAAGGACTCTTTCCATCGGTTCATCGCGTCCCATGTCCGCGAAAATTTCCTCCATTGCGCGCTCTTGGCTTTTGGTTAATTCGTGTTCGAAAGAGTCCCAAACATTTTTTTCAAGCTCGTCCGGCAAATACGGATGCCGTTTTTGGACGACTCTGTTTTTGTGAATTTTTATGAGTTCTTGGGCAAACGCAATTATCTCTTCTCGAGACCTTTTTTTAACTTTGGTCCAAAACTGCGTTCCCAGACGAGCCAGGCGCGGCCGCTCAAGACCGTAATACGGCTCAAGGCGTTTTTTCTCTGCTGTCGGCACGAATAAAACATCCGGCTCGCCGCCTTTTCTCGCGGGCGCGTATTCAATTTTAAAATACTTGCCCTCCCAAGTTTCACTTTTTGAAATTTGGGAGGGTGAACCCCCTTTTTCGACAATTCCGCGAAAAATTCCTATGCCGTGGTCAATGTGCACCACATAGTCGCCGTCCCCTAAATTAAGCTCAGTGTTTTTGGTCCTCAAGATCGGACGTTCGGCACCAACTTGGACATCGGATGTCCAAGTGATTGATTCAATTGTGTTTCCAAGAAAATCAACCGCAAAAGGCAGTTTTTTGTTTATTGCGTGAATAATTACGGCTGATCCGAGAATTTTGTAAGTTCCCGGGTAGATTGCATTGAACACCTTTTCGTATCCCAATTCCGAAATTTGTCTTAAAAACTCGCTTTGTTTTGTTTTTTGTCCGGCCTCAACTAAAACCGTATTTTTGGTCCATGTCGGATTAAATTCGCGCTTTTTTATTATTTCTTCCTCATTTTCTTCCCACCACGAAAAGGGCTTTTCCAAAAAATATGGGGTAAGCCCGGCAATAAGCAAAATATTAAGCTGTTTTGTTGCTAAATCCGGCAACTATTGCATTTTATATGAATTTGTGATATATACAAGATAGATGTAGTTTTCTATCTAATTGGGGGAAGCGGTTATGGACCAGATATTTATAGACTCGGTATTTTTTGTCGGGGGCATGCTGGTTATTTGGAATGCCCTTTCCGTATGCTTTTTATCTTTGGCTCGCTGGTACACAAAGAGAGGAGGATCCGCCGCGTTTAAAGGAACGGCATGGCACCATTACACAGAGTGTTCGATAAATGAGGGGTTTTTACCGAAGCTACTCGGGTTATTCTCAGGAGTAATTCTGATTTTAATCTCTAGGCATTTGTCGTCGCCGCTGTTTTGAGTAAAAAAATTTTAACGCGCGTCTTACAAAAGGCGCGCTGTTTTTAATTAAATTCGTTCATCGCTTTTTCGGGGGACTCTAAAAGCATTGTTTCAAGGGCTTCGGATATTTTTTTGGAAGATTTTTTGAGAGTTTCAAAATCCGGTTTTCGCATGGGCGCAGTTAAAAAGTCCGGGATTTTTTTGTGTTCAGGTTTATGTTTTGGCGAAACACCTATTCTTATTCTACAAAAGTTTTTTGTTTTTAAGGCACGGATTACCGACTCAACTCCTTTATGTCCGCCCGAACCCCGGCCGAATGAAATTTTGAACTTACCAAGAGGCAAATCAATGTCATCATGAAGAACGATTAAATTTTTTGCTGAAAGATTTTTGACTGCTTTTCCGGAGTTATTCATAAAAGTTTCAGGCAAAATCAGCGTTATTTTTTCCTTACCAACCATCCCCAAACTTACAATCGATTGTAAGTTTGAGTTTTCTTTCCAGTCCGGAAAATCATTTTTTTTGGCGAAATATTCCAAAACCATTCGTCCGGCATTATGTCGTGTTTGTTTATACTCTTCGCCCGGATTTCCCAAACCGACTATTGTTTTCATTATATACATATTATCATGCCTTGATTTGGATAAAAAATTATGCTATTTTTACTGGATGCAATCAAAATTTTTGGCTGGTGTCTGGGAAATAGTCAAGTTCGGCTTGATTGTTTTGGTAATTGTTATGCCGATAAGGCTGTATATCGCCCAGCCGTTTATTGTCGCCGGAGAATCAATGGCGCCGACATTTTCATCCGGCGACTATCTTATTATTGACGAGCTTACATATAATTTCATAAAAGAGCCGAGCGTTGGGGAAGTCGTCGTTTTTCGCTATCCGCAAGACCCCTCAAAGTATTTTATTAAAAGAATTGTCGGGCTTCCCGGAGAGGAATTGGTTGTTGACGGGGTTGAATGGAAATTGGGAGACGGCGAGTATTTTGTGATGGGGGACAACACCCGCTTCAGCCTGGATTCCAGAAGCTGGGGAGTGCTTCCCAGGGAAAATATAACCGGCAGGGCGCTTTTAAGGCTATGGCCCCCGACAGCTTTTGCCTATATGCCCGGGGATGAAAATTAACTTATGCCGAAAAAATTATCCAAAAAAGATTTTTTGAAAACACCGAAAGGAACAAGGGATATAATGCCCCACGACGCTTTGATTTGGCGCGCGATTGAGAGCAAGGTGGGCGAAATTGCTTCTGCTTACGGCTTCAAGTTCATCCGCACCCCGCACATTGAGCACGCCGAATTATTCGCGCCGACACTGGGAGAGGCTTCGGACATAGTGGAAAAACAGATGTACGCGTTCAAAACCGGAGGAGGAGACAATCTTGTTTTGCGTCCCGAGTGGACGGTGCCCGCCGTTCGCGCCTATTTTGAACACGGAATGCACTCCTGGCCCCAGCCGGTGATGCTTTATACCTACGGCTCTTTTTTTCGCCACGAAAACCCGCAAAAGGGCAGATTTCGCGAATTCGGCCAGTTTGATTTGGAGGTTTTGGGCGACGAGTCGGGGGCTGCCGATGCGCTTGTTGTGCGCGTTTTTTCGATTATATTTCAGGAGCTCGGATTTAAAAATTTTATTGTCCACATAAATACGCTTGGAGACAAAGAATGCCGGGGAGAGTACAGAAAAGAGCTTGTGGCGTATTACCGCCGGAAAATAAATTCTCTTTGCAAAGACTGCCGCAACAGGCTTAAGACAAACCCCTTGCGTCTTCTGGATTGCAAAGAGCCGTCGTGTCAGGAACTAAAAGAGGGCGCCCCGAAAACAATCGATTTTGTCTGCCAGTCTTGCCGGGCGCATTTCAAAAACGTTCTCGAGTTTCTTGACGAGCTGGCGGTTCCGTATTTCATAGACCCGCGTCTTGTCAGGGGCCTTGATTATTATTCCCGCACGGTTTTCGAGGTTTTTGCCGAAAGGGTTCAGACAAAAAAAGAAAACCAAGAGGACAAGGAGAAAGCGGAGAACATTAAAGATGCCTCAAAAACCGCCGTGGATTCGAATGATAAAACCGCGGAGAACAAGCCGGAGGAAGCGTCGCTGATAGCCCTGGGGGGCGGAGGAAGGTACGATTATCTGGCGGAGAGTTTGGGACAGAAAAAACTTTTCGGGGTCGGGGTTGCCATAGGCCTTGACCGTCTGGCCGAAGAGCTGAAAAACCGGAGCGCCGGTTTAACTAGGGAAAAAAAACCGGACATATATATGGTACAGCTCGGGCCGCAGGCAAAGAAAAAAACGCTGGCCATGTTCGAGTCCTTGCGAAAAGCCAAATTTAACGTTGCCCAATCTTTGGCCAAAGACAGCCTTAGGGCCCAGCTGCAGTCGGCCGACAAAGCCGGCGCCGCGCTCGCGCTTATCATCGGTCAAAAAGAAGCTCTTGACGGGACAATTATAATCCGCGATATGTCCACGGGGGCGCAGGAGACTGTTTTGCAGGAAAAAATACTAGACAATCTGAAAAAAAAATTAAAAATCTTGGCGAACCCCCAAGCGCCGGGCAAGGCCGAAGTTAAATAAAACACCCGTGGACGGCTGTGTTTTTTGCAAGATAACAAATAAAGAAATTCCGGCCGATATTGTCTTTGAAAACGATAATTTTGTCGTTTTTAAAGACATCAACCCCAAGTCCCGGATACATTTTTTGATTGTTTCAAAAAAACATATACATTCCGTGGCGCACATCGAAGACGAAGACGCCGGGCTTGCCGGGCAGATGATTTTGACCGCGCGCGATACGGCAAAAAAACTCGGCCTTTCCGGATACAAACTTTTGTTCAACGTCGGGCGCGGCGCCGGTCAGGTCGTAGACCACATCCATCTGCACCTCTTGGCGGACTGACGGGTTTACTTTTTATGTTTTAGGTTTAGAATTGCAATATGGCTGAAATAAAAAGGCACGAAAACGAATCATCATCAAGCGCTCTTAGGCGCTTTACCAAAAAGGTCCAGCAGGCCGGGCTTCTTTCCAGAGCCAAGAAGCTTAGATTCCACGAGCGCAAGCTTTCCGATTTCAAGAAGAAGAAAAACGCCTTGAGGCGCATCGCCCGCAGGCGGGAGGTAGAAAAATTATGGAAACTTGGTAAAATAAAAGAGCGCTAGGATGCTCAAAAAAAAGATTGAAGACGATTTGAAAAGCGCAATGAGGTCGGGCGAGGCTCTGAAGGTTTCGGTTTTAAGGATGGCGCTGGCGTCTATTGCTAACCGCGAAATAGAGGTTTTGAAAAAAGACGTCGGTCTCTCGAACGAAGAAATAACCGATGTTCTTTCCAAAGAATTTAAAAAACGGAAAGACGCCGCGAGCGAGTTTCGCCGCGGGGGAAGGGAAGAGTCGGCGGTAAAAGAAGAAAACGAGGCTAAAATAATCTTGGACTATCTCCCGCAGGAAATTTCGGACGCGGACTTGGAGCGGGTTGTCGAGGAAAGTGTCCGCGAGGCGGGTGCCGGAGGTCCGGGAGATTTCGGGAAGGTGATGAAAGCGGCCATGGCGGTTTTAAAGGGCAAGGCCTCGGGCGACAGGGTTTCCGAAGCCGTTAAAAAAGCGCTTTCCGGATAGTATCCGCGGAAAATGGCAAGGAATCTGACGAGGTTGGCGCTGCCCCGCATCCCCTGGTCCAAAATCAAAAACAGAGTTCTTTTTGCGAAGTATGATTTGAGCCTGGTTTTTGTTGGAGATGCCGAAATGAAAAGGATTAACGGCAGATATCGCCGGAAAAACAAACCGACCAATGTCCTTGCTTTTGGTCTCGGCAAAAATTACGGAGAAATATTCATAGACTTGCCGTTTGTCGCGCGCGAAGCAAAATCGGCCGGCATGTCCGTAAGAACGCGCCTTATTTTTTTATACATTCACGCCCTTTTGCACTTAAAAGGATTCGGGCACGACAACGCCAAACAATCAAAAATTATGAATAAAATGGAACAAAAATGGCTAGAAATTTTGTCTTAGGCGTCGATATAGGCAGTTCCGGCATTTATAGCGTCGTTGGGGGATGGGACGGGCGAGCCGAAGGTCTTAAAATTTTAGGCACGGGTTTCGCCCAGTCATCCGGAATAAGAAGAGGAAAGATAATAGATGTCGGGGAGGTTTCCGGGGGTATTAAGGCTTCCGTCGCGATGGCCGAAAAAAAATCCGGACTGCGTCTCAAATCAGGAGTTTTGTCCATTGGCGGTACGGACCTATCGGCCCTGCGTTCAAAGGGTCTGATAATGGTTTCCCGCGCCTCTAACGAAATATCGGATTTTGACGCCAAAAGGGCGCTTGACCAATGCCAGTCGAACATAGAACCCTTGACCAACCGCGACGTTTTACATAGTTATCCCTTGTCTTTCACGGTTGATGGACAATTCAAGACCTTAAATCCGGTCGGTATGGCCGGTTCAAAGCTCGAATGCGAGGCTGTTTTTATTACCGCTCTTTCCAGAGACATAAAAAACGCCGTTCGGGCGATGGAGCTCGCGGATCTCATGACCGAAGACGTTCTTGCGTCTCCAATCGCTTCCGCGCGCGCGGTTTTGCCCAAGCGCCACAAAGAGGTCGGGTCGGTCTTGATCGATATAGGAGCCTCAACTTCGTCGCTGGCGGTTTTTGAAGAAGGCTTGCCGATATCTCTCGAGGTTTTGCCGTTCGGCTCTTTTAATATAACGAACGACGTTGCTTTGGGATTCCAAATATCAATCGACGAAGCCGAAGAAATGAAAAAAAACTTTCCGATACCCGCGGCTCCGTCCAAGAAACGCCTCGCCGAAATAATTTCCGCCCGCCTTTCGGATATTTTTGAATTGACCAATAAGCACCTGAAAAAAATAGAGCGGGTCCGCCTGTTGCCGGCCGGCGCCGTGCTAACCGGCGGAGGTTCGCGCCTCGCCGAAATTACCGCTTTTGCCAAGGATTATCTTGAACTTCCGGCGCAGATTGGCCAGCTTGAAGAGGTCAGGATGCCCGACGGTCTTGAGCCCGGTCCTTGGGCGGTTGCGGTCGGACTTTGTCTTATGGCGCATGATTCGGCCAAAGGACAAAACGATTACGGTTTTGAAATCACGCGCAAAACCGGCGGCGCGGTTTTACGCTGGTTAAAATCTCTTTTGCCGTAAAATAAAAAATCTGAATACGCCACCCGCGTGGCGTATTCAGATTTACGCAAAATCTCGGCGCAATAAAAAACGGTCAGCGCGGACGCTGACCGGAAACGACCCTTTTGATTTTACTTAAAAACGCCAAGCGTGGCCGCAATACTTATGACCGCCAAAACAAAAGAACCAACAAATAAAACCATAACAACACCTTCTACGTCTTTGCTAACCAAATTGCCACGAACAGTTGTCCACCTGAATCCCGACGTGAAAAACTCTACGGCACATACCATGACAAATCCGCCCGCGAACCAAACTGCCCAAAACACAAAGAACCAGCCGATATTGAAAAGAATTTGCATTCCCATTGCGCCTCCTTCTCATGTATAACCCATCCGCCAAAAGCATAGCAAAGAAGGCGGGAAAAGTAAATCCTATTTGACCGGCCTTGGTTTTTGAAGTAATTTTAAAATATGACCGATATAACCAAAAAAGAAATAACGGAGCTTCTTTCGGAACAAACCGAGACAATCTTAAATGCGGTTGATTCACGTCTTGAAAGGGTTGATGTGAAGCTTGATAAAATTGAGGGTCGACTTGGAAACATTGAGACCCGTATTGATAAGATTGAGATCCGTATTGATAAAGTGGAAGAAGCGATTAGGGAGCTGACTTTAACTTTGGATGAATTCATGAGGCGGGTAATCAACCAAGACGAAGAGATTGCTTTACTTGGTGCGAAAGTGGACAAAATAACGGCTTTCATCAAAGAAAAATTCGGCGTGGAAATCTCGGCGCAATAAAAAAACAGCCAGCGCAAAGCGCCGGCCATAAACAATCTTGTTGTTTTAGTTTTAATGCCTACTTGAGTGGGTTTATCCTCCAGCTAACTAGTGTCAGGAATAGTGAAAGAATAAAGACGGTAGGTAAAAGAATGAGACCGCCCCTCTTTAAAGCAAGGCGTATATTTATCCACCCGTCCTCCCTCAAAAAACCAGTCGCAACAAACATGCCCATCCAAACTACCCACTCAGCGCAGAACCAGCCGATATTGATAAGAATTTGCATTCCCATTTCGTCCTCCTTTCGTTGGCTAATTCACCCGTCAAAAGCATAGCAAAGAAGGCGGGAAAAGTCAAGTTGCGTCTGAAAACCATAAACTATAAACTAAAAACTATAAACTAATTTTTATGCCTCAAGTAAAACCGGACATAGAAACATTCGCGCGGGTCAAGGTCATCGGAGTCGGAGGCTCGGGCCTGAACGCCGTTGATCACATGATCCGTTCCAAAGTGAAGGGCGTGGATTTCATAGGCGTCAACACGGACGCGCAGGATTTACATCATTCGCTGATGCCGAAAAAACTCCACATCGGACGCGCTGTTACCCGAGGTCTTGGCGCGGGGATGGATCCGGAACTCGGGCGGCTTGCGGCCGAAGAAAACAAAACCGAGATACAGGATTCGCTTTCGGGCGCGGACATGGTTTTTGTAACTTGCGGGTTCGGCGGAGGAACCGGAAGCGGAGCAGCGCCCGTGATCGCTTCCGTCGCGAAAGAATCCGGAATTCTAACCATCGCGGTTGTCACCAAACCATTCGCTTTTGAAGGTCTTAAAAGAATTCAGATTGCCGAAGAGGGTTTGACCAAACTTAGAAACAACGTAGACGCGATGATCGTCATTCCAAATGACCGCTTGCTCGCGGTTGTTGACAAGAACACCTCTTTTCTTTCGGCTTTTGCCATGTGCGACGATGTTTTGCGCCAAGCTGTTCAGGGGATATCGGACTTAATCACGATGCCCGGAATAATAAACGTTGATTTTTCGGACGTAAGAGCGATTATGTCCAATTCCGGATCGGCTTTAATGGGCATTGGAAAGTCTTCCGGAGAAAAAAGAGCCGAGGAAGCCGCCAGAGAAGCCATAAGTTCTCCTCTTTTGGACATGTCCATTGACGGCGCAAGAGGGGTGCTATTCGCGGTATCGGGAGGAGAAGACATGACCATGTGGGAGATACAGGAGGCCGCGCGCACCATCACCGGAGCGATTGATAAGGACGCCAAAGTTATTTTCGGAGCCTTTCACGACGACCGCCTGAAAAAAGGGGAGTTCAAAATAACGGTAATCGCCTCGGGGTTTCCTTCCGAAGGCAGAATCCAGAAGCTTTTTCAAAACGACAAGGATAAAAACTCCGTCTTGAACGGTGCAACTTTGAATAACAACAAAAAAGAGGAGCTTGGAGACAACGATTGGGAAGCCGTTCCGGCGTTTTTGCGCCGTTCAAAAAAATAACAGAACTCAATATTTTAAACCCTATTGATTTATTTTGTTTTTAGTGCTATCATTTGATAGTTAAAATCGGCGGGAAGTTCTTTTCAACCCAGAGGAGAAACAGAAAATGAGGACGAATGTTCTCTTGCTTCGTATTGCGCCGGCGGTTTTGATTTTGTGTTTGGCCGTACCCCCTATCATGAAGGCAGAAGGTGCAGTCAGTCACGAAGTTTCTGCCGGACAAACCCTTTGGTCGATAGCCCGCGCTTATGGCACGACGGTAAAAGATGTAATGTCCATAAACGATTTGCATTCCATCATAATCAGGCCCGGCATGACCCTCAAGGTTAATCCCGGACCGGTTTTGGTTTTAGCTTCCTGGTACGGACCCGGATTTCACGGCCGGAAAATGGCCAACGGCGAAGTGTTTGATATGTATGAAGATATTGCCGCTCACCGTGTTTTGCCGTTAGGTACGATGATTATGGTTGTTAATCCCGAAAATGGCAGAATGATTGTTGTGTCCGTGAAAGATAGAGGTCCGTATATTAGGGGCAGATCTCTTGACCTGTCGCGTTCCGCCGCCCTAAAGATAGGAATGGCTGAAGACGGCCTGAAAAAGGTCGTCATTAAGGTTCTCCCTTAGAGTTTCAAGCCCCCGACTTCGTATCGGGGGCTTTTATTAACCTTTTTCCACAAGACAGCCCGATTGCGCCGGAGCTATACTTAAAAGTGTCGGTTATAAAATTAACTTTACTCTTAACCAAATGCCTCCAGTTGAAGCTAGGGCGGGCGGGAAGCTTGCTCCAAAAATAATTTCGGGCCCGGTTTTAAAAGAGGTCCGCAAACGCGATGGGCGAGTGGTTCCCTTTGATGCGTCGCGCATAATTAGCGCGATATCGCGGGCCATGGAGGCCGCGGGCGAAGGAAATTTGAAGAACGATCCTTATCGGGTAGCGGAATCCGTCGTAAAAGAACTGCAAAAAAAATATTCAAAAGGAGGAACGCCCGGAATCGAGGACATCCAGGACATCGTTGAAAGCAATCTAATTTTGATGGATTTTCCGCGCGTGGCCAAAGCGTACATACTTTACAGGCAAAAAAGATCGGAGATCCGAGAGAAAACAAGAAAAGTTCCCTCCGTCCTTAAAAAATTGGTTCGTGAATCAAAAAAATATTTCCGAAATTCGCTCTCCGAGTTTGTTTATTACCGCAGTTATTCCAGATGGATTGAAGAAGAAAACAGGCGGGAGACTTGGATTGAAACAGTTGATCGCTATATGAATTTTATGCGCGAGAATCTCGACGACGCTTTGTCGCCAGAAGAATATCAGGAAATACACGATGCCGTTTTAAGACAGGAGGTCATGCCGTCGATGCGATTAATGTGGTCGGCCGGTGAAGCGGCTAAAGCCACGAATGTGGCAGCTTACAACTGTTCATATATAGCTCCGACAAAAATAGAAGATTTTGCCGAGATAATGTACGTTTCAATGTGCGGGGCGGGCGTAGGTTTTTCTATTGAGTCCCAAACCGCCCAGCAGCTGCCCCAGATAAAAAAACAGACCGGAGAAAGACTGCCGGCGCATATTGTTCATGACAGCAAGGAAGGCTGGTGCAACGCTTTAACCGCAGGACTAAAGACTTGGTTTACGGGCAAGGACGTTGACTTTGATTTTTCCAAACTGCGTCCGGAGGGAGCGAGGCTGAAAACAATGGGCGGACGCTCAAGCGGTCCGGGCCCGCTTCGGGACTTGATGGATTTTACCCGAAGAAAAATTTTGGCGCGTCAGGGTCGCAGGCTTTCCAACCTGGATGTTCACGACATAATCTGCAAAATAGGCGACATTGTTGTTTCGGGAGGTGTAAGACGAAGCGCGCTTATTTCCCTGTCCGATTTTGACGATATTGAAATGCGTGATGCCAAGAAAGGCCAGTTTTATATAAAAGATCCGCAAAGAAGCCTTGCAAACAATTCCACCGTTTACAACGAAAAACCTTCAGCCACCCAGTTTATGGAAGAGTGGCTGGCGTTGGCCAAAAGCGGCACGGGAGAGCGGGGAATTTTCAACCGCGGAGGACTTAAACATCAAGTGCCTGCTCGGCGGTGGAAGGTTTTAAAAGACGATGAGCCGACATGGGGAACGAATCCCTGCGGTGAGATAATTTTAAGAAGCAAGGAGTTTTGTAACCTGACAGAAATTGTCGCAAGGCAGGAAGACACCGAAGATACGCTGATGCGTAAAGCAAGGCTTGCTACGATTCTTGGCACATATCAGTCGTCGCTTACCGATTTCCCGCTTCTTTCGAAAGAGTGGAAAAGAAATTGCAACGAAGAAAGGCTTTTGGGAGTGTCTGTGACCGGCCAGTGGGATTCCCAGGCGGTGCGCGACCCCGAGGTTTTAAAAAAACTTTTGGCCGAAGCCAGAAGGGTAAATAAAATTTACGCTGCCCGCTTTGGTGTGGCGCCGTCAACCGCCATTACCTGCGTGAAGCCGTCGGGGACCGTTTCGCAATTAGTTGACGCGTCGTCGGGAATGCATCCAAGGCACTCCGAATATTACATCAGGCGCATAAGAATATCGGCGACCGACAGCCTGTTTCAGATGCTTAAAGATCAAAAAGTTCCTTACAAACCCGAAGTCGGGCAGGCCTCTGGGTCGGCCAACACTTATGTCATAGAATTTCCGGTCAAAGCTCCGAAAAGCGCGAAGTTCCGCGACGACGTTTCGGCCATTACCCAGCTTGAGCACTGGAAAATGGTCAAGCAAAATTATACCGAGCATAATCCGTCGGTCACGATTTCGGTGGGAGACGGAGAATGGATTGATGTTGCGCACTGGCTTTACGGAAATTGGGATATTTTGGGCGGGCTATCTTTTTTGCCGAGAGAGGAAACCGTTTATCAGCTTGCGCCCTATGAGGCCATAACCAAAGAGCGTTATGACGAAATGAAAAAAACTTTTCCGGCCATAGATTTTTCCCAGATCGTTCTTTACGAAAAAGACGATACGACTTCGGGCGCCAAAGAACTGGCGTGCGTTTCGGGCGTTTGCGAGATACAGGAGTTGTAAACCGAGTTTTTGCTATTTGTTGAAACAAGTCTGACTTGTTTCAATTTGACTTTTGGCGCGAGGCGTGCTATACATAAGTAGGTTGTGTGTTGAGTGGTTGCTTCCAATTTTGTTCGTCAAAGGCGAGTACAAAATTGAGAACTCCTGGCTTGCGGAGGAGTAGTCCTTCGACTTCGCTCAGGATGCTCAAAATTGTAATTTCGCTTCGCTCAAACAATTTTGGCAGAGGAAAGTCCGAACACCCTTTAAAATTTATTTTAAAGAAGCAAGCGATGGATAACGTCCATCGGTCGCGTGGTAACACGCGATTAGGGAAAGTGTCACAGAGACAATACTAGCCCCGCAATTGCGGGGTAAAAGGTGAAAAGTCTGCGAGTGTCTTTTATGTCCCTTTGGGGCTCATCGGACTATCGCAGTTCGCAATAAAGCAATTTATTGCTGATGGCAAACCCCGCTTGGTGCAAGGCCGTACTTCCCGATTTATCGGGATTTGTGCCGCTTGATCCCGCAGAGTAATTTGCGGGGCAGATAAATGACCGCATAAAACAGAATTCGGCTTACGGACGCGCAATCGAAAACACCCCGCGAAAGCGGGGTGTTTTTAGTCTTCTATGAGCCTTACTTTAAGTTTTCTCGGCCTTCGGCCTTCAAAACTCTTTAAAAACTTTTCTATGTCCGAATATGTATATAGACGATAGTTGTTGACCGGGTGGCGGACCGCGACCAGCTTTCCGCGCTTGTCCCAATTTCGGAGAGTCAGAGAGGACACTCCAAGGTATTTAGCCGCTTCTTTGATGGTCATGTATCGTCCCATTACCTTATTGTGCATAAGGCGCTTTTGATAGTCAAATCGGCTCGTGTTATCTTATCTGAATATGGATGAAAGTGCTCTTGCCAAAAGTTTTTTTAATGCTTCTTTTTGGGACAAGGCCGGTCTCTGGGCATTGTACTTGCTGGGACTGTTTCTGCCCCTTTGGGTTTTGCCGATAACCTCAAACCCTCTTTACACGAACAAAATCGCTCTATCGTATTTTTTAATTATTTTTTCTTTCCTCTGCTGGCTTATCGGACGCATTAACTCGGGGTCGGTTGTTCTTCCTAAAAATTATTTGGCGCTGGCTCTGGTGCTCATGCCCGTTGTTTGGGCGGTATCAGGCGTTTTTTCGGTTAGCCCGCACGTTTCATTTTTTGAGCTGTCGGAAGACCCGTCTGGTTTTTTTGCGGTAATAATGTTCGTTTTAGCCGCCTACATCGCTTATTTTTATTTGAATTCTTCCGAAAAAGTATTTTTGTGGTTTTCTTTCTTTTTTACTTCCGCTTTTCTTGTTTTTGTTTTTCAGTTTTTGCGCGTATTTTTAGGCTTCAATGTTTTTGCGGGAATTAATTTTCCCTCGGCCGTCTCGAACCTTTTCGGGTCGTGGACGGAGTTTGCGGTGTTTTTCAGTCTCACTGGACTTCTTGCCGTTTTTCTTTTTGAGACTTTGAGCGAGACCCGCCTGCGCTGGATCTTTTTAAGTTTGTACGCGCTCTCGTTTGCCGTTCTTGCTTCGGCCGGCAATAATCTTGTCTGGAGGATGTCCTTGGTATTTTTGCTGATAACCGCGGCTTACCTTTTTTCTTTGAAGCCGAGGCACATTAATATTTTTCGCGCTGTATTTTTGGCGATTTTGCTTACGCTCCTTTTCATGCAGGTTCCCGCCCTTTCATCGGCGGTTGTTTCATATCTCGGAACCGGAAGTATCGAAGTCAGGCCGTCCTGGCCGTCCTCTTGGGCGGTGGTGCAGAAAACCCTCGAAGGAAATCCGGTTTTGGGGTCAGGTCCGGCAACTTTTGTTTATGATTGGATGCGCTTCAAGCCTCTTGCGGTCAACGAAAGCGTTTTCTGGGCGACGCGTTTTTCAAGCGGGGTGTCTTTTGCCGTGTCCGTTCTGGCCACAACCGGCGTTATGGGCTTTTTCGCGTTCCTTTTCGTTATTATTTCTTTCCTATACTACGCGGCTGCGTCCCTTATCCGCTCCGGGCAAAATAAATTTAATCCGGTTTTTATTATGGTCTTGATGGGCGTTTGCGTTCTCTTGGCTTATTCGTTTGTCGGCAACATGGGCTTTGTTCTTACTTTGTTTTTGTTTCTGTTTTTGGGAATGTTTATGGCCCTTGTTTCGGAGTACGGCTTTTCGGGGGAATACAAAGTCGCCCTTTTTCAAAGTTCCGGATCGGGTTTTATCTCGGCCCTGGTGATTATATTTTTGATTATGGTTTCTTTTTCCGGCTTTTATATCTTCGGCCAGAAGTATGCCGGAGCCTATTTTTTCGGCAAGGCTTCGGCTCTGAGCGCTTCGGGCGATGTTCCCGGGGCTCGTCTTGCGCTTGAGAGGGCCGTTTCTTTTGACCGGCGTGATTATTATTTGAGGCTGGTCACCGAAATAAATCTCGGACAAATGGCCGAACTGTTAAACAGAGGAGATCTGACCTCCGAAGATCTTAGGGGTAGTTTTCAGGATGTTTTAAGCCAATCCATACAAAGCGCCCAAA
>Ga0209541_10000811_pt1 | contig 62319 bp, 57 predicted proteins | sample RifCSPlowO2_01_FD_184027 | JGI IMG/M metagenome (GOLD analysis project Ga0209541, IMG submission 184027) | Groundwater microbial communities from Rifle, Colorado - Rifle CSP2_plank lowO2_0.1 (SPAdes) (version 2) | ecosystem: Environmental > Aquatic > Deep subsurface > Groundwater | place... | reverse complement strand
ATGCTTTTGAATATTTGGGGTTGCTATTGCAGCCCAGAAGTGTATGTTATAATTAGGCTTGTTTTTGTTTTTTAAAGTATTGTTTGGGCAAAAATTAGAACTCAAAATTATTTTTTGAATTTTGTTTTATAAACAACAAATCCAAAGCACGCGATTGCAATTACAACAAGAGCTCCAAGCACAACGCTGCCTGTTCCTGCTTCCAATCCTAAGAAGCCTGTGGGTGTTATTGCGGGCGCATCTGCAGGAGTTGTTTGTGCCGTTGCTTGAGGAGTGGTGTTGCTTGGCGTGTTAGCCGTGCTTTCTGCCGGAGCAGGCGTTTGTGTCGGCAATGGTGTAGGATTTGTGGCAGGTTCTTGAGTTTGGCTGCCTGTTTTTTTAATTTGTCCTGGCGGACTTCCGCCGCCTGTAATGTTTCCTCCGTCAGTGCCTGTTGTTGTAGTTGTCGTCACTGGCGCTACCGGCGCCATTACTGCGAATAATGTGAAGTGGTCTGATGCTATTGTTATTGTGTTTGCAGTTGTGTCCTGTGAAAGCTTTGGAATTTCGTTCCAGCCAGTGCTGTTAAAATAATAAACCTTCAAATCGTTTTCGTTGATGTTTGTCCCGTCGACAAAGCCGTCGTTGTCTGCATCCGCATAAGCTATTGTTATTGTTGCCGAGAAATCCCCGTTTGCCAGGTTTGAGGTTATTTCATAATAGTTTCCCAAAACGTCAAATCCCTGCGAGTTTGGCGGCGCTCCCGTTGTGTGTGTTGCCTCTAAATAATAATCTCCGCCCGGAAGAGAATCGAATTTTATTGTCAAACCCGATGCAGGATTATACTCCTTGTTTTTCTTGATTTTTTCCCTTGCTGCAAAAAGCGCGGTTTTTTCTCCCACAAGATGCCCGTTAATGAATAATTGCGCGTTGTATTCCCCGCCTGTTTCAGGCTTGAACTTGAATTTGCATTTCATATCGGGATTTGCAGTTCCGCCGTATCCGTATCCATAACCATATCCGAATCCCGCATTATAACCATAGCTTCCATAGCCGTATCCCTGGTTTGTGTAATATGCTGGAGTGCAGTTCATGAAATCCGCAATGAAAATATTTCCATCAGAATCAGTGATTTTTAATTGTGCGCTGTCAGCCTGCATTACTTCGTTAGTGAGTTTTGAAACATCAACATCTATTACAACAGTGCTTCCTGTTACAGGCTTGTCGTTGTTTGCTTTCCAGTCAGTTACAGTAAAAGCATTTGCAGGCCCGCTCATTAAAAGAAGGCTGATTATTGCGAATGTTATGAAAACAGATGCTATTCCCCTGAACGGAATAGGCTTTTTTTGAATAAGCCTGTTTTCTTTCAGGTTTTTTAAATATGCAGTGGTTTCTCTTGCCATGTCAGATACTAAATTTGAGGCAATGATTTCATCGGTTTCGTAACTCCATTTTCCCATGCATGCCACCTGAAAAAATTATTTTTTTTAAGACCTGAATTTTAATCTTATTTTTTTCCCTTTTGATTTGCTTCAAAAAGGCCTGACTGTTCGCCGACCTTTTTTCCGTTAATAAACAATTGTGTGGAATATTTTCCTGTTGTTTCTGGAGTGAACTGGAATTTGCATTTCATTTCTTTTCCATCCTCTCCGCCCATTCCGTATCCGAATCCATATCCGAATCCCGCATTTTCCCCTAAGCTTCCATAGCCGTAGCCCTGCTTGAGATAGTATGCGGGAGTGCAGTTCATGAAGTCAGCTGTTGAAACATTTCCGCCTGCATCAGTTATTCTGAGTTCGATTGAATCAGGGTTTATTACTTCATTAGTGAGTTTTGCAACATCAACGTCAATTACAACAGTGCTTCCCGTAACCGGCTTTGCATTGTTTGCCTGCCAGTTGCTTACATTGAATGCTGAAGCGCTTCCAGACATCAGCAGCAATCCTGCTATGATAAAAGTCGCAAAAACAGCCCCTATTTTTTTTGCAGAAACAGCCCCTGCAGCATATGCCCAGCGTGCCATAAAAAACCCCTTACTTTCTAAGCAATTTGAAACTTTGATAAGTGTACTATCTTATAATGTCAACCATTTAAAAAATAACCTTTTTTTGTTATGTTGTTTGTTAATCAACGCACTATGTACACATTTTCGATTTTTTCTTCCAATGCCGGGTTTTCACATCCGTTCTCTGCATAAGCGACTGTAATGCTGTTTTGTTCCATGAAATTTGTGTCAGTGCATTTGTTTTCAAGGAAGCTTACTGCCTCGCTGTTTTTTTCCAGTTGTTCCGGGATTGGCCCAAAGGGGGTTACTGTGAAAACCTTTCTTTCGGCTATTGGCACGAATGCCCTTGCTTTCCAGGGGTCTAGGACTGCAATTGCGTCTTTTGGAGTGTTTTCCTTTATCCATTCAAATGCCTCGTAGTCTTTTTGTTCAATCACGTGATAATACTGCGTTGTAATGTGCGAGTATGCTGCCATTGCAAGTATTGCGAACAAAATTATTCCGAGTATTTTCCAGTTTTTTATTTTTGCAAGAGCGTTTGCAGCGATTATTCCCATGAACAGCATTAACGGAATGAATGCCCTTTGGTACGGCACTATTATTCCTATCCCCGTGTTGCTGAAGAAGACAATGTCTGCAATGAGGAATGTCGCAATGCAGATTATTGCAAGCTCTTCTTTTTTTCCTTCCTTGAAAAACAGGTAGAATCCGATTACAAAAAATATTGTCGGGATTATTCCGTAAACAATTGGTATTTCGCTTAGGTAATACCAGAATGGAAAGCTCAATGCTTCTATTCCTTTTTGAGACAGCGCTGGCAGATAGTTCCAGATTGAAAGCAGCAATGCAATGCTTCCTGCGCTCCAGATCAAAAATGTTTTTTGTTTTTTTTCTTTTATCAGCAGCAGCGAATAAAACAATTCCACTAGCAGGAGTATTACTGCGCTTGGCGGGTGCGCCAACAGCAGGAAAAAATTCAGCCCGCATAGTGTAAGAAAATTCTTTTTTTGCTTTAGTTCTGTATCAAAAAGAAAGTGCAGTGCGATTGGAATTATTATGAGGCTTAGATTTATGGGAACTAAAAAACTGAGCCCGCCGATTGTCACATTGCTCGGCAGTAGTGCAGTGAGAAATGCGGCAATGAGAGCTGTTTTTTCTCCCCATCTTTTTGCAAAAAAATAAACGCTCAAAACCGCGAGCACTGCCATTAATAGAGTCAAAAACTGCCAGGCAAAAATATCCGGATTGAAAAGAAAAACAAAAATTGCAAGGAGGTAATGCCACCCAAGTTCTTGAGATGTGAATGTTTCAATTCCAGTAAAAACTTCTAGTTGGGGTGGTAAAAAATTGTTTGCTGCTATTTGTTTTCCAACCGCTATGTGAAACCACTCGTCAACATGCAAAGGAAATGGATAGGAAAAATGCGGGAGAAAAGAAACAGTTATTGCAATTGCCAGGATTGCCGCAAGTGCAATTTTTTTATTCATCTTCACTTGGACCCTCTCTTAGATAATTAATGAACAGTATGAGCACTCCTATTACGAAAAAATAATAGCTCTCAGTTGCAAATTGATTTGCAGTTGCCTCGCTTTGCAGTGACAGGGTCATTGCCGCTATTACTAACAATGCTATTGCTAATGCCACTGGAATTCTACCATCATATTTTTTGTAAACAAAAAGAATGATTGCCGCAATAAATGCTATGATTACAATAATACCCGACAACAAATGTGCTAGCACTAGCAATGCCAGTACAATCAATACTGGAAATTGTTCCGCGATTAAATCTTGCAACTTATTCTCTTTTGTAAGCAAACTTGCCAACCTTCTTTTCGGATTCTTTTTCTTTATTAAAATTTGAAAAAAAACCTGTTGTTTTTTGAGTTCTATTCCAAGCATTTTTTGACTTGTATGTGAATTTGTTTTGGATATTCAACTTGCTGGTTTTTACCCCCGTATCTCCCTTTCTCCAATTATGCACTAAAAATCCAAAACATAAGAGCAAAGTCAAAATACTCGCTGCTAAACCGCCATAAAACCATTTTTGGGGGGCATATTCAATTACTATGTCGAACTCTCCTGTTTTATCAATCCAGAATCCGTTGATTGATGAATAAAGTTGAGAAGATTTAATGGTACTTGTATAGTTTCCGTTCTCATAAAGTCGGGCCTCCCAGAATGGGTTGTAAGACTCAGTTAATGCTAGCACGCTGGGCTTAGATATTTTCACTTGTGCGTTATACGTTGTGAGCATATCATAGCTATATCCTTGAATCGAATTGAGGTCTAACAAATAAGTTCCAAGTTCTTCCACAGAAATATCCTTGAAAAAGGTGCTGCTATTTGAATTAGAGTCTGCCCACCCCGCGTTTAAAACGAGTTTAATCATAGTAACATCTTGAGGAATTCGTATTGTACATTCAAATTGTGTCCAATCATATGTTCCATCAGCACCTCCGCAGTAACTTAAAAACCGAGTCCATTTTCCAGCAGTATTTATTTCAATTGCGACGTGTGTCTGCTTCGTAGGTTTATCTTGCTTTTGTAGATTTATGACCTTAACAATTTCGTTCGGAGTCACATCAATAGGGCCTAGTTTAATCCAGGACCAGTTATTATTTTTTGTAGACTGAGTAAAAACATGCAAAGCATTTTCGGTTGTTTCGACACTGAAATCTGGATTACTATTCAAGTCCTTTAGGAATTCATTGCTTTCAAAATTGGAATGAAAAATCTCGGTTGGGGAATTGGACTCTGTAAGATAAAGTGGCGAACTTGCAGAATTTTTATAAACGAAATATTTTTCATTTTCGCTTTTCCAAATTAAATGGTATGTGCTTGAATTATCAAAGTCTTGTTTTAAGTTATTTGAATAAGTATTCCAATAGTTATTAGTTGAATCCAGGCTGATAACAATATACTCGTATCCAAGTAACTGCGCATAATCTGAATATTGTTCTTTTGGAGATAAACTGTCATAAAGATACAGACTTTTTCCATGCAGGAAATTTGAGAGCGGATTATTTACTGCATTATATCTTATGTTGTTGATCCAAGTTGGCAATGCAAAATTATTATTCGGAATCACAACCACGTTATTGGTTCCTATAATATGTTTTATTTGTGCGTACTCTGCCGGAAGAGTGTATGTATTTAGTTCACCATTAAAATTTCCAGTAAGTAGAGGCCAATTTGCAAACGAGAAAACAACTAATATAGTACATAAATAAATTGCAAGAATCTTTTTCCGGTTCGTATTTAAAAAATATAAAAGTGTTACTCCGATAAATATGCAGAGAAAAGCGATGACTATGCCGCTGAATTTATCTAAGTTTCTAAACAGCCACATTAGCGGAAAATCTAGGTGTTGGCTGATAATATTTTTGAGTATGCCGCCCGAAATAAGGCTAAATAGTGCAATGGGAAATAGGGAGTAGCCTATGACTCTCGATTTTTCTTTCTTCAGAAGGGTGGCAATAAAAAAAATTGAAACAATAAACAGTAAGCCCTGAATAAACTCAGCACTTTTTCTAAGTATTTCTAGTCCAAAGAAGTTAAGAGAATAATCGACATTGTGAAACCATGCTTGGTTAAATCTGACGAAATTCGCCGGTTCGACAAACCTGTTCCACCAGCCCAAAAAGAAACTTTGGCTCGTCACATATCCACTTCTAACCTGAGATGGTTGGATTACCCCATTTAGTGCGGCATACGCCCACGGAAACAGAAACCACGAATTAAGTAAGGCGACTATAAGAAGTATTGCGCCCGCACTTTTGACAAGGCTAATGCGGTTTTTACTTTGTTTTAGGACAATAAAGAAAAATCCAAGTATAACGACTGCAAGAACAAATAACCCGTGAATCTGGGTGGCTATCAGCATGAACAAGAAGGCTAGCATAATTATCGAGCGGATTTTTTTGCTGCTCAGTTCGCTGACAAAGGTGAGAAAAAACAAGGGGACTGCAGATATGCTAAGTACCAGCCATGGATGGAGTAGAATGTAAAAGGTTGTCCATTGATTAAACACGAATGCAAAGCCAACAACCATTAAGAAAATTGATTGGGCAAATTTTGGTATTGGATAATTCAGCAAATGAAAAACTTTCTTCGTTGCAAGAATGATAAAGAGGGTCGATAGTGAAATAATTGAAATAAATAACAGCTTATTGACAAGGTCTGCTTGAAGATTCAATATCGTTCCTAAAATGTACAATGGCAATCGCAGTGATAATTCAGGAAGTTCATTGATTGTCCCAGGTGCGAATAGATTAAATAAAAACTGATTTAAGGTGTAGGACGAGTAAAGATCTCCATAAATTAGATATCCTGCTTTGAATAAAACATCTCTAAAAACAAAGACAGACAATAATACTGAATACACAGCACACAGCACAGTGTAGAAGTGCTCCTTCCTAGTGTAAGTCGATAAATCAGCCACAGTTGGCTTTTTCATTTTTTCACCATGAAGACATAGCTTCGAGGGGATATGTTCTCAAAGGCAGAATCTATTTTCTGGACTATTTTAAGTAGGGTTTCGTTTCGAATCATTGAATATGCCTTATGAGGAAAGAAAAGCATCTTGTTTGTTTTGACCAGCGTGAACCCGCTTCCTTTCAGCTCTTTTTCAAAAGAGGCTTTGCTAACTAAGTCTGCAAGAATGAAATTTTTGAACTTTTTTCTTTTTGTGAGTTGGAATACAATGGGTGCGAATAAGTTTGGGAAGAAATAAAGCAAATTATTTGCGTTTGGCATTTCAACCAGAAATGTTCCTTCGTCTTTGAGTGTTTTGTGAATATTTGCCAATGCTTTTTTCCTATTGTTAACATATTTGAATGCTCGGAAGGAAAAAATAAAATCAAAACTTCTTGCAGTTAATGCTGCTTTTTCAATATCTCCATTAATTACTTTAAGCGATTTATTTTCACTTAATATTTTACACATTTCTTCTGACACATCTAGCGCAGTCACGTTCATTCCCATCTTTTGAAACTCGCGGCTCCACCGTCCATTTCCCGCGCCGATGTCTAGCGCTCGGATATCTTTTGTCTTACTTGTACTTTTTTGAACTAAATCAATTACTTTCTTTTTTTCGTATTCATTGATGAATTCGTTTCCTTTGCTATTTGTGTACATTTTTTTTTCATAATTTTTCCCGATGGAATTAAATTCTTTCTCGGCAGTCCAAACCTTGCGAAGGATTCTCCTATCAAAATATCCGTTTATCCGCCCTAAACTAAAGAAGGTATACTCGATTATTTTTAGCAGAAATATTCCTGCGGCCTGTGGCGGTGAAATTTTAACTGCCTTTATAAGTATTTTCAATCTATTAAGAGAGGATTGCTTTTTTGCAAATTCTTTGTGTTTATTTTTGTAATATGTAAAAAATTTTCCGTGATTAAACTTTTTTTTAAAATTGAATGGAGTCTCTAATACACTTATTTGTGCTTTTGTTCGTGAGCTATTTTGAATGCGACTTTTAGCATTGAGATAGAAGTCGTGTTCATCCGGTCCTTCATTAAATTCATCAAAAAGTACTTTGCCAAGAATTTCTTTTCTATACGCACGCGGAGCCTCAACGAACTCTAGCCCCGCGTATAAACCTTTTTCAATATCTCTGCATTTTTCCCAAAAACCTTTTTGCTGATATCCTTCCGGGATATAAACAGCATCACATTTTTCGTTTTGGAACTTTTCTACAATTTCTTGCACTACGGTCTTATCCAAAACCATGTCAGAGTCTAGTAGTAAAAGATACTCGCCGTTAGAGTTTTGTATTCCGATATTTCTGGCTTCTGGCTTGTTGCAAGCCGTTTGAATGAACTTAGCGGAGTAACTTTTTACAATGTCTTTAGTATTGTCATTACTAAAATCGTCAACAATAATTGTTTCCAAATTGGCATAGGTTTGGATTTTTATGGAGTCAAGACATTTCTTAAGCACAAAGGCTGAGTTTTTAGTTGGCACAATAACAGAAACGAGCGGCTTTTTCATTTTAATCTTTCCACAATTTTTTTTCCAAATTCGTTCGCTGAGTTTTCCCAGTCGTATTTTTTTGAGTCATTGAGCGCGTTTTGTGAAAGGGTTTCGAGGATTTTTTTGTTCCCTGAAAGTTTTGCAATGGCTTCTGCGAGCGCTTCCGGATTTGGTTCAACCAGCAAGCCTGTTTCATTGTTTTTTACAGAATCGCGCAGGCCGTTGACATTGTATGCGATTGCGCAGGTCCCGCAGGCATTTGCCTCAGTAACAATCAAGCCCCAGCCCTCTCTCACAGAAGTCACAAGGATTGCCTGCGCCCTTGACATTAATTCATTGCGCTTTTCCTGGTCAACGCGCCCGAAAAAAACAATGTTCTGCTCTAAATTATTTTTCTTTGCTAAATCCTTTAAATAGGTTATGTATAGAGGATCTCCACTGCCTACAATCCAAAGCCTGATGTCTGGAATGGCTTTTTTTGCCAAAGCAACTGTCCTGATGGCATGGTCCGGGCGCTTGGATTTCTTCAAACGCCCGACAAAAACAAAAGCATTTGATTCTTTCTGCAGGGGCTTTTCAACAGGCTTAAAATCAATGCCTTCAGGAATAATTGAAATATTCCTGAAGCCGTATTTTTGCAAATCGCGCTTAGTGCTTTCGGAAACAGTAATCGCAGGAATATTCCTGTAAAACCAAAGCCACAAAGGCTCAAGCAGATAGCCGATAATTGAAATCGGAAAAGGCTTTTCAAAAAACCAGATTTCCCTGCACAGCTGGTGAATCAAAACAAGCTTTTTCTCTTTTACAAAAAAATTGGAAAAAAAAGGCACAGTGTTAATCTGGTCAATGACAACATCGAACCTTCCCTGAAAATATTTTTTGTAATGCATAAAAGCCTTCCAATAAACAGAAAACTGCCCTCCGTCGCGGATAATCCTGACTCCGTCAATTGTTTCCTGTTTTTTGCAGTTTGGAAAACCAGAGGCAAACAAGGTAAATTCATGCCCGTGCAAAACCAAACGCTTTGCAATCTCATGCGTCAAAACCTCTGCGCCGCCAGCAGCAGGATTCTTAATGTCGCGCCAGTTAAACATCAAAATTTTCATTTTTTCTCACTTGTCGTAATAATGCAGAAAGTGCAGCCTGTAAAAGATTGCGCATGTGTCAATGAAAATGTGCCATATCTGCCTTATGTTTATTCCGCTCCCTATGTCCTTGAAAAGGATTATCACAGGAGCCTCGATTATTTTAAAGCCGAGCTTTTTTGCCACAACCAAAAACTCAAGGTCAAAGGCATAGCGCTTTACAACAATCTTGGGCATTGCCTTTTTTGCCACAATGGATTTCATAAGCTTGAAGCCGACTTGCGTATCGGAAACATTCAGGCGGAAAAGAACGCGCAAAAGCAGGGAATAAACAAAACTCAGAAAACGCCTGCTCGAAGGATAACGGATTTTGGAAAGCGGATGCCTCTTGCTTCCAATGACAATATCCGCATCAAGGGATTCCAAAAAAGACAAAAAAATTTTCAGCTGCTCCGGAGGAAGGTCAAGGTCTGAATCAATAAATGCGGTAAGTTCCTTTGAAACAAACTGGCAGCCGTATTTCAGGGCAAATCCTTTGCCCCTGTTTTTTTCATAAGTAAAAGGCTTTATTCTCGAGTTTTTTTTTGCAAGAGAAGAAGCAATTTCAAAAGTTCTGTCAAGATTGCCGTCCACAACAAGAATAATCTCATAATCCTTTGCGGCCAGCTCAAGCGCACTGCAAGTCCTTAAAAGAGATTTTTCAATTATTTCCTCCCCCTTATAACAGGGCATTACAACGCTAATCGAATTCAATTTTATCCCTCTTAAAATCAAAGAAAAAATAAGCAGCCATTGCCGCGAGAAGCGCAGACTGCACTCCCAGAAGAATATAGAGAACCTGCAAAAGGCTGGAATGGAAAAGGAAAATCAGTATTATTTCAAGAACGCTGAAAGCGAGAAGCAAAACAGAAAATTTTTTCCTGTGAATGGAAGTGAAATAAACCGCGAGCAGGTTGACAAAGGAAAAAACGCTTGTTACAAGCGCAAAGATTCCAAGCAGAGGAACTGCGGAAGCATAATTCGAGCCAACCAGAAGGTTGACAATCAGGCTTGGCAGGGTAAAATACGCAAGAGTAGAAGCAATGCAAAGCAATGCCATTATCAGCAGGGCTTTTTTCAGTATCTTGGATGTATTCTGCTTTAACGAATGCGCGCTCACTGCCTTTGGAAGAAGGACAATTGTCAGGGAAGAGGTTGCAAAAAATATTATTCTTGCAAGAGTAAAGGCAGCGGAATAAACCCCGGCTTCTTCTCCCGAGAAAAAATGCTTTACAAGGACAACATCAATGTTGCTCAAAACAGCAAGGCAGATAAAGCCCGCAAAAATCCATGCTGAATAGGAAAGAGTTTTTTTTATTTCAAATTTCTCGGATTTTTTTGCAAAAACGTTTCCAAGCAAAAAAAAGCCCGCAAGTGCGCCGATTATTCCCCCCGCAACAAGACCGTCGACTGCGCCCGCGACACCAAATCCGAAAAAAACAAGCAGTATGCCGAGCACGAATTTTGTCGAAGCGTTTGAAATATTCATCAGTACAAGGGAAAAAAACCTCTGCATTCCGTTCAGCATTCCGCTGAGCATTGAATTGAAATAAGAAACACAGATTCCGAAAAACAAGAACAGTATAAGGGCGGAATCACTGATTTGCATGAAGCCTGCTATTAAGCCGTGCAGGAAAAAAACAATTATGAGAAGCAAAGCCGAAAAAACAAGGATTATTTTGCCGTAAGCCAGAACCAGGAACTTTATTTTGCCAAGCTCTTTTCTGCTCCAGAAAACAGAGGCAAACTTAGTGCTGATTGTTGAAACAGAAGAAGCCGCAATCACAAAAATATTGAAAAGCGCAAACAGCGCAATCAGGGCTCCGTATTCAACGGGAGTAAGAAGCCGCGCCATTGCCAGCTGGAAAATATAATTCAGCAAATTGACTGCTGTCGCGCCTGCAAAAATAATTGCGCCGTGCTTTACTAATTTGTCTTCCATACAACCAACAAAAAAAAGCCCTTGTAAAGACTTTTTTTTATAAAAACCTTATTAACATATGGCTTTTTTTTCAAAATTTGTTTTTCTAATCGTGCCCTATTGCCTGTTCAAAAATCGCGGGCCACAAAAAGCTTATCCAGAAGCCGATGAATCCGTATTCTATTATCTGGAAATCGGGCAGGAAAATTATTGTGCTGGCAATCAATCCCAGTCCTATAAAACCGAGCAGCTGTTTCAGCGCTTGTTTTCTGCTTGACAATTTTTTTTCGTGCAGGCCGATTCTTTTTAACAGGAAAAATCCCAGGTAATATCCTATAAGCGCAGTTCCTAAAGGTATGGAACTGAGCCATCCGACAAACAAGACTGCAATTCCGAGCAGGAAAATTATTGCAATGCTGTCTCTTTTGCTTGTAAGGTGAAGAGTTTTTTTTGCCCTCTGCACAAAAGCAAAATACGCGCTTCCGATTATTGCTCCAAGAACAAGCCCTGCGATTACATCGGAGAGATAATGCAATCCGAGATACATTCTTGAAAAAGAAACAAGAACAATTGCAATTACAAAAACAATTTGAAGTATTGCTGAAAGCTTTTTTCTCATGAAAAAGAAAATGCTTGAAATCAAAGTTGCGTGCCCCGAAGGAAAGGAAAATGTTTCAAACGAATCAGTTCCGATTACATTGAATTCCTGCGGAGAAGGCCTCGGGCGCATGAAAATGTTTTTTACAAGCCCTGCAAAAAGCGCGCTGAGCGCCATTACTGTAATCAAGTGAAAAGAGTTTTTCTCCCTGCCCTGCCAGTAAAGGAAAGCCGCAATTAAAATCCAGAAAACAGGGTTTCCAAGGAGAGTGATTGCCTTCATTGCAGTGTCGAGCGCAGGGCCTGAAAAGGACTGCATTGCGTGCAAAAAAGCAGTGTCAAACAGAAGCAGTTGCTCGAACATAAAACATAGCCTGGGTTTTTTTAAGCAGTTTTTTTTCGTGTTGTTGCGTCAGCTTGTTTTGTAGTGAAATTTTCTGTCGTATTCTTTGTGTTTCATACATTCTATGTAGATTAGGAATAATTGCGCCTGGGTTCCAGTTATTGTGTAAATGAGTCGCCAGTTTGAGTCGAGATTAAGTTTCCAGAGATTTTTGACGTCGTACTTTTGAAGGTATTCTTTTGGCCAGAGCCTTCTTGGTATCTTCTTTCCTGCCTCGGTGTTCTCTGCGAGTTTTGCAGTGGCTTTGCTGATAAGTTCAATCAAGTATTTTGCTTCTCCTTCGCCACGGTCAGCGCGTTCCCTAAGTTTGACGTAGTCTTTGTTGAATTCAGGGGAGTAGCGGATTTCATGCATAGGCAGGCACGCTCTCTTCAATCAATTTTCTGGCTTTTGAGGAATCTGCAAAAATCCAGACGAGTTTGTTGTCCTTGGTAATCATTACTTTTCTTGACTGGATTAAGTAGTCGATTACGATTTTGTAGGTTTGGTACATTACTTTTTTTGGCAGTTTATTCCAAAGGCTCGTTTTGCTCTGGTAATTCTTTGCGTTTTTTATGGCGTCCTCTATCATTAGAACAGTGTCAAGTCTTGGGTAATGCAAAACGCTTGTTCTCGCAACCATACTAATCATATAAACTTATATAATACAACTATTTAAACATATTGTCAATTTCTTCATTTGTGGAATGTTAAATATTTTGTTTAATAACTCCACTGAAATTTCTTTTCCCTTATGGAACTGCACTGTCAGCACTCTGCCGTCCAATCTTAAATATGTTTTCTTTTAGTCAAATTTTTTTTGCGGGCATTCGGGCCTGCGCTGCAATGGTTTGAAAGCATCAGGCTTTTGCTTTCATTACTCTTTTCATTCCTGGAATTTCTATTCCCGTATAATCAATGTTGAAGCCGCAGTTTTTCAGTGCCTTTTTTGTGGCGTAAACCCTGCAGAATCCTTTCAGTTCCTTCTGCTCGTTTGGCTGTCTCCCTGGAGTTTCGCAGATTTCGTTGATTACAGCATTTATTTTCCTGCTGCTTACCTCTGCAAGAACGTTTGCAACGTCTGCCTCTGTTTTTCCCGCTTTGAGCTCTGCTATTGCGGCATCAAGCTTTTTCAAATCCAAAATCTTTGCAAGGTTTGCCTCTATCTTGTTGTCAAGGCTTGTTCCTAATCCTGCTAAAAATTCCATTATTGTTTTTGAATCTGTTTTTTCACTTATCCCGAGTTTTTTTACTGCCTGCCAGTCATCATAGTTTGCAACAAACTGAATTGTTTTTTCCATTGAACCACTCCCTTTCAAGGCAATCTTATTTTCGAAAGAATTTTCAAATATCTTTGAAGCCTGTTTATTTCCTTTTCAAGAATACTGAGTGCACGCAAAACCTTTTCTTTTTCACTGTTGCCCCTTATTTTCTGGAGCTCTTTTTTGCTGAGCTCGAATTCCTTCAAAGAATCCCCGATTGTATGTTCTGCCTTGAACAAAACAGCCTTCCTCAGGCAGTCGAGCAGGTTTCCCTGAAACGCAATGTACAGCTGCCTGTCCGCTGTTTTCTTTGTTTTTTTCACAACCCCGAGAACTTCCAGAAAATCAACGCTTAACGAAACCATTGCATTGCTGTAGCCGATTTTTTTTGAAAGCTCCTGCAGTGAAATGCTCGAGTTTTCAACTATTAATGCTGCAATTATTTTTCCGTGCACATCGCTGTATCCTATTGTGCTTGCAACCCCCGCAAAAGAGGAAAAAATCTTTTTCTCTATCTCCGCAACTTTATCCGAATTCGAAGCCATTTTTTCAGCCTATTTAAAAAGGATAAAAAGCTTTTTTAAGGCTTATGCGCAGTAATAGTAGTATTAGAACTTTTAAAAACTATTGAAAGTTGGAGTTTTATGCGCACTGTTCTTCGCGAAACAAGTTCTCTCTGCCCCGAATGCCTGAAGCGTTTGAAGGCAGCTATTTTTGAAGAGAATGAAAAAGTCTGGATTGAAAAAACCTGCGCAGAGCACGGGAAGTTCACTGAGCTCTACTGGGGAGACTCTGAAATGTACAAAAAAGCCGCTTCCTTTGCAAGGGAAGGAAAAGGAGTTTCAAACCCCAACAGCCCAATAAAAAAATCCTGCCCCGAAGACTGCGGCTTGTGCGCCCTGCACAAAAGCCATACTGCGCTTGCAAACATGGTTATTACAAACAGGTGCGATTTGAACTGCTGGTATTGTTTTTTCTTTGCTGAAAAAGCCGGCTATGTTTTCGAACCCACTCTTGAACAGATAAAAACAATGGTTCTAAACCTGCGCAATGAAAAGCCGGTTCCCTGCTTAGCAGTTCAACTGACTGGCGGCGAACCTACTCTGAGGGAAGACCTTGTTGAAATAATCCGTGTGATAAAGGAAAACGGGATAGAGCACATCCAGCTGAACACTGACGGCGTTAACCTCGCAATTAAACCCGAGCTTGCAACAAATGTACGCGAAGCGGGAGTTAATACTGTTTACCTGAGTTTTGACGGTGTAACTGAAAAAACAAATCCTAAAAACCATTGGGAGATTCCCGCTGCAATGGACAACTGCAGAAAGGCTGGCTTGGGAATTGTTCTTGTTCCCACTGTGATTAATTCAATCAATGACAATGAAGTGGGGGATATTCTGCGCTTTGGATTCAACAACAATGACATTATCCGCGCAGTGAATTTCCAGCCTGTTTCTCTTGTAGGGCGGATGCCCCAGAGGGAAAGGGAAAAATTTCGGATTACTATTCCCGATGTAATAAAAAAAATAGAGGCGCAGACTGCCGGTGAAATTTCAAGGGAGGATTTTTACCCTGTTCCTACTGTCCTGCCTTTGAGCAGGTTTATTGAGCAGATGACAAAGAAGCCGCAGTACGAGCTTTCATCGCACTTTGCATGCGGCATGGGAACATATGTTTTCAGGGAAGAAAACAAAATGATTCCCATTACAAGATTTTTGGATGTTCCTGGATTGATTGAATTTCTGAACAATCAGGCAGAGGAAATTGCAAAGGGAAAAAGCAGGTATCTTGTGGGAATGTACACTCTTTTCAAATTCAACTCTTTCATAGACAAAAGCAAAGCCCCTAAAGGACTGAATTTCGGAAAGATTCTGTTTGATGTTTTCATAAAGCACGATTACGATGCGCTCGGAGTCTTCCATAAAAAAAGCCTTTTCATTGGCTTGATGCATTTCATGGATTTGTACAATTATGACATTGACAGAGTGAAAAACTGCTGCATTCATTACGCAACCCCGAGCAAGGAAATGCCGATTGTGCCTTTCTGCGCTTTCAATGTTATTCCCGAATGGTACCGCGACAAAATCCAGCGCGAATTCGGCCTTCCGATAAAAGAATGGGAAAAACAGCGTGAAAGAAAATTGACAGACGATTTGTACAGGCGCGCAATGCACAGGAAAAACCCTGAAGAAACAGCACAGGGCAGCAGGATTGCTGTTCCGAACGAGAAGGCAAAATAAAGGGCTTTTTTTATTCCTGTGGTTTTAAATAACTTTTTGAAAGCGAATTATTACACAGTTAAATTAGGCCTTTGTGGCTCAACGGTAGAGCAGCGCTTTTGTAAAGCGCAGGTTGAGGGTTCGATTCCCTCCAAAGGCTTCAAAAGTTTTTCTATTTTTGACAAATGCCGTTGGTTTGAAAACCCGATTAATTGCATCCATTTTTCAATTTGTTCTTGGCGGTAGATGGCGATTTGTCTGGTTGGGGCGTGCTCTGTTTTTATAACTGAAGAATAAAAGCTGAAATAGTTTTTGAGAAATTCTTTAAGCTGGTCGTGTAACGGCTGGCTTGTTGTTCTTAATGTTATTCGCCCGTATTGTTTTGCATAAATTTTTCTTTTATCAATAAAAACATTTCCATCCGTATCAAAAATGCCGCGGATTGTTGCGAAAATAAATTTTTCTCCGCTTGCCATTATTTCGTCCGGAATTTTTACAGTGTACGTTTTTACTCCTTTTGGAAAACCGAATCTTTCAGTAAGCAATTTATACAATTGTTTTGAATTGAAATTTAAATTGTATGCATTGGAATTTTTCCGTTTGTAAAAGTGCGGGGCGAGATTACAAAAATGGTTTACAAGAAATGGAATTCTGTTTTCCAAATATTCTTTATCCAGCCGCTGATCACCAACCATACCAACTAAAAAATGCCTGTTTTTATAACAATAAACAAAACCATCTCCAATGAATGCCCCGATGAATTCGCACAGTTCCGGGGAAAGCAAAATTTTTTTGTTGATTTCTTCAAAGTTTTTTGATGTTCTTATTCTATTTTTTGTCAAGTATTTTCTCCCTGCTTCAAAAATTTCAGGATGTTTTTTGTAAGTAGCGAACCCGCCTTTTATCATCCCCCAGTTTGCAGGTTTTTTGAAAATCAGGGGAGTGAAATATTCTTGTTTTTCTTTTGGCAGAAAGGCGAGCATTGAATTGAATAGTTTTTCAGGGAGCAGTGTTTTTCCGTATTGATATCCTTGAAACTGGCTTCTGTAAACATGAAACAATTTGGCAAGCGCGTCCCAGCTTGGGACGCTGCTTGCTTCTCTGACAGCCAGGAAAAACTGTTTTCTGCTATCGCTGTCAACAAAGCCGATTCTCTCTTGCATAACGGAACCTTCTGTTTTTTCTTTAATTATTCCTTTTGAGTCTGGGTTTCCGCTATTCATTTGAATCGCTTCCGCAGAATTCGTTCAGAATCCAGATGTTTTCGTCATCTAAATCCTCAGGATTGCTTGCTGCAATCCTTTTTGCTGTTTTTATCTCTCCCAGAGTGGGAAGAGGAAACTGGAACTTTTCTAAATTCATTCGAACCACCTCCAAAACAAAAAAGAATTTTTTCGTGGACGCCTTGCGAATTTTGGAGGCATTAAACCCTTTGTCCTGAGCAAAAGCGAAGGCAAAGGTTTAAGCCGAGAAAATTCGAGTCCTAAGAAAAAATTCTGTTCAAAGGAGGTGGTGAGAATTTGGAATATTTTAAAATAGCTCTTCTACCACAATGTTTTTATGAAAGTAAACTGCGTTTCCCTGAACTGTTCAGAGTGCTGCAGAAAATACTGGATAACAATACTCCCTACAGAACTCAAAAAAGCAGCAAAGCTAATGCGCCTGGGCGAAAAATCTTTTATTGAAAAATACTGCGTTCTTCACCTGAATCTTTTTCCCGCGCATAATGCGGATTCAGGGCTTGGTGTTTCAAGCGTTTTTCTGCCTAAAAAAATCGCGCAGAAAATCCGCGCGCAAACAGGCGGGCTGCACTCGCATTATATTCTTCTGCCGAGCATTGCATTTAAGCGCGAAAAAAGCGCATGCACTTTTTTGTCCAGGAATATGTGCAGAATTTATTCCGCGAGGCCGCGGCAGTGCGCGTTGTTTCCCTTTATTTCGATTGCGCAGAAAAACCTTCCAAGGGAGTATCCTTTCTGCAAGGCGCTTTCGCAGAGAAATGCAAGGATTCCGAAAGATCTGCTTGAAAAAACACAGCTGTTGGACATTTCCTCTTATTTCAAATCTGTTTCAAAAAAAGGCTTTGGAAAAATATGGAAGTTTCTTCCGAAAAAGGGAGTTGTCTGCCTTGAAAACAATTTTCTCTGCGGAATTTCAAAAAAGGATTTTCTGGAACTAGTTTCAATGGCTAAAATTTCTGTTTAATGCCTGTTTTTCCGTTGCGCACTGCTTCCTTGTCAATCATTGCCATTTTTTCCTTTACTTCCTCTATGTTTGCTATAGTGTCCTTGCAGCCGTCTCTCATGAGCAGTACTACCTGCGGAGCGATTTTTTTTCCGCGCAGCTTTTCGAATGCAATGTTTGCCTCGTCATAGCAGCACACTCCAAGAGCAGCGGCAGGATTGTGTTTTTCAATCAGTTTCTGCACCATGCTCCCCCCTGGAGTTATGAAAACCCCCTTGTATCCGAATCCCCTTGCGATTTTTTTAAGTTCTGCAATCTGGCAGTTTCCGCATTCTTTGCACTCTAATCCAGAATCGCTGTATGTTGCAATGCATTTCTGAGTATTTTTCAGGCAGTGCGGCAGAAAGAGAATTCTTTCATTGTAGGGAGTTGCCTTGTATTTTACCTCGTTGAGCATGTTCCTGATTTCTACATGCGTATAATTCAGCATTCGCGAGCTTAACCCGAATTTTTTTGCTATTGCCTCTGCTGTCTTTGAAATGTCGAGATGGGCTCCGCTGTCCACAATGTTCGAAATGCTCGCGCGGATTTTTCTTGCAATTCCGTCAGACATAAACAAACCCGTTGTCTTGATTATTTGTATGTTCTGTCTTTCCTTTTGTCAATTTTTAATATTTCAATTCTTTTTTGGTTCCAGTAAACATCATAGATTATTCTCATTTTTTGGATTCTGATTCTGTAAGTATTTAAGCTGCCGCTCAGCTTTACAACATCAAATTCGCCGGCAGGCACTGGGTTTTCCTTGAGTTTCAGCATTAAGTCAAGAAGCTTTAATTTAATTTCCTTGTCAAGCTTTTCAATTTGTTTTTGTATTCTTTTGGAAGGCTTGAGTTCAAAAGACAAGAAAATCACTTTGAAAGAATTGCAAAAAGCTCTTTCTCGGAAATAGTTTCGCCCTTTTTTATTTCCTGCCTTATTTTTTCCAATTCAGCAGCTTCCTTGGCGCTGATTTTTATTTCGGGAACTATCCTCTTTTCAAGCTTGGCAACCTTTGCTTCCAAATTGTTAAGCTTTTCATAAACCAACTGCAAACTAATCGCATCAGCCGACATTACAACACCAAAAGAATTATGCGCCAAGAAATATAAAAAACAATGCCCCCGCTGGGATTTGAACCCAGGTATCCACCGTGAGAGGGTGGAGTCCTTAACCGGGCTAGACTACGGGGGCATGAAATAATTTTTTAAGGAAAAGGGTTAATAAGTTACTCAGTAAGGATGAACAGGCTGAGGCTGACTGTGCCGAAAGGCACGGGATGAAGAAGATTATGAGTTCTGAACAGCTTTTTCTCTAAAGAGAAAAACCTGGGAAAAAGAGCCTTTGCTTCGCAAAGAATTGATTTATAAAAGATTTCAGGAGAGCTTGCTAAAATCAATTTTTTCAAGCCTGAGTTCTATTGCAGTGTCAGAGTTTAATATGTAAGCATCGATTGCTTTGTCCGCGTACGCTCCGTTCACATACAATGCCCAGTAGTGTTCCGAATCAGCCGTTATCCCGTTTATGCCCGTCACCATAGAACCCATTCCCACATAGGTTTTTGCCTCGACCTGCAGTCCCGAATTTTCAAGGACATTGAGCCCGTTGCTTCCCTTTGCAAAATCAATGGTTTTGCCGAATATTTCATTCCCGTTTGCATCGATTATTTTTATTGCAGCCTTTGCTGTTTCAGTGTTCAAACCGCTGTTAGTCGCTGTTTGACTTGTACACCCTGACAGAAGAACTGCCAGCAGGAGAATGCCTGCTAATGCTGACAATTTCAAATTCATTTTCCTTCCTCCTGAATTTTAACAATGGGCTTAATGCCCCTGCAAAGCCAATGTTGCTTATTATATGCACAATTGAAAACGGCGCAGATGTAATGAAATAAACCGGAAGCGTGAACAAAGAAAATCCCCCAAGCAATCCTATTCCCATTGCAGCTCCGGAAACATTCATTGTTATTTCAAAAAAAACAGTTCCCGCAATGCTCAGAAGCACAAAATCCCTTGCCTTTGGATTTTTTATTTTTCCGAATGCACCCCCGAAAATTCCGGGAACCGCGGCTCCTATTGCCTGGAAAATAGTCCATGGCCCCTGCAAACCCCATACAAAAAAATTGCTTACAATATAAGCGCTTCCCCCGAGTGCAAATCCCTCTCTCATTCCGAAAAACAGTCCCGCGAGAATCGCAATGGGAATTATCGGCTCCACGCTGGGGACATTCTGGAGCGCCACCCTTCCTCCAACTGCAAGGCTAAACAATCCGAGAAAAATTGCAAGGCTTTTTGCCTCGCTTTTGATTTTTCCCTTCTGCCAGATGCTTTGGATTTCTTTTGCCTTTTCCGCTATTATTTCCTGCCTTTCAAGCAGAACTGTTTTCTGTTCCTGCATAAAAACACTCAATATTTTTTCATGGAAAATGTTTTTTAATTAAGCGCATTCAGCGCCTGCCTCTGCGCTTAGCATGGAACCGCTGCTCCCGTTTTCCCTCATGAGATTTTCAGTGTTCCACCAGATGATTGTTTTTTCTTCGGAACTCGTAATGCATGCTGCCTGTTCCCTTACCGCATCGAAAAGCTTCTGCAGGCTTGAAACTGATTTCTGCGCGATTTTGCTGTTCAGGCTGCTTGTTGAAATTCCCTGCAAATCAATGCTCCCGCCGAAGCCTGAATCTGGAGTCTTGAACAAAACTCCTGAGTTCTGCCGTGAGTTTTCTCCTGAAGATGCAAGCGCAAGGCTTTTTGCAGCAGGAGAATAAAAAACTGTTTTCAGGAAAACATTGCCTGTTTTTTCGGATTCTGCAAAATCAACAGCATAAGTATTCAAGGGAGCAGAGCCTGTGTCAAGCTCCTGCGCATACCTGTCAGGCGAGGAATTGAATGCCTCCTGCAAAGGCGTTCCGTCAAAATTATCGCATTTTTGGACAGCGTCCCAAAAAGCAAGGTTTTCAGCTGATTTTACGGGAACATCTGCTTCGCGCAGCTGGTAATAGGCAGAGAAGCTTTCCTGATTTGCCGCAGAACTTACCTGCATTATTATTGGAGTAGCATAGCTCGGATAGAAAAGCAATTGCCTCGCGCTCTCCGCTGTTTCATTTATTTCCAACAAGGTTCCGCGCTTTGAAAAGCTGCTGTTGATTGTTTTTGTGTCTTCTATTGTTTTTGTTTCAAGCATTGAAATTCCGGCATTGTTCTGCTTTGTTGAAACAGGAACGTTTTCAGTGCTTGAAATTGTAAATTCCTTTCCTGCATTTGAATATCCAGTGCCATAGCCTGTGCTGTTTGCTCCTATTTCAGAGTTCATGCTTGAATCCCAAGGAAGATAGTAAAAAACGCTTTCTTTTTCGGGAGTTTTTTTCAGTGCGAATTCCACTGAAATTTTTGCCGCGGGATTTTTTGCCTCGTTGAAGAACTGCCATTTGTTCCCAAAGTCAATATTGAAGAATGCCTCGAACGTTCCCGCATCGGCAAGCTCTGTCGAATCCAAAAACTTCTGGCTGAATGAAAGCTTCTGTGCATTTGAAAAATAATCCATCCACTTCCCTGCAGGATTTTTTGTGAACCATTCGGGGGCATCAAGAAGCACGATTCTTTCATAATAATTTGCAAAGTCTTTCTGGAAATCCTGTGAATATCCGTCCTTTATCAGCAAGGCATTGAACAAAAATGTTTTTTTCAAATCTTCAGGATTTTTTATTTTGGCTGTCCAGGAAACAGAATTGCTTTTCGCGGCTTCCTCAACAAAATAATTTATTGCGGGCTTGCTGTCATACAAAAAGCTTGTTTTCGGCATCCAGCAGTCCGGGTTTTCCGCCTGCAAATTTTCAGGCATCAGTGTTTGTTGCATCTCCGCAAGATAGGGATTCCATTTTTCCACAATCCATTTCAAATCCTCTATTGAAGGGTTTTTCGGGCAGGCAAGATTAGTATTTTTTTCAACGAATTCCTGCAGGTTTTTCAGGCGCTTGCCTGCCATTATTGAAAACTGCGCTGCATCGCAAAAAACAGAATTTGGGTTGTTTGCATCGCAGCTTTGCTCTGAAATCCCTGAAGAATCGTTCCAGCTCCAGTCAAGCTTTATTTTCGGCAGCGCGTCTGTTCCAGTTGCGCCCATTAACGCTCCCTGCGCGCACCTGCTTGAAAAATCAACTGCCTGCGCTGATTTTTTTTCTTTTGTAGTAAATTTCAGGTGGAATTTTTGTTCCACTGGAATTTTTTCAGAATCAGGGACATTGAAAGGGCCGAAAGTATTGCTTCCAGTTATTGCATCGTTTGTCCCTGCGCCAGCATAAGTTCCCGCTTCAATTGTCGTGGGATTTGCGTGCACGTGCTTAAATGCAGTTATTGTTGCGACTGCAAAAACAGGCTTTTCGGATTCAATTCCCTTATTTTCAAAAAATACGCCTGCTGTCTGGCTTTCATATTCCCCGAAAATTTTTGCCTCTTCTGTATTCCAGTTTCCAAAAATTTTTTCATTGTCCAAACTAATTCCTGTTTTGTCGTTTTTCAGGTTTGTTATAAATACGGGAAGAATGCTTTTGAATCCCTGCGAGCAGTTTTCAAGGCCGATGCTGTAAGCGTTTCCCGAATAGCTTCCTATCAAAGCCCCAAGCCCCATGTAAGAGCCTAAAATTCCAATTGTCCTTCCCTTGCCGAATTTTGCGGCTTCTTCAGAATTTATTTCAACAACAGATAACTTGTTCAGCTGGTCCTGTGCATAAGCGCTCTGTGCGTTTGCTGCCTGCGAAGCTTGGCTTGCCTGCTGTGCAGCGCTGTTTGCGGCCTGCGCCTGCTGCTGTGCCGCAGCACTTGCGCCCGCAAGGCTGTTTTCTGCAGCCTTGAAAGCAGTGAACTGCGCCGTGAATGCTGTAAGCGGTGCTGCCGCAACAGGGCATGCTGCAATTGCGGGCGACTGTGATTCCACAATTGCGATTTGTGCCGCAGTCCCCGCAAGGTTTGTCCCTGCCTGCCCGAATTTTGCTGCAGCATTCTGCATCTGCGAGCCGCACTGCTTGTCCTGCTGTGCAGCATTAAGCATGTCTGCCGCGGCCTGTTTTGCCTGTCCAGACCCTTGTCCTGACCTTGCTGAAATTTCCTCTGTTGCGCACGCGGCTTTCTGCGCTTCCAAAGAATTTTCCAGTCCCTGATTTCCCGAGTTCTGCCCTTCATTGCAATTGCCCTGCCCCTGCTGTGCTGAGCTTGACGCCGCGCCTGCAGCAGTGTTTGCAATTGTAGTGTAAATTTTTGCCTGCTGCAAAGAAGCATTCATTGCTGTTGCCGCAGTCATGGCTGTACAGCACAGCGGCCTTGTAATAGGATCAGGGCTATCGCAGCCAGCACTTGCGGCTTCTTCAATTGATTTTCCCTGCCCGGCAAGCAGTTCAGCCATTGACAGGAGCTGGTTTGCCTGTCCTGCAACATCCTGAGCCTGCTGGCTTGCCTGTTCAGCCTGTTGCTTTGCATTGTTAAGCATTTGCAGTGCCTGTTCCTGCATTTGCGTTGCCTTGTCTGCTTCGCTTGCGGCTTTTTGAGTCATTTCCTGGATTTTTTGTTTTGCCAAATCCGCAGCGATTTTTGCGTTTTCAAGTTCAAGTTGAGTTGCGCCTGTTCCCGCTAATTCGGGATCGAAAAAGCTTTCGGAATTCTGTATGCTTTCCTGCCATGCCTGCACTGGAGCAATTACTTCAATGTCTTCTGTTAAATTCGGATTGAAAATTGTTGCAGAGTCTTTTGCGCTGTTTCCTATTACGGAAAAAGCATATTTGTCAAGCGTGAAAACAGAATCAGCGCCCGGTTCAATGAAAATATCGATTGTTTTTACATAAATCCAATCGCTGTTCTGTGTTTTTGCTTCAAGGGTTATGCCGTAAATTCCCGCAATGTTTTCCCTTGAAACAGTTATAGATGCCTTTGCATGCCCGGGAGAAAGCTGCATGTTTGCAGCGTTCAGCTTTATGCTTCCTTCCAATGCCCCGCCTTTGCATCCTGAATCATTCCTGCACAATGCGATTTCCATTGGAATCGCGCAGGCGCCCGCATCAATGGAAAAGCCTGCCGAGGTTTCAGTGTTTTTTATTTCAAGTGCATCCTTGTCAATTTTGATGCACTGTTCAATGCTTGCAATGTCTATTTTTGCGTTTATTTCGCTGCTGCCTACAAATTTCAGGCCTTTTTCAGTTTCAGCCTGCCCGTCGAAAACAATCTTGAATTCAGATGTTTTTCCGAGAGTGTTCGGCTTCGGAGTGAAAACAAGTTCTGCGGAAATTTTTTCTCCCTGCAAAAAATCCTTTCTTACTGCGCGCCAGATGTTTTCGCCTGCAACTTCAGAGTTTCCTGTCTGCGTGTCGAAGACTTCCACTACTCCACCTGCTTCTCCCGCCCATTCTGTTTTTGCGACAAGGTTTTTTATTTCATTTCCCGCCTCTCCCGCGCATGTGTTTTCAAGTTCAAGTTCTAGAACAGCGCGATTGTTGCTTGTGTATCCAAGCCATTCTGTTTTGTTTATTTTTATGCAGTTCATTGCTGCGGCGGAAACAGCATGAATGTTCACTGTTAAGGGAATTTTTTTGTCGAATTTTTGCCCTGTTTCTGGATCTGTTATTGTCAGCACTGTTTCAAGCTGCAATGAAGCGTCTTTTTCAAGCACTGCGCCTTCCATGAATTTTGTTTTTACAAGTGAAATTTTTTTTGTTTCAAGCGCGCCTATCTGCGCTCCCTGCAAAGAAGAAAAAAACATGTTCATTGCCTGTAAATCAAGCAATCCTTTTGAATCTCCATTTACGGAAACAGAAAAAATTTCAAGTTTTTTACCCGCATTGCTTGCGATTTCTGCTTCAAGTGTTTCTTCAGTATTGAACTTGTTGTCTATTTTTGATTCGAGCGCTTCGGGAGAAACAGAAAAAACATTTGTTTCAAGTTTTTTTTCAAACGGCTCTGCATAATAGTCCTCTTTTTCGGCTTCAAAAACAAGCCTTGTTCCCGGCATTGCGCTTTGAAGCGTAAATTTTGCCTCTCCCTGCGCATTTGTGCTTGCCTTCTGCGTTGCCCTTGAATTGTCTGCTGCAATTATTGCCATCCATACTTCTGCGCCTTCAAGAGGAAAACCCTGCGCGCCAGCTTTTGCCGTTATTTCCTGTGCAGAAAGCAGGGGGATTTTTTCAGGGGTTATTTCGAGCAGGATTTCTTTGCTTGCAGTTGCGTCCAGCCATATTGTTTTTGAAAATATTTCTTCTGATCCGTTCCTTATTTTTATTTCAAAGAATGCGAGGCTTGTTTTTTTTGCACGGAACAATGCATTGAAGTTCATTGTTTCCTGCCTTGCAAGGCTGAATGCAGTGTTTTCAATCCTGTCGTTGTTTATTGCCTCAATTCCCGAACCTGCTGCAAATGTTTTGAATTCGGCTTCTCCCTCTGAGCCTGTTTGAATTGAAATTGAAAGGTTTTCAAGCATTGCATTTGAATTGTTTGTTATTCTGAAATTCAGGTTGTAATCCCTGTTCAGTGCAAGCAGATAGTCTTCTCTCTGCAAAGATTTTTTTGAATTGTCGAAAATCCATTCGTTTCCATAGCAGAGAGTTTCCATGCAATCCGCATCAGTCCCCTCTGAAAATTCCAAATCATTTGTTTTCGCATACAATGCCTGCTTTGATGAAGTGCCTTCAAGAGAGCCGAGTTCTGAATCATAAGGAATTCTCGTGACGCTTAAGTCCGAGTTTGCAAACTCAGCGCGGTAATGCATTTTGAGCAGTGAATCCGGCTGTGCAGAATCCTTTACTGAAAATTCTATTGCCGCAAAAAACCTTGTTGTTTCGCCTGCAGGCAAAAACTCTATGTTAACCCATTTTGCCTCTCCTCCATAATCTGATGCACTATCTGTTTCAAATCCAAGAGGCGGGGAAAAGCTTGTTCCCTTTATTACGTTTGACGGATTTCCGAAGAAAACATTTGTTATTGCAAGGTTTTCCTCTACCCTGAAATGCAGCGCTCCCTTTGCAAGGCTTTCAGGCGTGTCAATGCTGAATACAGCGAGATATTTCTGCCCTGCGGAAAGCAATCCTGTTTTTTGCTCTCCCTGAAAAATTCCCTCAAAATTGAGCTCTGGAACTGTTGGAACGCCTGCAGGCAATTGAACATTGAATTTAATTATTTCTTCAGGCCATAACTGCTTTGCAATTGTCTGCACTGTTTCATAGCCAGGCATTTTTACAACAACAAAAACCTTTTTGTCTGCCTTTGCTTCAAAGCCTGCTTTTCCGTTCTGCAATGAAACTGTTTTCAGCAGTGTTCCTGTTTCGGAAAAAACTTCTGCCTGCGCGTCAAGAGGATTGCCTGCTTCATCTGCAGCCTCTATTGCAATTGTTGCATTCCCGATTTGCATCTGCACTGCAAGAATGTTTTTTTGATTCAGGATTATTTCCTGTATGTTTCCGTAGCCGCTTGCGGGGAATTTTTCCGCAAAAGCAGAAACAAGCTCTTCCTTTACTCCGCGGAACAACGCGATTCCCTTTGCATCAGTCTGCCTTGCGGGATAAGGCAGTATTTCATCTGCGGAGTTTTTCAGGGCAACTGATGCGTTTTCCACTGGGAGTGAATCCTCGTCAGTCACATGCACTTCGACAATTCCCGAGTTTTCCGGAGTCATCAGCTCTAATTCAATTGTAACATTCCCGCTTGCCAAGCTTGTTGCTTCCCCGTACAAATAATTTTCCTGCACTGCGGTTATTTTGTATGTGTCTTCTTCAGTTACGGAAAAGCCGACTGGATTTCCCTCTGCATCGGTTTCCTGTTCCGCCATTATTTCTCCCTGGGAATTGAACAGCACCACTGTTGCATACTGAATTCCTTCCCTTGAAGCCTTGTCAATAACATTCACATTGATTGTTCCCTTTGCGTTTTTTTCAGGGAAAACTGTTTTTTCCTGTTCAAGTGCAGAGGCTGAAACAGCGGCAAAAGAATTCGCTATTCCGTATTCTCCCCCTGAATCAAAAACGCTTATTGTGTAGGAGCCGATTGGAACTTCGACAAAAACAACCTCTCCGAAGGATTCTGAAAATTTCTGCTTCTGCACAAAATTTTTCGAGTCAATCAATTGCACTGTAAAGCTTGTTTCAGTAATCAGGTTTCCCTGCCTGTTTGAAATTTTCACGCGGATTTTTCCGAGAGGCGCGCTTTCATAGTTTTTTTCAAGCGTGACAATTGTTGCAGCTGATTCAAGCGAAAAAGTAGTTTGCCTGAATTCCTCGGGGCTTATTACTCTTCCTGAAAGCGCATTACACTGTTCGTCCTTTGTTATTTTTATTTCCCCTTTCTTTTCGGAATCCGAAACTGTTTCAGGAACAGGCCTGAAACCGTTTGCGCAGGACAATTTTATTGCAATCAGTTTTCCCGTAATTCGTGTGCCGTCGCTGTTCTGGAAAAGAATTGTTTTTGTACCTGAAAATTCTGCAATTGTCCGCAGGATTATTTCCTTTGAAAAATTGTCTGAAACAGAAAAGCTTTCCTGAAAAGCCGCAAATCCCTGCTGTGAAGGGATTGAAACAGTTACATTGTAGTTTTTTTGCGCTTGAAAAAAGATTTTTCCTTCGGCATCTGTCTGCGCTGTTGCCTCTGTGCCGTTCACAGAATAATCCGCAGTTATTCCCTGCAATGCCTTTCCCTCAGAATCCTTTACACTCAGCTGGAATGTTTTGGAAGGCTGGGCAGTTAGCAATACAACGCAAAGGATAACTATGCCTGCAAGGCAGAGCGCTCCCCATGCAATCTTGTTTTCAAAAAGCTTCGGTCCTGTTCCAGCGCTTTGCTGTTGTTGCCCGCTGATTCTTTCGAGTCTTCTCGGCATAAAACCAGAAAAAATAGGGAATTCTAATATATAAAATTAATTAAATTGGGGAAAGTATCACTGGGACAAGGAACTCTACTTTTCTTCTAAATTCTCACCACCTCCTTTGAATAGAATTTTTTCTTAGGACTCGAATTTTGTCGGCTTAAACCTTTGCCTTCTGTTGAAGGGCAAAGGGTTTAATGCCTCCAAAATTCGCAAGTCGTCCACGAAAAAATTCTTTTTGTTTTGGAGGTGGTTCGAATGAATTTAGAAAAGTTTCAGTTTCCTCTTCCCACTTTGGAAGAGATAAAAATAGCAAAGAGGATTGCTGCAAGCAATCCGGAAGACTTGGATGATGAAAACATCTGGATTCTGAACGAGTTCTGCGGAAGCGATTCAAATGAATAGCGGAAACTTGCTGTCGGAATCACTTAAAGCAGTAAATCCAGAGAAATCTGTTATGGATTCAAATTGGCTGGATTTGAATTTACTGACAGAACCCTCTGATACCAGGGCTACATTTATACACGCAAAAGTAACTGGTCTTTCAAGAAATGATATCGATTCAGAAGCCGTTGAAAGGCTTGGTTATTCCAAAGATTCTGTGACAGACTGGATTTCTGGGAGGCATCCAGTCCCGCTCCCTGTTTTAAAAGATATAAACGGCACAGCAAAAAGAATGGGTTATTTATGCCTTCGGGCATCTAAGGCAAAAGTAAAAGTTCCAAAATTGGATAGTGCATTAGCATATTTTTTAGGAGTTATTTTTGGTGACGGACACATTGCATATTCAAAGAGGAAAAAAGGCTATTTGCGTTTCAGGGTAGCAATACAAAAGAAAAGGACAAAATATTCTGAATTCTTTCTGCCCCCATTGATTAATGCGATTTTTGGCATTACACCAAGGATTTATTTTACAAAGAGAAAAAGCGAATTGATAACTATTCTAATTAACTCAAAAATAGTTTCAAGGTTTTTTACAAATCTTTTCCATTTTTCTTCAGGAAAAAAATCCGACATAGTCATAGATTTTATAAAAAAACTGCCGCAGGAATTGCAACTGTTTTTTGTGGCAGGCCTGTTTGACACTGACGGCGGTGTTTCAGGGAGTTCTTTTGCTTTCTGTAATTCCTCAAAGAAGACTGCGCTTTTTGTAAGAAGCTTCTTGTCCAAAATAAAAATTGAAACAAAATTCTATCCGCAATCAAAAAACGAATTTAAATGGTATCTCGTGTATGTTTGCGGAAAACACAAGAATGACTTCCTGCAAAAACTTCCTTTGAAAAATGGGAGCAAATATGCCTCGGGGGGGATATGAACCCCCGCCCTTCTGATTATGAGTTACGCCTCAAATAGAACAGACGCTCTAACCAGGCTGAGCTACCGAGGCAGACTGCCCTCATTACAATTATTTTTTTGTCAGGCAGTTTTTAAAAGAAATCGCTTTCCAGTTTTTCCCACAATGTCAAGCGTCAAACTCGTTTTTATGTTTCTTTGCTTGACATTGTGCCAAGGCTTTCGAAAGCGAGCCTGCGAGCGCTTCGAAAGGCTTATTGCTTGTCAAAATCAAGCCTGCTTTTCACTTCAAGCGAGTGGTTATGGAGAATTATCCTGTCTGCATACCCTATGAAAAGCCCTGTTTCTATTACTCCGGGAACTTCCTTTGCCTGGAATTCTATTTCGTCAAGGTCATAGACTTCGTCGACAAGGACATCGGCTATGAGATGGTTTGTTTCTGTGCGCACTTCCTTTTCATTGATTTTCCTGAGCTTTACGCGCCCGAGCTTTTCAAGCTGTACAATTGTCCGTTGGCAGCCGAAATGCACTATTTCGCAGGGAACAATTCCATGCAATCTCTGGACAAAATTTTTTTTGTCCGCAATTACAATGAGTTCTTCCGCGCTCTGCGCAATCATTTTGTCCCTTATGAAGCTCAAAGAATCAGTCTTTATGTAATTGAAATCAAAGTCTATCTGCGAGGCGAATTCGAAAGCAAGGTCTATCTCGTGCTCGTTCAGCGAAGCCTTGGGAATGTGCAGATCCGAAAGAATTTTTGCTATTGCATGCGAAGTAGGGACAACGCTCAATTTGATTTTTTTCTCTTCCATCATGAAAGCTATTTTTTTCAGGAAAACCTCTGATTCCTGCGAAGCCCCGAAAGACAAAATCATGCCAGGCTTTATGTAACGCAAAGCCAGCGCCTCTATTGTTTCCTCTTTTAAAACCATAAAACCAAAAAGAAATAGGGCTTCTGAATATTTAATTCTTGCTAAACAAAAAAACAGCAATTATTTTTCCGGCGGCGTACAATCGCCCGGGCAGCCTACAAAGTTTTCCCAAGAATCGCAGGTTCCGTTGTTGTTGCACTGCCCTGTGTTTGCCTGTCCCGTGCAATCAGCGTTCTGTCCGCTCGCAGTGCAAGTTTCTCCAACTGAACACGTTTTTACTGTTTCAACAGAAGGGTTTCCCCAGCACATTCCAAGGAAGCAGGGATTTTTCTGGCAGGTTAATTTCCAGACGCTCCATGCATCTTCGGGAATCGGATACTGCTGTGAATTATAGCCATATGCGGCGAGCGTTGCCTGCATTTCCGCAGAGTTCGGCTCTACGCAGATATTCTGCCAGACACTGTTGCCTGTGTCAAGCCCGAAGCCTGTTTCCATTTCATTGCATTGCGTGCTCAGCGCGCTTGTAATGTTCGGAAAAAGCAGAAACCCGAGTATTCCCAGAGCCGCAACTATTATTACGGCAATTATGAGCAATGGGGCGATTCCTTTTCTGTTCAAAAAAAACACCAAAAATTACATTTCCCTTACTGTGCAGTTTCCCGTTGTGCACGGAGGCGGGGGCCTGCCGCTCTGGTCTTCAGTAATGCACTCTGCATTTGTTCCGCTGGAAGAGCTTGAAGCGTTTGCCGAGAGCCTGCAGCCGATGTATGTGCCTGCGTCGCAGGGAGTGACATTTACTGTCAATTCCCAAGGATTCAGCCAGTTGCCTGTATTCTTGCAGTCAATGCTTACAACAGAAGAAACCTGAGGTTCAGTGACATTTGCAAATCCCGAGGCGTTTTCCAAAAGCGCTGTGCCGGGCGCAACGCATTCCTTTGTAGAGAAAGTATCGCCAATATTAACAGTTGCGACGTATTGCGTCAGTATGCTGTTGCAGGTGTCTGTTGCGCTTGAACTAGTGCCGAGGCATCCTGCCAGGACAAAAACAGCCAGCATGCCAAAAAAAATCACAAAATTTTTTTTCAAAAAAACACCTTTTTTTTACTGTGTAGTGCAGGCAATCTGATTTTCAGCGCTCGGAACGCCCGGAACAAGGCAGCCTGTTATGCCCTGGGCTAAACTGCATTCTTTTATTTCCAAACCCGGAGGATTCCATTTTGGAAAAAGCCATCCGATAAACCAGTTATCATGGTCCGGGTTTCTGTGGCATTCAATTAAAAGCGCGGAAGGAAAGTTCGGGCGCGGCGTGTTCAATAGCGAAGCGCTGAACTGGAGTATGCTCGCGTTCTGACCCACGCACTGCCATGCAGATGCAACTCCGTCAGTGACTCCGCCTGCATCGGCTTCAATGCCGTCGCAGACCTGTTCACAGCCATTGATGTTCTTGCAGGAAAAATTCTGCACAATAACAGGCTGGGCATAAGCGCCTATGCCTATGCTCCCGATTATCATTAAAACAACCAGCAGGCTTTTTTTCGAAAAAACAGTTTCTTTTTTCAGCATGCAAAATCCCGTTTGTGCATGCAATAACTTGTTTAAAGTTGTTCTTAAACCTTGCGATTTGCTGCCTGTTTTTACGCAAAAAAATAGTCCGAGTAATTGTTATATTTTTTGCCTGAGTTTTTCGTATTCCTGCCTTGAAATTTTTGCTTGTTTTAATATTTCTTTGATTAACCCGATTCCAAGCTCTTCGTTCCCGTGAATTGGAACAACTGTTTTTCTTCCATCCGAATGGATAAATCTTGCGTGGCTGCCGACTTGGTGCACTTTTTGAAAACCGATTTTTTCCAAAAGCCTTGACATTTCTTTGCCGGAAACAGGAATAAGCCTTGGCACAGAACTCACGCTTTTATTTGGACAGTCTGCAAGCCAATAAACTTCGTTTGCGGCAATTCAATTTTTTCGGCTTCCAGGCAAACCCGGATTGCTTCTTTTATTCTTTCCAAAACCTGTGAAATAGTTTTTCCCTGGGTATGGCAGCCCTGTATGTCCGGAACCTTGGCTATAAACCAGCCCTCAGAATCCTGTTCAATCAGAACAACAAAGTTGTAAACCTTTTCCTTGCGCATAGAAATAACAGTGCAATAAAAACCATTTAAATATATCTAAGAAAAATAAAACAGAGCCCGAGGTGGGATTCGCACCCACGACCTGTTGATTTTTGCCTTAATAAAAGATACCAATCAACGGCACCACTACTATGCTACCCGGGCAATAATTACAAAAAATTAGCATTGAAAACAATTTTAATAGCTTTCTCAAGTTTTGATGGCTACTTTATTGATTACAAATCCCACCGGCGGATTCATCACAAGTGAATGTTTGACCGGCAGAACAATTTGTGTAGCAAACCCCGTTGCATTTTGTAGTGTTTGGAGGGCACGGGATAACCACAGAAGCTTTTTCATTGAAGGAAGCATTATTAAACTCGTTCAAAAAATTTGCCCCCTTTTCAAGAGTTCCTGAGAGATACAAGAAAAAGAAAACACTAATCACAAGAATTAAAACAAAAATTGCAATGCCTGGTTTTCCTTCTTGCAGCCAACCAATTAGTTTTGATGCAATATAAAGAATCAGTGCTAATAAAAAAATATAAGGGCCAATGGTAAATGCAAAAAGATATAATAAAAACGCTCTGCCAAAAATCACTCCAAAGAATAGCCCCCCTACAACCAAAGCGTAACATGCAATAATTACACCTAAAGCGATAAGGGAATAGCCTTCAAATTTCTTTATTAATTCTATTTTATTTGGGTCATCATGCATTTATAAATTAAAATAACCGAAACCTTTTTACAGGCTTTTTTCTGCTTGCTTCATTTGATCAACTTACCTTCTTGATTTCCGTCCTTGCCTTGTTTTTTTAATTAAATTGCAGATTTTCAAACTTAAAGAATCTTTTTAATAGGTTTGGGCGTGCGGAAGTTATTATTTGGCTTGAGCGCTTATTTGGGGTGTGTTAGCAATTCCATTGTTATGTTTGCGTCAACTGTTTCTTGCATTTTTCTTATTAAGTTTTCATTTGACGAGTCTTTTTCAACAATCAAACTTTTTAGTAATTTTTTGAATTTATCCAAGTCATATTTGTCAATAAGTTTTTTTACTATCCAACGAGCATATTCATAAGCCAATCCCCTATCCCTAACGTCTTGTGGAGTTTTTGGATCCCAGTTCTCAATACCTTCAATTTCTCTTCTGTAATCTATTCTTGTTTCGCTGATTGTTGCTTCGGTATATTCCGCGATTCCTTCGTCAAACCAGACAGGCATCCACGCTTTTTCCGTGGAGGCATGGGTTAATTCATGCAATATTGTTTTGTTGAATTCTGGTCTGTTAATACTATCAAGCAAAATTACATCGTTACCGAGATACATTCCACCAACGCCCGTTTTGTATGCTACAAATAAGTAGTATTTTCTTGAAAGCGGAAGCCCAGTTATTTCTTCTATTTTGTTAAAGTCTTGGCAAATTTCTTCAAAGTTAGTTTTGAATCTTGACAAATCCATATCTTGTGTTGCCGGGTAAACAAAATTACAAACTTGTTTGGGTTGGGAGCCGGTTATTATTGTGATGTTTTTGCTGCCAGTGAAAATGTATTCTGTATCATTCAAAATGTTTACATCAACTGGGTTAATTAATAATCTTATTCTGTCTGCAGAACTTGCGGGTGTAAAAAAAGTCATCAAACAAATATCGTCAAAACAATCTGCATCAAAATCTAAAGAATATTCACTATCTTGCCATTCTCCATCAAAATAATCTTGTTGCTTAAAATTAATTTTGTTTTTATAAACTTCCAGGTTGTAAAGTATTGTGAATTCTGGCAAGCGGCTTGTTATTTCTGTTGATTGTAAATCTGGAATGTCTTTGTTCTCGCCAGAATTAGTGCCTTCCATGGTTTGTTCGGTTGGTTGTATGCACCCAACAAACAAAATTGCAAGTAAAATTAATATTATTCCAAAAGAAATTTTTGCCTTCATTTTAACACTTATTTTTCCAGAATTTCCTTCAGCTTTTCCAGTTCCCTTAATTTTATTTTTTCCTGTTTTCCAGTCTGCATGTTTTTCAGGGCAAGCTCTCCCTGTTTCAATTCGTTTTCCCCGATAATTGCGACAAAAGGAATTGCTTTTTTGTTTGCATACTCAAGGTTTTTCTGCAGGTTTCTCTGCATTAAATCAGTTTCAACATTCAATCCAAGAGCGCGGAGTTCGAGAGCGATTTTCTGGGTTTTTTTCGCAGCCTCTTCTCCAAGGGAAATCAAAAGAAGAGAGGTTTTGCTTTTGCCGAATTCCTCAAGTTTTTTTCCTTCAAGAGAATCAAGCAGCCTGTCAATTCCGAAACTAATCCCTACTGCTGGAGTTGCGCCTCCGCCATAAGCCTGAATCAGGTTGTCGTATCTTCCTCCTGCGCCGACGCTTGTTCCCGCGCATGCGATTTCAAAGACATTCCCAGTGTAATATTCCAAGCCGCGCGCAAGCCCTGCATCAAATTTCACGAATTTTTCCAAGGAAGCCTCTTTGCAGTAATCAAGCAGTTCTTTCAATTCGTTAAATCCTTTTTTGTCCTTTACTATTTTTCCTACTTTTTCAAGATTGTTTTCCTTTATTGCTTCAAGAATCTTTGTTGAAATTCCTTTTTCCTCAAGCTCTTCTTCAACGCCTTTTTCCCCTATTTTGTCAAGCTTGTCAATGCTTCTCAAACAGTCAAGCATTCTTTCTTTTTTTACTCCGCATGCAAGAGCTGTTTCTTCAAGCAGCTTTTTGTTTGAAACCCGCACAAAAAATTCCAAGCCGAGCTTTTTCATTGCTCCGCATGCAAGCGCAATGCATTCAAAATCCGCAAGCACTGAAGCGCTTCCCACAATGTCAGCATCTGCCTGTGTAAATGAACGGTAGCGTTTTGCTCCTGGGCGGTCATATCTGTACACTGGGCCAAACTGGTATCTCTTGAACGGTTTCTGCAACTGGGGATTTGAGGCAACCACGCGCGCGAGCGGGACAGTCAAATCAAATCTCAATCCGAGTTCTCTCTCAGATTTGTCCTTGAAATAATAAATCTCGTCTTTTATTGCCTCTCCCGCGCTTCCCTTTGCTGCGAGCAGTGCGAAATCCTCTACAATCGGAGTTTCAAGCGGCTCAAAACCATAGGCTTCGAATTCGCGCCTAATCAAATCCTCTATTGCCTGCTTTTTTTTTGCCTCTGCAGGCAGAAAATCCTTCATTCCGCGCACTGTCTGGAATTTCATGCTGAATCACTATTGAAATTGTTTCTTCTGAATTTATAGTTTTTCTCTTTTGGAACGACTGGAGACTTTTCTCTTTTTTCCAAAAAGAGAAAAGGCTTAGGGCCGGTGCCGGGAGTCGGACCCGATTCGAAGGCTCCACAGGCCTTCATCATACCGTTAGACCACACCAGCCAGTCTGATGAATACGCTTGGAAAAAATTCTTATACTTAATCAAATCCTCAGAATCAGGGAAATCATTGCTTTTGATGAAGAAAATTCCTTCTCATTCAAATCAGCTGAAATAATCTTCATGGCTTGTTTTTAAAAACCATTGCCCTGCCTGCAAAAAGTTATATTTCCCAACTGCCTTTATTATGCGGTTTTTATGGGCTTTTTCGAGTGGCTTGCAAGGATTTTTTTCGATCCTATTGTAAACCTGATTTTTCCAAAGGAAAGATTTCGGGAAGTGCGCAGGCAGGGATTCGGCTCGGGAATGCGCAATCTCGGAAGCACTGCGCTTGAAATGCGCAGGCAGGGGCAGCCGCACGGAAGGGTTCCTCCTGCACAGCAACAGGCGCGCTCTCAAAACAGGCAGTTTTCCCAAGTTCCAAGAAGGCGCCTTGCAGTGCAGCAGCAGGGCGGCAGGCCGCAGGTGCGCAGAATCGGGACAAACGCATTGCCAAATCCAAGAATTTTGCAGGCAAAGCGCACGCAGTTGAGAAGAAGAATCTGACTCTTAACGCGCTTTTTTTTCTTTCAAATTCTTACCACCTCCTTTGAACAGAATTTTTTCTTAGGACTCGAATTTTCTCGGCTTAAACCTTTGCCTTCTGTTGAAGGGCAAAGGGTTTAATGCCTCCAAAATTCGCAAGGCGTTCACGAAAAAATTCTTTTTTATTTTGGAGGTGGTTCGAATGAATTTAGAAAAGTTTCAGTTTCCTCTTCCCACTTTGGAAGAGATACAGATGGCAAAGAGGATTGCTGCAAGCAATCCGGAAGACTTGGATGACGAAAACATCCAGATTCTGAACGAATTCTGCGGAAGCGATTCAAATGAATAGCGGAAACCCAAATCCGAAAACGGCTTATGCTGAAGAAAGCAGGGATTATACGAGCGGTATGAATATTGACTTGCTAAAACTACATGTTCCTGAAGAAGATACGACTCTTCGCCGTTGTTTAAGAGCCTACACTATTTTGCCAAAGTTCTGCAAAAACCCTGATGAAAAAAACGAAAAGGCAAAACAAATACTTAAAATAATCTGGACCATCAGGGATTCAATGAAAAAAAAGTTTGGCAAATCTTGGGCGCAGTTTTGGATTAAGCAAATTCCTTATTCTGTAACCTACAGCGCTGTAAAAGATTGGATGGCTGGGAGAGCATCGATTCCTTTGATTGCGTTGAAAGTTCTTGGAGATTTTGGCTTTGAAAAAGAGATTGAGCAGGTTCTAAGCGGCGTTGAATATATATCTACAACGACAGGAGATGTTGTGAAAATTCCCAATAGAATAGATAGTGACATTGCTTATTTGGCTGGCCTTATTCTTGGAGACGGCTGTTTGCCTGTAGCTTACAGGCGAAAAAATTTTGACTATAAGTTTTGTATAACAAGCGGTGATAAAGAGTTTTTGGAACAAACAAAAGCCTTGATTGAAAGCTGCTTTGAGACAAAAACACAAAAACCTTTTTTGGCACAAAAATGCACAGGTTATAAAAGTTGGGAGCTATATAAAGGAAGCAAACCTCTGTATCGCTTCTTTAACAAAATTATTGGGTTGCCAGTTGGAAAGAAAGCGGAAAAAGCAATAATTCCCGAGAGCATAAAAACTTTGCCAGCTGACAAAAAAGCAGCATTTCTTTCTGGATTGATAGATAGCGATATTGGAAAACACGGCAAGGGAATGGGTTGCACTTTCAGAAGCAAGGCACTTGTGGATGATTTAATAGTTTTTCTTGCTGAATTTGGCATAACTGCAAAATTTTATGGCACACATTACAAGAATGGAAAGTATGTGCAGCACGATTTTTCCATTCCAAAGTCACAAGTGAAGATATTAAAAGAGTTCTTAGAGCAAAATTATTTGCCAAAAAGAGCAGACCGTCTGGCAACAATCAACAAACGTGCGGGAGTCGAATAGCGGTCAATTTCGGTAGGTTCAGGAATTCAATTTTTAAGGAGTTGAATGGAAAAGCCTACTCCCTTAGTGGGTTCGGGGGTTCGAATCCTCCCTCCCGCAATAATTCTTATTTTTTGTTTTCTTTTGTGATTACCAAATAGTTGGCAATAAGTATTAGTGCGCCGCCCACTATTATTGGGGTTGTAAGCATTTGGCCTAGAAATATTACTGCGAGCAGTGCTCCGACGACTGGTTCTAACAGAAGTATTATTCCGGCGTCTGCTGTCAGAACCTTTTCAACTCCTTTCAGATAACACAAATGATTTATTGTTTCAGCGAACACATTGAAAAGGAGAATATAAAACCAAATCTGGATTGGCCAGTTGAGCGAAAAAGAAACAATTTTCGGGTCTTTAATAAAAAAGCCAAGCAAGAAGAAAAAAACAAATAAAAAAGCCAACATGAAAGAACTCGCAAAAAACTTTGTGGCAATAGGGTCTGCTTTTTTCTTGCTTGCAATGCTTCCTGTTATTACCCATGCAGAAAGGCAAATCCCGCCCATCAATGCAACTAACAGGCCTATCCAATTATTGCTTGTTATTGCAAAAGGATTTACAAGGAAAACAGTTCCTCCTATAACTAATGCACAAGCAATGGCTTCGATTTTTCCGACATTTTCTTTCAGGAAAAACTTGCTGAACAAAATAGTCCACAATGGCTGGGTATACAACAGCAGTACGACAACTGCAACCTGCACTCCCAATACCAGGGCTCCGAACTGCGCCAAAATAGCAAAGGCAGTGCTCAAGCCGAAAAGAATCCAGATTGGCAGCATTTCTTTTTTGAAACGCGATTGTTTCCTTAAAAGCACAAAAGGCAGAAGCAGCGGGATAGTAAAGATATAAAGCAAAAAAGAAATCTCAAACAAAGATAATCCTAAATCAGAGAATATTTGGCCGCCAAAAACAATCAAGCCCGAAAGCAGGCCCGAAGTGATTACAAACAAATATTCTCTTTGCATATATTTAGAAAAAGCACAAAGTAAAATAAAAGCCTTCTTAGGTCTGTTATTGACCCCATTGGGATTTGAACCCAAGTCGCTGGCTCCGGAAGCCAGCATACTATCCAGGCTATACTATGGGGCCGCAAAAAATCGCTTCTTTTTTTTGTTTGCCAAAATTCAGGTTTTCTTTCTTTTTGAAAAAGAAAGAAAAGGCTGTGCTCCAAATGGGCAGACAGCCTTGCAACCGGCTAACTGTCGTTCATCTTCAAAGTCTCTTTTGTTTTTTCTTCTTTTCTTGTGAGAATTTTTTGATTTCTTCTTCCCAATAGTGGAATTGTTCAATGCTTTTTGCGCATTTTTGTTTTTCTCTGTGTTCGGCTATTCTTTTGTCGAACGATTTTATTGCTTTTTTGTATTTGGTTTTGCCCATTTTTTCACCAATTCTTCCGCTTTCATAAATTCGATTTTGGCGGCATCAAACAGCTTTAAAGCATCAGCCAATAAAATTTTTTGGGTGGTTTTTTTATCATCCCTTTCAGCCTGATAGGCTTCCAGCAGGGCATTGATTTTTTGTTCGCTAAAATCGTGTTTTTTTAACAGCTCTTTGAATCTTTTGTTTGAAAAAACCCGGCTTTTTTTCCTGCATTGAATTATAAAAAGGGTTTTCAGCCTAAGGATTAGCGAGTATATTGCCGTGTTAGAATCCAAAAATCCTTTGCCTTTGTTTGTTTCCAATAGTTCTTTTGTTTTTTTGAAAGCCCCGAGAGTATCGTCAAAAAAATTCTTAAAATCAGGCGTGGCTTCTATTTTTTTCAGTTCATTCAGCAAAGATTCGTTCAAAACCGGCTTGGCTTCGCTGACAACCTGGCTTGGAAACAGGCTCGGGTCTTTTTTAATTTCCTTTTCAAACTGTTCTTTGGTTTTTACCAAAAAATCAAACTTATCCTTTTTTTCCAAATCGATTTTTTTATCCGCTATCACAAGCAAATCAATGTCGGATTTTTCGTTTTGCTCGTTTCTCGCAAAACTGCCGAAGAGGAATACCCCCTCGATGCTGCTTAAATAAGGTTTCAAAATTTCCATTGTTTCGCCCTTAATGTCTAACGGCTTCTCTTCAAGAATTACCACTACTTTTTTCCCAACCCATTTTTTTGGAGTGTAAACAATGCTGCCATTGCCGAAGCTGACAACTTCTTTCTCAACAGCGTCCTTAACATTAAAAGTTCTCAACATGGTATATACCAGTATATACTAAAACATTTAAAAAGTCTTCTTCTGCCGCACTGTAAGGCAACGTTTTAAAGCGCCCCCATTGGGATTCAAACCCAAGTCGCTGGCTATTTCCGAGCTTTAATTTTGTTTGGCAATTTTTTTATCCTTTATTCTGCAAACAATTTTCAGTTTTGCGCAGCAAAACTGTTCTTTTCCCAAACAATGTCAAGCAATCAAATATTGCTTCAATGTTTCAATGCTTGACATTGTTTCGAGGCTTTTCTTGCTTGCAAGAAAAGGCTCTCCGGAAGCCAGCATACTATCCAGGCTATACTATGGGGCCGCTCAAAAACTTTTTTTTACTTTGCTCAATAATAAATGACCCACTGGGCAGAAAACTTTCCTATTTTGTTAACTGTTTGCTTCCCAAAGCCTTATTTTTTATAGTCTTTTTTGTTTTTTTTCCTTTTGTTTTCTTAGTCTGTCAATGTCTTTGACTAAATATGCCCTTCCTTCTTCTGAAGGCGCTTCTACGAGTTTTTGTTCGTGTTCTTTGATTATTTTTTCAAGGCTTTTTATTCCTTTTAATGTTTTCTTTTTTGATGCCATTTGTAAGCCTCTTTCATTTTTTTTATTTCGTTTTTTGTGATTTCATATAACTTTTCAGCATCTTCGATTGAAATTGCTTTCTTTGTTTTCTTTTCATCTCTTTCTTCTTGATAAATCCTGTAGCTGTCTTCAACTGCTGCAGAGGATAAGCCTTTTTTTGTTAGGGATTCTTTGAATTCTTTGTTGGAGTATTTTTTGTTTTCCAATAGGCATTGTACTAAAAAAATTCTTCTCAGCCTTAAAACCATGGAATAAATTATTGCAGTTGAATCAAGTTTTTTTCTTTTCTCCCGCTTGTCCCAATTTAAGAATTCTCTGGAGATTTTTAAAGCACTTTCGCTTTCTTCCACCATCCACTTAAAATTGAATTTATCAATTTTCGATTCTTTTAGCTCCCTTAACAGTTCCTCGTTCAAGATTGCCTTTGCCTCCTGCAAAATAAAATAGACATAAAACGGGTCTTTTCCGCCAAGTTCTTTTTTCAGGGTTTCTTCATCCAATACGGTAAAGTCAAACCTGCCTTTTTTCTCCAACTTAAATTTTTTGTCGGCAATAACCAAAACATCAATGTCAGAATCTTTTGTTTGTTCCTTCCTGGCAAAACTGCCGAAAAGAAAAACCCCTTTAATATGTTCCAAAAAGGGGTTCAGATATTCCATCGTGCTCTCTTTAATGTTAACGGGTTCCCCTTCCAGAATCACACGGACTGTCTGCCCAACCCACTTCTTTGGGGTGTAAACAATGCTGCCGTTGCCGAAAGGAACAACCTCTTTGACAATCTCATCGAAAACATCATAGCGCTTAATCATAGTATATACAATAGTATATACTAAAACTTTAAAATGGTTGCGCTGCGCGCAATCCTTTAAAATCGCCCCCATTGGGATTCGAACCCAAATCGAAAGCTCCGCAAGCTTTTATGCTATCCGTTACACCATAGGGGCTTTTTGGCTGTAATTAATTAGTGGGAGCGTTAATTTTTAAAAGACCTAATTCTGCACTGCTGTTTCGGGAAAAAGCCTGTCTATTATCAGGGAGTATGCCGCTCCCAGGGGCGCGATTATTATCGTGAAAACTAACTGGATAATTGTTATCAGTATCAGGGTTGTTATTAGCCAGAACCAGTCTTCCATTAGCTGCATTACTGGAAACTGTGTTTTAGCAATCTGGAGCAATTGTGCATTGTCAAGCCCTGAGTTTTGCGCTGTTCCCGTATTCCGGGTTATCTGTGTTATTACCTGCTGCTTGTATTCCGGGCTCTGCAATTGCTGTTTCAAAAGGTCTGTCGAAGCCACAAATGCAATTACATCGGGATCTGTTTTTTCCTTTAGCTTCTGGAACAAAGGGTTTGAAATAGTAAGTTCAAGGAACTGAATTTGCTGCTGTATCATGTTGTCTGCTACTGTTTCCGCAATCCCATTGTTTCCAGAGCCGGAAATATTTGCGCTGTTCGCGCCGATTATGGATTCAATCATTGCGTATTCAAATTGTACTGAAAGCTGCTTTGTCTGCGGCAGCAGGACAACTGCCCCGAAAACAAGGCATCCGGCAAGCAGCAGCAATGCGCCCTTGTGTATTGCAGAATTTGTTCCCCTGAACAAAACGTATTTTTTGAGTTCTTTCAGGATTACTGCTGAATAATACATTGAAACAGGGATAGTCGCAATAAAGAAAACCGCGATTATCCAGTAATAGGAAAGGTTTCTAAAAATAATAAGCGCAATGATTGTTGCAATCGCTCCCGCAAGAGAGCAGATTGCGATTGTTTCCTTTGATTCTGTTTTTTTCATTGCAATTACTGCAAGCGCATAAATAAGTGGTGTTATGAGCAGAAGCAGAATGAATTCCATTGAAAGGAATTTTGCGAGAGTGGCGCGCAGGTTTTGCATGTCAAGCAATTGTGCAATGCTCAGGCCTGTTGAATTGAGGAGGAAGGCGCATAACAATGTGAGCGCAAAAATTATTCCCGCAAAAACAATAGTGCTTTTTTCAGGCATTTTCATACTTCCGGTTTTTGAAAATACTTCGGGTTCAAACCAGTATTATTGCGCTCTTCTCTCTTATAAAGATTTCTAAGGATTTGGGTTATTTTTTTATTTTTTTCAGGGATATTCAAAAGCCCCGATGTCTGGGTTTCCGTCTGTCCTGTATTTTCCGTCTGCGTCAATCCTGTTCCAAGCCAAAAATTCGTTTGTTCCCGCATCTTTTGCGGGGGAACTGCTTGACAATCGCAGGTCTCCGTTTGCAGCGTCAACAAACATTGGGTTTTGCGCAGTTGACTGCTTGTCTTGTCCAAGCAATTGCCATTGTGTAAGATTTAAACGAGTCACGTTGTTTTTGAATGGTGTTAGTATGAGCGGAGTAAAGAACATATTGTAGTTGCTCAACAATTTGAAGTTTGTGGAAACATCATATCCGGTAGCAACAGAATATGTATTTGGCATATCACTGGTGTTGGGGGCGAAAAACGCGTTGTTGGCAACTACAATACCATAGTCGCGTGTCAGATAGTCTGGCCTTACATCAAAGAATCTGGTCCAGAGGCTTGATGAACCTGCCGCGGAATTTCCCAAAACATGGACATTTTCAAGTTCGACTAGGGTATCTAGGTAATTTTGCAGGGTGACAAAACCGCCGGATTGGTTGGTAATTCTCCTGTTGGCTGCAATCAGGATGTCTTTTCCTCCAACTACTTTGATTGCTCCCGGAGAAAGATAACTGCTGTTCCTGAAATCGAATTCGTTTCCAACAATCCATGCATGATTCACACTGCCTGTATTTGCCTGGTCGGCTTCCAGAGTTATAGTTCCAGAAAAATCGGCATCGGAAAAATGGTTGAAGGAAACGATTTTCCACCTGCCCGAAATCAATCTCATCTGAGCCTTGCTAATAGGTTGGTGCGCATAATTGTTGTGTTCGACAACTAACTTCGAACTGTAAAATCTGTTTAATGCTTCGCCGTCGTGCTCTCCAGGCCCTAGGAAATCAGAGCCCAAAATAGCCATTCTCTTTATTCTGCCATCAGCATACTCATGGTAAATTGTATGGCGCGAAACATTTTCAAATTCAGTATCAACAACAAACGCTAACTGATTCCAGCCGTTGTTCTGTCCTGTCTGATAAAGCCGAATTCTCAGCATTAGCGCGCCGTTGCCCAAGTATTGGAATGCCATAAACTCAGTGCTTGTATTGTTTTGCACGTCCAGATCGACTACGCGAAGCTCGGGAAGATTCCCTGCAAGCACGACAGAATTATTATCCGCTTGGCGGATTATGGGTTTTTCTCCTGTTCCGTATGCGCCAAGATAAAAAGGCTCATTAGATCTGAGAGCTATGGCTCGCGTTGCGTTAAACTCGTCACCGCGCTTAAACAAAAGTTTTACATTTGCTCCTGCAAGCATTATTGCCTTGTCCCATGTTTGGCAGGGCTGTGAATCACTGCAGGGATTTGAATCCAATCCGCTTGCAGCAAAATAATACGTTGTCCATCCTGTTGCAGGCTGTGCGGCAACAGTGATTGTTTGCAAATAATTATACTCACTGCCCTCATCAGTGATTAATCGAAGCCTGACAGTATATGTTTTATCGGCTCCGGCATTTTCATACACATGCGCTGCGTTCCAGCCGAACTCCCTGTTCTTTTCAAACCAGGAACCGTCGCTCTTTTTTGCTCCCTGCTCCCAGAACCACAAAGAATCTGTGGGACTTGTGCCTAAAGGCGGAGGATCGCCAAAATCCCATTCATAATGGAATGCAGTCCAGTCAGCGTTTATTCCGCCATTGACTATTTGTATTTGCTCGCTGATGTTTGTTGCAGGCAACAGTGAAGGATCAACCCAAACAGAAAGCTTTCCCTGGCTGCTGCCGCTTTGCAAAGCAAAGTTTTTTCCCAAAGAAACAGGAACAGCTGCTCCTGAATTCCATTGCAGTGTTTTGTTTGCCGCGTTAAAACTCAATGTTCCGTTTCCAAGCGCATTGGAAAAACCAACAGTAGTAATCTTAACACCAGTAATCTGCACAAGCTGGTTAGCAAAACCTCTCGGCTGTACAACACCAGAAGGCCAGTCAGTCTCATCGACAGCGTCAAAAAAAACAGCTAACGGCATAACTCCTGTTGTTCTGCTTGCAGTTGTCATTTGCAGTTGTCCTGTGCAGCCTGTTCCTGTTTTCCAGTCGCCAATGTATCCAAGCAGTGTCGGCATGTCCATTAAGCCTGTTTTCCATTCTCCAATGTAGCCTAGGAGAGTTGGCATGTCAACGCAGGTCTGCGCAAAAACGCTTCCTGCAAAAAGAAAAAAGAAAACAAGAACAATCAGAAACCGCAGGCTAACGCTTTTTTTTGAAAAATTCCGCAACACGCCCGGGGCTTTTGAATGCATTCAAACCAGTATTATTACTTCTTTGTGGTTTATAAAAATGCTGTTTTGCGCTTCCAAATTTTTTCAGACAATTCTTATTGCTTCTTTTTCTGTTATGAAAATGCTTGTTTCTGCCTGGGAAACAAATTTTCCTGTTTCCTCTTTCAGGACAGGGTATGCGCGTATGCACTTGTTTTTCAATAATTCGCGGAGAGAGATTTTTCTCTGGAACTCTGATAATTTTAATTTTTTTCCGACCCATCTTTCCGCAAAGGGAAGGGTTTTGAATTCTTCCATAATGAATTCCAGAACCTCTCTTGCTGTGGTGTTTCTCACTGGCTTTGGCTCATCGAGCGCAAAAATTTCAGACTGCACTGATTCTTTTACAAAGCCTTTTCCGTTTGTTGCAAAGGGCTCTATTGCATACGCATGCCCTGCCTCTAATTTTCTTGAATCCTTTCTTGCAATGTTGGGAATTGAAACTCCCGCATGCTGTTCAAACTCCCCCAACTCATGCCCTGTAAGATTCTGGATTGGGGTAAAACCAAATCCCTTGATTGTTTTTTCTATTTCCTCTCCAATCTTTCCAATTTCAGTTCCCGCTCTTGCAATTGAAAGCGCATTTTCAAGTGCTTTCTCGGAAGCTTCAATCATTTTTGCATGCTCGTTGTTCAGGTTTATTGAAAAGGCAGCATCCGCAATAAAGCCGTCAATATGCGATCCCAAATCAACCTTTAACAAATCGCCTTCATTCAAAACAGCCGTGTCATTCAATGCGGGAGTGAAGTGCGCCGCTGTTTCATTAATGCTCAGGTTAACGGGAAAAGCGGGTTTTGCGCCCAGGGAAACAATTTCTGCCTCGATTTTTTCCGCAATATCGAGCAGTTTCTGCCCTGGCTTAATGCTTTTTTTTGCATTCTGCATTGCAGTCTGCAGTATTTTGCCTGCTTTTACATACTTTTCTTCAGGAGTTTCACTGCCTGATTTTTGCTTTTCTTTTGTCATGAAAAATCACTTAAAAAAAGATAATAATTTGCTGGAAAAAGAGTATAAAAACCAATCAGCAGGTTGTTTCGGCAATTGCCGTGCAATTGCCAAAATTAATTAACTCTTGCTTTGAAGCCTTTTTAATGCAGAAGCGCTTCTATCTGGATACTTCAATCTGGAGGGATTATTTTGAAGACAGGCAGGACAACATTCGGCCTTTGGGAGAATTTGCTTTTCAGTTCTTGCAAAAATGCCTAAAAGAAAAAAACCAGATTATTGTTTCCGATATTGTTCTGAGGGAGCTTGCGCCATATTTTTCAGACGAACTCATTCAGGGAATGCTGGGCAATTTTATTGAAATAATTGTCAAAGTTGAGCACACTCAAGTGCAAGCAGAAGAAGCAAGGGCTTTTGGGAAAAAAGCCCCGGGAAAATTTCCCCTTTTTGACATTCTTCACGCAATAATCTCAAGAGATTCAAATGCGATTCTTGTAAGCAGGGACAAACATTTTGCAGAATTGAGCATTTGTGCGTTTGGCGTGCCGGAAGAATTCCTTTAATCTTTCCAGCCGTATTTTTTGGCTAATTCTTTTTCAAGCAGCTTGCTGCCTTCATTGCTTCTCCAGTCGTGCCATTCTTCTTCTGTCTTGAACCTGCTTTTGCCCTTCAAGGCGCCGCGCCATTTAACCAAGGCATCCATTGCTTTTTTTTGGGCTCTTTCCCCTTCGTTTTCTTTCAGCTTGCTTCTGATTGAATCGCGGATAAACTCTGTTTTTGTGGAATACCTGAATTCCTTCATGTCCTTCTCAATCTGTCGCGCCATTTGCTTTTCCAGTTTAATGCTGACAGTTTCCATATTACTAAGTAATACGAAGTAAGACTTAAAAAACTTCCATTCTTATCCGAAAGCCCCGAGCTTCTGCTGTTTTCCGCCCTGGATCAAATCGTCCTCGCTGTAGCCGAGTTCCTTTAGGATTTTTATTACTGCGGGAAGAAGCTGATGCGTTATGTAGTAGTTGGCATCGTAGTTTCCTTCCTTTACGAATTCCTCGAGCTGTGCCTTTTCCGAAATGCTTTCCCCGGATTTTGTAATAATGTATTCTACCACGCTTCCTGTCTCTATTTCTTTTCCCTTTTTCACTGCCTTGAGCGCGGCAGCAACATGCGGCCCAATGCTCGAATATTTGTCAAGCGGCCTTTTAATCTGAGTCATTATTACCAGGTCTTTTTTCAGAGTCCTGCCTGACTTTAATTCTGCAATTTTTTCCCTCACTATTTCCACTGCCTTTTCAGGCTTTCCGTCTTTCAGGATTGTTGAAATAACCTGTTTCTGGGTTTCCTTTGCAATGTTTGCCCAGTCCCTTCTCACATATTCAAAGCCGACTATTTTCAGCTTGTCCTCAAAGTCAATGAGCGCGTATCTTTTTTTTGCCGCCTGCTTGCTTTCCCTGCGCGTAACAAACAATCCTCTTTTGTAAAAACCTTCAAGCTCAAGGTCCATTGCCTCGGGCAGATCTTTATTTATTTCCTCCACGAATTTTTTTACGTCCTCCTGAGTTTTGTTCTTTGGTATTTTTAAAAAGCAGCTGTCAGTGTCATTGTATAAAACAGTAAATCCAGTTGCCTCTGTCTTTTGTCCGACTTCCCGTATATATTGCCTGCTCCATGCGGTTACTGCGCGCGCGCATTCCATGCTGTACCATCGTGCCCTTGCAAATCCAAGATAGCCGTAATGCGAATTCAAAAGAATTTTCAGTGCCTGCGACCTTGCTTCAAGCTGTGAATATTCCGCAGTTCCTTTCTTGGCTTTTTTGAGCTCTTTTTTTATTTCAATTCTTTTTCCGAGTATTTCTTTCAGCACCATTGGAAGAAATCCGGATTTTTTTTCGCAGAACCAGTCTTTTTCAGGAGAAAGGTTTTTTCCGCTCTCGCATTCCCTGTGGGAACAGTTCAATGTTTCAGGGCTTATGTTGTGCGAAATTATTATCGACGGATGCAGGCTTCGGAAATCAAGCACTGCAATGTTTTCATGCAGCCCCGCAATCGGCTCTTTTACATATCCCCCGATGTATGTCTTCTGCATTCGTGCAGAAACAGAATCTTCGGAAGGGCGGTTTGGAACAAGCGCATTTAACTCAAATGCCTTTCTCATGAGAAGCGCTTCAACCAGCTGCGAGGCGCTTGCCCTGCTAACATCGAACAAATCCTGCTTTGCAAGAACGCAGAATTCTATCAGCAATTGCAGGTATGTTTTTGCAATGCGGAGCGCAAAAACAGAATCCTCTAAATTGTAATCTACAAGCTCTTCAAGCCCTGTTTCTGTTTCCCATATTTTGTTTATCTCCTTTGCGGTTATTTTTTTCTTTTCATATCCAAAAAGCCTTTTTGCAACGCTTTCCAAATCGTATTTTATGAGCGAAACAACTGTGAAGCGGGATAACATTTGCAGCATGCTGAATGCGTCGAGATGCTGCATTCCCCGAAATCTTGCCGAAGTGTCTGAAAGCCCTTTTTTTCTTATTATCATTGGAGTGTTTTCAAAGCCAATGTCGAACTCCATCTTGAGTTTTCTGCTTCTTTCCCTGAAATACGGAAAATCAAAATTGTCGCCGTTGTACGATACAATAATGTCAAGCTGTTTTTCCTGCAGGAAGGAAACGAATCTTTCAATCATTTCCTTTTCTGTTTCGGAAACAATGCAGTTTTTGCTTTTGCACAATTGTTTTTTTGTGGAAAAAACAGTTCCTGTTTTTTCATCGGCATATGAAATCATTAATATCGGGTCTTTCTGAGGATTGCTGAATCTTTCTGGGGAGTATGTTTCAATGTCTATTGCCGCAATTTTCAATGGAATTTTTTCCTCTTCAAAAGCAAGGATTTTTTTCAGGATTTTTTTGCCATGCATCTCTTCAAACGAAACTTCATGCCCTGCCATGGGAGAAAGCCCCCTGTCAATCAGATAGCGCCTTGCAAACGGGATGTCGTATTCAAAGACCTTTAAGCCGGGAATTTCCTTCAGTACAGAGCGCGCTATTTTCAAATCAGTTGTATTGTGGAAAAATATTTTCCAGATTTTCTCGGAGCTTTTTTCTGTTTCTTCGGCATCCAAAATTTTTGCGTTTTCAGGGAGATGAATTTCCAGAAAAAATTTTTTGTCAAAATGCATTCCCGCGTGCTGTTCTGCCTTTGCGAAAAAATACGGCCTGAAATCACTGTCAAAAAATTTTTGAATGCCTTTTTTTGTGCGCAGGAAAACAATTATTGCGGATTCATTGCCTATGTTTTCATAATCCACATCGAGAAGAATGCCTGTTTCCTTTTGCAGAGCCATGTATTTATTGCTGTAAGCAAGATTTTATTAATAATTTTTTTTCCCTTCATTTTGGGAAGCAGTAGGTTTTAATAAGAATAATTCCGTTATTTAGTACGGTTTTTTTATGCCGCAGGACTTTTCAGGAACGCAGCAGCAGGAAGCGCAGGGCGCACGCGACAGGCAGCATTCTGCCCCCCAGAAAGGCCCGAATCTTGTCGCAAGCATTCGCGAGGACATCAGAAGTTTGGGCAGTTCTATCCTGATTATTACCCAGAAAATGAAGTATCTTGTGAGAAACGAAAAAATTCTGGGAAGAAACCTCATTGTTCTGAACAAAAAAATCCGCACTTTAGAGGAAAGAATTTCTTCGGGAGAATTCGGCGCGGGCGCTTCCCTAGGCGGGGGGGATGTTTCACAGCTGCTTGAAAAGCTTGAGGAAAACAACAGGAAAATAGCAGAGCTTGAAGCACAGATTTCGCAGTTGAAAGAAGGAACTGCTTCGCAGGAACAGCTGCAGGAATTGAAATATGTCATTGATTCAATCAATCCCCTTGAATTTGCAACCATTGCCCAGGTAAAAGACATTATTGAATCAAAGCTGGGAAAAGAAGAAAGAAAAAAGAGATAAGCCTTCAAATTGTTATCTTCGGATTCTTCTTGCATTTGTGCGCTTTCTTTGAACAGGCATTTGCATGCGCGCATTTTTTCGTTTAGGCGCTTTCCAGAAAAAAGGACGCAATTTTTTGAAATAGGAAAGAGCGGCCTCGGGGTTTCCCAAAAAAGGCCTGCAGGGAAATTCCAGCCCGTGTTTCTTAAAAATTATTGTGATTTTTTCAATTGCTTTTTTTGGCGGCAGTCCTTTTTTCATCCAGTACATGACTGCAAAGAAAGATGAGGATTCCCCTGCAAGGCAATGAACCAAAGTGTGCGGAGTCATCTGGTCTATGATGTTGCGATAGGTCTGTTCAGCAATCCCTGTGCTTTTCAGCTGTACTTTTTGTATTCCAGCGGCTTCGAACACTGGCCGCAACGCTTCCTCGGTATATGTGCGCTCAGTCAATGAAACAACTCTTTTTATTCCCAGTTTCCGCAAATTATCAATTGTATCATGCAATGAACGCGGGTCTCCGGAAACAAAAACTCCCTTGTCAATTTCTATCGGAATTGTAATCATCCAGGTCAAACAGGCACCTTTTTTTTGCTGCAATTAGAAATGTTTTTTATTTTTCAATTTTTTCAGTGCACTTGCTCAGCGATGGGCGCAAATTTACCCTGTAAATTTTCTGGTTTTTTAAATGGATTCCCGCATCGTTTCCCTTTATCATTGTTATCCGCGCTTCAGCTGTTTCCCTTGCGGATTCCTGCAGGTCAAGCTCTTTCGTTGTTTCAAACGCAAATCCTATCCCGTATTTTTCAATTTTTTTGAAGTCCTCGATTATTTCTAGAGCCATGGGATTTTCTTCCGCATGCGACAAAAATTTTTCAGCATTGGGCAGGAAAACAATCGCCTTTGTTTCCTTTGAAGAGCCTTTTTTTGAAAAAAAATCCGCAAGCGAATTTGCGACAGAATCAAGCACGAGGAAGACTGCCCTTGAATCAAGGCTTTCAAGATGAAGAATGTTTGCCCTTCCTATTCCTTTTGTGCTGGGCTCTGCAATTGCCTTTGCGCTAATCTGCTCGCCGAAAAGATTCGGATAGACTGCCTCCACAAGCTTCAGATACCGCTCTGCCGCAAGCCGCTGGTAATCGTTGAAATGCCCTTCAATTGCCCCTTCTGAAATTTTTTTTGCAAGTTCCCCTATTGAAACGAATTTTTCAGCCTGCATTGTTTCCTCTATTTTTTTGCTCGCGGGATTTTCCCCGAAGCCGAAGATTTCAGTGAATCCTTTGGGGTTTATTGCGGAAATTTCTATTTTCAATTGTTCTCCTGCAAAAAAATGCTTTGCGGGAAATCCCATTGGATCCAGGTCTACTCCGGATTTTTGCAGTTCCTTTGCGTTTTCAGACGGAGTTGCAATCCCCGCAAAAAGGTTTTCAAAATCAAAGACAATTGCAGTCATTCCTGAAAGCATGCATCCTTCAATGAGCAGGTGCATTGCGTGCTTTCTTTCCGCATTGCTTCCCTCGCAGACAATTGTTTTCTGGAACATTGACATTGGTTCCTCTGCAGGCCTGCCCTCCTTTGTTTTTCCAAGCATTATTTTTCCGAAAGAAACAATCTTTCCTTCAGGCGAGGGCTTCTCAAGCTTTCTCGCAAGGGGCGATAAAAACTGCATTATAAGGGTTTGTGAAAAAAAGCTTTCCTTTGTCTCCTCGCTCGTGTCTTTTATGTCAACAAGTTCAAGGCCATATGCAGAGGAAACATCGTTCATTATCTGGGTTGTATCGTCTAAATTCTTCAATAATTCCTCGAGAACAGGGTTTGCCTTTTCCTCTTCATTTGCAACATACGCAGGCCTTGAGCTTACAACCATGAATTTTTCTGTTTCCTCCTCATTGTGCTTTATCAGCGCAAGCGCTTCTTTTGGGAGTGCGGCAACAAAGGCTTCGAGCTCTCCCTTTGCGTGCAGAACCCTGAAGCATTCTATTACCATTCCGATTTTTTTTCCGCCCTCTGTTTCTGAAAGCGAAACAAGAATAGTCAGGTCGGGATTTGTAAAAATTTCCAGGGGGTGCCCTTCCATGCTTCCCTGAAAGAGTTCTTTCCAGGGGCCTTTTTTCAAGAGAAAATCCATTCAACCACTCAGCCAAAATGCCTTTCCAAATTCAAGTGAACTTATTTATATAGGAATAATTATATAATAAATCAGAGGCATATAAACTTTTGCCTGAAAAATAATCCCTGTGTTTTTTTATGGTAAGCGAAGAGATTGTTGTAAGCACAATAAAGAGAATGCTCGATTCCGGAATTGAAGAAAGCGTTATTGCAAAAACACTGAAAGACATCGGCCTTAAGGAAAGCGAAATAAAGCAGTATCTTTCACAGGTGCGCGGCCCTGCGTCTTCTTCGAATGAATCAGCTTCAGAAGATGCGGAAAGCAGGCAGGATACGCAGGAACTGCTGCACACTACAACCCACAACAAGCTTGAGGAGCATTCGGAAAAGCTCGACTCTGTCCAGAAAAATGTTTCTGGCCTGAGTGAAAAAATCTCCTCAATTACAAGCGGCCCGAGCAACAGGCAGCTTCTCTCGGAGCTTGCGCTTCTCAACCAAAAGATTTCAGGCCTGGAAAAACAGTTGTCTGACCTGAAGGCAATGAACTCTGCCTCAAAATCACTGCTGGAAAAAATACTGGAAACAAACAAAAAAATAGTGGAAAAGCTCTGAGCTTCACATTCCCAGCAGTTTTTTGAATGCGTCTGCGAATTTTTTTATTCCCGAAGAGGCACTTGACATTCCCTTGAAGCGCCATTTGTAAGCATCCATTTCCCCCGGCCTGTAAGGTTTTTGTCCCGGGGCAAACAATTGCTTTCCTGTTGCAGAACCCGCCTCTTTCAATCCTTCTTCCCAGTTGGACATTGCGGGAAACTGCCCTTCTGCTTTTTCAACCTCTGCAGGAACTCCTTTGCCGAGCGCTTTTGCAACTTTTTTTGTTCCCGAAAAAAGCTTCTGCAGGAGCCATGCAAGCGCAACAAAAAAAGCCGCGATTAAAAAAACAAATCCCGCTACTGGCTGTTTTATTTGAAAAGAGATTAATGCAAGGACAAGCAATGCGAGAAAAATTGCGGATTTCAAAAAACCACTGTTTCAAATTCCAGAAGGGGATAATTGCTTCAGTATCCGCCGGGCCCGCCGAATCCGCCCATTCCTCCGTCCATTCCCATTCCCATGTCCATTGGCATTTGTTCCTGTTCCTTTTTTCCTACTCCGAGGATAATGGACAATATTACTAATCCGAACAATACAAGCGGCCATATTTCCTTTAAGCTGTCTGCGGCAAAATAAAGCACAAAAGCCGCTATCCCCAAAACAATTGTTGCCTTTACGCTTCTTGTTGTAAGAACGAGCACTGTGACTATTGCAAGCACCATCCAGTTCTGCTGGAACTGGATTGCCAGCATCATTAAAACAACAGCAATCATGAAAGTAAACGTGTCCATAAAATCCCACTTCACTTGAAAATGTGCATTTTGTCGAAAAGGCTCGCCCCGAATGTTGCTATCAAGAAAATTGCCACGGGAACCCAGACAAACCCCGGAAACTGTATAAAAATCAAGTAGGTTACGATTACAGCGAACAATACAGCGAGCTTTGCGCTTCCCAGAACCTTTTTTCCCCAGGAAAAAATCCATATGAAATAGAAAAGAGTCAGAACAATTCCAACATTAACCCATGCATCCATTTGAATCACTTTCGCAAAAATTATTGCCTTTAATTGTTTTTAAGGCTTTGCCCCGTGCATTGCAGTGCTGTTTATTCCAAATCCGGCAAGGCTGCAAAAACAAATTTTCCTTTTGAAAAACCGGCTATCAAAAGGTTTGCGTACTTGATGCCAGTGTTTTTATGAACCTCGTCTGCCGCTGTTCTCAGCATTTCCCGCGTAACTTCATGTTGTTCCTGCAGTTTTGCAAAAAATTCTTTTGCCCTTTTTGTTTTCTTGTCAAGGCAAGCCATGTTAAAGCAGCCAAGAACTTCTCCGAGGCTAGGGTTTTCCGTCCTTGCCATTGCAATCAAATCAAGTTCAGGGAGTATTGCATAGGCAATCGGTTCCAATAAAACATATGTTTTCGGCCTGAATCTTTTGTTGTGCGCCCTTACTTGTTGTTTTATTTTTTCAATGACTTCTTTTGCAGTAAACTTTCTTTTTCCTTCAAATTCGTGCGTTCTCTTTATTACAACAGGCATTCCCAGTGTTCTTTTTGCATTTAGCTGGCGGACTTTCCGCGCAAAGCCTGTTGTGCTGTTTTCAGGGACAAGTTTGGCAATGTCCAATTCTTTTCTTGGGTCTATATTTTGCAGCCTGCCCAAAAACTTGTACAAGTCCCTTAAATGCCCCTTTATTCTCTGCTCTCTTCTTACTGCTTTTTGCAGTCGTGTAATTGCCATGCGCGGCAATGGCTTGGTTGGCATTTGTTCACGCTTCTCTATTCAATGTCGTGCCTGTTCAGCCTTTCCTTAGTCCCATTCCTACTCCGAAGATTATTATTGAAAAGACATTGAATACCAGCAAAAAGTAAAACAAAATATACAGCGATGCAGTTACATACGCGTATTTTATCACAAGGAAGTAAATCAGGATTCCTGAAATTATCAAGGAAAAAATATTGCTTCCTAAATATCCGCGCACAGTTGAAAAAATCAGGAAAACAAGAATCAGCCGCATTATTATGTCTGCAAGCGGAAAAGCCATCATTACAAGCGCGGGCAGTATTGTTATTGCGAGCAGCGCAACAATGATTATTATTATCAGGTTTCCCTTTTCATTCATAAAATCACTTTGAAAAATTCAAATCGGCGGCGGTACGCGCGGCCTTGGGTGCAGCCTCTGCCTTCCCTGGTCAAAGCGGTTGCTTCTTTCCGAAAGGTCTTTTCCACTGCCTATCTGGCCTTCTCCGCCGCCCGCTCCGCCTGCCGCGATTCCCGGGAATGCGAATACAAAGTCAATCAGTATTCCTCCCACTCCAAACATCAACAGAGTCATTATTATGAAAGCGCTTTCAAAAAACCATGAATAGGGAGACATCAGCACTAGATAGGCAAGCCCGATTATTATTACTATGGCAACAGGCCCCTTTCCCAGATGCTGCCAGACAAATGCGATTATTGCAAGCAGCATGAATATTTTAAGCACTAAAAGCATGTCTCTGCCGAATTCAATGAAGCTGAAAAGCAAGAAATCAATCATCAGAAAAAAATAGGGCTTTCAAGTATTAATAACTTATCTTTTTTTGCAAGCAGTTTATTGTGCCGGAATGCAGGATTTTTCGAACTGTGCTTTCTTTTCCGCAGTAAGCAGTGCATCCACGACAGGCTTGGGGTTCCAGAAGAACTGGCTGCTTGCCCTGTTGCTTGCCCCTACAACGCAGACGCTGCCGTCCTTTACAAGTTTCAAAACATCCTCAACAGAACTTATTGACGAAACCCCGAAGCTGTTGAATTCCTGCCCCGGAACTCCGTTAAGCGCAACCTGTGTTCCCGAGCTTCCTGTTCCAATCAGCTGCATATTGTCTCCATATGTTTTGCGTTTCAGAACGCTGTTTGTGGCCTGCGGAGTAAAAACCAATCCCCGCAAATAAACGTCGCCTTTTCTCGAGGGATTGCACCACTCCAATCCATAATCAGTTATCTGTGTTCCAATTGCGCATTTTACATTTCCTGTAATGCCGCCATGCGTATCCCAGGTGTCCTGCCATCCGTCAGACATGCCCGTATCCTTGAAGTCCTTGCAGTTTATTCCAATTCCTGTCCATCTGATCATTCTCTGCAGGGCTGTCTGCGGAGCGTTGTCTATCTCTGCGCTGTAAAATCCGAATGCGTCTTCTCCGGTTGAATAGGAAACATTCATTATTATCGGGGTTGCATAGCTCGGCATTAATGCAATGCTTGTGGAATCCTCCCCTGCTTTTACTTCCATTATTATTCCGCGCTTGTCAACATTGAGAGTCTTGAAATCACTTATTTTTCCCGCTGAAACCCATGCCCCGAATGCAGGGGTGCTTGAGGCAATGTTTGTGGTTGTTACTCCCTGCGAGGAGGAATTGTTTATGTTTATTGTTTCCTGGCTTTCCTGCCTGTAATTTACTCCATAGCCCTGCCTTCCGTTTTCAGAGTCGATTCCTATTCTTCCGTCAAAGGGAAGATAATAGAACGGGCTGTCGGGATTCGGAGTTTCAAGCTGTGTCATTTCAACTGTTATTTTTGCGCCCAGTTTGTTTTCTTCGAAGAAGTCCCAGTTTTCATTGCTGAATTCAGCGTTCAATACTACATTGTATTTTCCCGCCTGCAAGGGAGAGTTTTCAGTCGTTCCATAGTCAAATTTGAAATTTTCAGCGCTGTTGAAATATTCTCCCCAGCCGTTCTGCCTTGAATACATATCCGGGCAGTCGAAAAACGACTTGTTCAGGCAGAAGTCATGGAAGTCTTTCCTGAAATCGCTTGGATATGCGTCTCTTATCAGCAGTGCATTGAAATTTATTGCATTCAATACATTTTCTTTTTCCGATGCGCTCCATGTCGAGTTTCCGTTTGCCTCTGTAGCCTCAATGAAATCCTTGAGCCTTTTTGTATTGAATGGAGTGCATTTCCCAACCCCTGAAGAAGTCATATTGAGCCTTGCGCTTATTGAATCATTTCCAATATCATTGTTTTCGCAGTTCTCGCACAATTGGAATGTAACAGCCGCATTTACGGTGTATTCCCCCTGCGGAATTTCTGAAAATACCTGTGAAACAACCTGCCTGCTCAGCAAATTGAAATTCGCTGTTTTTGTTGCAATCACAGCGCTATCGGAACCATTTATTGTGATTGTAAGTGTTCCCTGCATTTCCTTTGTGTTAAGGCTTTCAATTGTAACGAGAATGTTTGCGTCGTTTCCTGTTTTCACTGCCTGTATTTTTGTTATTCCCGCATCAAGGCTTATTCCAGATAAAGTTTGTTCTGAAACAGAAGCCGCTGTTTCTCCTGTCGGGCAGTCAAACGGCTTGTGCGTGTCAATAAAGTTTTTGACTGTTTCAAGCTTTTTCAGTGTTTCAATGCTGAACTGCGTTGCATCGCAGTAAACATGGTTCGGGTTTGTTTCATCGCAGGTGTTTTCCTTTACTGAAGCCCAGTCCCACTGCAGCAATATTTTTGGAACAGCCTTTTCCCCTGTCACTCCGCTCAGGCTTCCGAGCACGCAGTTCGGAATAGGCCCCGCCTCTATGATTGTTGCAACAGGATTGAATGCGTTTACCTGTATCCTGAAATTTTCAACATAAGGCGTTGTTTTCTTTGTTCTTATTGTAACAGGCTTTTCCTCTGAATCAGTTTCGTAACGTGTTTCGTATTCAGTCCTCTGTCCCCTTACCTGTATTATCCTGAAAAGCGGTTTTGAAGGGTCCTGCTGTACAACCCCTGCCTCGTTTAAAATTGCGATTTTTCTTTTTTCATTGTTCAAGGATGCATTGTCTTCCCTCTGTTCAATGCTTTTCTCTCCCAAATCCTTTATTGTAATGTCAGTGCTGTATTCCTCGGAAAATTTTCCGTCCTCTATTTTTGCGTTCGGCATTAACAGCTTCACTGTGCTGTAGCCCAAATCCTTGAGGACTGCTTCATAGGAAAATTCTCCCTGCGCCTGCTTGGAAGAAGCAAGCTGCATTCCCATCATGTATCCCTGAAGCATGCTTCCCAAAAAGCTCGGTTCTCCTCCCGACATCTGTGTAAAGCCGAGAAGCAGCGGAAGCATAGCGCTGTCCATGCCGCTGTCCTGATCGTTGTTTGAAGCGCTGCCTGCCGAAGGAGTTGTCTGCTTGGGCACTGTTGGCTGTGTGGGAATTCCTGCATAAGTTCCGCTTGTGCCTGTTGCTGCTGTCGGCATTCCGACAGAAGGCAAAACAAACCCGCCTGTTGCAGGCTGTGAGGTTGCAGGCGGAGTTGTGCCGCCTGCCGGTGGTGTTGGTGTTGTTCCCGCGGGAGTCCCTGTTGTTCCTGCAGGCGCTGCCGGGTTTGTAGCGCCCGGTATTGTGGTTCCCCATTTTTTGGTTTGCGGATTGTATGTTATTCCCGCTATCGGCTTTCCCTGCGTGTCAAACAATTGGTTGCCTTTTATGAATCCGTATTCTGTTGAAGAAATTTTTCCGCTTGTATCATAAACATCCGCCTTTATCCATGGGTGGCACATTCCTTCCGCTGGTTGCATTACCTGCTGGCCGTTCTGGCTGTAAAACAAATTGTCTTTTTTGTACAGTACGTCCCCCCTGTCCATCAGGCAGTAATCTGATGTTGTTCCGCTTGTTATTTTGTTGAAGATTGCAGTCGGGCCGCCTGCCTGTCCCATCATGTTTGCCATTCCCATTAACATTGCAAATTTTTCCCCTTCCGACTGGGCTTTTCCGCTGTCTTTTTCGCTCCATGAAACAGTAATGTTTTCAAGCTTGTCATAGCAGTGATTAATCAAATTCGCTGTGTCGTATCCCGAGTATGCATCGTTGGGATTTTTGAATACGTCAAACTCAAACTTTGTCAGTTCAATGCAGCCGTCCGACTGGACTCTCACGCGCAGATTTTTAATGAATTTTTCCTGTGTTTCTCCAAAGCCCTGGGCAAAAATGCTTACAATATACTGCCCGGGAATTGCGCCGCTTGCAATGACATCTATTTTTGCAGAATCTTTTTCTTTCAAGGTAAATCTTTTTTTGCTTAATTCGAGTTCTGATTCAAGCCTGAAATCTGTAGAGGGGCCGCAGCCTATTGTTTCAATTGAAAAGCTTCCTGTCCCTTCCGGCTTTATTGTTATTATGTCGCTGTCAAAGCCAATGCACTGCAGCAGGTTGCTTATTGTAAGGTTTGCGGAAAGCGAATCCGTCAGTTCCTGTGTTCCCTTCCCTGTTTCCGAATCAGTGGGATTTTCCGCGCGGAAAATAATGTCTGCTGCAGCAACTGCGCCATAACCTGTGCTTGGAATAAAGCTCAAAGTTACTGTAAGTTTTTCTTCGGGCGCAAGCCTTCCGGCTATTCTCTTGAAATATCCTGAAACAAGGTCTGCCTGCGACTGTTCAGTTGCAACAGAGAACAATCCGGCTTCATTGCCCTTCCAGTTTACCTGTGCCTCTACATTGTTCAGGGCAACGGGAATTCCGTTTGCTGAGCAGTTGTTCTGTATTTCAAATTCTATCTGTATTGTCTGTCCCTCGGTAAAGCCCTGCCATTCTCTTTTTGTTATTTTGAAGCAGTTCGGATTGTCCACTTCTCCGCCCACTCCAATGTTTATTACTACAGGCACTTCATAATCCCATTCTCCGCCGAGAGCGCTTACTGTCGCCTTTAATGTTGCATCTATTGTTTTTGTTTCAGTTACCTGTTTTCCAAGGTCAGTGAGAGTTGCCTTCAGGGAAAAGGCTTTTGTTTCCTTTCCCGAAATTTTTTCTCCAAGATAGGTGTCGAGCCAGTTTTTCGCCTTCTGCGCGTCAATCAATCCCGAGAATTTTCCTTCAAGCGAGAGATTTGTGACTGTAAGCTCGACATTTGAATTGTTCTTTATAGTGAATTCAGCGTCTGCTTCCTGCATTGTTTTTGCATTCAGCGCAATTCCGATTTTATCCGGCTGCAATAATGCAATCTTGTCATCCACAAGGATTTCCATTTCAAACCTTTTGTATTCCGGCTTTTCGGCTATTAAAAATAATTTTTCTCCGGGCTGCTGCGATGGAAGCCTTAACTCGGCTTTTCCGCTAGAGTTTGTTGTTGCAGTGCTGAGCACATTGTGCGCCCTGTCCTCTATTTTTACAAGCGCGTTTTCTATTTCAAGGCCTGTTTCCTTGTCAAGCACTGTGGCAATGATTTTGTTTTCTATTCCGCTCGGCAAAAATTCCGGGACAATTGTAACAGAGAGCTCTTTTGTAGCGGATATTCCTATTGCAATTGTTTTTTCAAAAACAATTCTTTCCGCGGAGCGCAGCTGGAATTTTATCTGCGAATTTGCTGTTTTCTGCGTTGAAAAGGCAAGGTTTCCCTTTATGGAAGTGCCCGGCAATAAGTCTCCCGCATTTGTCCAGTCTATTTTGCCGCCTGCTGCTGTTCCTGAAACGCTTGTGTTCTGCGCGCTGTTTATTGTATAATCCCCGAAAAGCAGTGCTTCGTCCTCATTCAGGATTCTGAGTTCTGCGCCGTAATAAGGCAGTGTTTTTGACGCATTTAATATCGCAAATGTCATTGCGTAATCCTTGAATATTTTTGCATTGTAGGAGCTTGTTGCTGATTCTGATATGCCTGCTTCAATATCCAGAATGCTTGCGCTGAAGCAGAATGTTTCATCGCACAATGTTTCGCTTCCGACATTGTATGCCGCCTGATATGCGTCAGCGTACAATGCCTGTTTTTTGGCAGTGTTTTCAGAGTTTCCCAGCTGGCTGTCAAGCTTGTCCCTGATATATTTTCCGTCTGAATCAACCGCATAAGCCCTGTACCAGAATACAAGCTCGTCCGATGCCTTTGCTGTTTCCTTTACTTTTATTGTTGCCTCAATGTTTGTTGTTCCTGTGCTGAATTCTGTCCATTCCCCGTTAACCCATTTTGCGTCATCCGCTGTAATGTTTTTTGCGTCCTGTTCGTAATTGTTGTTGGGCCTGAAGGAGGTTGCCTTTATTACACTCGGCTTTCCCGGAAAATTAATTTCTTTTATTGCAAGTGCATCAAGCGTCATTACAGTGCTTGTGCCTGTCCTCAAATGAACCCCGATTTTTGAATAGTCCTTGTTTACGGGCACTTTCACCTGCAGTTTTGCAGTGTATGTTTCTCCGGGAGCAAGCACTGAGGCTATTTCACTGCCCTTGTAAAATCCAAGGAAACTTATTTTTATGTCTCCGCTGATTATTTCCTTTTCCATTGCCGCAGTTATTTCCTGCACAGTGCTCGGCACAATCGGATAGACAACTGAAGTGTAATCAGCCATTCCGCTTTTTTCTATCCTGAAAAATATTTTTTTGTCAGCCCTTGAAACAAAGTCAATTGTCCCGTCCGCATTTTCAATCGGCCTTGAGCCCGAGCCTATTTTTTCCATTGTAGTTGAATCGTAAAAAAATACATCGGCCCCAGTCATTGGGTTTCCGTCTGAGTCGACTGCCTTTATGCGCAGAGTCCCGTCAGGAATAATCATTGTCACTGTAAGAAGAGTCGCATCGGAAATTCTCTGCTGGAATTTTGCAGTATCGCTCCATCCCGAGAAACTGCTTTTTATTGCAAAAGCCTTGTATGTTCCCGAAGGCACTCTTGAAAAAACCGCGATTCCATTTATGTCGCTTACTCTGTTTGCAAATCCTGCGCTGTAGCCCTCTTCATTGTACAATCCCACAACTGCATTCTTTACTCTTTTTCCGTCCTGGTCAATTACTCTTACTTTCAATGATGCTCCGCATTCACCCGAAAATTTTGTAAGCTCTATAGTCTGGGTTGAAGCGCTTATTCTCACTCCGGAAAGCACTTTGAGGCAGTAATTTTCAGAATCAATAAGAAGCGTGTATGCCGCGTCTTCCATTACAAAAAATTCTGCTTTGCCGTTTGAATCGCTTGTTTTCTGCCCTGCCTGGACATTTTCCTTTTCAAGCAGTACGCTTGCCCCGACAATTGCAGCCTTGCTCAGGGAATCCTTCAATTGCAGTGTTATTTTTCCCGCAATATTCCTTGAAAGCGCAAGCGTTACAGAGGCTGTTTTTCCCGCCTGAACAGCTGTTGTTTCAGAAACAGCCTGCCCGTACTGCGAGGTTGCAATTGTTTTTACAAAATAATTTCCCGCTGCCTTTGTGAATTCAACTATTCCCGCGGAAGAAATTTTAGAATCAATCGGGCCTATTCCTCCGGAACCATTGTCCCTGTACAATTGCACTGTTATCTGTTCTGTTACAGGATTTCCGTTGAACGTGAGCTGCACCCTCAAAATTCCCGTTAATTCCCCTTCAAGCGATGTTGTTATTGACTGCATGAAAACAGTCTGTTCCCCCGCACGCAGAACCTTTGAATTTATTTTCTGGAATGCGGAACTGTCAAAGCCTGCAATCAGGCCATTGCATCCGCTCGGCTCTACTATTTCAAGCCTGCCAGTAAGCACAGTCATTGTGCTTGGTGCAGAAACAGCAGTGTTTGTGCAGGAAAACTGCACTGTTACTGCATCTGTTATCGGCTGGTTGTATTCATCCTTCAAAAGCACTGTAATGTGGTTTTCCTGCGAGGGAGACTGAAGTATTATTTCAAGCTTCTGGTTTGCGTTGCTTATTGTTGTTTCTTTTGTGGAACTGTCAAAGTTTTCCTTGCTTGCAGTAACTCTCACTGCAGCGCCCATTGGCAGCATCACTGCCTCTGTTTCCCCGAATTCGTTTGTTGTTTTTGTGCTGTTATTGTCTCCGAAGGAAATCTTTACAAGTGAGTTGGGCAATGGGTTTTGCGCTGAATCAAGCACCTGGACAGTGAAGCTTGCCTGTACAAAAAATCCCGCAATAAATCCCCATGAAAAAAACAGCGCGAGCGCTATTATTATGATAATGAAAAGCACAAAGCTCGGGATTATTTTGTCGATTTTTTCTATTACGCCGTAAACTGGAATTTTTGAATCCACTTTGTCCCAGAAGCCGTACCATTTGTCTTCGCAGGCAAAATAAATGTTTTTCAAAGAACTTCCAAGCCCCATGAGCAATCATCCGAGCGAATTAACAGATTAATACTATTCAATGAATGTATATTAATAGCATTCGCCTATTAAAAACTTTTTCCTTTGGGCGCGGCCTTTGCGCATGCGACGCGGATTAAAAAAGAGCATGAAAAAAAGAAATTTCCGCTATTTTGCGGCTTCTGCGGGATTCCATTTTATTGTCATTGCGCCTGCAGCTGCGGGGCTGGTTACAACGCAGGCTGTTTTTTCCTTTATTTTTTCGAGATAATCCTTTATTGTGCCGCCTGCCAAACCAGCCGCAGGCGAAATTAAAAGCGTCTCTGTCTTCACTCCGGGAACAACAGATATGCTTTTTCCTCCCGAGCTGATTGTTGCCTTTGCATTCGCGCATACTGCCTTGAGCGAATAGCTTGCTGCCGATGACGGGAAAAATCCTGCCGCAATAAATGCTGTTGCTGACT